>Ga0111539_10002686_pt1 | contig 23544 bp, 14 predicted proteins | sample RhiMethybrSRZTD1_FD_79667 | JGI IMG/M metagenome (GOLD analysis project Ga0111539, IMG submission 79667) | Populus rhizosphere microbial communities from Tennessee, USA - Rhizosphere MetaG P. TD hybrid SRZTD1 (version 2) (version 2) | ecosystem: Host-associated > Plants > Roots > Rhizosphere >...
CTTAACGTCGCTATAAGGCAGACTAAAAGCATCCGCAACTGCCTTGTATACGACCTCCCCGCGGATAACATTCAATCCATTTCTTAACTCAGTACTTTCCAGGCAGGCTTTTTTCCACCCTTGATTGGCCAGTCGGATTGCATAGGGTAACGTTGCATTCGTGAGTGCTAAAGTAGATGTGTAGGGCACCGCGCCCGGCATATTGGCCACGCAATAGTGGACGACGTCATCAATGATGTAAGTAGGGTCTTCATGCGTTGTGGGCCTGCACGTCTCAATGCATCCACCCTGATCGACAGCCACATCAACCAAAACCGTTCCTGGTCTCATGTCCTTTAACATATCTCTGGTAATTAGTTTTGGCGCTTTTGCGCCTGGCACCAGCACACCGCCAATGATTAAATCCGCGTCCTTAATAAATTCCCGGATAGTGAATTCATTTGAGACAATTGTGTGAACATTTTTCGGCATCACGTCGTCGAGGTAACGGAGGCGATTGATATTCAAATCCATGATGGTTACATCGGCGCCCATGCCGGCTGCAATTTTCGCAGCGTTGGTACCCACAACCCCGCCTCCGAGAATAAGCACTTGTGCTGGTTTTACACCGGGCACGCCTCCAAGCAATATTCCCCGTCCTTTCAGTGGTTTTTCCAAATACTTCGCTCCCTCCTGGACAGCCATTCTGCCGGCGACCTCAGACATCGGAATTAACAGGGGTAAACTTCCGTCCAAACGTTCAACTGTTTCATACGCGAGGCATGTCGCGCCACTAGCAACCATGGCTTTGGTCAGAGGCTCGTAGGAAGCGAAATGAAAATAAGTAAAAACCAGCTGATCCTTGTGTATGAATTTGTATTCTTCTTCAATGGGTTCCTTAACTTTTATGATCATTTCCGCCCGTTTATAAATCTCTTCGGCGTCATCAATCATTTTGGCACCGGCTTTCATGTATGCTTCATTGCTGAAACCACTTCCTACTCCCGCGGTAGATTGTATATGAACAACATGGCCACGTTTGACCAATTCTTGTGTGCCAGCAGGAGTAAGGGCTACCCGGTTTTCGTTATTTTTGATTTCTTTAGGAACACCAATTATCATATAAAATCGTTTTAGGATCGAGCAAATATAGTTAAGTAGAAACCAATGCGTTGACGCGTTTCTACCTTTTTTGAAGAAAGAAAAAATATAATTATGACCCTGAAAATAGGTAGGTCTTAGTTTATTCGGATATTCTGAACCCAATGTAAGTTTGGGATGTTTTCGGTATAATCATGGCCTTTTGAAAGTTATTGGTAATTTCTATTTTTGACTAGCAGAAAATCGTTCACCTTCAATCCCTACAATTTTGAGTGCAATTAAAGAATTGAGAACAAAATTTTCGCAAGCAAAGGTGAAAGAGATTCTTTCTGATTATCGCCTTGCTGTTGAAAGCCGTGAAGCCAGCCTGATTGGTCGGAAGGAAGTATTTATGGGTAAGGCCAAGTTTGGCATTTTCGGCGACGGAAAAGAAGTGGCGCAAATCGCCATGGCTAAAATTTTTCGGAAAGGTGATTTTCGTTCTGGTTATTACCGTGATCAGACATTTATGTTTGCTATTGGCGAATTGACTGTCCAGCAATATTTCGCACAGTTGTATGCACACACGAGTTTGGAAGCGGATCCTGCATCCGCAGGCCGTCTGATGAATGGTCACTATGCGACACGCTTTCTGGACAATGATGGCAAATTCATCAACCTCACCGAAGCTAAAAATAGTAGCGCCGATATCTCACCGACGGCGGGACAAATGCCGCGCTTGCTTGGACTGGCCTATGCGTCAAAATTGTTTCGGCAGAATCCAGTATTGAAAGAATTTAGTTCGCTCTCAAACAATGGAAATGAGATAGCGTTTGGGACGATCGGAAATGCATCGACTTCTGAAGGAATGTTTTTCGAAGCAGTCAACGCCGCAGGAGTCTTGCAGGTCCCCATGCTTATTTCGATTTGGGATGATGACTACGGTATCTCCGTTCCACAGGAATATCACACAACAAAATTGAGTATATCCAAAGCGTTGGCTGGCTTGCAGCGCACGGAGTCTGAGAAAGGTTTTGAAATCATTACTGTAAAAGGATGGGACTACATCGGTTTGATTGAAGCCTATCAACGCGCAGAAACAATTTGTAGAGAAGAGCACGTACCTGTACTTTTTCATGTGCAGGAGATGACACAGCCGCAGGGCCATTCGACTTCGGGTTCTCATGAACGTTATAAATCAAAAGAGCGCCTGGGTTGGGAAACGGAGCACGATTGTATTCGTCGCATGCGCGAATGGATCATAAGCGAAGTTATGATCTTGGGGGACGAAGTAGACGCAATTGAACGAGAAGCTAAGGCGTCTGCCAGGCAGGCGAAAGAGCGCGCGTGGAAGGCATTTAATGGTGATGTTCGAAGAGATCAGACGAAAGTGACTGAGATCCTCGACAAAGCTATACAGCAAAGTGAAAGAGGAGCCGAGATTTTAGACATTAAAAATGATTTGGTAAAGGCCATCAATCCCACGCGGTTGGAGACGATGCGGGCAGCAAAGAAGGCGATTCGATACTTGGTGAATAACAACGTTGAGGCTAGGGATGAGCTAGTAGAATGGCTGAGAAATGCAGAGGTCGATAATTTCGATCGATACAGTTCACATTTGCATAGTATCTCGGAAGAATCAGCTCTTAAAGTTGAGCGGACAGATGCAGTTTATTCCGATACATCTCCTTTGGTTGATGGCAGGGAAGTACTACAGGCATGCTTTGATGCTGCGCTTGCACGTGATCCGCGGGTACTTGCGTTTGGTGAAGACGTCGGAAAGATCGGAGATGTTAATCAAGGTTTTGCCGGACTGCAAACCAAATACGGCGAGCTACGCGTTACCGACACAGGTATCCGTGAATGTACGATAGTAGGACAAGGGATAGGGGTAGCGTTACGCGGTCTGAAGCCTATTGCGGAAATTCAATATCTGGATTATTTCATTTATGCTTTGCCAACCATGTCCGATGACCTGGCTTGTCTGTACTACCGGACAAAAGGAGGACAGAAAGCTCCTCTCATTGTCAGAACTCGGGGACATCGGCTAGAGGGTGTCTGGCATGCTGGCTCACAAGTAGGAATGCTCCTTAGTTCTCTGAGGGGAGTGTACATCATTTCACCTCGTAACATGACGCAGGCCGCAGGTTTTTACAATACGATGTTGCGCTCAGATGATCCGGCAGTAATTATCGAATGTTTAAATGGCTATCGGTTAAAGGAAAAACTGCCTGACAACATTGGTGAGTTTACGGTTCCGCTAGGGGTACCTGAAATTCTGAGACAAGGAACAGACGTTACGATAGTTACCTACGGATCCATGTGTAGAATTGTGATGGATGCCGCGGACGATCTGCAGCGTTTTGGAATATCCGCAGAAGTCATTGATGCACAGACGTTGCTGCCGTTTGATATCCATCATACGATCCTGGAATCCGTCAAGAAAACAAACCGGATTGTTTTTGCCGACGAAGACGTGCCTGGAGGTGCTACATCATTCATGATGCAAAAAGTATTGGAGGAACAAGGGGCTTATAACTTCGTTGATTCCGGACCTGTCACGGTCTCAGCCAAAGAACACAGACCAGCCTATGCTTCGGATGGGGACTATTTTTCAAAGCCTAATGCGGAAGATGTTTTTGAAAAAGTTTATGCTGTGATGGCAGAAGTGGACCCTGCAAAATTTCCGACGTTATATTAATCTCGTTAGATCTCTTCGAGCCGGAATTCGGGTGTCTCCACCTTATTGCTGGAATTCAACGCACGATCATAGATTGTAACCTCTAACTTCAAGGTCTTGTTACCAAATATTGCCGAGAATCCGCCGCTCACCATCGAGTAGTTAATCTCCCCTTCAAGGGCCCGGTCGCCATCCGTTAGCCTTGGAAATCTACCGTTGTGAGTTTCACAAAATTCTTCCGCAAAATCATATTCGACAAATGAGCCATCGTTTTGCTTGATGAAAAACTTCACGTACATGTTGTATTGGCCAATATTTGGCTCAATATAAAAATTGTCTACCACCGCAAACCAATACGTATTCGGGCTACCGTCTTTAATCAGACTGTCAACTTTACTAGCCTTATTTTTAATCAGATATGCATAATCCTTATAGATAAAAATTGTGTCGGGAAGACCGTTTTTGTTGAGGTAGGACTCTTTATACACAGCGCATTTGTACGGGTCGGTGTATGGCGGAAGGCTCGGAAACCCTTGGTCCCTACTTTGGAGTGTAATTATTTCACCCGTCTTTTTTTCAGGGCCGATAATCTCGTAAAATGTATTTTTTGGTGTTTTCTTAGATTTCCCTAAGGTATATCCGGTAAAGTTTTTAACCAGATTGGAGGCCAGAGGATATAGCTGACCATTGTCATTCGCGAAAAAGTTAATGTCGTGAAAAGGGTAGTCAGCATCCTCTGGTACGGTAGCCGAAAGCCCCATGTCGCCATTACCATCTTTAAAATTTACTGAGATAATCAGTTCCTCGTCGCCGGCTTCAGTTTTTCCGAAGGAAACCCCTTTGAATTCAATTGCAGGACTGTTGCCAAATTCTGGTGGATCAAAGCAAGCGCCAAAGGCAACGGCAGAAATAACAAACAATAATGCGCTCCTAACCTGTTTCATCTCTAAATTTGACCCATCAAGTTAACTAAAACACTTGGAATCTTTTAAAAGTTTTACGCGGAAATTATACTCAGTAAACGATACCGCCTTCCAAGATATTGCGCTGGAGCTTTTTCAATTTCAAGCTTCCTCCAATGCGATTTACAGGGCATTTATCAAGCATCTTGGCTTGTCCGTTTCCGAAATCAATTCAGTCGGGCAAATACCCTTTCTACCGATATCTTTTTTCAAAACCCATTTAATTCAGACAGAACAATGGGTTCCCGAAACCATTTTTACCAGCAGCGGCACTACAAAAAGTGGTGTCAGCAGGCATGCGGTCCACGATTTGCAATTTTATTTAAGACATGCGGTAAAGTGTTTTGAACATTTCTTTGGACCGGTGACAAATTATCATTTTTTAGCCCTATTACCCTCTTATTTGGAGCGACAGGATTCTTCTCTTATAGCAATGATGGATTATTTCATGAGGCAAAGTAACTCAGTAGATTCGGCGTTTTATTTAAATGATTATCCAGGACTTGTGGAAAAATTAGGGTTGTTAAAGAATGATACCAGGAAGACTATATTATGGGGCGTGTCCTTTGCGTTAATGGATTTAGCAGAAAAATACACATTAGACCTTGGACATTGTCTGGTCTTTGAGACCGGTGGTATGAAGGGTAAACGGCGCGAAATCACGAAAAACGAGATGAGTGATGTGCTGCGAGCCAAAATAAACGTTAAATCGCTATTTTCTGAATATGGAATGACAGAATTGCTTTCCCAAGCGTATTCAAAGAATAATAATAGCTTCATTTGCCCGCCTTGGATGAGGGTAATTTGCAGGGATATTACCGATCCGCAAACGAAGGGGTTACTATCAGAGACGGGCGGGATTAATGTTATCGATTTGGCCAATTGGCGGACGATTTCCTTTATTGAGACGGAAGATTTAGGAAAAGTTTATCCAGATGGCTCATTTGAAATATTGGGACGATTGGATAATAGTGATTTACGAGGTTGCAACCTCATGATCCAGTAGAAGAGCTTGGCCCCGGATTTGTTTTAATGAGAAAGAATTATATTTTTGTTATACCCAAAGTTATTAGAATGAAAAAGATTGTTGCTTTTATTGCTTTAGCGGCCATTATCTCGGCGTGCAGCCAATACACATGCCCGACCTACGCTAAAAAGGCTCCAAAAAAGAATTCTGAGCAGAAAATCTGATTCTGATACCTCTTTTTTTTCTATCCTACCAGCATAGTAGATACCATTGCGCCTAGAAGCTTGCTAGGGAAACTCCTATTGTTAGGGTACTAAAATCATTTTTTATGGCCCCTGCGGCCGATATGTCACTGATGCCTTCGCCTTCTTCAAAAAGTGGGGTCAAGTTATAATAACCGAATAAGCTAAAGCCGCCAATTCCGAGCCGGGCAGTCAGTCCGTAACGCAACGGGCTAAGGTTATACTCCTGCTTGTCCTTGATCTTTTTTACCTGGGTATCCTCTTTATACTTGATCTTAGTAAAGGAGTCGTACATATAGCCAATTCTTCCGCCAAAGGAAACTTTAAAACTTCTCGCTGGGTCTTCCGGATTTGTGCTGAACCTCAGCTCAAGGGGAACATCGATGTAATTTGTAATGAGTTGCGATTTCTTAGTGTTAGGGTAAATGCTTTCGGCGGGGGTAATCATAATAATACTTCGTGGGTCAGCCGGATCGTGATCCAATGTATAATCATTGTTGAATTTGAAACGCTCTAAACTAACCCCAATCCCAGGCACAAAGCTGAAATTTGACTTAAGGATCCGTATTTCATACTGGTAGTATAAATTGAATGTGCGCGACCCCCAAAAGCCAAGGCTGAATTGCTCGGGAGCACCTGAATCGAAATTAAATCCGAACTCCAAAGCAAAAGTGCCTGGTATATCGGGTCTTCTGGATACCTTTTTAACGGGGTCGGTCTGAGCAAATAGTGTACAAGAAATTCCTAAAAAAAATACGAGTGCTCCAATTTTCTGCGTCATGCGATAGTTATTCATTTAGAAGGCTCAAAAATAGCTTTTTTGGTGGCAGGGCCAAACCGTTTTGTTTTGCTGAGTTAATTTATTCTTTACATTTGCAGTCCAAAATTTCAGACATTAATAAGGGCCTGTAGCTTAACTGAATAAAGCATCTGACTACGGATCAGAAGACTCGGGGTTTGAATCCCTGCAGGCTCACTTCAACCCTCACAGAGTACATTTCTGTGAGGGTTTTAATTTTATTAGTGCGCCATTAGTACACTTCTTTATTACAAATTCTACCGATTTTGCTTCTTTCTGCATTGATAATAAATCATGTGCATTAATGAGCAATTACAACGGCCTCTGAATCCTTTAATTGTAATAGCAATCTCTGCTCCTTTTACCTTACTAAGTTTTTTTGATCCAATGATGCTCGTCGACAAATAATAGTTGTAACACCGCGGTATTGGTTTTGTAGTCTGCAGGAAAATAAATCGTCATCTACGATGGGCCTGTTCAATGATTGAATTGATGTATGCGCTTCAAGTTTCCGGTGTCTTCCATAAATCTGCGACTGATGTGAAGATGATCGTTACCTATTTTGAAAAGATATTCAATGTTGATCTCGGAAATTATACAGAACTTTTCGAGATATCCGGGGGCGAAAAAAAAGGGAAGACAGTCTTTCTTGATGAACTTCGGTGCAAGCTGGGGGAAAGACTTGATCAACCGATGATATTTGAAGCTCACTAGGAACGTTGATCCGATGATAGGACAGACGTATCCATTTTTGAGCGAGGATTATATTCCCGCGACGTGAGTTGTTTTTTACTTTTCTTAGCCAGGGCAATCACGTCATTTCGAAGCTCATGGCCTATACGCCAATCGAGAAATTCTTAGTGCATTAAAAAAACCGCCAGGGCAAAACGTCGCATGGCGGTTTTCAAGCTAGGGGATCGAATTAATAGATGGTAGTAAGGGCAGTTCGATCGCCAGTGGTAAAGGGGCGGTCTGTTCCATTAGAACATGCCAACATATACGATCCGCTTTCCGGAGCCTTGGGAGTGCCTGGAATGTAGACAGCACCGACGGATCCACTACCTTCATTATTTCCAGGGCCAGGACCACAGCTGAACTTCCGCCGCATATAATCCGTATGACGTAGTCCGATAGCGTGCCCAATTTCATGGTCTATTACCGTGGTGGCATCAGCGCGCTGACTTGAATTACTATAATACTTTGTATTTAAGCGGATAGGGCTCGCGGGATTACCGCTATTACTAGGAAAGCCTGCACTAAACCCGAGAACATTACTATCTTCAAAGAATGACAAAATTTGTATCTGCGCATTAGATGCCGTAGTTGTCTTTTGAAAAGTTAATACTAATCCCAATGCATTGTAACGCGACAAAGCCGTAGTAAAAGAATTTAACATGTAACTTCCAAAGGCAGGGTCCATGTACACATTGATGGTCCGGGGAGCTCCAGTCACCAGGTTGTACGTTCGATAATGTTCTTCTTCGGCAACTTTACTAATACTCACGGGGGAAGACAACTGGTTGATATCACTGTCGGTAAGAAAAATATCGTACTCCACCAGGTATCCGTTTTTGTAACGCATAAAACCTTCACTGGTATCAAAGCCAGCAGCCGTTAATCGTGTTACGACATCATTGGGTATTTCATTTTGCAATTCGTCTTGTTCCTGACAAGAGAACATAGCCGCCCACAGAAGGGCCATGCACAAAAAAGAATAGAGTTTTTTCATGATACAACAATTTAGGTTAATGAATTTACTGGGAAGGAAATCAAATAACACTAACTTTTCAACATTTTGTGGATAAAAGTTAGGGCATGGAATTCACAGCTGGGGGAAAATGATTTTCGTAAAAAATTTAAATTGGACGAGGCTGCTTTATTTTGTAATAATTTCAGGATTGTTACCGATAACAGCGCGTGCGCAAACTTCGGAGGAAGAGTTACTGCGAACATTTTCTTTAGGAAAAATAAAAAATTCAGACTCCCTGAATACAGCTAACGGATATTCTATTGTAAGAGCAACCAAAAAAGATATAAGGCAAGCCATAAAGACAGGGCGTGTTAATTTTGCGCGTGAATTATCTCGGTCCCATTATATTATTTCGTTTCCCTCCGCACGCGAGCTTGGAGGTGAAATAAAATTTCTTGCTGAGGCTAATAATCAATGGAAGCTTTCGCCTGGGTTGAAAAATGGAGTAAAAGGAAATCAATTTACATTAGCCGTTACCCTGACAGATACTGATCCCTTTTTAATTTTTTTGACAGATCAAAAGATCTCGTTTCAGATTGTGGGACGTCATGAAACCTCTCAAACAATCATTATTAAATTTTTTAATAGGAAGGATTTTGATACCGTGCTAAACTCACCTTTTGTTACTTTTTTGGATTTGTTTTCGAAAGAGGCGAAGGAAGAGACGCCGAATAGTTTTCAAGACATAAGCGCGAATGCCGTTAGCATTGTACATGACCAGTATCCGTCGTTGAACGGGAGTGGGATAACCGTAGCTATAAAAGAAAAGAATTTAGACCTTACCGATATTGATCTTCAGGGCCGGGTAGTACAATCAGAACTTCAGGATGAGACTATTTCGTTACACGCCAACCAGATGGCTACCATCATTGGTGGTGGCGGAAATAGTATGCCATTTTCGAAAGGGTCCGCATGGGCAAGCAAAATAATATCCACAAGTTTTTCCAGACTTTTGCCCGATGATAACGCTGTTTTAGATGAATTAGAGGTTTCTGTTCAAAATCATTCTTACGGTGTGGATATTGAAAACTATTATGGAGCAGAAGCAAGGGCATACGATGCTAGTGTTCTTGAGGCGCCACATCGGATTCACGTTTTTTCGGCGGGTAACCAGGGGGAAGTATGGGAAGTCGGAGGCCTTTATAATGGCACAGGTTATGCGAACCTGAGCGGTAATATTAAGATGGCAAAAAATGTTTTGACTGTCGGAGCGCATTATCAGAATGATGAAACTGATATTCGTAATTCGAGGGGTCCTGCTTACGATGGACGAGTAAAACCCGAGCTTGTTGCTTACGGTCAGGAAGGAACATCTGATGCAGCCGCAATGGTGTCCGGAATTTGTTTGCTCGGGCAACATGCCTATAAAAACATCTTCAATCAGTTGCCATCTGCCGCCCTGATCAAAGCATCGCTGATAGCGACTGCCGATGATATCGGGCCAAACGCAATAGATTTTATTTCCGGGTATGGTAAAGTGAATGCCCAAAAATTGATACAGTTGATTACGGCTGGCTTGTTCCATGAGGATGCTGTTCAGGCAGGGGAGAAGAAACAAATTAACCTGGAAGTTCCCGTTGGTATTAAATTATTGCGCATAGCCTTAGTGTGGAATGATCCTCCTGCAAACGCTGGGGATGCTGCTTCCTTGGTGAATGATCTTGACCTGGAACTGTGGCATAAACCTTCTGGTGAACGCTGGTTACCGTGGGTCTTGAGTCATTATCCGGACACAGATTCTCTTGAGGCTCATGCAAAGCGAAAATATGACAGGGCCAATAATGTTGAATACATTACGGTCGAAAATCCACCCGCTGGCAATTATCAATGTAACATTGCTGGTTTCGATTTAACAACAACGAAGCAAAATTTCAGTCTTGCCTATTGGCTTGATACGCTGAATGTTTTTCATTGGACATACCCTGCGAGCACAGACCACCTGGAGTCTGATAAGGAAGTTTATTTTCGATGGCAAAGTACATTTGAGGGTAGAGGTGCTCTTGAACTGAGCATCGACGGTAAAGCATTTGAAGAAATAGCCGGAACTATTGATCTGTCAAAGGGATTTTTTAATTGGACAAGTCCTGACGTTATTGGCCGGGCCGTTCTGCGAATGAAGATTGATGAATCTTATTACGTGTCGGATACTTTTTCAATTTCTCCTTCAATGAAATTAAAAGTGGGTTATAATTGCGCAGAAGAGGTAATGTTGGCCTGGGACAAATTACCAGCCGTTAGTCAATATAAAGTCTTCGCCTTAGGCGATCAGTATCTCGAGGAATTTGCTGTGCTGAATGATACAGCGGTTTTTATTCCTAAAACTGAAAATACAGCAACCTACTTTGCCATTGCACCTGTTGTAGGTGGAAAAGCAGCGTTGACAAGTTCAACTTACGATTATAAAAACCAGGGAGTAAGCTGCTATTACAGTAGTTTCCTGGCGAGCCTTACTGAAGATTTTGATGCACAACTTTCCTTGAACTTGAGTACGTTTTACAATGTTGATAAAATAATTTTTGAGGAACATGCCAATGGTACTTTTGTTACCCTGAACGAAACGGTTGCTGGGAAGAATCTTTCTTACGAATATTTTGATCGCACTCTGCAAAGCGGCGTAAGCAGATACCGGGCTAGCATTCTTTTAAAGAATGGCAACCTGATTCAAACCGATACCGCTACTATTTTTTATGCTGACCGCAATACGTTTGTGGTGTTTCCTAATCCGTTAAGCCCATCCACGGAGAATTTACAAGTGCTCACCGATGGGGACGAGCTGATGATTTCATTCTATGATATAACCGGAAAAATTGTTAAGACGCAAGAGCTGCATGGGACATTGTTCAAATTTTCCGTAGGTGATTTATCAAACGGATTATACCTTTACAAAATCTTTCGAGGGGCAAATGCTGTTGCATCGGGAAGGTTGGTGGTAAACTGAACGTCCTTATTGACTCAATGGAAATAAAAAATCGCAGGTTGTCTTTATTTTTAACGGACGTTTTAGTCCTGCCTGGTTAGAAGATTAGGACTTGTTTGATGCTGATTCTGATCTTTTCAATGCACTTTTGCAACGGAGTTTCCGACCGAGGACATTAATGATGCTGCGGAGCATCCAAAAGGAAGGTTGCATTCCAACACCAGCACAATATTGCGATGCGAGGAATAAAGATATAAGGGGTTAATATATCCGGAGTGCATTTGATAAGGCGTAAAAATAGTTTAGGTTCTTTTTTTATGGAATGATTACTTTGTCCTGGCTATGAAGAAGAATCCAAAGATAATTTGACGCACAATAGTTAGAAATATTCTTGAAAACTTAGCCACAAAATTTAGGTAATTTAAATGGGCACGGTTCTAATCTTGTGATCTATGGATGAGTCAACCAAAGTAAACTTTAATACGAAGTCGAAAGCATTGAATACATACGATGCGATCGTAATCGGTTCTGGAATTAGCGGGGGATGGGCGGCGAAAGAACTTTGTGAGAGCGGCCTGAAAACAATTGTTTTGGAACGAGGAAGGAATATTGAGCATTTGAAGGACTATCCAACAATGAATAAAGCTCCATGGGAGTTGGAACATCGTGGAAGGATGAGTTACCAGTTTTATAAAGAAAACCCGCTCATATCCAAGGCTGCTGGTTTTGGAGAAGACACCGCGCATTTCTTTATCAAAGATAGTGATCACCCTTATGTCCAGGAAAAGCCTTTTGATTGGATCAGGGGATACCAGGTTGGCGGTAAATCAATTATTTGGGGAAGAGCTTGCCAACGGTGGAGTAATCACGAATTTGAAGCTCCCGTGAAACTTGGGTATGGGCACGACTGGCCTATACGTTATGACGACGTCGCTCCCTGGTATTCACGCGCTGAAAGGTTTATCGGCGTATGTGGAAATAAGGACGGTGTTGATTCGATGCCAGATGGTGAATTTCTCCCGCCGTATGAGTTTAATTGTGTTGAGAAACATTTAAAGGAATCTTATTTAAAACATTATAATAATCGCTTTTATGTTCAGGGACGATGGGCGCATCTTTCCGAGCCGAACGAATTACATCGAAAGCAGGGACGTGGCCGTTGTCAGGCAAGAAATCTCTGTATGCGTGGATGCCCTTACGGTGCATATTTCAGTTCTGTATCTACAACACTGCCGTGGGCTAACAAAACCGGTAACCTGACAGTGCGACCATTTTCCGTAGCGCACTCTATCATTTATGATGATGTAAAAGGTAAAGCTTCAGGCGTTCGGGTTATCGATACAAATACCAAAGAAGTTGTTGAATATTTTGCAAAGATCATTTTTGTTAACGCCTCTGCTCTCAACACAAACCTAATCTACTCAATTCACTGAGCCAACGCTTTCCTAACGGTCTGGGAAATGATAGTGGTGCGTTAGGCAAAGGGATTGGCTTTCATATTTATCGCGGTTTCATCAGGGCTGCTTTCGAAGGCTTTAGAGATAAATATTATTACGTACGAAATCCTACCGAAGGTATTATTGCGAATTACCGGAATCTGGGCAAACAGGAGATGGATTATGTAGGGGGGTTCACGAGTTTCTCAGGCGCATATCGAACCCGCGGAGTTAATGATGATGAAGCTCCTCGCGTAGGTGCCGATTACAAAGAACGGTTACGCGTTCCCGGATCATGGGAAGCATACATGTATATGCAAGGGGAAACAATTATGAAGGAATCAAATCACGTGCGTTTGAGTAAAGATAAAGTTGATCAATGGGGTATGCCTCTGCTCGTCACTTCCGTAGATTATGACGACAACGATGAAAAGATGGTAAAAGATTTTCTTCAGCAAGGCAGCGAGATGTTTGAATCTGCGGGCGGAAAAGTACTGGAAACAATTGATAACAAGCAGCCGCCTGGACTTGACATTCATGAGATGGGCGGGGTACGAATGGGGAAAGATCCTAAAACCTCATTGCTTAATGCATGGAATCAATTGCACCATTGCAAAAATGTATTTGTAACAGATGGCGCTTGTATGACCAGCACGGGAAATCAAAGCCCGTCGATTTTGTACATGGCGCTAACAGCAAGGGCAGCTAACCATGCTGTATCGGAACTAAAAAAACAAAACCTGTAACCAGCGCTCAGATAATAATGATCAAGGATAACGACAGGGCTATTAACTATTAACGGTTAACATGAACAGACGAGAAGCATTAACTGCCACGGCAGCTTTGATGGGTTCGGCCATCATTGGTTCACAGGCGTTTCTCTCCGGGTGCAGTCGAAGTGAAACTACGGTAGAAGGTTTTAACGATGACGTATTGGCGCTGCTGGATGAAGTTGGGGAAACAATTCTTCCAGCCACGGCATCATCACCGGGGGCCAAAGCGAGCAAGATCGGTGAGTTCATGAAAATAATTGTAACTGATTGTTACAGTCCAGGCGAACAAAAAACATTTTTCGAAGGGATTTCAGTTATTCAGGAGGATGCAAAGAAAAAGTATGATATTCCATTCATTAAACTTACCGATAGCCAGAAGGTTGATACAATGTTGTTTTTTGATCAGGAAGCACAAAAGGTCAGTGATAGAAAAGGGGATCAGGTGCATTTTTTTACCATGCTTAATCAATTAACGGTATGGGGATTCTTTTCGTCCGAGCCTGGCGCTACCCAAGCGCTAAGGTACGTTCCAATTCCTGGCCGTTATGAAGGCTGTATTCCATACAAGGAAGGCGATGGCGCCTGGGTTTATTAAAGCAAAAAATGCAAACACCAGAACTACAATGAAAAAACTTTTTCCAGTCCTGATCATTGTTTGGGCAAGCGTCACGGCTTGTAATGACAAATCGCGCACGCACGATTTGGCGTCCACGGACAGCTTACATTACGAATTGGTTGATGTGAAAATCAGCGACTCTTTTTGGAGCCCCAAACTTCAACTATGGCAAACAAAAACTGTTAGTGACGTCTTCGATAAGTTCGAAGGAAAATATCGGCCTCAAGGACAATCGCTTGAAAAAGATTTCAGGGTTTTGGGAATTACAAGAAACGCCTTTCTGAATTTTGACCTTGTCGCTGAAGGAAAGCGGGGTATAGGCAAACATCATGGTCCCCCTTGGTATGACGGATTGATTTATGAAACAATTCGCGGCGCGGCAGATCTCCTGGCGATTTATCCAAATGCCGAACTCGAGGCTAGAATCGATGGCTATATAGATCGCATTGCAAAAGCCCAGATGTCTGAGCCCGATGGATATATAAATACTTACACGCAGCTTATGGAACCCGACCATCGGTGGGGTTTCAACGGTGGCATGCTTCGTTGGCAGCATGATGTGTACAACGCTGGTATGCTCGTTGAGGCGGGAGTGCACTATTACCAGGCGACAAGAAAAACAAAACTGCTTAATGTAGCTGTAAAGATGGCTAATTACATGTGTAAGGAGATGGGTCCACACCCTAAGAAAAATGTTGTGCCTGCACATTCTGGTCCGGAGGAGGCTTTTATGAAGCTCTACCATCTATTTAGTCACGAACCGGAATTGAAGAAACAAATGGACGTTGAAGTTGATGAGAAGAATTATTTTGAGCTGGTTCGCTTCTGGATCGAAGGTCGGGGAAAACACGTCGGGCTGCCCGAATGGAATGCGTGGGGAAATGAAAAATCAGAAAAATGGATCAGGGATGTCAAATACGACGACCCAAAATTTGGCGAACACCGTCGCCCGTCATGGGGCGACTATTCACAAGATTCTATTCCTGTATTACAACAAAAAAATATTGTCGGACATGCCGTTCGCGCCACGCTGCTGGCAACAGGAGTCGCGACCGTTGCTCTAGAAAATAGAGACCAGCGTTATGTGGAGGCTGCAAGCAGTCTTTGGGACAACATGGTTGGAAGAAGAATGTTTATAACGGGTGGCGTGGGCGCAATAGCAAACGACGAGAAATTCGGTGATGATTATTATTTACCGAATGATGCATATCTCGAAACCTGTGCTGCAGTGGGAGCAGGTTTTTTCAGTCAGCGAATGAATGAATTGACAGGTAAGGGCAAATACATTGACGAACTTGAGCGGGTTTTGTACAATGGTGTTCTGACTGGGATATCCCTTAACGGCGACAACTATACGTATCAAAATCCATTGGTTTCGGATCATCATCATAGATGGGAATGGCATGACTGCCCTTGTTGTCCACCTATGTTTCTGAAAATCATGGGAGCAATTCCGGAATTTATTTACGCAGTGACCAACGATGGAATTATGATAAATCTGTTCATTGGTAGCGACGCCGAAATTAAAATAGGTGATAACAAGGTTCGCGTAAAGCAAGTGACAAATTACCCATGGGATGGAAAAATCACGATGACTGTCGATCCCGAGCAGGAGAGCGAATTTAAAATTAAAGTCAGAATACCCGGTTGGGCTACCGGCGTTGAAAACCCTTTTGGCTTGTATTTGTCAAAAGTGAAAGGCATACCTACATTAATGGTGAATGGATCTGCAATAAATGAAACTGTAACTGATGGTTACATATCGATTAATCGCGCCTGGGCCAAGGGCGATAAGATTGAGCTTCATCTTCCCATGGACCCGCGTTGGGTACACGCAAATGATAATGTTCATAATCTGAAAGATATGGCAGCCGTTGCATCTGGGCCACTCGTGTATTGCTTTGAGAATAGCTTGAGTAACGAATTTGATCGAATAGAAATAGATCCGAACAAACTTGGTGATTTGAAATACCAATCTGATCTCTTGAATGGACTGAATATAATAACGGGTCGTACAAATTCAGGTAGCAGTTATAAGGCAATACCTTATTATGCCGTTGGAAACGTTCAGCCAGGAGGTCGTTATAGGGTTTGGATACCTGTCCGGAAGGGCAAATAGGTTATGTCGCTTGGGCCCCTGTTTACACAGTTTTTTTACTCAAAAATTCGTTGGGTGCGACACCAAATTGTTCTTTAAAACATTTGGCGAAGTAGGAGAGGTTTTGGAAACCTACCTGATAAGCAATCTCACTTACATTGCCGGATTTTTGTTCCAAGAGTTGGGCGGCTCTTTTCAGTCGAAAAATTCTTATAAATTCATTGGGTGATTGGTCAATAAGCGCTACCAACTTTCTGTGAAAGTTCTTTCGGCTCATGCCGATTTCCATGCTAAACGTTTCTACAGAAAAACTGGAATCCGAAATCTTCTCTTCCATTTTGGCGATTACTTTTTGCAAGAACCGCTCGTCCAAAGACGTAACAGTGATATCTTTTGGCTGCACCTTTATTTCTTTACCAAATCTTTCCCGTAGGTTCCTTCGTTGCTCAAGTAAATTATTTATCCTTACATTAAGTTCATTCACATTAAATGGCTTCGTTAGATATTCATCGGCTCCCAATTCAAAACCTTCAAGGCGGTCTTCGATAGCAGCACGCGCGGTAAGCAATACAAATGGAATATGGCTCGTCGTTTCCTCCCTTCGGATCTTTGTACACAATTCAAACCCATCCATTTCCGGCATCATCATGTCACTGAGAATAAGATCAGGAATATTTTCTAAAGCTATTTCAAAGCCTTGCCTTCCATTAAATGCAGTAATTATTTTAAAATTCTTGTCAAGGATTCCTGTTAAATAAGCACTTAAATCAACATTGTCCTCTACCAGAAGAATCAATGGTAATGTGTCGCCGTCCTCCCTTTCCGTTTGTAGCGTTTTTTTATTTCTGAAATTTTCACTGACTTCAATTTGATGATCATGGAGAATAAGACTGTTGTTTAATTCCTTTGGAAAAATATAATCTTTATCGGGTGCTGTGATCGCGGGTATCTGCAAAATAAAAATACTGCCCGCTCCCTCTTTGCTTTGCACCGATATCGTGCCATTCATTAAAGTAACCAACTCCTTAGTAAGGGAAAGGCCAATTCCGCTTCCCTCAAATTCCCTGGAACTGGAGGCGTCCGCCTGATAGAAGCGATCAAAAATTTTTGGTAAAGCGGTTTCAGGTATGCCTTTACCTGTATCGGAGACGGTAAACTTCAGGTATTCCTCTTTATTTTTTTGATCAAAGTCCAGTACTAAATCAACTTTACCACCTTCCGGGGTAAACTTAAATGCATTGGATAGCAAATTATTTAATATTATTTCAAGTTTATCGGAATCGTAAAAGCAGGAATAGGCCGTTTTTGATATTCGATATTGAAAAATTATATTCTTGCTCTGTGCCAATGATTCAAACGACGCTATGATGACTTTTACGAATTGAACTATATCTCCCTCTGACAGGAATAACTTCATTTGACCGGATTCCAATTTTGACAGGTCCAACAGCTGATTGATGAGCGTCTGAAGTCGTTTTGCATTTCGAAACATCATTTCAGTTACGTTCCGATCACTTTTCCATCCATTCTCAGTTGATAAAGCCCGCTCCAATGGGCTTAGCAGTAACGTTAAGGGAGTCCGGAATTCGTGGGAGATGTTGGCGAAAAAATTGGATTTCATTTTGTCCAATTCTTTAAGTTGTGTTGCCTGAGTCTCAAGTTCTTCAGCAAGTTGTTCGAGTTGCTGATTTTTGTCAACGACTTCCGTGGTTCTTTCAATAACTTTTTCTTCCAATGCTCGGTTTGCTTTCTCCAACTGCGCTGAACGCCATTTAACCACCCCCATAATGAAGACCATTAAGGCAATCAGGTACAACCCATAGGCTAGGTAGTGTCGGTACCAGGGAGGCGAAACACTAAAAGTGTAAGAAGCTAATTCGCTGAATCCATTATAGATATTTTTCCCCCTCACCTTAAATGTATAGGATCCTTCCGGAATTCGGGTGTAGCTTTTGTAGGTTTCACCTGTCAATGCAGACCAATCATCATCAAAACCCTCCAGCCAATATTGATATTGATTGTATTGCGGCGCATCATAAGCGCTGGCGGCATATTCAAACCGGAACGAATTATATTTGAATGGAAAAGTTAAATTTTGAAGCGGTGCTTCGGTGCCAGTAAATAGTACGGAATCATTGTTTAGCGAAATCTTGTTAATATAAGCTTTGAATGCTCCTTTAGGTTTTTCATCAAATCGGGAAATTTCCAATCTCACTATTCCATCATGGCCTCCCCACCAGGCTATATCATTTTCCTCAAATAAGACTCTGAATTTATAATCTTTCAATCTTGAAAAATCAATATGCTGAAAATCGAATTGCCCGTCGGCTTTTCGGGTTGCAATGATCCGGTTGTGGATATTGGATCTTACCTCCTTCACCCAAAGTCTCCCATCTTTCTCTTGTGAGATTGGATAGGCTAAAACATCGCTTAAGCCGAGATAGGTAGCGAAACCCTTATATTCTGTAAACTTAGTATTCGCTTCATCAAAAAGGTAGTTTTGTTCAGGAAGTTCATTTCTTTTTACCCAAAAAACTACCATTTCCCCGACGCTAAATATCCTCGTGTAACCAAATGGAAGACCTTCATCTTCGCTGAAATTTTTTACGAGCGGGTTCAGATAATCTTTTTTTTCAGATCGCGGAAATTTAAGGAGGAATACGCCCTCTGAATACGTGCCGGCCCAGAGATCGCCTTTTGATGTTTCAAATATCTCGCCCGTCTCCGCTTCAATTCCTAAAAGTTTTCCTCCATCGGTCCATTGACCATTAACTTTTTTTAGAACAGCTACTCCGTCGGACAGGCCCGAGTAAATAATATTCTCATCAAATTTGCTTTGCAAAATTGGACTTGATGGAAAATTATTTATTTGGCGGAATTTATCACCCTTAAAAATGAATGCCCCTTTATCGGTGCTTATGAACAATGAATTGTCTGCAACGGTCATTCCCCAGATACCAAAATTCAATTCATCTATCTTTTTAAAATGGGCAGCTTTATCAGGCAGTTCCGCCGGTAGTAATTTGTACATTCCTTGAGAAGTTCCCACATATAGATATTCATCGTAGCGGATAATGGCATTGACGGAACCATCGAGCCCTGAATTTTCCATAAAGTGCCTGATGGGTGTTTGAATTTCTATTCTGGAAATTCCATTGCTCAATGTTACCCATAAGGCGCCTTGTTGATCCAGGCAAAAACTATAAACTTCGTCAGAGCCTAATCCACTGGCCTTATTAAAAAATGATTTTACGATTCCCTTGTTATCTATAAAAAGCAAACCTTTCTGGAGGGTTCCAATTGCGTACGTCCCATCAGGCAAAGCGATACCGCAATACACAGAACTATTTTTTAAATAATCATCGATTTCAGTTTTAAATGGCACGATCGCATTTTCATTGTACAAAAAAAGGCCGTGTTCAGACGTCAATATGAGTTTGCTCTCATCATTAAAAGGTAATACTCCCCTGACCTTTTTGTCTTTGAAGAATTCTCCGCCATTGACCAATTTAAATTCATGATCCTGTAATACACAAAGCCCTATGCTCTTGATATGGACATAGAGGATACCGCCTGCTAAAAATGACATTTTATAGTCGTTCCGCTCAGGCCATGGTATTTCGTGAAATTGATCGTTGTCCCATATTAAAAGACTTCGTTCTGTGTTGAATATTACTGCTCCATTCAACACATAGGTTTTATGAACATTGTCAAATACCCTTTGCTCCGGCGATAGATGACCTAAGAGTGAAACATATTCATGATTGCCTTGCTTATCTGCACCTAGATACCCCAATTCATTATAGGCTCCTACATAAACGCGGCCATTTTCATCCATTGCAAGTGAACGGACTACACTTAAGTTGGGTAACGAGTGAAACTCCCAGGCAACGCCATCGTATTTAAGAATTCCGTCACCGTTAGCAAAAACCATTACACCTTGAGCGTTCTGTAATGCAGACCAGTTTTGCGGAAAGGCACCGAATTCTTTTGGGGAGTAGTGCCTGTTAAAAAAGGATCCTGTTTCTCTAGCTGGATCTATTTTTGATATCTGAGGAAAGGCCGGAAAAGAATCAAATAATATTGTCCAAAGCGCAAAGGCGTAACAAATTAGAGGATTAATCGGATGAGGAGGGTACATAAGTCGCATCGCGAGAAGTGAAATTATGATATTCCGGCAAACGATACATCATGATGCATCATTCTGATTGATTTTATTTTAGCTTTTAAATCAGCTAGACCAAAGGGAATGTAAGTAAATCGCGCATTGCCGTCTCCTTTTTCCGGCGGGGTCAATTAGTCTGTACTGCGATAACATCCAAAACTATTTTCCAAACGCCACGTTCGAGTTTCCAAACTCTTTGGAAATTGGCAATCGTCGTTTTCCCTGAGGCGTCGTGTGTCGATTCAAACTGCACGCGTCCGTAGGAATAACCCAAATCGTTTGAAGACGCGACACCTCCTCCCAAAGTACTGTATTTGTATGCGCGGTTTGTTGCCGACGGGTTTGTGAAAGGATAGTAGTTTGGAAAGGAACCAGTCCGAAGTATCAAACCGTCTTTAGAAAAATCTTCTTTGATAAACGCCAGGCCGCCGTCATTCAATTTATGGTTGTAGTTCTTGTCAACTTGCAGGAAAGTATCTTTCGTAACTTTTTTAGCAGACGATTTTCTGGAAATGCCCTCCGGATTGGAGGAATGTAAGGCAGCAGTATTTGCTTCTGGGCCTGGCATTAAGACGCCAAGATCAAGTGCCATCTTCCAACCTTCTGGGAATTTCTGCCAAATCGTTGCATAGTATCCATGTGCTTCTGGTTTTACAGATTCTTTGGTGGGACTCCATTCCCAGGGGCCAGTAGAAAAGCCTAAGTCACCACTTTTAGATATCCCCACAAATACAGGACGCCAGAAGAGTAAACTGTTGTTGACACTTCTTTCGGTCCAAGACCTTTTTCCCTTCATGGGTCCATTTTTGTCAAACAGGACAGTGCTATCGGTCAGGTACATAAGAAAAGCATCCCGCGTATTTTTTTCCTTCGAATATTTTGCAAAAGCATTTTCTGCATCCACCATAGACTGCAATTCAGAAGAAAAATTTTGGGCGGCGACTGAATTTAAAAGAATCGTTAGCGTGAAAAAACAAAGTAGTTTCATGGCCTAAATTTGTTAAGAGAAGAAAAAGATAATTTATTCAAAAAAAGCTTGCTCAGGACCTTCCATAGAGTGTTAATTTTATGATTAGTCGATTCTGTGATTGTAAATAATTGCCAGGCGATGAAATTCCTTACTACCACCATTTCGTTGTTACTTGTCTCGGTAACAACATTCTCACAAGTCAACCAAAAATTCAAAATAGTGGATCTTGCATTTATGACGGGCGATTGGAAGACCACTTCCGGTTGGGGTGACATGGATGAGACGTGGAGCAGTCCCAGGGGAAATTGCATGATGTGTACGTTTCGCTGCGTTAAAGATGGGAAAATTGTCTTCTATGAATTTATTGTTATCGAACAGAATGAAAATGACAGTGTGCCGGTTTTAAAATTGCGGCATTTTAATCCTGGATCAATCGGCTGGGAAGATAAGGACAAGCCATACTTATATCCCCTGACATTATTAAATGGTCAAAAAGCAATTTTCGAAAGGCCAGATAAAAAAACGATCATCACATATGAGCGTTTGTCAAAAGATACACTGAAGTCTGTGCTGATTCAAGAAACTGGAGAAAAGCAAAAGACGACCGAATTTATTTATTCAAGTTCCGAAAAATAGCAGTTACGGTTGATTGTTAAAAAAATTAATACTTTCGCTTAACCTTAATATAGTTTGCAACGGTGCCAACGGGCGCAATCCAAATACCATGTGATGGATCTTGTGCATATTCTAGCAATTCCTTCAGCATAGAGAGACGTGTCGTTTGTGCGCCGGATTCATTCATTTCATGGCCAGCCAACACGAGCCATTGGTTATTCTTTTTTGCGGATTCAATCAAGGGCAGAATCTGCTCGAAATCTTTTCCATCACTTTCAATACCCGTGAGCTGAGCAAAGTCGCAAAATTGAGGATCATTGGGCCCTTCATCGAGCCAGCCTCGTCCCGTAAAAAAAATATCTGCAATAACAGGAACGTAACTTTTGGTCTCCTTACCTCTACCCACAAAAGTTTGGCCGCAGGGATAGGCGAAAGCGCTGCATTGTACTCCCAGTAAATTTTGAATTTGTTTATTGGCTTCAATAAGTTCTTCTCGAATTTGTTCAACTGAATAATTTTCCAATGCATTTTTTCTTGCCCATGGAAAATTTCCACTACAAGGATGTTTAAGCGAGTGATTGCCGATCTCGTGACTGTTGGCGACAGCTTTTTTCCAGCCTTCGAGTTTTCGTTCCACAGCAGCAGGAACAACATAAAATGTCCCTTTCACGCCAAACTGATCCAGCAAAGCGGTGCCAACCTCTACCTGGCTTTCCCGTGCATCATCGAATGTAAGGCTAATGGCAACTTGTTTTCCGTCTGGCCACGCGAAGGACGGCTGAGGTTGTGCAAAAGATACTTGCATTGCGACAAGAACAAATGAAAACAAGGGAAGCACGAAATTTTTGTGACTGAGATTCATATTTGATTTCGGTATCCTATTAAGTTATTTGTTTTGCTTGAGAAATGCCAGCAAGTCAGCCATCTGCTGTTCACTGATTTGTTTCTCCAACCCTGTGGGCATGATGGACATGTTCAACGCTCTCAATGATTTGATATCACTACGATTGATTGTCTTGTCTGCCGCGCCTGTATTGCGTAGTGTTAATGCACCTGGTGTTTCGCTTGCGATAATTCCTTGCAATGATTCACCGTTGTTTAGTTCAACCGACCACAGATCAAATCCGCTTGAAATGGAAACGTTGGGGGCAAGGATATTCGCCATGATTGCAACAGATGACCAATTGTGAACCGTTCCTAAATCAGGCCCAAGGGACACACCCATTGTTCCGCGGATCTGATGACATAGTGCACAATTTTGTTCGTAGATCACCTTTCCATTTTCAATATGTCCTTTTAGTTGCAAAGCGGTTCGATAGGATTGCGTTATTTCACTTTCATTATTGGCTGTAAAGATTGCGCGTGATCGATTCCTTAGCCCTTCATCACGTTGTGCCATGAGTCTGACTTTGCGGGGCCAGCTGATGCTGGCCGGCGATATCTTATTTGCTTCAATGGCGTCCAGGAGAAGGTCGATTCTTTCACTGCTTGTTAA
>Ga0111539_10002688_pt1 | contig 23538 bp, 19 predicted proteins | sample RhiMethybrSRZTD1_FD_79667 | JGI IMG/M metagenome (GOLD analysis project Ga0111539, IMG submission 79667) | Populus rhizosphere microbial communities from Tennessee, USA - Rhizosphere MetaG P. TD hybrid SRZTD1 (version 2) (version 2) | ecosystem: Host-associated > Plants > Roots > Rhizosphere >...
CAAGGTCGTGGTGCTGTTGCTGCCTTCCGAAGTGCCGGGCTTGCCGATCTGCAGCAGGAACTTGCCGTCGCGCGAGAATTTGAGAACGTGCGCGTCGGCCGGTCGGGGCGGCGCCGCCGCGGCTCCGCCCTTCGCACCACGTCCGCCACCGCCGCCGGCCGGTGCGTCGGTCCCGGCCGCCGTAATCCAGACGCTGCCTTTGGCATCGACGGTAATCGCGCCGGGTGAGACGGGCCAGTCGTAGCCTTGCCCCGGTCCGCCCCAGTGGCCGACGAGCGCGCCGGTGGCGTCGAACTCGAGCACGGGCGGCGCCGGCGCGCAGCAGGTCTCGGCCGTCGGCGGGTTCGTACCGGTGCCGGCTTCGGTGCGCTGCGTCAGGGAATCCAGGCCACGGTGTACGAGCCAGACGTGATCCTGGCCGTCCACGGCCACGCCGGTCACCGATCCGAGAATCCAATGATTGGGCAGCGGCTTCGGCCAGAGCGGGTCCGCCGCGTACGTGGGCGCGGCCGCGCCGCGGCCGCGGGCTGGCTGTGGCGGCAACGGGGCCTGCGGTTCTCTGGCCAGATCGAGCGCCCCGGCGAGTACGACCATTCCGAGCGTCGAGCCCAATACGATTGATCTCTTGCGCGTCATAGAGCCTCGTCCCCGTCCGGCAGTGTCCTGGAAGGGCGCCAGTATACTACCCGCGGAAACGACCGTGACCGAGCGTCAGACCGTCCTGGCCGCCGAAGTCCGACGCGCGCGCGGCCGGCGGCCCCGTCTCGTCGCGGCGCTGGTCCTCGGGCTCGCGATCGTCGCCGGTCCGGCGCGGCCGGAAGCGCACGACATCCCGCAGGACGTGCTGATCCAGATGTTCATCAAGCCCGAGGGCGCACGCGCGCGCGTGCTCGTCCGGGTCCCGCTCGCGGCTATGCGCGACGTCAACTTTCCGCTGGTCGGTCAGCAGGGCTTCCTCGATCTGGCGCAAGCGGATGCCGGGCTCCGTGTCGGCGCCGAGACGTGGATCGCGAACGGCATCGCCCTCTACGAACACCAGACGCGCCTGGGCCCGCCGCGTCTCGTCGCCGCGCGGGTGGCGCTCCCATCGGATCGTTCCTTCGGGACGTACGAGGACGCACTGGCCCACGTGACCGGGCCGCCGCTTCCGGCCGACACGCAAATCATCTGGAACCAGGCGCTGTTTGACGTCCTCTACGAGTACGACATCCGGTCGGACCGATCCGACTTCACGATCGACACGGATCTCGTCCGCCTCGGCATTCGCGTCGTCACGGTCATGCGGTTCCTGCCTCCGGGCGGGTCGGTCCGCGCCTTCGAGTACCTCGGCGATCCCGGACCGGTACGACTTGATCCGCGGTGGTATCAATCCACGCTGCGGTTCGTCAGACTGGGCTTCCACCACATCCTCGACGGCATCGATCACCTGCTGTTCGTGTTCTGTCTGGTGATCCCGTTCCGCCGGTTCGGCCAGCTCGTCGTGATCGTGACGGCCTTCACGATCGCGCACTCGATCACGCTGATCATTGCGGCGGTCGGTCTCGGGCCCGGCGCCCTCTGGTTCCCGCCGCTCATCGAGCTGCTCATCGCGTTGTCGATCCTCTTTATGGCCCTGGAGAACATCATTCTTAGTTCGCCCGGGGCCTGGCCTTCGCGAAGCTTCGGCCAAGCTCGCCATAGCCTGGCCCCGATAGACGTGCCAGGCGGAGGCGGCCCACCCCCGGGCGAGCGACTCGCCGCTTCGGGCTCGTCGGTCGCGTCGGCGCCGGGGCCCGGGCCTGCGCCCGCCATCAACCTCCAGCGCCGGTGGATGATCGCGTTCGCGTTCGGGCTCGTGCACGGCTTCGGGTTCTCGTTCGCGCTGCGTGACACGCTGCAGTTCGCGGGCTCGCACCTGATGACCTCGCTGCTGTCGTTCAACGTCGGTGTCGAGCTGGGACAGATCCTGGTCCTCGCGATCCTGGTCCCGGTCCTGCACGCGCTCTTCCGGTTCGCCGTGGCGGAACGGCTCGGCACGATCATCCTGTCCGCGCTGGTCGCGCACACCGCCTGGCACTGGACGATCGAACGTGGGGAGCGGCTCCGCCAGTTCAGCCTCCCCGCATTCGATCCGGCGACGCTGGCGGTGGCGATGCGGTGGGCGATGGGACTGGTCCTGCTCGCGGGGGTCTGGTGGTGGATCGGCCGGACGCGGGTACGCCAGCCGCAACGCCAGGATCGCTGACCGTTACCGTCCTTACATTCCTGACTGGCCCGAAAAAGCACGCCTGATTCCGGCGCGCCAAGGTGTGCCATGGCGTGCAGGGCGATCCCTGTCCCCCGTGGTACACCGCTTGCTCTTCCCTTGTCCTCAGCAGACCATGCGGCGCCTTCTGCTTCTGGGATTCGTGTGCGCGATGACGCTCGGGATGGGCCCGGCCTCGGCCGACGTCTCTGGCGTCACCACCGCCGGCGAGAAGCTGGTGAGCAACGCCGTCGTGTGGTTCGACGCGCCGGCCGCGCCACGCCGGGTTGAGAAGTCTGAAGTCGTCCTGGATCAGCGCAACCTCAACTTCCTGCCGCACGTGCTCGTGGTGCAGGTCGGCACGGTCGTCAAGTTTCCGAACAACGATCGCGTGTTCCACAACGCCTTCTCGTTTCACGACGGCAAGAAATTCGATCTCGGCCTCTACCCCGTTGGCACCGTCAGGCACGTTCCGTTCGATCGCGAAGGTCTGAGCCGCGTGTTCTGCAACATTCACCCGCAGATGGCGGCGTACGTCATGGTCGTGAACACGCCCTACTACGCGGTGTCCGATCGCACCGGTCAATTCACGATTCGCGACGTCCCGTACGGAACGTATCGCTATCACGCGTGGCGGCCGGGCGCAGCGATTCTGAACGACACGATCGTAGTCGCCGCGGGCGTCTCGGCGCGGGTCGAGTGGCCGTGATGCGACGCGCTCTTGTCCTCGGCGTCGCGTGCGGACTCCTCCCCGGACTGGCGTCGGCTCAGGTGGAATCCCGCGTGTCGGCCGAGGTGGATTTCACGGCCGGCCGGTCAACCGATGACGTGAACGCGGCCGCCGTCCAGACCCGCCTCTTCGGCGCGAGCCGATCGGATTGGCGCTACTACGTCGAGGTCGCGTGGGGGCGTGTCACGACCTCGGACTCGGACGCATTCGGCGCAGCCTATCCCTACGACCGGCAGGTGCGGCCGATGGAGGCGTTCGTCGAGAAGACCGTACATGGCCAGCGCTGGATTGCGGGCCTTCGCGCCGGCCGTTACCGCACGCCGTTCGGCATGTCGGGACGCGGCGATCACGCGTACGCCGGCTTCGTCCGCGCTCCATTGATTCGCTACGGGCGCAACTGGACGATCTCCAATACGTTTCTCGACACCGGCGCCAGCGTCATGGCGGGCCTCCCGGAGGCGCACGTGGAAGCCAGCGTCGGCGCCCCGCTCGACGAAGGCGAAATGCGGCGCCAGGGCGGCGTCACCGCGACCGTGCGCGGTCAAGTGTACTACCGCGCATTCGTCGTCGGCATGAGCACCATGCGCAGCCGTCCGAACGACGATCAGCCGTGGATCAGCGGCGCGATGGTCTTCCACGGCGTCGACGCGCGCTGGATGCGCGGCGGTGTCCAGGTTCGCGGCGAGTGGATCTGGGGCCGCCCGTTCGACGACGTGAAAACGCGCGGCGGCTACGTCGATGTCCTCGTGCATCACGTCGGGATGGGGCCGGTGACCGCCGTCGCCCGCGCGGAGCGGCTCGACTACGACGCCGGCGAGCACTCCGCCTACCTCCAGCGCTATACGGCCGGCGCGCGCATCCGTGTGACGGCCGCAATCGCCGGCCAGATCAACGTCCTCCACCAGCCGCTGCCCATGGAAGGCCAACGCCGGTCGGCGCTCGACGCGAGCGTCACCTACTCGGTTCGCTTTTAGCCGCATGGTCCCGGCGTCCTCCAGCCAGACGGTGATTCCGTGGCATCGCCGCCTCGAAGCGCGAGTGCTGCTCGGCGTGACCATCGTCGCCGGCCTGTCGCTCCTCGCGGTGGTCGGCGCGACCAGCCAGGTCGTCAACCGCTATTCGCTCGGCCGTTCGCGCGACGACGTCCTTGCGGCGCGTGAGGCGTTCAGCCGCATCATCGACACGCACGCCGAGTTCGCCGCCCGCGAGACCCGGCTCATCGTCGAGCTGCCCGTCTTTCGCGCCTCGCTCACCAAATCGCGCCTCTCGGCGGCCGGACCGCCCGACGGGCCGACGATGAGCGAGATGACGCTCGACTACTGCAAGAAGCTCGAAGCGAACTTCTGCATCGTGAGTGACGCCAACGGCGGCTGGCTCGCAGAGACGGGCTGGTCGCTCGGGCAGGAGTCGGCCGCGGTGATCACGACGGCCATCGACCAGACGCGCGACGGCCGCTCGTTTCAGGACACCGTCACCATCGGCGACGAGCTGTTTCTGATCATCGCCGAGCCGGCGCTCTTCGCCCAGGAGGTGCTCGGCACGCTCACGGCCGGATACCGGCTCGACGACGGCGTCGCCGGCGAGATGGCGCTGGTCGCGCGCTGCGACGTGAACTTCATCTGCGCCGGCAATCACCTCTGTGGCAGCAGCCTGCCGGCGCGCGATCGGACGGCGCTGCGCCTGCTGCTCGAGTCGAATCCCGGCACGTTGTCGAGCCAGGCCGGCAGCCCGACCCTGCACAGCATCGGCGGGACCTCCTACGTCGGCGGCACCTACGTGCTCCGGGCGGGCCGCGCCGATCCAACCGGCGAGGTGGACGCGCCGCGGCTGGTCCTGCTCCAGGACGTCAGCCCGACCGAGCAGGCGCTGCGCGAGATCAACGCGGCGCTGCTGCGCATTGGCGGGATCACGTTCGCGATTGCCCTCGCCGGCATTCTCGTGCTGACGCGCAAGACGACGCGTCCCCTCCGCGATCTCGTCACGGTGACGCGCGACGTGGCCGGCGGCAACTGGGCCCGCCAGGTGCCGGTGGACGGCCCGGCCGAAGCGCGCACCATGGCCGAGGCGTTCAACCACATGACCTCGACGCTCAGCCACTGGCATCAGGAAGCCAGGGACCGGGCGCAGCAGCTTCACGAATCGTATGAACGCTTTCGATCGATCACTGATTCGGCCAACGACGCCATCATCTCGGTCAACCAGGCGGGCGACGTCGTGTTCTGGAACCTGCGAGCCGCCGCCGTGTTCGGGTACTCGGAGACCGAGGCGCTCGGGCGGCCCGTGGCGCGGCTCGTGCCCGCGCGGTATCACGCCGAATTTGCCGATGAAATCGCGCGGCTGCGCGCGGGAGATCGGTCGTGGGTCGGCCGGAGCCTCGAGCTGTGCGCGCTGCGGCCCGACGGGACGGAAGTGCCGGTCGAGCTCTCGCTCTCGACCTGGAACGCCGGCCGCGACGTCTACTTCACCGGCGTCATTCGTGACATCACCGAACGCCGGCAGGCCGCCGAGGAGCTGCGCCAGCGCGAAGAACAGCTGCGGCACGCCCAGAAGATGGAAGCGGTGGGACGCCTGGCCGGCGGCATCGCCCACGATTTCAACAATCTCCTCACGGCCATCCTGGGCTACGCCGATCTGCTCCTCGAGGAATTGCCCGCCGATCACCCGATGCGAGCGGACCTCGAAGGCATTCAGGGCGCCGGCCGGAGCGCCGCGTCGCTCACGCGCGAGCTCCTCGCCTTCAGCCGCAAGCAGGTGCTGCAGCCGGTCGTGCTGGACCTGAATCAGGTGGTGAGCGCGACCGAGCTCCTGATGCGCCGGCTGCTCGGCGAAGACATCGAGCTCGTGCTGAAGCTCGAGACGCACGCCGAGCCGGTCCGCGCCGACCGCAGCCAGCTCGAACAGGTGCTCCTCAACCTGGTGGTGAACGCCCGCGACGCGATGCCGAACGGCGGCCGGCTGACGATCAGCACGTCGAACATGGTGCTGGGCCACGACGCGGGCGGCCGCAGCCTCCCGGCCGCGGCCGGCGCATACGTCGTCCTGAACGTCACGGACACCGGGCACGGCATGACCGACGACGTGCGGTCGCACATCTTCGAGCCGTTCTTCACGACGAAGGAGCTCGGCAAGGGCACCGGCCTGGGGCTGGCGACCGTCTACGGCATCATTCAGCAGAGCGGCGGGCACATCTGGGTCGAGAGCGAACCGGGCAAGGGATCGTCATTCCACGTCTGCCTCCCGGCCATGGCGGAGACCGCCCTCGCCCAGGTCGTGTCGCCTGAAGCCACCACCGACCGCCGCGGGTCCGAGACAATCCTGCTGGTCGAGGACAACGACGCCGTCCGGACGCTGGCGCGCGACGCGCTGACCCGCTACGGCTACGAGGTGCTCGAAGCGACCAATGGCGCCGAGGCCCTGTTCGTGGCGACCGAACAGCTCGACCGCATCCAACTGGTCCTGACCGACGTCGTGATGCCCGTCATGGGGGGCCGGGAACTGGTCGCCCGGCTGACGGCGCTCCGTCCCGATCTCAAAGTGGTCTTCATGTCCGGGTACACGACCGAAGCGGTGGGCAGCGAGGGCGTCTCCTCGGCGTTTCTCCAGAAACCGTTCACCCCGTCGCTGCTCGGCCAGACGGTCCGGGACGTGCTGGATCTCACCGCAGCCTGAAGTGGGGTGGAGTAACATGTCACGGCTTCCCGGCTCCCAGATGACGATCAACACGAAGACCCCCGCGTCGGTTCGCTGCTCCGGCACCGTGCTGGTCGTGGACGATCTGGGGTCGAATCTCGACCTGCTGCGACGGCTCCTCACCGCGCAAGGGTATAACGTCGTCACGGCGGGCGACGGACAGGAGGCGCTCGAGATCGTCTCGCGCGAGGCGCCCGATGTGGTGCTATCCGACATCCGGATGCCGCGGCGGGATGGGTTCGACCTGTGCCGCGAGCTGAAAGCGTCGCCGGACACGCGCCTCACGCCGGTGGTCCTGATGACCGGCATGGAAGAAGCGACTGACCGCATCCGGGCGATCGAAGCCGGAGCCAACGATTTGTTGAGCAAGCCCATAGATCAACCGGAACTCCGAGCGAGGATACGGTCTCTCATGCAGCTCAAGCATTTCACGGACGACCTGGACTCAGCCGAAGCGGTGCTGCGGAGCCTCGCGCTCATGATCGAAGCGCGGGACTCGTACACGGAGGGTCACTGCGATCGCCTGGCGCGGTACGCCAACGATGCGGGCCGGGTGCTGCAATTGCCCGAGGATGACCTGGTCGCGCTCGGCCGCGGCGGCTACTTCCACGACATCGGCAAGATCGCGCTGCCCGACTCGATCCTCCTCAAGCCTGGCCCGCTCACGCCCGAGGAGTACGAGCGAATGAAGGAGCACCCGGTCGTCGGCGACCGGTTGTGCGGCGACTTGCGGGCGCTCCATCACGTGCGCCCGATCGTCCGGCACCATCACGAACGGCAGGACGGCAGCGGCTATCCCGACGGCCTCGCAGGCGACTCCATCCCGCTCCTCGCGCAAATCATCAGCGTCGTGGACGTCTTCGACGCGATCACGACGACGCGACCGTATCACCGGGCGGTGTCGGCCGAGGCGGCCTTCGACGAGCTGCGCAAGGAGGTCCGCAACGGCCGGCTGCGCAAGGAGTTGGTCGAAGCGTTTATCGCGTCACAGGCGAAATAAACGACATCGTTTATTTCGGCTGCGGGACGATCCGCAGGTACGGGCGCGGCGCCTTCCAGCCGTCCGGATAGACCTTCTTCGCCTCCTCGTCGGACACCGACCCGGCGATGATCACGTCTTCGCCCTGCTTCCAGTTCACCGGCGTCGAGACCTTGTGCTTCGCCGTGAGCTGGAGCGAGTCGATCACGCGCAACACCTCGTCGAAATTCCGGCCCGTCGTCATCGGATAGACGATGATGAGCTTGACCTTCTTGTCGGGCCCGACGACGAAGACGTTGCGGACCGTCTGATTGTCCGCCGGCGTTCGCCCCTCGTACGACCCCTCGAGCGACGCCGGCAGCATGCCGTACAGCTTCGAAATGCTGAGGTCGGTGTCGCCAATCATCGGGTAGTTCGGCGCGAAGCCCTGCGTTTCCATGATGTCGTTCGACCATGACGCGTGCCGGTCCACGGGGTCGACACTGAGGCCGATGACCTTCACGTTGCGCTTGTCGAACTCCGGTTTGAGCTTGGCCATGTAGCCGAGCTCGGTCGTGCACACCGGCGTGAAGTCCTTCGGATGCGAGAAGAGCACCGCCCACGAGTTGCCAATCCAGTCGTGAAACTTGATCGGGCCTTCGGTGGTCTGGGCCTGGAAGTCGGGAGCGAGATCGCCAATCGAGAGCGCCATTATTGCCTCCGGCAAGAAAAGATCATTGCTTCAGGATGAAGCTTTTGTCCAGAAAAGAGAGAAACGCCGTCCAGTCGGCCTGGGTCGCCATGTGACCACCCGTGTGGTAATGCCAGCCCAGGTCGCCGGTGATGATCGGCGTGTCGAGCGGCGGCAGCTCGGTGACGCCGAGCGGCTTCTTGCCGAGGAGAGTGTAGACCGGGCCGGCTGCGACGGTCGCGAGGAACTCGCCCTTGGGATCCGCCCACTGATCGGTCGTGCCGCCGGTGATGTACGCAGGACGCGGCGCGCTGAGCGCGATCAGCATGTGCGCGTCGACCGGCATCTCGTTCCACTTGCCGACGTACTTCTGAAGGTTGCCCGCGAACTGGTGGCCGAAGTTCTGCGCCATGTCGTCCACCGACTCGCCCCAGTCGCGGCGCGCCAGCGCCGCGCCCATCTCGCCCGAGCAACTGGAGAAGACCGCCGCGATGCGTTGATCGAGGGCGGACGCCCAGAGCACGGTCTTCCCCAGCCGTGAATGCCCCTGGATCGCGATGCGCTTCGGATCGACCGACGCATCCCGTTCGAGAAAGTCGATGATGCGGCTGATGCCCCACGACCAGGCGCTGATCGTGCCCCACTCGTTGGGCGCCGGCGCGCTCTGTCCGGGCTTGAGGGTCAGGCCAATCACGCCTTCGCTCCACGCGTTCGCGCGGTCGGGTTGGATGTCGTTGTAGCCGACCATCGCGTAACCCCAGCCGCGCGAGAGGATCTCCGCCGCGACCGGCGGATCGCCGCCAAGCCCGCCGCGTCCGGCCGGCGCGTTCGCGCGCCCGGTCCCCTGGGCCGCCGAAGCGGCGCCCGCCGCGGGCCCCTGGGTCGCCGAAGCGGCGGCAGCCGCGGAGGCGCCACCGCCGAAGTTCACGAGCAGAATCATCGGTGCGCGGCCCTTGACGTTCGCCGGCGTGTAGACCGTCAGATTGATCTTCGGACCGTCGGCCGACGGCCCCATCTGCCCGACGACCTTGCGCCGGACAGCGGCGCCCTCGCGCGCGCCCGGCTCGGTCTCGACGACGTTCCACGTCACCGTCGGCGTGTTGTCCGGAATGCGGCCATAGATCTCGGTCAGGTACAGATCGAGGATCTCGGCACGCCGCCGCTTCTCCCATGTCGCCGCGTCGCGCACGCGCTGGCCGTTGGCCAGCACCAGCGGATCGGGCAGCGTGTACGGCGGGACCTTCGCCTCGTCGTAGTTCGAGACGTGCTTCGTCTTGAGTGCGAGGCGCACCGGGTTGCCGTTCGGATCGCTGCCGAGGTTGTTCGAGGGCGGCGTCTGCGCGAGCGCCCGCTCGATCGCCTGCTGCACGTTTGCCGGGGTCGTCGGCACCGGCGGCGTCTGCGTTTGCGGCGCCTGCGTGGCGTCAACCACGGCAAGTCCGACCACGGCGGCTCCGAGGGCCGTCAGGAATTTCTGCATAGCCTCCCATTCTAGGCCAACCGTCTGCTCCTCTAGTCCGTCTATACCGGAGGTTGACGTCTAGTCCACCTAGAGGAGATTCGATGCCCCCGTCCGGTCCGGTCGTCCCCGGAACCCTCGACCTGCTCATCCTGCGATCACTCAGCCTGGGCGAGCTGCACGGGCTGGGCATCGCGCGCCGCATCGAGCAGATCACCCGGGGCGCCTTCGAGGTCAAAGCCGGCTCGCTCTTCCCGGCGCTGTACCGGATGGAGCACGCCGGCTGGCTGACATCGTCCTGGGGCGAATCGGCGTCCCGCCGCCGCGCGCGCTACTACCAGCTCACCGCCAGGGGGCGCAGGCAGCTCGAGGCGGAGACGATCGAATGGCGGCGGGTCGTCACGGCGCTCGGCCACGCGCTGAAGGAGCCGTTGTGAACCGATCCGATCGGAAACCGGATCGAATGACGGACGAGCTCCGCGCGTACGTCGATCTCCTCACCGAAGAAAAAATCGCGCGCGGTCTCGCGCCTGATCAGGCACGGCGCGAGGCACTGCTCGAAACCGGCGGCGTCGAGCAGGTGAAAGAGGCGATTCGCGATGTCAGCCCGCGCCGCTTCTTCGATCGCCTCCGCCAGGATGTCGGCTACGGGCTTCGCCTCTTTCGCCGGAGTCCCGGACTGAATCTGGCCGTGGTCCTCGCGCTGGCGCTCGGGATCGGCGCGACGTCGGCCACCTTCAGCGTCGTGGACGGCGTGCTCCTTCGTCCACTCGACTACGCCAACGCCGGCGAGCTCGTCGTCGTCATGCATCGCCGGACGAATCCGGTGGCGCCGGCCAACTTCCTGGACTGGCAGCGGCACGCCACCTCGTTCGCGTCCATGGGCGCGGCCGAATACTGGACGCCGACGCTTGGAAGCGCGACCGAGCCGGAAAAGCTGTTCGCGCTGCGCGTGTCCGGCGAGATGCTGCCGATGCTCGGTGTTGCGCCGGCGATGGGCCGGTTTCCGCTCGCCGGCGACGCCGGCGCGAGCGAAGCGGTCATCGCAGCCAGCCTGTGGCAGCGCGTCTTCGGCGCCGATCCCGGCGCGCTCGGCCGCACGATCGTGCTCGACGGCCGGCCGTACGCGATCGTCGGCATCATGCCGCCGCGGTTCACGTTCGCGCCGTTCTGGGCGACGCGCGCCGAGCTCTGGGCGCCGCTCGTGCTCGGTCCGCGCGCGACGTCGCGCGGCGGCAACAGCCTCCGCGTCTTCGCGCGGCTCGCGCCCGGGGTCTCACTCGATCACGCGCGCGCGTCGATGACGGCGCTCACGACCGAGCTCGAATCACGCTTCCCCGGCACCAACCGCAACGTCAACGTCACGCCGCTCAAGGATGTGGTCGTCTGCGACGCGCGCCAGTCGATCGTCGTCCTGTTCGCTGCCGTCGGGCTCGTGCTGCTCGTCGCCTGCGCCAACGTCGCGCATCTGCTGCTCTCGCGCGCCGCGTCGCGCGAAAAAGAGGTCGCCGTGCGCGCGGCGCTCGGCGCCGGCCGGCTGCGCATGATCCGCCAGTTCCTGACCGAGAGCCTGCTGCTGTCAGCCGCCGGCGGCACGGCCGGCGTGCTGCTGGCCGACTGGATGATTTCGATCTTCAAACAGATCGGCGCGGCCAGCATTCCGCGCGTGCAGAGCATCCAGCTCGACGCGCGCGTCGTCGCTTTCGCCATGCTGTTGTCGATCCTCACTACGCTCGCGTTCGGCCTGGTGCCGGCGCTGCGACTCTCGCGACCGAATCTGACGAGCGCACTCCGTGACGCCGAACGCGGTTCCAGTACTGGCCGCCGCGGCCGCCGGCTCGGCAGGTTGCTGATCGCGTCGGAGATCGCGCTCGCGGTGATGCTGCTCGTCGGCGCGTCCCTCCTCATTCGCAGCTTCACCGCCCTCCGCGCCGTCGATCCGGGATTCGCGCCCGACCACCTGGCGACCTTCGTCGTCTCGGTGACCGGATCGGCCGAAGGCGCGCCAGGACGACGGCTCGGGTTCTATCAGGATCTGCTCGACCGTGTTCGCGCGGTCCCCGCCGTGCAGGCCGCGAGCGCCATCAATCACGTACCGCTCGCCGGCGACATCTGGGGCTTTCCGTTCCGGGTCGAGGGCCGGCCCGAGCCCGCGCCGGGCGAGGTCCCGACCGCGGCGTATCGGGTGGTCCTGCCCCGCTACTTCGAGACGATGCGCGTTTCGCTCATCGCGGGACGCGACTTCACCGAGGCCGACCGTTCGGGCGCGGCGGAAGTCGTCATCGTCAGCCAGTACCTCGCGGACACGTACTTTCCAGGCGAGTCCGCGCTCGGCAAGCGGATTCGCGTCCACGGCGGCGCCGGCTGGCAGACGATCGTCGGCATCGCGCGGCACGTCGTGCGATCCGATTGGCAGGACCGGCCGGAGGAAGAGGTCTACCTCCCGTTGCTGCAGGTGGCGCAATACCGCGACGATGCCAGCCCTGCGGCCGGGTATCTGAGCTATGTCGTGCGCACGAGCGGCGAACCGTCGGCCGTCATTCCGGCACTGCGGCGCACGGTGCGCGATCTGTCCGCCAGCGCCCCGGTCTCGGATGTCTTCGTCATGACGGACGTCGTCCACGAGGCGACGATGGGCGCGCGCTTCGTGTTGACGCTGCTCGGCGTCTTCGCCGCGATCGCGTGGCTGTTGGCCGCGGTCGGCATCTACGGCGTCATGAGTCACAGCGTCGCCACGCGGCGCCACGAGATCGGCATTCGCATGACCCTCGGCGCCTCGCGCGCGCGGATCGTCGGGCACGTGCTCGGCGAAGGGATGACGGTCACGGCCATCGGCGTGATCGCCGGCGCCGCGGGGGCGCTGCTCGCCGGCGGGGCGATGTCCAGCATGCTGTTCGGCGTCACGCCGAGGGATGTGCCGGCGTTCGCCTGGGCGGTGACCGCGCTCGTCGCCGCCGCGGCTGTCGCGTGTTATCTTCCGGCACGCCGCGCGAGCGCGGTCGATCCGCAAACCGAGCTTCGCTAGTCATTTGGGGTCAGACCGGGGTCAGACCCCTCGCGGTCCCGCCGGCTGGTAAAGTCGCCGGCACGTCCTATTGCCGGAGGCTCCGTGCGCCTGCTGTGCCTGGTCCCACTACTCGTTGGCTCCGCCCTCTCGTTCCCGCAACCCGCGCCCTCGCTGCCGCAGGGAGGTCAAGGCGCGAGCGCGCTTGCCAATGACGCGCAGCAGTTCCTGCGCAGCGGCCCACTCAGCCGCGTGCCGGGTGAGTCGACGGAGGTGCTCCAGAGCCTGCCTCCCAATTTCCCGCTGGCGCTGATTCCTGAAGGCGCCATCCCGACCGCTGCATCGGTCTCGCCCTCGATGACGGTCGTCGTGGCGACGGTCAAGGCAGGCCTGCCGTTCAACGTGCCCGACCTCCGAGCGAAGCTGGAGCGGGCCGGCTGGTTCAACAGCGGCCCGATTACCGGCGGGTTCATGCCCGCCACAACGTTGCTGGCGGTCTGTCGCGCGGACGAATTCGCCTCTTACCAATTTCGAGACGCCTCGAACGGCGACCGCCTCATCCGAGTCTCGCTCTCCAAGGAATCGGGACGTTCCTGCGTTTCCAGACCACTGCAGCTGTTTTCGGATGTGGAGATGCCGCCTTTGACTCCACCGCCCGGCGCCCGCAGACTCGGCGCCGGCGGATCGTTCAGCGCGGATGAGGCCTCGACCAGAACGCGTATCGAAACAAGCCTCACACTGGAAGAGCTGGTCTCGTATTTCCTGAAGCTGTTCACTCAGGCCGGCTGGAAAGTCGAGGCCGGGCCAATTGGCGATGGCACGATGTCGTTGACGCGATTGAGCGGAGCCTCACGCGCCGGCGAGCCCGTGATCGCTCAGCTCCTCGTCACGATGCTGCCCGGCACGCAGTACGTCGACCTGATGGCGCGATTTCTACGCCAGAAGTGAAGCTCTTCTCCGTGATTTCCGCGTCTCAGAAGCCCGTCGTGCGGATCCAGAAACTCCCCTGCCAGGACCCGCCCGGCGCGATGCTCTGCAACTCCTTGTAGAGTCCTTTGTGGGCGGCATTCATCGAGTTGGTGATGCCGACCATCGGCTCGAACGCGACGAAGGCGCGATTGGGCGGCGCCGGCTGCGCCTCGCGGGCCGAGAGCGGCAGTGACGCGGCCGGCGGGGTGGCTGGCGCCGGAGAAGCCGGGGCCGGCGCCGCGCCCGCGCCGCGCCCGCGATTTCCCCCGCCGCCACCGCCACGCTGATTCGCGGGATTCGGCGAGTACAACACGATCGCCTTGAAATTGCTGTCGACGACGACGTCGAGCTGCTGTGACTTGCCCTTGACGCTCATCGTCGCGCGTCCCTGCGCGTCGCGGTCGAGATCGCCGAAGACGTGATCGAGATCGAAATCCTTGAGCGGCACGGCGCGCCGATCGGGAAAGAACTTCTCGATCGGCTCGGTGACGCCGGTCGGGATCTTGTTGTCCGCCAGCAGCCACTGCGTTTTGGCGCCGACCGAGATCGTCCATTCCTCGCGCACCGAATCGGTCAACTGAAAGTACGGATGAAACCCGATCGCCACCGGCATCGGCTCGGTGCTGAGGTTGTCGATGCGTGTGCGCACCTCGAGCGTGCCGTTCTCCAGCCGGTACGTCATCGTCAGCGTGTGCGCGAACGGAAACTGCGCCATGTACTGCGGGTTGCGGTAGAAATCCAGTGTGTTCGTCACCCACGCGGCGGTGCCGTCGGCTTTGGCCTCGACGAGCTTCCAATCCTTCGCTCCGCTCAGATAGCCGTGAATCGGAATCGCGCCGCGCACGTTCCCCAGCTCCATGTCGAAGTTGTATTTTTTGCCATTGGCGTAGAACGCCGGCTCGTCGAGGCGATTGGCAAACGGAGCGAGCAGCGGAATCCCGTTCAGCCCCGGCCGCGCGCGAAAGTCGTCGACCGTCGCGAACGGCACGCGAATCACGTTCTGCCCCTTGACGACCATCTCGTAGGCGTTGCTCACCGACGTCATCACCGAGACGATCGTGTCCGTCCGGCTGTCTTTGAGCTGCACGATGTCGCCGGTTTGTGTCGCGGTATAGCGCGCCTGCGCGCGCACCTCGGCGGGAACGTACGAGATCGCCGCGAGCGCGGCGACGAGAAGCATCCTGCGCAACATCAAGGAAGTCATTGGTCGGTCCCCACCTTGGCCCTGGGCCGTTCGCATTAGAGCTTCGCCAGAAACGCTTGCGTCCACTTGATGCTCGCCTCGACGTCGGCCAACTGGCGCTGCGCCGGCGTCAGGCTCGGATCGGGCGCCGGCGCCGGTGACGGCGTGCCCTTGTCGCACAGTGCGACGAACCGCGCGAACTCCCAGGCCGGCGTGTTGCGGTAGAGATCCCAGAATTGCGGATCCTGATACCGCACCATCCGCGGATTGCCGCTCACGATGACCTCGAGCGACACCGCCTTGCCGGGACATTTGGCGATGTACGTCCGGAGGTAATCCTCCATCCCCATGTTGCCGTCGCCCATCCGCGTCCAACGCACGGCCAGGCCGTCAGGCGTGCGCCACAATGCGCTGTCGCGCATGTGGCTCGTGAGGACGTACGGCGCGAGCGTGTCGAGTGTCAGATGCGGATCCTCGATCGTCCAAACCGGGTTGCCCGAATCGAGGCAGACGCCGACGATGTCGGGACCCGCGGCTTCGATGAGCGTCTTCAGCTCGCGCGCCTGCATGTCGCCGGCGTGATTCTCGATCGCGACTTTGACGCCGCCGTCCAGGATGCGCGAGCGCGAGCTCTTCAGCACGCCGGCGAGCGACTCGATGTGCCGCTCGATGCCGCCGCGCCGATCGGCGCTGCTGCCGAGCACGGCGCGCACGATCGGCGAGCGGACGATCTTCGCGGCGTCGATCATCTTCGCCAGTTGCTCTTCGGCGGTGCCGCCGGCCTTGTCGAACATCGCCGACGTCGGACAGAGCGATCGCGTGCCGATCTCGAGATCCAGGTTGAGCTCATCGGCGCGCGCGCGGACCCGACGAAGATTGTCCGGCTCGAGCGTGCCGAGAAAGCGGATCTCGCTGAAGTGCACGACCTTCACGTTCCACTTCGCGGCGAACTCCAACTGCTGGAAGGGCGTCCAGTTCTGCTGGTTCAGGCTGTACATGTCCACGCCGAAGCGGACGGCAGCAGGCAGGATGGCGGCGTGCACAGGCGATCCCAGCGCGGCCGCGGCCGCGCCCATGGTCTTGAGAAACGTCCGACGATCCGGCCGGAACGCGGAAAGCGCTGGCGTCATGATGGCCTCGGTGGCTGATTGCCCGCCGTTAGGGTAACGCAGACGGGACTCGCGAGCCACTGCCTTCGCGACTCTTTCACCACGAAGGCCACGAAGAGCACGAAGGCGCATCTTCTTCGCGTTCGTGGTGACGCCTTAAGGCGTCTTGGCCCGCTGGTACACCCGGACATAGTCGATCTCGTACTTGACCGGAAACGTCGTGGCCGATGGATCTCCGCCCTGCGTGCCCCCAATCGCCAGGTTGACGATCATGTAGTGCGGCTGACGGAGCGGATTCACGCCGCTGCCATCCTGATTGGCCGTCCCTTCGAGATCGATGTCGTTCAGCCACACATCGTCCACGGAGATACGGATCGACTTCTCGTCCCAGAGCATGCGCCAGACGTGAAACTGGCTCGACCAGTCCGTCCCGAGCGAAGCCACGGGCTTGCGCACGTCGTCCCAGGCCGAGCGGCCGCGGGTCGCGCCGCCCCACGCGGCGTTCGCCAGAAGATTGCCGCGGTAGTACTCCATGATGTCGATCTCGCCGTTGTGCGGCCACGCGCCGGACGTACCGAGCGTCCACCACGCCGGCCACAATCCCGCGCGCGTGTCGATGCGAGCCCGCATCTCGAAATACCCGTACTGCCAGCTGTGCTTCCCGCGCGTGACCAGGCTCGATGAGGTGTACTCCGCGAATTCACTTCTGCTTCGCCAGTCCGAGGACCCGGCCTCATGCCGCGGATTGGCTTTCCGCTCGCGGCGCGCTTCGATCACCAGGAGACCGCCCGTGACGCGCGCGTTCTCCGGCTGGTACCACTGCAGCTCCTGGTTACGGACAAAGCCGCTCTCGTAAGCCCAGTTCTTTGGAGTGGGGAGGCCGTCAGCTTCGAATTCATCGGCCCAGACCAGCGTGTACGAGGCAGGCGGGACGGACGAGACCGGCGCCGGAATCTGCGACGATGCCGCCGCAAGCGCCGCACAGCCCAGGATCTGGGCGATCGTGCAGTGACTGGTCGTCATGATCGGATCCCGGCGTCAGGCGCGCTTGATCGCCAGTTCGAAGGTGCCGGAAAGTGCCGTCGCCCCTTCGGTCACCCGCACAATCTGTTGCTCACCGCCGCTGACGAAGACCTCGTCCTGGTCGTTCGGCGTGTCACGACGGCCGTGGATGGCATAGGGCACTTTCGCGTGGACTCGATCGATCAGGGCGTCCTCGAAATAGAGCTGCGTCGAGAAGTTGGCCCCGCGCACCAATGGGCTCGTCCGGACCTTGAGGTGAACGCGGACCGCGCGGCCTGAGTACCACCCGGGAAAAATGGTCGTGAACCGGACGATGCCCCGGGTGTTGGTGACCTGGTGCCCGCGCAGGAACTTCTGCCCGCGCGTGTCGAAGCGGTCGTTCTGGTCCAGGACGTCCGAGTAGCGGCCCGAGGCGTCGCACTGCCAGAGATCGACGATGGCCCCGCCGAGCGGCGCGCAGGCGCCGGCGGCGGTCAGTTGCGATACGCGCAGCGTCAGGCGCAGGGGCCATCCCGGCCGGAGGGTCTTGTCGGCCGGGTCGCTGCGAATGTCGGACCGGTTGAGCTTCTCGTCAACGAAGTAGGGATCCTCGTCGAGCTTCGGCGGGACGACGAAGGACGGGACCTGGGCGTGGCCGCGGCCCGGCGCGACGAGAAACGCACCCGTCCCGGCCGCGCCCAGGAGCGCGAGGACTTCTCTCCGGCTCAGCACCCACCCGCTACCCGCGTCGTCTTCTGCCATGCTGGTCGCCCGAATCGAAAAGACGGTGAGTATAGCCCACGACCAGTACGCACTTCCCGCAATATGGCGCAGGCGCCAGGTACGCGGTTTCTGCCACACTCCCTGAGAATTGCTCGGTTTTTCGATGGATCGCGTCGGCCCGCTCGTTGCAATAGCGCCGGGCATGAGTTCCGAACACCTCCACCATGCGCCTCGAGCCCACCAGCCTCGCTTCGTCCCGGGGGTCTACAACTATTGCGATCGCTGGTGCGAACGCTGCCGGTTCCAGACCCGGTGCCGGCTCTTCCGGGACCGGCAGCGGATGGAGGCGGCGCTCAATGCCGGGCTCGACGCGGCGGCCGCCGCCGCGCTCGTCGACGAAGAAGACGACGCCGAGGTGGAGGAGGAAGGAGCGGCCGCATCGGGAAGTGAACGGGCCGAGTTCCTGGCGATCGTCGCGGCCGCGAACGAGGAGCCCTCGGCGGAGGAGACTGCCCGCATCGCCGAGGCATTCGATCGCCGCCACGCGCGGCAGAAGGCCCACCCACTGTCAATCGCGGCCGAGGAATATGCCGAGATCACGGACGGGATCACCCGGGCGCTCCGGCCCATGCTCGAGGCCAGCCGCGATCCGGTCGCCCACGCCGCGCTCGAGGCGATCGAGCACTTCGCCTGGCTCATCGCCATCAAGACCTGGCGCGCGACCGGCGCCCTCGTCATGCAGCCGGAGGACGCCGACGATCTGCACGACGAGGAGTTCCAGTTGTCGGACGCCAATGGCTGCGCGAAGCTCGTGCGGACGATTGCGAACGAATCGCGTGAGGCGTGGCAGGTGCTCGCCAGCGTCGGGTCGGTCGCGACCGACGGCGTTCCGGCGGCCATGGTCCGTCGGCTCGAGGATCTCGCCACGCGGCTCGCCGTGGCGTTCCCGGGGGCGATGGCATTCGTCCGGCCGGGATTCGACGAGGAGGGTGCCGATCCCTGACCGTATTCGCGTGTGCGGGACTTGACCGGTCCGGTCCGATCCGGGACGATCAGCCGGTATGGCTGATTCCAATCCCAATGTCGTCAGTGCCGCCACCACCGCGCCGAAACTCCCCGACGGGATCGTCGATTTGACGATGCTGGAGTCGGGAGCGCTGGTGGATGGCTGCCGGGTGTTCACGCACTACAACGGGCCGACGGACCAACTGAGTGGCCTCTGTGCGGGGATGTGTGTGCTCGATCCAGGCTCGACGCCGCATCCGCCGCATCGCCATCCCGAGGAGGAATTCCTCATCGTGGCGTCGGGGACAGGCGAAATTCAGTGCGGCGACAAGATCACCGAGGTCGGGCCGGGCGCGATCATGTACTGCGCCGGAGAACAGCTGCACGGGATCACGAACACCGGCAAAGTGCCGATGACGTTCTACTGGTCGAAGTGGTTGGCGCGGTAATCAACGGGGGGACTTCGTCCCGCCGGACCGACTCTCGCAGCGCCGCCGCGCTTTCGCGCCGGGTTACTCCGGCGCTCTGGACGCGTCGATGACTTCGAAGAAATAGCCGTTCACTGGCTCGCGAAAGAAGAAGCGCTCGAACGGCGTGGCCCGGAGTGGCGTGACGATCTCGGCGCCGCGCTCGATCAGGCGACGCTTCAACTCGGGAAAGCCCGCGAGCGGATGGAACAGCGCCACGTGCCGGCCGAACTCCTGTTCGAACGGCGACACCTCGAATCCTTCGACGTAGAAAACGTGGATTTGCAGGCCGCGTCCGATGTTGAGCCACACGGTTTCGTCGGGGACGTTGGCCGGCACCGGGTCGCGGCGGTAGCCGAGCGTCTCTTCCAGGAACGCGGCGGTCTTCGCGACATGGCGCGTCGGCAGCGTGAGATGGGCGAAGCTCATGGCAGCGCCCAGTGTAGTCCTGTGTTACCCTCCTTCCGGATCTGCCGCTGAACTTCTCCGCCGATCGCTAGTCCGGCGCCCGCTTCTTCCCTGAACACAACCGTGGTGTCTCTGGCGGCAGGGATCTGCCTGCGCCGGAACGGCCTGCCCGAAGGCGGCTTTCAAGGAGAGTTCACGTGGACGTTCCATCGAACTGGTTCGAATCGTTCTTTCACGGAGTGGTGGTGGATCTCTGGCTCCAGGCGGTGCCGCCGGAGCACACGCGCGAGGAAGCGGCAGGCCTGGCGCGCCGGCTCGAGCTGACACCGGGCGCCGAGGTCCTGGACGTCCCGTGCGGCGCCGGGCGCCTCGCGATCGAGCTCGCCGCGCGCGGTTACGTCCTCACGGGGGTCGATCTCTCGACCGAGTCGCTGGCACACGCGCGCGCGGCCAGCGAGGGGACACGCCGGCCGGACGGGGCCGGGCGGGTGATGTGGGAGCACCGTGACATGCGGGATCTGCCGTGGCCGGGACGCTTCGATGCGGCTTTCTGTACGGGCAACAGCTTCGGCTACCTCAACGATGAGGGGGATCTCGCGTTTCTACGGGCGGTGGCGGCCGCGTTGAAGCCGGGCGGCCGCTTCGCGCTCGAGACACCGATGGTGATCGAGAGCCTGCTGCCGTCGCTCAAGGACCGGCCCTGGTTCAAGGCCGGCGACATCTACCTGCTCGTCGCCAACGAGTACGACCCGGCACGGGGCCGGCTCGACATCGAGTACACGTTCGCGTCGCCGGCTGGGATCGAAGTGCGGCGCGGCACGCATCGCGCATACACGTATCGTCAGATCCTCGAGTTGATGGCAGCGGCGGGATTCGAAGTGCTTTCCGATGAGGGCTGGACGCGCGCGAGCCATGTGCTGACGCTCGTCGCCAAGCGTCGTTGAAGGAACTTCGTGAGAGAGCCCATGCTCAGCGCGGGGGGCCGACGTCCATCACCCACAAATCGCCGACATCGTCGCGCCAGACCAGGTACAGGAAGCGGCCGTCGCTCGCGATGGCGTTGCCCTCGAGCCGGCCGCGCCGTCCCGTGAAGTCGGTCAGTTGCCGCTCGGTTCCGGTGTCGACGGCGACGCTCCAGGCGTTGAGTGTGGGCGGTATCTGTCGCAGGAAGTAGATCGTTTTTCCATCGGCGCTCCAGTGTGGGCGCGTCGCCTGTCGCGTCGTGAGCTGGAGCGGCTGTGCGCCCGGGACGGCTGGCATCCGCCACAGTCCCCGACTACCGCCTCGATCCGATTCGAAGGCCAGCCAGTTGCCCACCGGCGACCAATCCGGATATCCCTCGGACGCCGGAGTGCCGATGACCTCCTGCGGCGGACCGCCACCCGCGGCGGGCACCACCCACACGTCCGTGGATCCGCCGCTGCGACGGTTATAGACGATCGACTTGCCATCGGGCGCCCAGCGCGGGAACACGCTCTCGGTGTCGCTCGTCGTCAACTGCCGGGCCGGACCACCCGCCACCGGCTGAACCCAGATTTCGCGATTGCCGCTCCGGTACGCGTAGAACACGATCTCCTTCCCGTCGGGCGACCAGGCAGGATTCCAGTCGGGCGTGGGATCCGAAACAAGCGGTCGCATCTCGCCGCCCTCTGCAGGAAGAATCCAGATGTCGGGATTGCCGCTCTTGTCGGAGCTCACGGCGAGTCTTTGGCCGTCACGCGACACGTCGAGGTACTCGATGTGCGCCTGATCGAAGGTGAGCTGCTGTGCGTCGGCCCAGGTCGCGGGCCGATCCGGTAGAATCGGCACGCGAAACGCGTTCCCTAACCAGCGACCCTTTGAGTACGCGAGCCGGGTGCCGTCCTTCGAGAGCGCGATCGAGGCAACCTCGAGTCCTGTCGTCAACCGCTCGGCAGTGCCCGCCGAGGATCCATCGCTGGCGACCGGCTGCCGCCAGAGATCCATGACGCCGCCGCGATTCGACGTAAAGAACACGCTTCGCGAGTCGGGCGACCACGACGGACTCCAGTCGTTGGTGCGGCCGTCCGAGAGCGCCACACAGCGGCCGTCCGACACGCGCAGAATCCAGACCTGCGTGATTTGCGCCGTGTAGTTGCGCGCGTCGACATACGCGACGAACTTGCCGTCCGGCGACCAGGTAAAATCGACGCGGGCGTTTCCCTTTCGTCCCTCCAGTACGAGACGCCGCGTCGTGCCGCTGCGGATGTTCAGCAACTCGAGGTAGACCACGCCCTTGTCTTCGACGGGATAGCCAAGTTCGTCGCCTGCTGGCAACGACCACACCGGTGGCGCCGCACCCAAACTGAAGGGCGGTCCCACCTTGCGCGGCGTGCCCGCCAGCGCCGGCATGACGAAAACACCACCGCCTTCTCGCGTCGACGCAAACGCAATCTGCAGACCATCGGGCGACCAGCGAGGGAAGGTGTCGGGACCCACAAAATCGGCCGTCCGGTTGACGGGGAGTCCGCCGCCGAGCTGCGTGATCCAGATATCGATGTTTGGCCCCTCGCCAGCCTGATACGCGAGCAGGCGTCCGTCAGGTGACCAGCTCGGGAGGCTCTCGACCGCGACCGTCGCGACAACCTGCGTGGGCTTCGCGAGCGTCACTGTCGACGCGCCCTGCCGCGACACCAGCCAGAATGCGAGGCTAGCCGCGACGACGATGAGCCCGACGACGCCGATCCACATCCGGCGTGATGCCGACGCGGCTCGGGACGTTGCCGCGCCGGCACCAGCTGCCGAGACCGGCGCGGGGCTCATCGACGAGTGCCCGTCGGATTCGCGGCGAAGACGCCGCAATTCGGACAGAAGGTCGGCCGCGGTCTGGTACCGATCTTCAGGATTCTTCGCGAGCGCGCGGCCGACGACGCGATCGAGCTCGAGGGGCAGTCCGGCACGAAGGGAAGTCAGCGGCGGCGGCGCCGCGTGCGCGATCGCGCTGGCGACGGCCATGTCGCTGTCGCCCCTGAACGGCACTTGACCGGCGATCATTTCGTGAATCACCACGCCGAGCGACCAGAGGTCGCTCCGCGCGTCGGCCGTCCGTCCGCTCGCCTGCTCGGGCGACATGTAGCTCACGGTCCCGAGCACGGTGCCAGTCCGTGTGAGGCCCGACTGGCTGACGAGCTTCGCCAGACCGAAGTCCAGCACCTTGACGAGCGCGTCGGTGGTGAGGAGCACATTGGCCGGCTTGATGTCGCGGTGGACGATGCCGCTCTCGTGGGCTTTCTTCAGCGCCTGGGCGATCTGGATCGCGTAATCGAGCGCGTCGTCGAGCGTCAGGGGACCGCGGTCGATCTTCTGTTTGAGCGTCTCGCCCGGGTAATGCGCCATGACGAGAAACATCTGCCCGTCCGGCGTCTCGTCGATTTCATGAATCGTGCAGATATTGGGGTGGTCGAGCGCAGAAGCGGCCTGCGCTTCGATGACGAAGCGCTCTTTCGCCATCGCGTCGCGGGTGAGGTCAGGCGGCAGCACCTTGATGGCGACCACCCGCCGGAGGCGCTGGTCCTCGGCGCGGTAGACGACACCCATCCCGCCGCCGCCAAGCCTTTCCGTGATCCGGTAGTGCGAGACGGTCTGTCCGATCATGCCGGGAAGCGGCGTGAGTATACCCGGAACCCGAGTCCCTCTTGACAGCGGCCGGCCTTCGGGCGCCCAATGCGTAACACCTCGGACACACAAGGGGGCCGCCATGGTAATGCGCCGTCCCGTCGACCGATGCTGGTGGGTGCGCGCCTGCTGGTTTGTGATGATCTGTGTCTCGCTCACCGGGTTCACCCACGCCAGCCAGGCAAAAGCCGTCCCGCCGGTCGCGGCCGCTGCGCTACAGAAGCTGCTGCCCTCGATCGACGGCTGGACGAGCGGGGTCGCGCGCGTCGATCTCGTGGAGATC
>Ga0111539_10002690_pt1 | contig 23536 bp, 22 predicted proteins | sample RhiMethybrSRZTD1_FD_79667 | JGI IMG/M metagenome (GOLD analysis project Ga0111539, IMG submission 79667) | Populus rhizosphere microbial communities from Tennessee, USA - Rhizosphere MetaG P. TD hybrid SRZTD1 (version 2) (version 2) | ecosystem: Host-associated > Plants > Roots > Rhizosphere >...
CTTGATGCGCCGGATGACTCCCGCGGAATTCAATACCGCGATGATTCACTTCTATCGCGGCGAAGTGCAGCGCTCAAACACCTGGCGCAACCGCCTCGACACGACAACAAACTGGGCAGTCATCACCGCGGGCGCAACGCTTTCATTCGTCTTCAGTTCACCAAACAACCCGCACTTCGTGATTCCGATCAACTCGATCCTCGTCGCGATCTTTCTGCTGATGGAAGCGCGTCGTTATCGTTACTACGAGATCTGGTCGAGTCGCGTGCGCATTTTGGAGACCGGTTACTTCGCTACAATCCTGATGCCGGAAAACAGGCCGGCCGACGAGTCGTGGGCGGAACATTTGGCGGCTGACCTGACCACGCCTCATTTCACGATCACGGAGTGGGAAGCTGTCGGACGCCGGCTGCGTCGCAACTATCTCTGGATCTTCGCCCTCCTGGCGTTGAGTTGGAACTTGAAAGTTTACTTGTCGCCATTGCCCGCGCGCGACTTTAACGCTTTCATCGATCGCGCGACAGTTGGTGTTGTTCCCGGCTGGATCGTCTTCGTGGTGGGAATCGTGTTCAATGCCGCCGTTGCGGTTTTCGCAATCGGAACCGTGCGACTGCGTGAAGCGACGGGCGAAGTATTGCCGAAGCACGAGTTTTCATTGCGTCCGCTGAGACGAATGACAAGCTGGACAGCCGCAACCACCAGACGCACCACGGTACGCGCCAAACGCGCGCGTCAACGTGTTCGCAGTCGTGACGTGACAGCAGAATTCAAGAAGATCGACGTTTCGGAAACCCCGGACAAGCGAGCTGAGGTTCGTAGTTAGTTTATGCTTCAGCTCAACGGCCAACAACTAACCCTCCAACAAATCGTTGATGTCGCAGCAGGCCGGGAACAGGTTGTTCTCGCCGGCGATGCACGGGTGCGCGTGGAGAAAGCGCGACAGGTGGTTCAGAACATCGTCGATGAAGGACGGACGGTTTACGGAGTCAACACGGGTTTCGGCAAGCTGTCAGACGTGAGCATCGATCGATCTGACTTGATTCAGTTGCAGTTGAATCTGGTGCGAAGTCACTCCTGCGGGCTGGGCGAGCCGCTGTCAGAAGCTGAAGCGCGCGTGATGTTGCTCTTGCGGGCGAATGTTCTCGCTGCGGGATTCAGCGGTGCACGACCCGTAGTGATCGACACACTCATCGCAATGCTGGAAAAAGGACTGACGCCTGTCATTCCTGAAAAGGGAAGCGTCGGCGCCAGTGGTGATTTGGCGCCGCTTGCACATCTGGCGCTCGCAGCAATCGGCGAAGGAGAGGTTTTTTATCAAGGTGAGCGATTAGCAGCCGCCGGCGCCTTCGAGCGCGCCAATGTTGCGCCGTTGCAGTTGGAAGTGAAGGAAGGTCTCGCACTTCTGAATGGCACCCAGGCAATGGGCGCGGTCGGGGCGCTGGCGCTCGGTCGCGCTGAGAAGCTGGTTCGACTTGCCGACGTGGCGGGCGCAATGACTTTGGAAGCATTGAAGGGCACGCCCGTCGCTTTCGATGAACGCATTCATGCTGCGCGTCCGCATCCGGGCCAGCTTGCAGTTGCCGCGCACTTGAGAGAATTATTGCAGGACAGCGAGATTCGAAAGTCGCATCTCGACAACGATCCACGCGTGCAGGACGCTTACAGTTTGCGTTGCATGCCGCAGGTGCACGGCGCAATTCGCACGGCATTGAATCACGCCATACAGGTGGTCGAGATTGAGAGTGGCAGTGCGACCGATAATCCACTCGTCTTCTCGGAAACCGGCGAAGTATTATCCGGTGGAAACTTTCATGGCGCTCCGCTCGCACTCGTTTTTGACTATGCGGCAATCGCTTTGACTGACCTGATGAGTATCACTGAGCGGCGCATCGACAGGTTGGTTAATCCCGATTCAAACGAAGGACTACCGCCGTTCTTGACGTCGCAACCGGGCATCTCGTCGGGTTTCATGATGCTGCAAGTGACTGCGGTTGCGCTCTTGAACGAAGCGAAAGTGCTGGCTCATCCGGCAAGCATCGACAACGTGCCGACTGATGGTGGTAAGGAAGATCATGTCTCGATGGGCATGACTGCGGCCACGAAGTTCCGCGGAATTGTACAACTAGCGGAACTGGCGACGGCGATTGAATTGTTGGCGGCGGCGCAGGCGTTGGAATACCGGCCACTCGCACCCGGTCTCGGTGTGAAGCAGGCGTACGAAACGGTCCGCCGATTGGTCCCTCCGTTAACTGCCGACCGCGCGATGTCGAGCGATATCGAGAAGATCAGAGCGGCGATCCTGCGTGGTGATTTTGAGTCGTATCCACAGATTAAAACAGACTAGGAGCTCATAAATGTCGAACGGAATGGACGACCGTAGACGCGGTCTTGAAGAGGAGTACTTTCATCGCAAGAACCAGGAAGCGATTGCAAAACTGCGCGAGAAGATGCGAATCGCCGCTCAGGCGAAGGAAGCCGGCACCTCGTCATTGAAATGCCCGCGCTGCGACGGCGGTACGTTGAAAGAGATTTTTATTGAAGACGTGCCGATCGACACGTGCGATAAGTGCGCCGGAGTTTGGCTCGACTCAGGTGAGCTCGAGAAGTTGTCGCAAACAGATATTGCACGTTGGTTCCGCAATCTCTGGCGGCAGATGGAAGAAGAATAACTTTCCATGAGTAACAGGGTAGTCCATGCTCCACGTGGCGCGCAGTTGAGCTGCAAAGGTTGGCATCAGGAGGCAGCGCTTCGTTGCCTGATGAACAATCTCGATCCGGACGTCGCCGAGCGGCCTGATGAGCTAATCGTCTACGGCGGCGCCGGTAAGGCTGCCCGTAACTGGGCAGCGTTCGACGCGATCGTGCGCGAGTTGCGCGCGCTCGAGAATGACGAAACGTTGTTGGTCCAGTCAGGCAAACCCGTGGCTGTCTTTCGCACGCACGAACACGCACCACGCGTTTTGATCGCGAATTCAAACCTTGTCGGCGCCTGGGCCAACTGGGAACATTTTCACGAGCTCGAACGCCGCGGACTGATGATGTACGGCCAGATGACTGCCGGCAGTTGGATCTACATCGGCACTCAGGGCATCGTGCAGGGAACATTCGAAACGTTTGCCGCGATGGCTGACAGACACTTTGGTGGCGATCTTTCCGGCAAGCTGGTCGTGTCGGGCGGGATGGGTGGTATGGGCGGCGCTCAACCGTTGGCGGCGACGTTGAATGGCGCGGTGTTTCTCGGCATTGATGTCGATCCGGTGCGTATCGAACGGCGCGTTCGCACCGGTTACTGCGATCGCATCGCGATGACGCTCGAGGAAGCGCTGGACATCGTTGAGGACGCGCGCGAACAGAAGCGAGCGGTTTCAGTCGGGCTCGCCGGCAATTGCGCGGAGATTTTGCCTGAACTTATGCGACGTGGCGTACACGTCGATGCAGTTACAGATCAAACGAGCGCACACGATCCTTTGAATGGTTATGTGCCCGCGGGAATGTCACTTGATGACGCCACCGAGTTGCGTGCTAACGATCCGGCTGCGTACGTGGAGAAGTCGATGGCGTCAATGGCCCGGCACGTCGAGGCGATGTTGGCATTGAAGCGCGCGGGCGCAGTTACGTTTGATTACGGCAACAACATTCGCAAGCAGGCGTTTGATGCCGGATGCAAAGACGCCTTCGAGATACCCGGCTTCGTTCCGGAATACATTCGCCCGCTTTTCTGCGAAGGCAAGGGGCCGTTTCGGTGGGTCGCATTGTCAGGCGATCCAGAGGACATACGGAAGACTGACGATCTCGCGCTCGAGATGTTTCCTGAGGACCGCACGTTGAATCGCTGGTTGCGTCTCGCGCGCGATCGCGTGCACTTTCAGGGATTGCCGGCGCGAATCTGTTGGCTCGGTTACGGTGAACGGGCTGAGATGGGAGAAGCGATCAACGATCTCGTCAGGCGCGGTGACCTCAAAGCGCCGATTGCGATCGGTCGAGATCATCTCGATACGGGCTCGGTAGCGTCGCCGTTTCGCGAAACCGAAGGGATGAAGGATGGATCAGATGCGGTGGCCGATTGGCCCATCCTGAATGCATTGCTCAACACTGCGAGTGGCGCGAGTTGGGTCTCATTTCATCATGGTGGTGGTGTCGGGATTGGCTATTCGCTGCATGCCGGTCAGGTCTCTGTTGCGGATGGAACCGATGAAGCGGCGAAGCGATTGAACCGCGTATTGACGAACGATCCGGGCCTCGGTGTCGCGCGGCATGTGGACGCGGGTTATCAAGAGGCTGAGGACACTGCCCGCGAAAAGAGTATCAAGATTCCGTTACTCGACGGTTAACTGTGACAGGATTTACAGGATGTCTCAAGATGTACAGGATTTATCCTGCACATCCTGAAAAAATCTTGTAAATCCTGTCTAACATTTGCCTATGCTTAATTTCGCCATCGACACCGCTCGCGAGGCGGGCCACCTCCTGGTCCAACGTCTTGGAACCGCCAAGGTCAGCACCAAAGGAGACATCAATCTCGTAACCGAAGCCGACATCGCGGCTGAAAACCTCATCATCGAACGAATCCGTTCTTACTACCCACAACATGGAATTCTCGCTGAAGAATCAGGCGAGGCAGTTTTGGTTGGCGGGAGGCGCAGCGAGTGGAAGTGGATCATCGATCCGTTGGACGGCACGACAAACTACGCGCATGGTTATCCGTGCTTCTGTGTTTCGATCGCGTTGGAGCGATCGGGCGTGCTGGAGATCGGAGTTGTTTATGATCCGATGCGCGATGAGATGTTTGCAGCGGAGCGCGGCCAGGGGGCCACGCTCAATGATAGAAAGATTCGTGTTTCGTCAGTGGAGGAGTTGAGCCAGTCGATGTTGTGCACGGGGTTCCCGTACAACGTGCGTGAGCGTCCTGATTTTGCGCGCGGGTTCACGAACTTCACGATGAATGCACAGGCGGTGCGGCGCGATGGCTCAGCGGCGCTCGATCTGGCGTATGTGGCGTGTGGGCGTTTCGACGGATTCTGGGAAGACGGCCTCAGCCCCTGGGATGTCGCCGCCGGCGCGCTCTTAATCACCGAAGCCCGCGGACGGATCACGAACTTCAAAGACGAGCCCGTCGACATCTACAACGAACAAGTCCTCGCCAGCAACGGCCTCATCCACGACGCCATGATGCACGTGCTCAGAAACTAGCCACAAAAAGGCACATAAACCACAAAAGTGTTTTCCTTTATGTGCTTTATGTGCTTTATGTGCCTTTTTGTGGCTAGTTCTTCCTGTGCCTTTTGTGGCTAGAGAGCAGAGGCGATTACCTGCGCGAGGCGTTCGCTTTCGCGGCGTGCGCACGCGCGGGTCTCTTCGTTCGGGCACTGTTCGGCGTGATAGAGCGGATGATAGGTCACCACCACTTTTCCGGGTCTTGGAAAACGCCAACCTCTCGGCCAAACACGATTGCCACCTTTGATCGTCACCGGAAGTATCGGCACCTGCGCTTCCATGGCCAATCGCACAGCCCCCGCTTTGAATCGATCCAGATCGCCAGTTACCGTGCTTCGCGCACCCTCCGGAAAAATCACCACCGCACCACCGTTACGCAGCCACTGTAACGAACTCCGTATCGCAGCCGGATCACTTCCTTCCAGCGCGAGTGGCCACGCTCCAAACCAGATCAGACATCTGCCGACGAGCGGCCAGCGAAACGCAGCACTCCACGCGAGGTAACGCGTCGGTCGTTTGATCGGAACGGAAAGCCAGAACGGATCGATATACGTCTGATGATTTGCGGCTATGATCAAGCCGCCATTCTGTGGCACGTTTTCAAGCCCGCGGAATTCAATCTTAAATAACATGCGGCTCAGCACGCCGACCACGGGCCGGATGGTTTCAAGCATCCACTGTGGCAAAGGCGAACGCTCCGGCGACGCTCGCGGATCCTCTCGTTTTGCTGATTGTGTGCCGTTGTTACCCATGTTCAGGCTGTCGAGCGCGTTTATCTTACAACGGCCATTCCCTATCTATGAACTCCACATGAATTCTCTGAATACCGTCCGTCCCAATACTCCGTGATCGAATGGCGGCGTATATAGTGATGCCGTGCTGCTCGCTGGTCAGGCGAATGAAACGACCTTGTGGGATCTCAAGCGTGGTGAAAATTGTTGCACCACCCGTGCTGATCTCTTCTGTCACTGTATGTTCAGTCGCAACTACTTCACCGTTGATATCTACCAGCTCCACTCGCATATCAACTGCAATGTTGTGCCGCGTATGAGCGCGCTGATCCAATAAAGGGATCAAAATATCGTCGGCTGCGGCTTGTGCCTGAAATACAGAAGTTGAGATGTCGTAACGCTTCCACGGTTCTTTTTCAAAACTTGCCGGCGGCCTTTTCCCGATAAACGCAACACCGACGTCAAACACGGTGCCTTTTTCCGTGACGGAGCTTTTCATGTACCGCACGATGGCCCAGATCCGGTATTGAGCCTCGACGTGATCGAACACTCGCAACTGCCTTGGCATCGGGATCGTCATGTACAGCAAGCGCCCCTTTTCTGTGGGCCGTTTGAGAGGAAAACCGGCGCCGAACGGAGTTACGTTAGCGAGTCTGGTTATCTCGCTCCATTCGAAATCAGGCGTTTCGCGGCCCTGCACACGGACCGGTAGATGTAATGCCAATCGCTCACGAATTCGTTTCCAATTTCGTTGTTCACTCATGGGAGCCGACTGAGGTGAAAAACGGTCGGGAGTGGCTACACGAAGCTATTGATTCTATTGGAGTTTATGCCAGTTTCCGTGTTTGCCAAACAGGCTCGAAAAAGGCTAAAATACGGGCGACGTTGATAGTGATGCTTCACCCGTTTTCTTCCCCGAAAAAGCGCCAAACTCAAGCTCGGTATCTCTTGAATCGGGGCCGGTCTGCGTGGCGGGATTGTACTGGAAAGGCTGTTAGATGGAAACAACTTCTGAACGTAATCATATAAACATCGAAGACGAGATGCGGCGTTCGTATCTCGACTACGCGATGTCCGTAATCATCGGTCGCGCGTTGCCGGATATTCGCGACGGCTTGAAGCCCGTGCACCGGCGCGTGTTGTGGGCCATGCATGAGCTCGGCAACACTTACAACAAGGCCTACAAGAAGAGCGCGCGCATCGTCGGCGACGTGATCGGTAAATATCACCCGCACGGCGACATGCCTGTTTACGACACGATTGTGCGTCTCGCGCAGGATTTTTCGATGCGTTATCCGCTCATCGATGGCCAGGGAAACTTCGGCTCAGTGGACGGCGACGCAGCGGCGGCGATGCGTTATACCGAAATACGCATGGCGCGTTTGACGAATGAAGTTCTCGCCGATATCGAAAAAGAGACCGTTGTATTTCAACCAAACTATGACGAGTCGCTCAGTGAACCGACAGTCTTACCAACGCGGCTTCCCAATTTGCTTATCAATGGTTCTGACGGCATCGCCGTCGGAATGGCGACGAAGATTCCGCCGCACAACCTGACTGAAATCGTCGACGCGACACTTGCCTTACTGAAAGACCCGGAAGCTACTGTCCAGGATCTCACGAAGATCGTGACTGGTCCGGATTTTCCGACCGGCGGATTTATCTACGGTCGCGAGGAGATCAGAAAGTCGTACGAAGAAGGTCGCGGGGTTTTGCAGTTGCGCGCCCGTGCGGGCATCGATCGTATCGGTCGCGGTGCACAGGAACGCGATGCAATCGTCATCACGGAAATTCCTTTCCAGGTAAACAAAGCCCGTTTGCTCGAGCGGATCGCCGAACTCATCAACGAGAAGAAAATCGACGGTATTTCGGATCTGCGCGATGAGTCGGATCGCAGCGGCATGCGCATCGTCGTCGAGCTCAAACGCGATGCAGTACCGCAGGTGGTGCTCAATAAGCTCTACAAGTTGACACCGATGCAATCGTCGTTCGGTGTTATCAATCTGGCGATCGTTAACGGGCAGCCACGAGTTTTGAATCTCAAGCAGATGCTCGAGGCGTTTATCGAGTTTCGCCGCGAGGTGGTGCGCAAACGCACGGAATACGAACTGCGCAAAGCAAAAGCTCGCGCGCACATTCTCGAGGGACTCACAAAGGCGATCGACGCGCTCGACGCGATTATCTTTCTCATCCGAAACTCGCGCTCAGTTGATGAAGCGCGCCAGTGGCTTCAGGCCGATTTGAAGACTACGGCTGAAATAAAGACGTGGAAAGGTCTTGGCTCAGACGTTCAGATCAAGACGCATCTCGCGAAGCTCCAGAAGACGATGTCGGGTCTCGCGTTTTCAGAGATTCAGGCACAGGCAATCCTCGACCTGCAATTGCGACGGCTCTCAGCTCTTGAACGACAGAAGATCACCGACGAGTACGAACAGGTCATCAAGCTCATCGCCGAGCTCGAAGAGATCCTCGCAAACGAACGATCTCTCCGGCGGGTGATCGCGAAAGAGCTCGAAGAGGTGAAGAAAGACTTCGGTGACGAACGTCGTACGGAGATCGTCGACGAAGGCGTTGAGCTCTCAATCGAGGATCTCATCGCGGATGAGGACGTCGCGATCACTGTCACCAACAGTGGTTACATCAAGCGGACCCCGATCACTACTTACTCGCGTCAGGGTCGCGGTGGTAAGGGCCGTTTCGGCGCCGCTGCGAAGAACGGCGACTTCGTCGAACATCTGTTTATTGCTTCGACGCACGCTTATCTGATGATCTTCACCGATGATGGCATGGTCTATAAGTTGAAAGTTCACGAAGTGCCCGATGCTGCTGCTTCAGCACGCGGCAAGGCGGTCGTGAATCTCATCAACATACCTTCCGATCGCAGGCTGGCCGGCGTCGTTCCGGTGCGCGAGTTTGCTGAAGGGCGCTACGTCGTGATGGTGACTCGTAAAGGTGTGATCAAGAAGACGTCGCTGGCGGACTTCCAGAACATTCGCACCAACGGCATCATCGCGATCAACGTTGACGAAGGCGATCAGTTGCTCGACGTCGTGTTGACCGACGGTACGAAACGCATCTTCATCGCCACGCACGATGGGTTCGCCATTCGCTTTGACGAAAAGAACGCGCGGCCGATGGGACGCGCGACGCGTGGCATGCGTGGTATCGATCTGCGCCCGGATGACTATGTCGTTTCAGTCTGCCCCGTTTCAGCCGATGATAAGGAACGGATGTTGTCCGTTTCCGAACAAGGCTACGGCAAACAGACTTCCATCACGACGTACAGGCTGCAATCGCGTGGTGGTAAAGGCGTCATAAACATGAAGACGACTGAAAAGACCGGTAAGGTGGTCGCAGTGTTCCCGGTCGAAGAAGAGTCGGAGATCATGATCATCACGCAGCAAGGCAAGCTGATCCGGCTCGAAGCCGCTGAGATCCGCAAGACCGGCCGCAGCGCGCAAGGCGTGCGTCTGATCAAGACCGACGCAGGCGACAAAGTCACCAGCGCCTCTCTCGTAGAAGCCGCTGCTGAGGAAGAGACGGAAGAAACACCAAGTTAGGACCAGGGACCAGTAGTCAGGAGCAGTAGTCAGGAGCAGGTGATTCTTTTCCTGCTCCTGACCGCTGCTCCTGGTCCTGTTATTTGGCACCCACCCATTCTTCTTCCCCACTTTCGAAGACTTCTTTCTTCCAGATGGGAACGGTGCGTTTGAGTTCTTTGATGGCCCATTCGCAGGCCTCGAACGCTGCCTTGCGGTGTGGGGCGCTGGCGGCAATGACGACGCTCGTTTCACCGATCTCGAGGCGTCCGGTGCGGTGCACGATGCCGAGGTGGGCGATTTCGAATTGCTTGTGAGCTTCAGCGCCCAGGCGCTGCATTTCACTCAACGCCATTTGATCGTACGCTTCGTAGACCAGATAAAGAGTTCGTTTTCCTTTGGTCCATTCGCGCGCGTAGCCGTCGAGCGTGACCGTCGCTCCACACTCCGGAAGCACCACACGTCGCGCCACCTGGCCCACGTCGATCGGTTCTGTTGTCAGTTCAAAAAAATCGTACGGACACCGATAATCACAGCTCCCACCACTAACCGGCGGAAACACGGCCAACTCGTCATTCTCCTTCAGAAGCGTATCCGGCGTGGCGTATTCCTGATTCACTGCAAACAACAGCGACCGCCCAAAACGTTCGAGTGGTGCGAATTGTGCGACAAGGTTCTGAAAAGCGCTCGACACGGTCGCTGGTGCATCGAGTGACAGAACAAGCTGACTGGCGTCAACCACATCTCGCGCAGCACCAAAAAAGAGAACTCGAATGCTGACTTGCGGCGTTGTCATTCGATTTCAATCTTTCTGCCGCTGTGTCCATTGCTCTTGGCCAGTTCGTGAATCCGTGCTCGTTCTTCGTAGCCTTTTACGGCGATGTTCAACATCCCGCGCAGACGTTCGAGACGTTCTGAAGTTGAACGGAGCTCGAGGAGTTCCTGTTTGACTTCGGCGTCGATTTCCATCGCGGCCGCAACGAGAAAAGACAGTCGCTGCGGTTCCGTGTTTGAGATGTCCGGCAAAACCGCGCGTTCGTCGTTGATGGTGCGTACAGCCTGCGCGATGCGTGTGAACGTTTCGGCTACGTCTTTGGCGGGTGCGGTCAGCAGCTCTTCCTCCTCGTCGTCGTCTTCAAAGTAACTGACCTGGGCCACCAGATATGGATCGCCGCGTTCAATATACGAGTCGATGCGATATCTAATCACGCCCAGCGTCAAGATGTTCGAACGTCCGTCGGGGAAGGTTTGTGTTTCAGTGACTTCGGCGACGCAGCCTACATGACCCGCGGGCGGAACTTCGGCGTTCGAAATTGTCGGATCGAAGTAAGCAAGTCCGAAGAGATTGTTGGAGACACGAATGTCGGTGAGCAATTGCCGGTAGCGCGGCTCAAATATATGCAGCGGTAAAGGCACGCCGGGAAATAGGACCACTGGCAGGGGAAACAGTGGAAGCTCGCGCATTCCACGCACTTTGTCACTGGCTTCGCTCATGTGTGCGAAGGATTATGGCAGAGAGGCGAGCAGAAGTCAGTCAAGGACGGATGAATTGGATACCGCTTTGGAGTGCGGCGGCCTGGCGCCGCTTTGTTATCGATAAACTTGATCGAGGCCAAAGCGGCGTCAGGCCGCCGCACTCCAAAAATTCGGCCCCCGCGTTCGTGTTGGGCAACGTCAGCGGGGGCCATCGAGCACACCGTCCGATGAAGAGGGTTTCACCTACGGTGCTTGTACGGACGCCAAAGGGAGTGGACGTCCGGATCCTTTGTCAAAGAATGTGAGCGAACAATTCAAGCCGGTGAAGTGGGCTCAACTTACAAATACTCCCGAGCATGTCCTGAATTTCAAACGGCTTCGCGAAAAAGCCATCAGCGCCGGCGGCGAAGCAGGCACGCCGCGTTTCGGTCGTAGCGTTCGAACTCATGACCAAAACTCTCGAGTTCGGCAAATGACTCTTGATGTACTCGAGCAGTCGCAGACCGCTGGCAGGCGAATCTTTTTCAGGAGGCATTTGCAAGTCCAATATACAAATATCGGGCTTGTAAAAAGTCGCCCGCCGAATCGCGGTCTGCAAATCATTTGCCGTCACTACGTCATACTCATCACACAGCGTCCAATAGAGTTGTTGTGTGATCTGGGAGTCGTCATCAACTATCAAAATCCTCGGCTTCATCGTCTTACATCGGGAGCAAAGACTGTACCGCGACTCGATCAATCTACGAGGACTGCAAACAAAGCGGATTTACGTTCTGCAGGAGATTTTGGATGTCTACAGGTGTGGACACCGTGTTGACAGTAGGCCACAGATCAGGAGCAGCCAGCAGGAGCAGGAGCAGGAGCAGGAGCAGGAGCAGTAGGGCAGGCCTTTCCTGCTCCTGCTCGCTGTTCCTGCTTCTGATTAATTCTGCGGTGGCTTGATGCGTTTCGGAGGCGGAGGTGGAGGCGGTTCGTCGTCGTCTTCGCCGACTTCATCGACGACTTTCAGCTCGGCGCCAAATTTCTGATAACTACGAAACTTGATATCGTTCCGGCTCTGAAGCACGAACTTGGGATTTACGGTTGTCAGTAGGATTTCAGAGTGAGTCGGCAACAGGTATTTGCGCTCATTGATTGCGACCCAGTCGTAGTCGATCAAACTACTCGCAGCCGTGATCGGAAAATCCGGAGGAATCTCCGTCGCGATCTGTTCGAACCGCACGACACGATCCAGCTCGCGATCGATCCACAGTCGACCATGCGACCCGACGATTGCGCGAGCGCCGGTGTCTGAAAGGCTCAGCGTTAGTTGTGAGTTATCTTTCTTTACCGTGTATTCGTAGACGACTGTCCTCTTGCCCAGGATGACATCCGTATCGACCATGCGGAACTCGGTTTTAGCTTCAGGCTTGAAGATGTCTGCTTGCGCCGAAATATATTCCACCCCACTCGACGACGCGCCTTTCGGAGCATACTTGCTGTAGTCGCGGCTCGATTCACTCTGCTCCGGCCCGGCAGGCATTCCATTCACGGTCAGAATCTTGTACTCCTCGCCGACATTCGCACGATAACCGACCGCGATCGTGAGGTTGTCCTGTGGAATCCAGTTGGCCGTGTGCCCGTAAGCCACTGAACGCTTGATGATTTGCTTCACGAGGAAGTCCGGCATCGCGTTGGCGGCAGCCAGAGTCACGTTTCGTGTGCGGTCGAGAAGTTCCTGCCCTTCAGTTTCGGAAGGAAGTGCTGAAGCTTTCGGATTCACACGGCGGCGCTCGGCCTCTTCGAGCGTGCGTCGCAGCACCGAGTCGTTACCGCTTTTCGTGGCCACGAGCGAGCGCATGCCGTCGGTTAGTTGAAACCCGATGCCGCGCGTTCTGACCTGTTCGACAATATCGTCGCGCATGGAGGGGTTGCGCTGTAGCTGGTAAAGGAGGCTGACGAATTCCTGGTTGGTAAGCGGTTTTGAATCCTGTGCCAGAAGCGGAACACACGACACCAAAATAATAATTGCTAAAAGGAGTTTATTAATGTGGAGCATTACACAATCCGATGGAATTCACTGGAAAGCGGTTGCCTTGCAGTGGAACTACGCTGAACAAAGTTGCTGGATGGATTGTCTCAGAATCTCTGCGCAGCGCTCAAGTTCATCCACAGGTACAAATTCTCCCGTGCGGTGTGCCTCGCGGATGTCTCCCGGACCGATTACGACGGATTCACTGCCTAAAAGCATCATTTGAGCCGCTTCTGTACCAAATGCCACAGTCCCGGCTTCCTTGCCGGATGCGCGCTCGAGGAGTTTGACCAAGGGTGAATCGGGAGCGGTTTCGAAACCGGTGTCCTGGCGGCTCGCGTCGACTTCGCATTCAAAATCGGGATCGGCTTTGCGCTCTTCTTCAATGGCGGCCTTGAAGAGGTTGAGCACGTAATCCGACGGCTGTGTTGGGATGGGGCGCCATTCGAGTGTGAAACGACACTCGCCTGCGAGCACGTTTTTGGCCGAACCGCCGTGAATCACTCCGACGTTCAGTGTGGTGTAAGGCGGATCGAATGCGGGATGCTGGTCGTCTCTGAGTTTGATTGCGATTGATTCCAGGCGATTGATGAGACGCGCGGCGCGGAAGACGGCGGAGGCGCCGAGCGCTGGATAAGCGCTGTGTGCTTCACGACCTTTTACGATGACTTCGGCGAGTGAATAACCTTTGCCGGCGCGAATGGGTCTAAGCGATGTGGGTTCGCCGACGATGCTGTAACGCGGTTGCAGCGCCTGATTCTCGGCCAACACCTTGGCTCCGACGAGACCGATTTCCTCATCGGCTGTGAATACGAGGGCCATTGGTTTTTGTGGTTTGACGGTTTCAAGTGCCGTCAACGCGGCAGCAATAAAACCTTTTGTGTCACACGAACCGCGACCGTAGAGTTTGCCGTCGCGTTCGGTGAGGTTAGTAGCTTCGGACCAGTTTGGATCGTAAGGAACAGTGTCGGTGTGGCCCACGAGAGCCAGCTCAACATCGTAAGTACGGTGTGAGAGTGCAACCAGGTTGATTTTTTGAACGAGGTTTTTGTCGATATATGGCACATACCCCGTGCTCAGGTGCAACTTCTGACAACGCTTTTCGATGTAGTCGACGATCTCTGCATTCGATCGCGATGAAACCGAATCGATCCTAACCAAATCCGCGAGAATCTCTTTTATCATGCGTTTGATCCGCGTTCCACAATCTGCCTGCCACCAACTATCACATCTTTAATGGCAGTTTTTGAGAGTGAAAAGACGATGTTCGCGAGTAGATCTTCAACAGCACATCCCGCGATCGAGAGATCGTCGAGATCGACTGTGAAGAAGTCTGCCGGAGCGCCGGCTTCGAGTGTACCGCCATCGAAGCCGATACTCGCAGCGCCATTTACTGTTGCACACTCGAATAATCTTCGCGCCAGCGCCGAACTCGTTGTGTCATCAGCGGGGGCGAGTACGTTGCGCGCTGTCTTTTGCAACCGCAGGTGATACTCGAGCTCGCGTGCGTCTTCGAGTAGATCGATCTGAATCTGGCTGTCGCTGCCGAGTGAAACTCGCACTCCTGCGTCAAAATAGGAATTCACCGGCACAACACCGTCGCCGAGATTTCGCTCCGTGGTTGGACACGCGCACACTAGGGCACCGGCCTGCGCCATTGCCGCGATTGCTTTTGGTGTGACGTGAATCGCGTGGACGGCCGTGAATCGTTTGCTCAACAGACCTTCGGTGTCGAGCAGAGCTACGGGTGAACGTCCATACTCTTTGATACATGCACTAACTTCAGCGGGCTGCTCGGCCACGTGCATGTGTGTCGGGAGATCGTGATCTTTTGCGAAGGCGATGATCGTCTTCAGGTAATCGAGCGGAACAGCGCGAACACTGTGCGGCGCCACTCCGGCCCACGCCATGCCGTCTTTCAGTTCCGGTGCAGTGACTAGTTGTTCTAGGTGCTTCAGATAAATGTCAGGCGAGGCTTCTATGAAACGAATTTGCTGCGGGTTGGGTTCGGTTTCAAAGCCGGCGCGTGCATATGCGACGCGCAGGAGTGCGATGCGAAGGCCGGCGTCGTGCGCGGCGCGGATCACTTCGCGTGCGAGCAGATTCGGATCGTCGTAAGTGGAACCATCGGGTGAGTGATGGATGTAGTGAAACTCACCGACAGCGGTGATTCCGGTAAGCGCCATCTCGAGAAACGCGAGGCGTGACGCGGCGTAGATTTCTTCTGGTCCAAGTCGATTCGCGGCGGCGTACATCTGCTCGCGCCACGTCCAGAAACTATCGCTTGTGTGTTGCGAGCGATGCTCGGTACGACCGCGTATCACGCGCTGAAAGGCGTGGGAATGAGCGTTGACCATACCGGGCAGCATGGCGCGACGCTTGAGTCTAATAGCGCCCGGTGCCTTGGCGGCGTCGACTATCTCGACAATTTTGCCGCTGTCGCACACGAGTGCCCGATCAGACTGAAAGCGTCCATCGGTGTAGATAAGATCCGGTAGCCAGGATTGTGCGGGCATGATTTCCGAGAAATTAGTTAGATAATGATTTACAGGATTTTTCAAGATGGACAAGATAAATCCGGTCAATCCTGATACATCCTGTTCATCTTTATCAATCTACCTCTTGACAGCAAGCACCTCATGCGCAGCAGTGCGATCACCGGTACAACTGATCCGCCGCGGCGCATCTAAATAACTCAACTCAAACCCATAGTCTTCATACAATTCGATGATCCGCGCCGTCGCCTGGTTCGAAATCACCACTGGCCCAGGATGCGCCGCCAGTCGTTTTGCAGTGCGCACCTGATCGTCCCACGAAAAACCACCGGCACTGTACGTCGTGAACTCTACATCATACGGCGGATCGGCATACACAAAATCATCATCCTTCAACTCGAGCACCTCAATATCTCTATTGCTGAACTCCCACTGCCTGAACACGCTTGTGTAGCTCGAAAAATCCTTCGCGTAGTTGATCGCTTTGTACGTGCCGAACGGCACATTGAAATCGCCGCTCTTATTAAAACGACAGAGACCATTGAAACAGGTGCGATTCAGGTAGTAGAACAACTGCGCGCCTTCCGCGGTGTCTGCTTTGCCTTTTCGGATCAACCCATTGAATCGCTCACGATGACGATAAAAGAGCGCCTCGTCGTTTCGCATCTGCAACCGCATTCGCAAACCATTTTGCACCTGGCGATAGAAATTTATCAGGTGAGGGTTGATGTCGTTCAGCAGCGCGTGTTTCGGTTGCAGGCCAAGGACGACCGCGAGGCCGCCGCAGAATGGTTCGACATATCGACGCTCCGCATTCGCTTCCCACCTTGTCTTGAGATGCGACACCAGCCAGCGCTTACCGCCAGCCCACTTCAGCGGTGGCCGCAATGGGACGTTTTGTAGGGGTGCCACTCCGTGGGCACCCCTTTCCGTAGATTGACGAACCATCGTGGACATCGTGTCAACAAAGGGGTGGCCACGGAGTGCCACCCCTACAATCAGGTCCTCAACTTTCTCAGGAATGATAAGGCGTAAACCTTCGACAGTCGCAAAGGTCGATACGCGTAATAGAGCGGATGGAGCGATGACGGCAATGCGAGTGTCTGCCAGTCGGGCACGGTTGGGACGAAGATCGAGCGAAGGGCGGAGACCAGGGCGTCGCATTTGCGGTCCATGATGCGCAGGTTATAGAGATTCGTCTCGGTCGAGTCAGCATAGCTGGAAGTGTTGAAGATCTGTGCGCGAATTCCCGCGGCCATGCGTTGCATTGAGGCGTCTTTATCGAGTGAGGCAACGATAGGAACCGGCACGTCCGAGAACTGCTCGACGAGTCGCAGACCCAGCGCGAGCATGCGTGTAGCACGCGCGCTGGCTGCCCGGTTGATGAGCGTGTCCCAATCGACTTCAGGTGTTGCCCGTAGTGATTCTGCAAGAGATGCAATCCATTCGAGCCGCCGCCAGAGATGTTTCGCGCCGTGCATCGCCTGGTAGAGCAGCAGATCCTCAGCACCGAAAGTTTGTACCGTCGTACCCACCAGCGAGACTGATTGCAGTCGCGACATTACTTCATCCGCTTTGACGCCGAAGACAAAACTGCGTGGCGCCAAATCCCAATGCAGGTCGACCACGGTGAACCACTCGTCGCGCATGAACTGAATCTCGCAGTGGTTGCTCAAGTGCGAGGCCAATTGCGCAGCCGTAAGTTGCGGAGTCATGTCATAGCCGAGCGACTCTAGTAACAGGCGCGCCTGCGCGAAATCGCGGCTGTTAATCAGCAGGTCGATGTCGCCAGCTTGCCTTAAAGAGATCTCGCCGTACGCCATCTGTGCGAGCAGCGCGCCTTTGAAGATCGCGATCGGGATGCCGTGGTCCCGGAAAAGCTTGTAAATGCGCAACTGCTTCCCGACCAGGTGCAGCATGCTCTGTGTATTCGAAACTGTTTCCTGCTTTAGTCGCGAGAGAACGTAACCGGGAACGAGATCGGCCGTGGCGAGGTGTTTTTGAAGCAGCGGCAGGAGTCCGTGGGCCCGAGCTGTAGCTACGACGTAATCCCAATCCAACTGTTGCCGGACATGAGGAACCTCACGCCGCGCCACACTCAACAGCAACTCATTTTCATGGCTACGATTCATCGGGAAACATCCGTGTAATCCGTGGCTAACATGTTCTGTCTCGACCACGACTCGGCGTAGAGCCCACTCTGTTCCAACAATCGTTGATGACTGCCCGACTCGACGATCCGCCCGCGATCCATGACGTGGATCACGTCGGCATGCATCGCGGTCGTGAACCGGTGTGTGATGATGATTGACGTTCGGCCCAACGCGAGGTGGCGGAAACGCTCGAGCCAGTCGGCTTCGGCCCATGGATCGAGCGCGCTTGTGGGCTCGTCGAGAATGATAATCGGAGCGCGTCTCAGGAACGCGCGTGCGAGCGCGATGCGTTGCCATTCACCGACGCTGAGCTCGGTGCCGCCAGGGAACCAGCGGCCGAGTAGTGTTTGCTCTCGATCGGGCAGACGCGACACGATTTCGGCGGCGCCGGCGGCTCTGATTGCGGCGTCGAGCTCGGTGTCAGATGCTTCGAGTGTTAGATCGCCGTAGAGAATGTTATCGCGAACTGTCGTGTTGTAGTGAAATGGTTGTTGGAACAAGACGGTGATTGAGCGGCGCAGGTCGTCGATGGGGATTTGTTTCAAGTCCTCGCCGTCGATTTCGATTGAGCCCTCAGTTGGATCGTAGAAGCGGCAGAGAAGTTTTAGCAGCGTGCTTTTGCCTGCGCCGTTTGGGCCGACGATGGCGATGATTTTTCCGCGTGGGATCGACATGGTGAAGTTGTCGAGGGCGGCGGTTGAGGCGTCCGGGTAGGTGAACGAGACGTGTTGAAAAGAGATCGCAACCGCCGTTGGGCGGCCACGGAGGGCCGCGCGTGCCGTACGTTGGGCGGTACGTACCGCAGTGCCCGATGGTTTTAGAGAAAGGAATTCGAAGAGGTTGCCGAGGAAGAGGCTGTTGCCGTAAAGCTGGCCCGCGTTTTCGAGCAAAGTGCGCATCAGGCCCTGGCACTGGTTGAAGGCGGCGTAGACAAGAGCTAGCTCACCGAGCGTGACGCGGCCCATTAGAGCGCGCCACATCATCAACAGCATCGCGGCGCCGATGATTAGAAGTGCGATCAGGCTTGCTGCTAGTTCAGCCACGCTTTGCCGGCGCATCAATTCCAAACGTTCGCCGCGTAGACGACGCCGCAGATCTTTGTGATGCGACTGAAAGTATTTACCAAGACCGAAGAGCCTGATCTCTGCCGCGGCATCTGCCGTGGTCATGATCCAATCGTAATACCATGAACGTCGATCGTCGGTTGTCGTCCGCAGCCGCCACTGGTACTCGGCGAGCGCGTAGTGGACCACGACGAAGAAGGCGGGCAGTGTGCTAAGCAAGAGCGCAATCGTTAGCCAGGGTCCGAGCGGAATCAGGATGGCAGCCATCGCGATGAGCGTGATGCCGTTCTGCAGTAACGCGCCGAGGTTGCCGAGCAGGGCCAGCGGGCGATAACGAGCTTCGGTGCGAGCGCGATGAAGATGATCGTAGTAGTCGGCGAGTTCGTAGAACGCGAGATCGACCGTCACCGACTTTTCATGAATGAGAGTGGTGATGTGATCCTGCAAAAGTTCCGTTTGCACGGTCCGCACCCAATTGATGACGTTGCGAACTATTTCCATCAACAAGAGCGTGCCGCCGAGCACCAGCACGAGCGACAGCACGTGCAGCATCTGCTCACGCGTGCCGCCAGCCGCGATTATCACGCCATCAACCACCAGCTTCGTCAGATAGACGACGCCCGCCGGCAACAGCCCCTGCAACACCAGCAGCACGATCCATGCAGCAGTCCAAGGGCGGCCAACTTGCCAGACAAGCGACAGCGCGCGCGGCAGATGTGGCAAATGGGCCAGCGCCTTTTGCAGCTTACTGCTCAGAATCTTGACTGAATTCAACATTGGCTACTGAGCTGATTTGCGCAATTGAGTCGTTGACAGCGGAACGCCAAAGAAAGTCGATTGTTTGAAGTTCGCTTTACCGGGAACTTCAGTATCCCAACGCCAAACATAACCGTCATTCACGAGATCGGCAGCAAGTCTGACTGTGACGTGCTCGCCTTCCATCAATTCCACCGGCTGTAAAAAAGGAAAGAACCCGATGCCGTAGATCGTTTCCGGAGCAGCCGGATGATTTGAGAACCGAATACCCTCAGCCAGTTCGGAGTCAAACCAAACGGCGATGCCATGAGCTGTGCCGTTGCGTGTAGCCTGCCAGGAAATCTCGGCGCGCACGTCAGCGCTACTAACTTCGTAGTAATCGAGTGTGGTCCAACAGATCGGATGAGTCAGCAACTGCTCCGGTTTTATTCTCGACTTGCGCCAGGTATTTGTCACAAGACGCCTTCCCGCCGACAAGTCCAGTTCGAACTGACCTTCCCACGGACCAACAATGTCCCCGTATTGCTGCGGGGCCTCAACTACCGACGCCCACAAAACGTCGCGCTCCGGAATGAGTATGCCTCCAGGCGCCAACAGGCGTTCGCGCGCATCGATGATTGAGGGAATATTCTGTTCAAACAGCGGAAGAACGCCGCGTAGATCCGAAATGATGATCGTTGCCGGTTCCGAAAGCGTGATCTCAGTCGACAACTTCTCGAAAAATTCGATTCGATCCGAGAAACCGTTTGCCGCCGCAGCTTCACGAGCGAGACCGACGATATTCTCAGGCTCCACAGCATAAACACGTCGCGCTCCGAGCTTGCACGCGAGCAGCGCAAACACTCCCGGGCCACAGCCAAGATCCATTACCACCGAATCCGGTTTCACCGCGCGACGAAGTGCGGCCGTATACGCATCCATACGCGTATGGTCGGTCAACATCTGCCCATAAAAGTGGACGCTGTACATCTATCCGTGAAATCTGTGGCTAAAGTCTGTTACGAGCAGATCGCACAACTCGGGAATGTGCGCGGGATCTGCATGCGGCGTGATGCGTCGCAGTGGAACGTTGTTCATCACGCGCGTCAACAATTCAAACTCACGCGCACGCATCTGCCTGTCCATCAACTTCGTCGCATACGTGTTTGCGATCAGCGACAGCAATCCTTCTGAGCGATCGAGAGTTTCCACGAAAGGTGCGGTCGTGTCATGACGTCTCTGGCCGAGATGATAAATCGCAGCCAACGGCAAGGGCCGGGCTTGGAACTGTTCCTTCAGATCGAGATAGCACTTATCCCAGTTTGGAGTGAGTTTTGGCAGGTGTGTCTCAGATCCATAAAGTGCTTTTACCGAAGCCGGCCACAAACGAATGCATGGATAGCCGGGCCGCACCAGAAAATGATCACCCCCATCGTCAAGCGTCACCACGTCTTCAGCGAGAATGCTGTAGCCGCGCTCCGAAAATGCTGCTGCCGTTGTCGACTTGCCCGATCCTGCCGGACCGAGCAACGCGATCGCTTTGTCGCCAACTGCGATTGCGCTGGCATGTAGACAAACAATGCCCCGCAGCAGCATGACAAATCCCATAACGGGACCGAGAAGATACGTGGCAGTGTCTTCGAGTGTGAGCGGTGCAGACCAGTGTGCCCAAATTTCTGTGCCTGCCCGGTCGACTAAAAACTCAGTCTGATCGGCGTAGAAGAACCTGTAATACTTCCCGTCGAGCAAACGGAAAACGCGCAAGGCAGGTTCACCGCATTCGCTTTTGTATTCCGCGACGTAAGAAGTCTCGACCTGCGTGGCTGTTAAGTCTTGAAGCCAGACAGGCAGTGAACCGAAGGATATAAAGACGTCTTCCGATGCTATGGTTGAAGAGGGAACTCCGGGAATTGGCCTGTTGGCAACGACTCCAAGGCCATAGAGCGAGCACCGGTAATGCATGACAGATCAGGTTCCGGTTTTTGGACCGGCTGCTGCACCACCACCGCCATCAACGTCACCTTTGGGACCAGTGTTCCTGGTGATGTCGCGAATGTTTCCGTAAACAATTACTTCCGGCTTGTGGTACGGCTTTTTGGTCTCGTGTTCCTTCCCAGCGGCTTGGGGTTTACGTTCCATGCATTGTCTCCATGTTCAGGCAGTTTCGGCGATTGAGGTCCTGGGTTTTGTTCGCCTGTCGTTTCTGACTTTCGTCGAATAGATGGCGTCGAACAGATGGCTGGGAGTTAGTAAGCCAGTAGTTCAACGCGAACACTCTCAGACTGGCCCAGCGGCCATCGGCAGTCTCTTCTTCTACTACCGGTCGTCGACGATCGAGGTTAACAAAAGCTCTGAGCTGCGGACTGACCTCAAAACTGTCGAGCCATCTTACACTAGCGCGCCTCACCAATTGAAGAGCGGGATCGCCTGCAAGACCTGTTTTATGACGATTAAGTACGCCATCAGGTAGTTTATTTTTCATCGCGCTTCTCAGGATGTGCTTGTTGACGCACCATGGAACTGCCGGTATTGCCAACAAGTACTCGACGAGACGCAGATCGATGAACGGGTGACGCAATTCCAGATTCAATTTAGTCGCACCGGGATCATAACCTTCAAAAAGCGCCGTCCAGATCTTTGAGTTCAGAGCGCTCATTGCGGCCGGACGTTTTTCAGCCGCTGGTTTTTCCCAGAACTGCCTGCACCGCTCACGAAGATTTGTCCGCAATGCAAACGATTCATCGATCCATTCCGGAAAAAATCCGTGGTAATCATTTTTGCGAAGCATCCGTCCAATCCGTGTCCTGATTCTGACGCGGGGTTCGTTCATAAATGAGTCGCCGTCATAACCGGTGAATGCCACTGGAGCGAAGTCTGCGCAGAGCCGCAGGAGAGTGTGAAATTGAGCTGTCTGCGGCGATAAAAGAAATGGCTCCGGCTGATCCATGTCGCCCGGGATCTGCTCGTCAAATAGCGAGTAGGAATCGGCGCTCAGATGTGTGATTGGAATGCCCAGATGTTTGGCGGCTAAGCTCGAATAGTGACGCTCCTGATCGGGGATCAAGCTGTCGTACACGACTGCGAAAGCGCCGACCGTCGCGTGTTCGCGCGCGATCGCTGCGAGACTGGTTGAATCAAGACCGCCACTCATCGACACGGCAACTCGATCCGTGCGCAGGCGATCTTTAACCGCTCGTGTCAGCAATTCTGAAAAGCGTTCTACGTAAGAATTCGCGTCTCGAAAGCGGATTTCAGCCGGGAGCGACGGTGTCCAGTAGCGCTGAATCCTGATCTGATTGTTCTCGACAATGAGAGTGTGGCCGGGCGGCAGTCGCTGAATGTCTTTGAAGACCGTCGTCGATTGATCCTGGTTGACGCCGAATAGCAGATAGTCGCCGATCGCGATCTCGTTCAGTGTAGTCGAGACTTTTAGCTCGTTCAGTGTACTGCTGAAGTTGAAGCTGTTGGCTGTGTGAGTGTAGAAGAATGGTTTTACTCCGAAATGATCTCGAGCGCAGAAGAGACCCTTTCGACGGTCATCCCAGATTGCAAAAGCGAAGTCGCCGAGCAAGTGTTTGACGCAGTCGTCGCCCCATTTTTCGTAGGCGGCGAGGATGAATTCGGCGTCAGTCAGACGATCGTCGCGAGCATCAATGCGTGCATTGGCATAGATCTTCACTGATTAGGTACGGATTAAGAGGCCTTGATCGATTAGTTTCTCGACTAGTTCGTGGAGATCATCACGCAACGCCTGTGGGTTAACATCATATTCCTGGCGCAACGTTTCGTAAGCCGCTTCGATCGATTCCGACGAAGTGAGGACAGTTAAGAATCGTGTGCCGACGTCATCGAGGCCGAAATAGCGCTCGCTTTCCAGATTCAAAATTACTGCTTCTTCCTGAAGATGCGAGATCAGCACGCCGTCCGGGACGGTCACGCGATCCGAGAATGAAATGGTCATGGCCGCGCATTCTAGCACGCGGTTCTGCTATGCTGTCGATCAAAAGGAGCCCCTGCGCATGCGAGCATTAACGAAGCTTCTTGCTGTCTTACTCGCAAGTTCTTTGGCCGTTTCGGCCCAGTCAACTCAACCCGACCTGACGAAAGAACCGACACTC
>Ga0111539_10002691_pt1 | contig 23536 bp, 18 predicted proteins | sample RhiMethybrSRZTD1_FD_79667 | JGI IMG/M metagenome (GOLD analysis project Ga0111539, IMG submission 79667) | Populus rhizosphere microbial communities from Tennessee, USA - Rhizosphere MetaG P. TD hybrid SRZTD1 (version 2) (version 2) | ecosystem: Host-associated > Plants > Roots > Rhizosphere >...
CCTCCACCGGCTCGCCGCCGAAGCGTTCGACGTAGTCGAAATCCATTTCCACCGAGTCGATGTTCATGCCCTGTCCCGGGACCTTGCCTTCGAAGCGCAGCCGCACGCCCTCGTTGGGCGCGATCTCGATCACGACCTGATTGGCGGGCCGCCCGCCGGTTGCCTTCGCGTTCGAGCCAACGGCGGTGAAGAGATTCGCCGGCGGCTGCTTGAACTGGACCACGATTTCGGTCTTCTTGGTCGCCAGGCGCTTGCCGGTGCGCAGGTAGAAGGGCGTGCCGGCCCAGCGCCAGTTGTCAAAATGCAGTTTCACCGCTGCGTACGTCTCGATGCGCGAGCCCTTCCGCACCTTCGGATTGCGGTGGTACGCAATTTCGCTGGCATCGCCTGCGTACTGGCCCAATGCCGCGAACTCGTGCAACCGGTCGCGCGGCGTGGGCTTGATCGCCTCGATGACCTTGATCTTCTCGTGGCGGATGTTGTCCGCGTCGATCGCGGTGGGCGGCTCCATCGCCACCAGGGCCAGCACCTGCAGCAGGTGGCTCTGGATCATGTCGCGGATCGCGCCCGCCTCGTCGTAGAAATCGGCGCGATCGCCCACGCCCACCGTCTCCAGCGCCGAGATCTGCACATGATCGATGTACTGGCCGTTCCACAGCGGCTCGAAGATGGTGTTGGCGAAGCGCAGCACCAGCAGGTTCTGCACGAGTTCCTTCCCCAGGTAGTGATCGATGCGGTAGATCGCTTCTTCCTCGAAGGCGCGTCCCAGCGCGCGGTTGAGCGAGGCCGCGGACTCGGCGTCGTGGCCAAAGGGCTTCTCGACGATGATCCGCTCCCAGGGCATGGCCCTGGCATGAAGGCTGCACCATCGCTTGCCTTCGGTCACCAGCCCGGAGGATTCGATGCATCCGATGATCGGCTCGTAGAGCTTGGGCGCGACGGAGAGATAGAACAGGATGTTGCAGGGGATCTTGAACTGCTGGGCCAGCGATTCAATGCACGCCTGCAGCCCCACGTAGGTTTCCTGCTCGGCGGCATCGCCTGCGAAGTAGTGAACGCGCTTGCTGAACTCGCGCCATCCGGTGGCGTTGAATCCCTTGGCATGCTCGCGGGCCCATGGTGTGAGCTTGTCGCGCCATTGGGCATCAGTCATGGGCGAACGGGCCACGCCGAGGATGCAGCTTCCGCCGGGCAGCGCGCCGGCCTGGGCCATTTCATACAGGGCCGGGATCAGCTTGCGCGAGGTCAAGTCGCCGGAAGCGCCGAAGATGACGATGATGCAGGGATCGGGTTTGGCGGCCATGTGCGGAGGCATGATGACGCAACGACCATACCGCGGCAAACGCACGGACGACCATGCCCGCAGCCCGAACTCTCGCCAAACTCAGCCCGGATTCGCAACAACATCCCCGTTTCGTACGTCTAACTCTTCGGGAGTTCGATCGTTGTATTCCTGAGGCCGAATCCTCATGATGCCCGACTCGCCCGGCGAACTCGATCTGCTCCGCGCCTACCTGCGCGAACGCGATGTCACGTGCCCGGCGTGCAAGCACAATCTGCGCGGCGCCGCGGGCTTCGCCTGTCCGGAATGCGGCGCGCGGCTGGATCTGCGCGTGACCACAATGGATATGCCGCACACGTGGTGGATCATCACCATGCTGGCGTTCGCGTTGCCGCTGGGCCTGTTCGGAGCGCTCGCCGGTGCGGGCACGTGGAGTCTGGCGCACGGCTGGATGTCGGGGCCGGACGGCTGGCTCCTGGGCGGCTGCTGGGGCGTGACGCTGCTGTGCGTCATCAACCTGCTGCTGCTGGCGCGCCGCCGCACGCGCTTCATCCAGAAGCCGGCATTGCGTCAGCGCGTGCTGGGCATCGCGCTCTGGATTCTTCTCCCGGCACTTTCGTGGGCGATGATCTACCTGATGACGCGCTCGCCGTATGACTGGCCGTGGACGCTACTGACCGGGGAGCCGATGCCGTGACCATCAGCCTCAGTCAACTTCGAATCGCCTCGCCGTGCACGATGTCGTGGGACGACATGGCCGGCGATGACCGCTCGCGCTACTGCGAGCAGTGCCATCTGCATGTGTACAACCTCGCGGCGATGACGCAGGCCCAGGCCGAGGCGCTGATCACCGAGAAGGAAGGCCGGTTGTGCGCGCGGCTGTATCAGCGAGCCGATGGCATGGTGATCGCGCGCGATTGCCCGGTCGGCCTGGCGCGGTGCCGCCGCGCCACGAGATGGATGATTGCGCGCATTGCTGCTGCGCTGGCCCTTGCATGCAGCGGCGCAGCGTGGGCGATCGGGTATGCCAATCCGCATCGCGAGCAATGCAAACTGCGCGGCGCGCAGCCGATGACGACGCTGTCGCGCTGGCTGAACGCGCCTCCGCCGCCACCGCCTCCGCCAACGATCATCATGGGCAGGATCAGCATCCGGTCGATGAATCCACCGGTCGATTCAACGGCGGATTCCAGCACTTCGCCGCCGATCGTTGTCGGCAACGGATTAGGGAGCCGCCGCGCCCTGTACGATTGAGCAGGTTCTCCATGGTCATCCGACTGCAGCAAATTCGCATCGCTTCGCCGTGCACCGTGTCATGGGATGACATGAGTGGCGATGACCGCTCGCGCTTCTGCAGCGACTGCCGACTCAACGTCTACAACTTCGCCGCGATGACACAGGCTGAGGCCGAACAGTTGATCGCCGAGAAGGAAGGTCGCGTATGCCTGCGGCTGTACACGCGAGCCGACGGTACGGTGATCACGCGCGACTGCCCGGTCGGGCTGGCGGTCATTCGCCGCCGCGCTGCGTGGATGATTGGCCGCGTGGCGGCAGGTTTCGTCCTTGTCGCGACAGGCTTCGCGTGGGCTGTTGACTTCGCCAATCCTTGTCGTGAGCGGCGTTCGCTCGAATCAAGCCAGCCGTTCGCGGCTCTGTCGCGCTGGCTGCATGAACCACAGCAGATGCAGGTGACGATGGGCGCGGTCCTGTTGCCGCCGCCCCCGCCGACCGGCGCACTCTCGCCATCTCCTCCGCCATGAACATCAGCCTCAGCCAACTTCGCATCGCTTCGCCGTGCACCGTGTCATGGGACAGCATGACCGGCGATGATCGCTCGCGCTTCTGCGGCCAGTGCAAGTTGAACGTGTACAACATCTCGGTCATGACGCAGAGCGAGGCCGAGCGCCTGATCGCCGAGAAGGAAGGCCGCGTGTGCGTGCGCATGTACCAGCGGGCCGACGGCACCGTGCTGACGCGCGATTGTCCGATCGGCTTGGCGGCCGTGCGGAAGCGCGTGGCGTGGACGATCAGCAAGATTGCTGCGGGCATCGTGCTCCTCGTGGGCGGCCTCGCGTGGGCGGTCGATTACGCCAACCCGTACCGCGAGCGCGCGGCTCTGAGCCAAAGCCAGCCTTTCGGCGCGCTGTCGCGCTGGCTCAATGAGCCGGTTCTTCAGCGGGGCCAGTGGCTCGCCGGCGACATCTGCCCGCCGCCCATGCCGACCGCGCTACCAGCGCCCGTGAATTCCGGTGATGCGGCTGCAAACTCCGGTTGAGTCACAGTTGGGGTGAGACGGGGCCTGCAGAGGCTCGTCCTTGTCAGCGAAGACACAGCTCGATTTCAAGCAAAATCACAAATAGATGCTTGCGGAGACTCGACGCCTGCCCACGTGCAACCGAGGCTCGATGGCGATGCGATTACGCTGGAACCGCGCTCAACAGGCGCTGCGTGTACTCGTGCCGTGGCGAGCCGATGACCTGCTCGCGCGGGCCCTGCTCCACGATGCGGCCGTCCTTCATCACGGCCAGCGCATCGCACATGTGGTCGATCACGGCCATGTCGTGGCTGATGAACAGGTACGAAAGGCCGAAATCGCGCTGCAGGTCCTTGAGCAGGTTCAGGATCGCCGCCTGGATCGAGACGTCCAGGGCTGACGTCGGCTCGTCGCAGATGATCAGCTTCGGCTTGAGGGCGAGGGCCCGGGCGATGCCGATGCGCTGCCGCTGGCCGCCGGAGAACTCGTGCGGGTAGCGCCGCACGGCGTCGGCGGGCAGGCCGCAGCGATCGAGCAGCGCCTCCACCTCGCGCGCCAACGATTCGCCTTTCGCCATGCCGTGCACCAGCAGCGGCTCGCCGACGATCTCGCCGGCCCGCATGCGCGGATTCAGCGAACCTGCCGGATCCTGGAAGACGATCTGCATCTGGCGGCGAAGCGAGCGCATCTGTGGGCGCGACGCGGCGAGCGTGTCGCGGCCGTCAAAGACGATCGTGCCGCTCATGACAGGAATCAGCCGCAGGATGGCCCTGCCGACGGTGCTCTTGCCCGAGCCCGATTCGCCGACCAGTCCAAGCGTCTGGCCGGTGCCGAGATCAAAGGACACGCCGTCAACGGCCTTCACGACGCCGCGGCGCAGTGGAAAGTGCACGCGCAGGTCGGTCACGCGCAGCAGCGGCGGCGATGAAACAGCATTCTGGTCAGACTCCACGCATCAATCGTAAGTCGTAGCCCGTCGATCGCAAATCGCCGCAGCATTCGTGCTGATGCGATTCACTCCATCAGGTAGAGCGGGACCGTGGAGGTGTCGCCATCGGGCTCGATGATCGTGACCAGCACGCCGCGTGCAGGCGAGAGATCGCGATCGGCCAAGGCGGTGATGAACTCCTCGACATCGCGCACGGGCTGGTCCATGACGGCGGTGATGATCGAGCCGACGGGAACCCGCCGCGCCAGCCGGCTTCCGAGCGTGAGTTCCTGCACCAGCACGCCGGCGTGGTACTCGACGCCTGCCGCCTGCGCGGCGCTGGTCGTCGCCGTGGCCATGCGGGCGATGCCCAGCGGCCGCATCGAGTCGCGGCTCTGCTGCCGGGGATCGACGCGACCCATCGCCTGCAGCGTATCCAGGCGCGACAGCGGCACGTCGATCTCGAGAGTGCGCCCGGTCTGCGAGTCCTCGTCGAAGCGATAGAGGCTGAGTTTGCACGTTTCGCCCGGCCGCATGGATGACACGATCGAGCGCAACTGCTGGCCGGCGGAGACCTCCCGGCCGTTGACGGCGGTGACGATGTCGTACGCCATGACGCCGGCATTGGCGGCTGGCGCGCCGGCATGCACGCGCTCCATGAGCACGCCGCTCCCGAAGAACTGCATGTGCTGGGCGATGTCGCCGGTCACTTCGCCGACATCCACGCCGATGTAGCTCTTCTCGACGTAGCCGCGCTCGATGATCTGGTTGACGGCGGGAACGATCATGTCGATGGGAATCGCCAGGCCGATGCCCGCAAACTGGCCCTCGTCCAGGGACGGGCTGCCGCGCGACCGGCCAGTGGCGATGGCCGTGTTCATGCCGATGACCTTGCCGCGGTAGTCGGTGAGCGGCCCGCCGGAGTTGCCGGGGTTGATGGCGGCATCGACCTGGATGAAGTTCTCGTACCCGGCGCGGCGGCCGGCCTCGTCGCGAATAACGCCCACGCTGCGACCCTTGCCGCTCACCACGCCGCTGGACATGCTGAAACGGAAGTCGAAGGGCGAGCCGAACGCGAACACCATGTCGCCCTGGTTCACCACGTCGGTCATCTCCGCCAGCACCGCCGGGTACAGGCGCTCGGGCGAGATTTTGATCACGGCGATGTCAGTAGTGGGATCGGAGCCGATGAACTCGCCCTGGCGCAACTCGCCGTTGTGCAACTGCACCTCGATGCGCTGCGAGTTGGCGACGACGTGATGATTCGTGACGATGTGGCCCAAGTCGTCGTACACCCAGCCCGAGCCACTGGACAGGCCCAGGCGACCGTTGCCCAAGGCATCGCGCTCGATGTACGTGGCGCCCACGTGCACGACCGACGGCTCGACGACGGTCGCGATGTCGCGCGTCGCCTGGTTGATCTGCGACAGGACATCACTGTGCGCCAGGCGATCACTCGCCTGGATGATGCGCGTCCGCGTCTGCTCGTAGGTGAGTCTGCGGATGGCGGCCGGGCCGGCGAAGAGCACGACCGCGGCGGTGACAAGGACGACGAGGCTTGGGCCGTAGCCGCTGAACCTGCGCATGAGGAAGTCGTTTCGTTGCGGACGATCGAGCGAGCAGGAAATGAGATGCCGGTGTCGGCCAGTTCTGGCGCACCGGCATGTCTAAGAGTATTCGGTTCGACGCTCGGGAGGTTGCAGCGTGCCCGGATTCGCGGCTGTCGCGACGGGGCATAGGCCCTGGCGAATCTGGGTGGGGCATCGCCGGCGGCTATTTCTTCGCCTTCAGCGTGTCGCGGATGTCCATCAAGAGTTGCTGATCAAGCGTGGGCGGCGGCGGAGGCGCAGCCTCCTTCTGCCGTTCAAACCGGTTCCTGGCGGTGTTGATAGCCTTGATCAGCATGAACACGGCAAGGGCCACGATCAGGAAGTTGATGACCTCGTTGATGAACACGCCGTAGTTCAGCGTCGCGGCCCCCGCGGTCTTCGCTTCCGCCAGCGAGTTGAATGGGCCTTTGTCGCTGCTGAGATTGATGAACTTGTCCTTGAAATCGACGCCGCCCAGGAGCTTGCCAACTGGTGGCATGATCACATCGCCTACCAGGGACGAGACGATCTTGCCGAACGCCGCGCCGATGATGATGCCCACGGCCATGTCGATCACGTTGCCGCGCATCGCGAACTCTTTGAATTCTTTGATGATGCCCATCGAAAACTCCTGAGGCGTGCGGGGGCGAGGCTGTCAAAGGGTGCGGCGTCCCGGCCGATGCGCGGACTGTACCGCGCCCAGGCCAGTCCCGCACCGCGCGCTGAATGACCTTATCGCGCCACGTACGATCGATCACGCATTGAACTTGCGGCGCTCCTCAGGCGACATCGCATATGGATGCTCGCCCAGGTCTCCCGCGCGCACCTTGCGCACCCAGCGCTGAGCCGCTTCGGTCAGCGTCTCGCCCAGCGGCAGCAATGGCTGTGCGAACGGCGGCTGCCACGGCGTCAGGCCCAGCACATCCTGCAGGACCACGATCTGGCCATGACACGCCGGGCCGCCTCCACAACCAATGAGCGGAATGGACGTGGTCTCCACGATGCGCTGCGAAACTTCGTTGGGGCACGCCTCGATCAACAGCATCACCGCGCCGGCCTTTTCCATCGCGATGGCGTCGGAGACCATCGACTTCGCTTCCTCGGCGCTGCGGCCGACCGAGCCGTACCCGCCGCGCATCTTCGACTGCTGCGGCCGCGCGCCGATGTGTGCGATGACGGGAATTCCAGCGCGGGCCATCTTTTCCACCAAGGGCGCGAACGAACGTTCAACCTCGAGTTTCACCGCATCCGCACAGCCGTCGGTCAGGAACCGCCCTGCGTTGCGAATGCCCTCGGCTTCATCGGCCTGGTAACTCATGAACGGCATATCGCCGATGACCAGGCAATTGGGCGCGCCGCGCTTCACGGCCGCCGTCAATGTCAGCAGAATCTCCAGTGGTGCGTGAATCGTGCCCGGCAGGCCGAGGATCATTTCCGCAGCCGTGTCGCCCGTGAGCAGCACCGGCACACCGGCCTGCTCCAGCCAGCGCGCCGTCGTGTAGTCGTAGCACGTCAGGCAGGCGAACTTCTCGCCGGCACGGGCCATCTTCACGATGGTGCGCAGCGTCACCGGTTTGGAGATCGGCTCGACGGCGGGAACTGTGCCTCGCGCGACCATGGTCATGCAATAAGTGTATCGCCCCCGCGCGTCATGCATTGGCTGGCTGCCCGCTCTCGTCATCCGTCGCCCGGACCAGAGTGCGGCTAACGTACGCCAGCCATGTCCCTGCACGATCGAGCCTACTCGCGCGGCTCCGGCGGCTCCGGCTGGAGCGATGGCGGCAGCGGGGGAGCGGGCGATGCTCTGCGCGCCGTCTACCGCGCGCTCAACTGGTCGTTTCCCATCGGCACGATATTCGGCATCCGCGTGCGCGTGCACATCCTCTTCCTGCTGCTGGTGCTGTTTCGCGCCTGGCCCGATGTGGAATTGACCAGGCAAGGCGTGGACGCCGCCGAACAGATTCTGCAGAACATGCGATGGATCGGCCTGCTGTTCGGCAGCGTGCTGCTGCACGAGTTCGGCCACTGTTTCGGCTGCCGCAGCGTCGGCGGCCGGGCCGATGACATCCTGATGTGGCCGCTGGGCGGGCTGGCGTTCTGCGATCCACCGCAGCGGCCATGGCCGGAGTTCGTCACCGTCGCGTGCGGACCACTGGTGAACGTCGTGCTCGCCGGCGGAAGTTACCTCATGCTCATCGCGTGGCTGGGCGCTGCGGCGATGCCCGTCTCGCTCGATCCGTTTCACCCGTGGACGGCGGCCTACTGGTTCGCATCGCATTCGACAACCGCCGAGTTCCTCGCGGACCTGTTCGTGGTCAACTACGCGCTCCTGCTGTTCAACGTGCTGCTGATTTTCTATCCGTTCGATGGCGGCCGCCTGGTGCAGATCGCACTGTGGGTGTGGATCGGCTATCAGCGCAGCATGATGATCGCGACGACGCTGGGCATGATCGGCGCGCTGGGCGTGGCCGTGTATGGCCTGCACAACCGCAGCCTGCTGCTGATCCTGATTGCGATCATGGGATTCGTCTCGTGTGTGCAGCAGCGGCGCCAGTTGAAGTACATGATCGAGGCCGAGCCGGAGATGGATCCGCGCTACGCCGCGGCGTACGAGACACAGGTCGGCAAGCGCGGCGCGTGGTTCGGCCGCGCAGGCGCCGCGGACCGTGGCGGAGCCGGCGAAGGCGACTCACGCCGCGCCGCCCGGCGGGCCGAGAAGCAGGCCCGCCGCGAAGAGGCGCAGCGCACCAGCCAGCGGGCCGAGGAGGCCGAGATCGATCGAATCCTGGACAAGGTGCGCGCCTCGGGATTGCCAAGCCTGACCAGGCGCGAGCAGGCGGCGCTGCAGCGCGCCACTGATCGAAAGCGCGATAAGTGACCGGCATGCGCCTGCTCCTCACCGGCTTCGAACCCTTCGGCGGATCGACGATCAATCCGTCGCAGGAAGTAGTCCGCGCAATCGAAGCCCAGCGCGCTCAATCCGACGGCATCGAACTGCGTACGCGCATCCTGCCGGTGGAGGCCGAGCGCGGCCCGGCGACGCTGATCAAGGCGATCGACGAGACGAGGCCCGACGCGGCGCTTTGTCTGGGTGAATCGGGGCGGGCCGCCGCCATCACCATCGAGCGCGTGTTCATCAACCTGGCTGACTATCGCATCGCGGACAACGCCGGAGTGGCTCTGGCGAATCGGGCGATCATCGCAGGCGGGCCGGCGGCGTACTTCTCGACGCTGCCGGTCGACACGCTGCGCGATGCGGTCGCTGCCGCCGGCGTCGGCGTCGAGTTCTCGCTGAGCGCCGGCGCGTTCCTGTGCAATCACGTCGCGTACGCCATGCTGCACTATCTCCGTCAGAGGCGGCGGGCGATCCCGGCGGGCTTCGTGCATCTGCCGCGCCTTCCCGAGCAGGTTCGAGGCCGGCGGGGCGGACCATCAATGCCGCTGGATGAGATGGTGCGCTCCGTTCGGGCGATGATCGAGGCGCTCGCATCGTCACCGAGGCGCTCACGCAGCGGGGGCCGATCGCGTGCGCGAGGCAGGTCCTGAGACATGCGACCGCCACGCCGATTGACGCCCGAGCACATGGATGATCCGCACGCATCGCGCGAAGATCTGGCGGTGGCGCTGCGCTACCTGCGAACGATCAACGCGCGGCTGGGCGGGACGACGGCAGCGCTGCGGCAGTTTGAGCGTTGGGCGCAGGACTGGCCGCGCAACGGCGCGCCCGTGCGCATCCTCGACGTCGGAACCGGCTCGGCTGACATTCCGCTGGCAATCGCGCGTTGGGCGCGAGCGGCCGGGCATCGCGTGCACATCACGGCGGTCGATCTTCACCCGGTGACATGCGACCTGGCACGAGCGTACCTGCGCGAGCACGGCGGCAATGGCGGCGGGGCCGACGTCGATATCGTGCAGGGCGATGCGCTGCGCCTGACCGACATGTTCGAATCAGGTTCGTTCGACTACGCCCACGCCGGGCTGTTCCTGCACCACCTGCAGGACATCGAGGTGATGACGGTGCTGCGCATCATGGATCGCCTGGCCGGCCGCGGTGTGATCTGGAACGACCTGGTGCGCGTGCGCTTCCCGCGCACGATGCTCGCGCCGTTTCTTATCGGTGCGCCGGCGATCGTCAGGCACGATGCAATCGTGAGCGTGCAGGCGGGCTTCACGAAGGCCGAGGCGATCGATCTCGCCCAGCGCGCCGGCTGGCACAAGGCGCGCTGGCGCCGCCACCTTGTGCACCGCTTCACGCTGGTTACGACGAAGTCGTGAGCGACCGTGCGTCAGAAGTCGAAGTCGCGCTGTTCGCCGATGTTCGGCAGGCCGCCGAGGCGCTTCAACTGCTCCTCGGTCAGGATCGACTTGATCTGGCTCGCCGCACGGGCGTTGAGTTCGCTGCGGTCGAAGCGCAGCCTCGCCAACGTCTCCTCGCGCTTCTGCCACTCCTTCGCGCCTTCCTCATCGGCCACGCCTGCCATCCACGGGTTGCGCTGCGAGCCCGCGCTGGTCGTGACCATCTCCTGGCAGATCGATGAATAGGCGGGGTAGTACGCGGCCGCGGCGTCGGCCAGTTGCTGGGCCTGCTCGGGCGAAAGATCGGTCAGGGCCCGCGCGCGGTCGAGGTGTTTCTCGACGCAGCCGTCATCGTTGTACACGCCGGGGTAGGCCCGCCGGTTGTATTCGCTGCGAAGCGTGCCGCTCGCCTCCGATGGCAGCAGGGCGATGATGCTGTCCATCGTCTTGCGATTGAGCGAGCCGACGGCGTCACTGGCCTTGCCTAGCGCCTCCTGCGGCTCGCGCATCATCTCCTGGTAGCGCATGCCGAGTTTCACGTTGTTCATGTCGCCGGCGGCCTGGGCCCGCGTGATCTCCGCCTGCCACTGCTCCTGCACCTTCTGGGCGTCGAGCGATCGGGCGTATCGATCCTTGAACAGCGGCAGCGCGGCCTGCTCGTACTTCTCGAGTTCCGCATCGATGCTCTTCCACTGCTCCGGCGGCACCATGGATCGGCGGCGCAGCACCAGGCGCGAGAGGTCGATCGCTCCCTCGTTGTTGTCGCCGCCCCAGTAGTACGCGCCGCGGTTGTACGTGGCGCGCTCGCGGGCCGCCTTCACGCGCTGCAGGCCCTTGGCCTGCTCGGGTGTCAGCGCGCCGACCTCCATTTCGCCGAAGAACGACTCGTCAGTCTTCCTGATCGCCTCCAGGGCCGCGGAGCGCAACTTGTAGGTCTCGTTGATCGCCTCGGAAGTCGGGGCCGTGCTGGTCTGCGTCTGCTCATTCCACTGCCACATCGACGTCGTGGCCTTCTGCAGACGGCCGATCTCGTTCTCGCTGAGTTTCTGGAATGACTGGCTGTAGGTCTGATACAGGTCGTGCACGACCGAGCGCTGTTCCTCGGTGAGTTCGAGCCGATCGGAATACTCCTTGATGTCCGCCTCGCTGATGGCCGGCGGCAGGAACTGATCCATGCCCCAGGCGAAGTCCTCGTTGTCGTTTTCCGACGGCGTCTCGAGCGTCTGCACCATGGTGGCCATGTCGCCACCGGCGTCGACGATCATTTCCTCCTGCGGCTCCTCGCCCGCCGATTTCAGGCGGCCGATCTTGTCGAGCAGGTCCTTGCCAAGGGCTGCTTCGAGCGCGGTGTTGGCGGCGAGGCGGGCCTCGTCGGCCTTCTGCCGCAGCGCGTTCTGCTCCTCCTGATACTTCTGGGCCCGCTCCTGGCTGTATTCGAAGGGATTGACGCTGCGCCGATACTCGAGGATCTGGGCCACCGCTTCATCGAGAATCGCGTCGAGTTTGCGCTGCATCTCGTCGCGGATCTCGCCGATCGCGGTGCGCTGCTCGGGCGTCAGGTCATCGCGCTTCAGGGCCGGCGCGAAGACGTAGTCGTGCGAATACAGCGCGAAGGTCGCCTCGGCGTAGGCGTGACGGTAGTACTGATTGCGGAACGTCCGCGCGCCTTCGGGCGAGAGCGATGCGGTGATGCTCTTCTGCGTGCGTTCGTTCAGGTCCGAGACCTCGCGAAGTTTCTCGCTGGTCTTGGCCATCATGTCCATCCAGATCTGCTGCATGGCCTGGCCGACCTTTTCCATCTGCTCGGGATCCTGGGCCGCGGTCTCATCGATACCGAGTTTCTCCAGCGCCTCGTACATGCCCATGATGGTCTTGTGCGAGTGCTCGTAGAGTTTCTCCATCTCCGAGGTCAGTTTGGTCTCGTACTGGGAGAGCACGGGGTCGGCCGTGGTGCGATCGGCGTCCGACAGTTCCATGCCGAACGCGAGGGCGCTGACATCCAGCGGGCGCTCGCCGCCCATCCACATGATCTGCATGTTCTCCATGCGGCCGCGCTGCCGGGCGAGGCGCACGCGCGGCATCATCGTCAACTGCTCCTCGGTCAATGATGCGGGCAACTGGTCGAAGAAGCGGTTGTCGAGCGACGCGATCTTGCGCGACAGCGCGTCCATCTGCTCCAGGAAGTCCTCGATCATCTTGCGCTTGGGCAGCGCGCCGCCATCCATCTCGCGCATCTTGGCGAGGAACGCGGCGATCTCGCCTTCGCGCAGGGCGCGGAACTCCTGCTTGTACTGGTCATGCAGGGCATCGAGGCCGCGGCGCTGCTGTGGGCTCAACTGCAGGCGCTGCGCGTAGCCATCAAGTTCGGTCGTCGAGATGGGCCCGGGCAGCATCCCCATCGTGCCCTGGGCATGGGCACGGTTGACAACAACGACGCTGCCGACGACGAGGACCGCGAGCGCCAGCAGCGCCCGTTGATGCCAGGATTGCCGAGACATGATCACCTCCAGAGCATGCGGCGGCCGAGGCGCGCGACGATGGCGCAGCCAACGACCGTCGCATGATTGTAATGGGGGAGGGGTGGCCGGCGATTTCACAATCGCGAATTGACCCGCTGATACGCAACTGTTGCGCCCCACGTGCGAAATCGGCCGCGCCAATGCCGTGGCGCGGCCGAGTGGAATGCGGTTGAATGATGCTCGAGCGCGGTTGATCAGGACGAGCCGCGCGTCTGGTCCAGGCCCAGGCGCTGCACTTGTTCCTCGGTCAGCGTGGCGCGCAGGCGGGCCAGCATCTTGTCGCTCAGGTCGGTGCGTTCGAACTCAAGTTTCTCACGATTGCGCAGGCGCTCCTGCATCGCCTGCAGAGCGGAGGCGTCAGGTGGGCCGTTGCCGCCGGTGCCGAGATTGAGCGGAGGCGCGTTGCGCTCGAGTTCCACCATCTGCTCGCACAGCGTCTCGTAGCCGCTGCGGAACTCCAGCGTCATGTTCTGCACCTGGTCGCGCTGTTGATCGGTGAGATCAGGCAGGGCCAGCGCGGCCTCCAGTCGCGGCTCAGCAGAACGCCAGTCGCGATAGATGTCGGGATAGGCCCGGCGGTTGTACGCGGTGCGCAGCGTCGTGGCGTCGGCGCCATCGAGTTGCGCCAGCAGGCGATCGAGCGTCTCGCGGTTGAGCGTGGTGAGCGTGGCCGCCGCCTCGCGGGCCGCCTTGCCCTCGTTTTCCATCGTCTGGCGAAGTTCGTCGCCGTTGATCGCCACAGCGCCGTTGTTGTCGCCGCCGCGCATGAATCGCCCGGCCATGCGATCGCTCGCCTGCCGCAGCCGCATGGTGCTCTCGAACATGATCTGGAAGGCCGCGGTTGCCGCCGATTCGTACTCTGCAAGTGCCGGATCGAGCGGCTTGACGACGGCTGCATCCATCTTCGACTGCTCAACGACGCTGGAGACGTCCACGCTCGACTCTGATGTGCCGCCGCCGAGGCCGGAGAAGAACATGCGTCCCGGCCCGCCGCGCTGCCCGCCGCCTGGTCCGCCGCCGCCGCCGTCGGGTCCGCGGCCGCGACCGCCGCCGAAGTTGATGACGTTCTGCCCGTTGCCGCCTCGGTTGTAGACGGCGCGCAGGCGCGACTGCCGCACGCGATCCAGCAGCGGCTGCTTGTCCTCGGTCAGGGCCGCCACGCTCACATCGTTGAAGAACTGCTCATCCAGCGTCTTGATCGACGCGATGGCCTGCCGACGCAGCGCGTAGAGATGATCGACTGCCTCGGGCGTGGGCGGCGTGGGACGGCCGTCGTCGTTGCGCTGCCAGAGATTCTCATCCGCATCGCGAACGGCCTGGATCTCCGTGTCCTCAATCTGCTTGAAGCGGTCGGTGTACTCGGTGTGCAGGCCGTTGAGGATGCTGCGGCCGTCGTCATCCAGACCCAGGCGCTTGGCGTACTCATCCAGATCGCGGCCGGTGATCGGCTGCGGCACGAAGGGATCGCGCGCGGTCTCAATCTGCAGGCCTTCGATGTCGGCCGCGTTGAGGTTGATGGTGATGGGCGCGCCGCCGGCCACGACGCCGGCGCCGGGCACGACGAAGTTGCCGCCCGCCGGCGCCACGGCGACGAAGGTCGCTGTGAAATCGCCCTGCCCCTGGCCGCGCTGCCGATCGCGCGACTGGGCCACGCGCTGCTGCAGTTTCTCGGTCAGCACCGGCCCGAGCGTGCTCTCCAGTTGCGTGCGCATGCCATCGACCAGTTGCTGGCGCTGCTCGCGCAGCTTCTCCATGTCGTCGCTGCCGCCATTGTTGTTGGTGTTGTTGTTGCCGCCGCGTTGGCCCTGGCCGCGGCCGCCGCCGCCCACGTCGCCCATGAACTCCAGGGGATTCCGGTTCTTGCGCTGGGTATCGATGATGTCGGCCATCTGCTCGGTCACGCGGTCCATGCCGTCGACATACTGCTGCTGCATCGCCGTGATGGCGGTCCGCTGCTCCTCGGTGAGATCATCGAACTTGAGCACGGTCTCGAAGGCGCGGGCCGTGGTGGCTGAGCCGCGCACCTCGGGATACGCCCGGCGATAGAAACCGTCGCGCAGCCGCCGCGCGTTGTCGGCCGTCATCGCCGCCGTGAGCGAGCGCTCGGTGCGGCGGTTGAGGTCGCTGATGTCGCATGACCGCTCATTCATCTTCGTCATCACCTCGCCCCACACCGTGCGCACGGCTTCGAACATCTCGCCGCGACGCCGCCCGTCCTGCACGTTGTCCGCCGTGAAGCCGAGTTTCTCGAGTTTCTCCAGCATCGTCACGGTCGACTCGTTGGCGTCGTCGTGCAGCTTGCGCACGGCCGTGGTCAGGCTGGATTCGTAACTCGTCAGCAACGGCTGGACGTTGGTCTTCTCGTCAGGTGAAAGCGTGAGATTGCTGACGAGTTCGGTCAGGTCGACGTTTGTCGAAGGATTGGTGAACGTGGCCATGCGGCTCAGGCCCGTGCGATAGCGCTCCCTCTCGCGCGACTGCCGCACGCTGCTCAGCAGCGTGACCTGATCCTCGGTCAGCATTCCCTGAATCGAATCGAAGAGGCTGTTGTCGAGCGTCTTGATCTTGTCGTTGATGGAGTTGAGATCGTGCTGCGCCTCCTCGAGGGCTTTGCGATCGGTGTTGCCGAGCAACATGCCCATGCCCATGCCGCGACCGCCCATGCCCTGGCCTCCGCGGCCACCGTTCCCGCCGCCGTTGCGGCCGCCGCCCTGGCCGCCGGTCGCAGCAGCATTGCCGCTCAGGTACTTCTCGATCTCGCCGTCGCGCAGCGCTGCGAACTGAAGTTTGTACGCCTCGTGGAAGCCTTCCAGCGACGCCCGCTGCTGGCTGCTGAGGCCCATGCGCCGCGCGTAGTCATCCAGGTCGCGGCTGGTGATCGGGTCCGGCAGCGCGCCCATCGTGCCTTGCGCGCGCGCGGCAGTGCTGAGGCCCAACTGCACAAACAGCGCGACGATCACAAGGGCCGGCAGACTGAATCGTCGAACGCGAAGCGAGCGCGAACGCCGGGCGAGATCAGGCAGCATCATCATGGGCGGTCCTTCCTGTCAGAGCGAGGGCATCAAGGGGCGGCTGGGGCAGGGCAAGGGGCGGCAAGGGGGCCGGGCCAGTCGTGCAGTTCAATAGGATGCATCGGCCGCCTGAGTCTGCCGCCTGCGGGTTTCCGCGGCCGCCGGCTGAATGAGCCTAGGCGCATTTGTACCGCCGGCCGGCCCTGAAGTTCGAACGTGCCGGCGGCGCGTTTGTTCCCGCGACAGGCCGAAACGTCCAGCGGGCATGCCGGAAACTGTTGCACTCGTGCTGGTTTTACGCCCATACGCCGGGATGCATCCCCATCGTGCACGGCTGGATTTGCACATCTTTACACCCCCCGGCCACACTGGCCGCGCTCATAGGTCGCCTTCCCGCAAGGCGCCGGCAATCGCGATCGGCGCGTGGTGACATTACATACGAAGATACAGTCCGATAGGAATCGCCTAGTCTCAGATTCGTCGACCACCTCGAAAAGGAGAACGCGATGCGAACCGGCGCTCCGTTGATGCTGGCGATAGTTGCTTTCGGCGCATGCAGTGCCAGCGCGAGCGCCGCCTCGCTGCCCGGCGGCTTCAGCGAGCACGCCATCACCGGCAACATCACGCGCGGCACGGCCATGGCCTTTTCGCCCGATGGCAAACTCTTCGTGCTCGAGCAGGGCGGCACCATCGAGGTGTACCAGGGCTCTGGCCCGGGCAACTGGACGCGCGTGCGGGCCAACTTCTTCGTCAACACGCCCCTCAATGTCGATTCGTTCGACGAACGCGGCCTGCTTGGCATCGCTTTCGATCCGGACTATTCGACCAATCGCTTTGTCTACGTGTACTACACGGTGGGCAGTGGCCAGCCGCACAATCGCATCGCGCGCTACAAGGCCAACGCCAATGGCGACGCCGCCCTCGCCGGCAGCGCGCGCACCATTATGGACCTCGAGCCGCTGTCGGCCGGCAACCACAACGGCGGCGCACTGGCCTTCGGGCCGGATGGCAAGCTGTACGTCGCCGTCGGAGACAACGCCAACTCCGCCAACGCACAGTCCATCGGCAATCGCCTCGGCAAGATCCTGCGGCTCAATCCCAGCCCCAACAATCCCATTCCCAGCAGCAACCCCACCAGCATCGACGGCATCGGCGGCACTCCCACCGGCGTCAACCGCGCCATCTGGTGCGCCGGGCTGCGCAATCCCTTCACCTTCGCCTTCAAGCCCGGCACAAGCGTGATGTACATCAACGATGTCGGCCAGAACACCTTCGAGGAGATCGACGTGGGGGCCGCGGGCGCGAACTTCGGCTGGGGCCTGACCGAAGGCCCGTTCAACCAGGGCTCGTTCCCCGACTTCACGCCGCCCATCGCGTATTACCACCACTCCGACGATTCGCAGAGTTTCCCCGAGAATAACAACTTCACCGGCTTCGCCATCACCGGCGGCGCGTTCTACGTACCCGACACCAACACCTTCGGCGCGGGGTTCACCGGCGATTACTTCTTCGCTGACTTCATCAACGGCTGGATCCGGCGCTACGATGCGAACCTGCAGCGGATCACGCGCTTTGCGACGAATATCGACGGCCCTGTCGCCCTGTGCGTGGGCAATGATGGGGCGCTGTACTACCTCGCGCGCACTTCGCAGAGCTCAAGCGCCGGCCGCGTCTTCCGCGTGCAGCGGAACTGACGGGTGCAGCGAGTGACAGCCGGTTGTCAGTTGCGCGCACAAGCGGTCCAGGAAGTGTCTTGATTCTCTGCCATCTGGCGACATCATCGATTGACGAGTGGCGGGTGACGAGTGATGAGCGCGTGGGGCAACGACAACAAGGAAAACGACAGCGCCACCTCGCTGAACCTCGGTCGCCGCGGCAACCTCGGCCCACCCTGCGACCGCGACCGCCGGATTTACAAACACCTTGCGCGCGCAACCTCGGGTGGTCGCTGCGCGCGTCTGGACACTTTGCGCGCGCAGAATGACCGGATTTCCGGGTTCGCGCCATCGCCGGGCGGATTCGGCCTCCTCCGATCTAAAGCATGTGGTGAATCGGACAGGCGCGCGCAACGTGTCATCAAATGCACGCGCGCTGGCGCTGGAATTGGGGCCGCCCCCGGCCCCCTGGCAAAGCCCGGGGCCAATGGCAAAACGAATTCACATGATCGAGCCCAGCCCCAGCGCTCTGCGCCACGTGCTGATCTGGCCCAGGTGCATCATCAGGTGGCTGGTACACAGGAACATCACCGCCGTGCCCACCTTGGGGAAGATCTCGCGGAAGCGGCCTTCAAACGGATTGTCACGCGCGAATGTCTCATCGCTCACGCCGGGCAGGACCTCGAGGACCTTGTTCCAGCCTTCGAAGAATGCCGCTGTCAATGTCTGCTTGTCGGGATACTTCGATGCGTCATCGTGGCAGACGCTGCCGGCCTGGAACATCTCCGGCCAGCCGGGGCGATCAACAACGAGATCCTTGCGCCCGATGAGCGTGAAGATGCGGTTGGGGTACAGGCACAGGTGGCCGACGACGAACGCCGGATGGTTGGCGTTCTTCACGGCACAGAAGGCGAACTTGTCGGCGGGGATGTCGCTGAACATCTTCTCGGCATGGCTCACGCCGCGCTGCAGGCATTGCGTGATGTAGTGCGCGGTGTTGAGCGTGGCAGGCTTGGCTTCGACGGCGGCGGTGGCCATGGCGGTGTGATCCTTGTTTCCGGGCGCGGCGATGATGAGGGGGATTGGATGGTCGATGATGGTATTCTCGACGGCTATGAGCGTTGCGGCCGCACCATCCATGGGCGCAAGCGAGCGAGCCGGCGCGGCGATCGCATGCCCGGTGAGGCTGGTGCGCATTGGCCTCGTCGCGCTGGTGCTGGCGATCTACTGGCCGGCCCTGCAATTTGGCTACGTGGACTTCGACGATCCCGATTACGTGCTGGAGAATCCGCCCGTGCGCGCGGGCATCACCGTCGAGGGCGTGCAATGGGCCTTCACGACGCGGCATGCCGGCAACTGGCATCCGCTGACGTGGCTGTCGCTCATGCTCGACGGCAGCCTGTTCGGCGACCGCGCGTTCGGCCACCACTTGATGAACATCACGCTGCACGCGCTCAACGTGCTGCTGGCGTTCTCGGCATTGCGGGGAATGACCGCCGCGCCATGGCGCAGCGCGCTGGCGGCCGCGCTGCTGGCGGCCCATCCGATGCACGTCGAGAGCGTCGCGTGGATCACCGAACGCAAGGATGTGCTGAGCATGCTGTTCTGGCTGCTCGCAGTGCGCGCGTATGCGAGCTATGCGCGCGTGCGGTTGGAAGTCCCCCGGCGGAGCCGCGGGCTGAAGGAATATGGAATGGTGGCGCTGTGGATGGCACTGGGGCTGATGTCCAAGGGGATGATCGTGACGCTGCCGGGCGTGCTGCTGCTGCTGGATCTCTGGCCGCTGAACAGGCTGAGCGAGCCGATCATGAGCGCCGCGTGGTGGAAGCGCTGCGCGACGTTGATCGTCGAGAAACTGCCCCTGCTGGCGTTGTCGCTGGCATGCGTGAGGCTGACGCTCTGGGCCCAACTCGACCAAGGCGCCATTCAGGAAGGACTCGTGCTGGAGTTGCCGCAGCGATTGCAGAATGTCGCGGTTGCGTACGTGATGTACGTGGGCAAGTTGTTCTGGCCGGTGAATCTCTCGTGCCTGTATCCAAACCCGCTACACCTGGGCGACTGGGCCTGGCCGCCGTGGCAGCCGCTGGCGGCGGCAGGGTTGGTGGCGGCGATCACGATCCTCGCGCTCGTCCTCTGCCGCCGCGCGCCGTTCGTGCTCACCGGCTGGATGTGGTTCGTGCTGGCGATGCTGCCGGTGATCGGATTGGTGCAGATCGGCAGACAGATCATCGCCGACCGCTACGCGTACATTCCCTTCATCGGGCTGTACATCGTGCTGGCGTGGACGCTGGGGGCGGTCGCGACGAAGTCACGACGTCGCGCGATGATTGTCGGCGGCATGTGGGCCGCGGCCGTGGTGATACTTGGCGCGATGTCTCATCGGCAGGTGTACGTGTGGCGCGACGGAGAGACGCTGTTCGCGCACGCTGCAGGCGTGACCGAGCGCAACTGGCTGATGATCAACAATCTTGCCGGCGTCCTGGAGAAGGCGGGTCGCCGCGACGAGGGGCTCGTGCGCCTGGAGCAGGCGGTCGCGATCTGCAGCGAGTGCGCATGGGTGCACCAGCATCATGGCGAGATGCTGCTGCGGGCCGGACGGCTCTACGAAGCCCAGCAGGCGCTCGAACGAGCCATCGAACTCGATCCCAACATGGCGCTGGCTCATGTCAACCTCGGCGTAGCCCTGATGCAGCGATCGCAAGCGAACGCGGGGCTGGAGCATCTGCATCGCGCCGTTGACCTGGAGCCGCGCAATCCGGAGTGGCGCATTCGCCTTGCGGCCGCGCTGAGCGTTGCCGGCCGCTCGACCGAGGCGATCGAGCAGGTGGAGGAGGCGATTCGCCTGGCGCCCCGTCGACGCAGCGAGTGGCAGCCGATGCTCGATGCCATCCGCACCGGCGCGACGAGCAAGGAACGCGTGCCGAGGTGAGCGCCGACTCGACATCGCTCACGGTCGCGACAACGGCGAAGCCGCCGGCCTGGCTCACATTGTGCACGTGCCTGGCGCTGGCGCTCGCGACGCTGGCGGTGTACGGCCAGACGTTCTGGTTCGACATGGTCGATTTCGACGACCCCGGCTACGTCAGCGACGCGAGCGGTCCAGTGAACGGCGGGCTCTCGCTTGCTGCCATCAAGTGGGCCTTCACCGCCACCAACATGGCCAACTGGCATCCGCTGACGTGGATGTCGTACCTGCTCGATCGCAGCATCCAGCCGCACGGCTTCGGCGTCTTTCACGTCACCAGCGTGCTGCTCCACATCTCCAATACGCTGCTGCTGTTCGGCGTATTGCGGATGCTCACCGGTGCACACTGGCGAAGCGCGGCCGTCGCGGGCCTGTTCGCGCTGCATCCAACCCGCGTGGAAAGCGTGGCGTGGATCAGCGAGCGCAAGGACGTCTTGAGCACGCTGTTCTGGCTGCTGACCATGTGGACGTACGCGACGTACGTGCGCAGCGGGAGGGCGGCGGCAAGACGCGCGTGGTATGCCATGACCGCGGTCTTCCTCGTGCTTGGATTGATGGCCAAGGCCATGCTCGTCACGCTGCCGTGCGTGCTGCTGCTGCTGGATCTCTGGCCGCTGCGGCGCATCGATCAGGTCCTCGGACGGCCGCCGAAAACCCTCAGCGATGTGGCGCGCGGCATGCTTCGGCTCTCATTCGACAAGGTGCCGCTGATGCTGATCGTCGCCGGCGCGTCGGTGATGACGTACCTCGCGCAGCAGGAGAACGGCGCGATGGCGCCGCTGTCGATGCGATCACGGGCCCTGAACGCCCCCATCGCCTGCGTGCGCTACCTGCTGATGCTCGTCTGGCCGCATGACCTGGTCGTGTTCTATCCGCAGCCGATGCTCTACGGCACGTCAAACTGGCCGCTGTGGCTGGGGGTGATGTGCACGGCGATCATCGTTCTGTTGACGCTTGGGTCGCTGCTCCTGTGGCGCCGCGCTCCGTTTGTCACTGTCGGCTGGCTGTGGTTCATCGGGACGCTGACGCCGGTCATCGGGTTCCCGGTGCAGGTGGGCAATCAGGCGATGGCTGATCGATACACCTATGTGCCGTATCTCGGGCTGTTCATCGCGATCGTGTGGTCGCTAGACGAGGCGGCGAGGCGACGGCGTGTGCCCGGGGCCGTGGCGGCTGCGTGCGTGCTGCTTGTGTCGGGCGCTCTGGGCTGGCGCGCGGCTCTGCAGGCGCGCGTGTGGCGTAATACCGATGCACTCTTCCAGCATGCACTCTCGGTCGATGACGACAACTATCGCATTCACGAGATGTACGCATCGACGCTGGTGCGCGGCGCGCGCCCGGCAGAGGCCGAGCCGCATCTGCTGCGGTGCGTGGACCTTCAGCCGCGCTCGGTCAAGGCGCATCTGGAACTCGGCATGGCATTGGCCATGCAGGGCAAGAACGTCAGCGCCGCCTCGGCGTTCGAACGCGCCCTGGCCATCGAACCGGACAACGCGGCCGTGCATTGCAATCTCGGACAGGTCCTCTTCGCCAGCGGTGATGCGCGCGGCGGCCTGGCGCACCTCGAGCGCGCCGTCGAAATCGACCGGGGGAACAGGGAATATGCGGAGATTCTGTCCCAGACGCGCGAACGCACGCCGTGACTCAATCGGAGATGCGCGCCTCAGGCGCCGATGTACTTCGCGTAGATCGCGCGGGCCTGATCGGATGAGTGCACACCCTTGATGATTGCGCGACCGTTGGGAAACAGGGTGAGTTCGACGGCTGATCCGTTTTCGCCGCGCTCGTGCGCGAACTCGCCGCGCAGGAGAAAGCGGTTGGAGGAGAACGAGCCGTGCGACGCCAGCGTCCGCGCCATCGAGGCCAGGTCGAGCGCGCTGGCCGCCGCCGCAGCAGGCGGCGTGATCTGAACCGCGTCGCGCCCGCACAGCGCGGCGGTGAGTTGGGCCGCCTCGCCGCGCAGGAAATCGAATTGCCCCTGGCCGCAACACGGACACTGCGGATTGCGCGCGCCGCTGATATCGAAGCGGCGGATGTCGTTGTCCCAGGCGTCGATCGAAAGCAGCGAGCGATCGATCGCGTTGATATTGCCTGTGAGCAGCTTGATCGCGTGCGCGACCTGGTGGGCCGCGATCATCATCACGATCGGCCCGAGCACGCCGGCGGTGTCGCACGTGGGCGTCGCGCCCGGCGGCGGCGCCTCCGGGAAGACGCAGCGCAGGCACGGCGTGCTCTGGTCGCTGCTCCACTTCACACTCGTCGTCGATTCGGTCTGCCTCGTCGCGTCGTGGGGCAATACGCACATGCTCACGCCGCTCACGCCGACGGCGCCGCCGTACACATACGGCAGGCCCCGCGACACCGCGAGATCATTCAGCAGGTAGCGCGTCTCGAAGTTGTCGAGGCCGTCGAGAATGATGTCGGCGCTGTGCGCGAGGCGTTCGGCGTTCTGATGATTGAAATCATCCACGTGCGCGTGAATCGTCACGGCGCTGTTGATCGCGTTCAGTCGCGCCTTGGCCGCGGCCGCTTTGGGCATGCCCGCGGCGACATCCTTCTCGTCGTACAGGATCTGCCGCTGCAGATTGGTGATCTCGATGATGTCGCGATCGACGATGGTCAGCGTTCCCACGCCGGCACGGGCAAGGCCGTCAGCGATGGCGCAGCCCAGCGCACCGCAGCCGACGATCAGGGCGTGCGACGAGCCGAGCGCAGCCTGCCCCGATTCGCCGATGGCGGGCAGGAGCATCTGGCGGTGATAGCGCGAAAGGGGATTGCGGGTTGACGATGGTCGATTCACGATTGGCCAGACTCATCAAAGGCGCGCCGCATGCTTCGAAGGCGGATCGCGAAGCGCGAGGCTTCAGCTCGCCGGGCGGAGCATTCGCTCCCACCGCTGCACATCGAAATCAAAAAGGCCCGTTGTGGCGTAGTTTACGGTCAGTGCGTTCTCGGCAATGCCCGCGCTGGCGACATACAGCCGCGCCTTGACCAGTCGCGTCATGGCCGCGCGAATGAGATTCTGGTGCTGCTCGAG
>Ga0111539_10002693_pt1 | contig 23527 bp, 20 predicted proteins | sample RhiMethybrSRZTD1_FD_79667 | JGI IMG/M metagenome (GOLD analysis project Ga0111539, IMG submission 79667) | Populus rhizosphere microbial communities from Tennessee, USA - Rhizosphere MetaG P. TD hybrid SRZTD1 (version 2) (version 2) | ecosystem: Host-associated > Plants > Roots > Rhizosphere >...
CCCTATACACCAGCGCGGCGCCCGTCTAAAACCGCCACATGACCATGGACCGCCGAAACTTTCTCACCGGGGCGCTCACGACCGGCGCGCTCGGCACCGTTGCGGGCGGCAAGCTGGCGCTGGCCGCGCCGCCGCCGTCCCCCGCGAAGCCTGCCTCGTCGGATCTGTCGACGTGGGCCGGCGTGCGCGCGGAGTTCCCGCTGTCGCGCGACTACATCCACATGGCCTTGATGCTGCTGACGTCGCACCCCCGCACGGTGCGCGAGGCGATCGATCGGCACCGGCGCGGCCTGGACGACAACCCGGTCGTCTACGGCCTCGCCAACTTCGGAAAGCTGGAGGACGCGGTGCGCGCCGCCGCCGCCGACTACACGGGCGGCAAGCCCGACGAGATCGCGCTGACCGGCAACACCACCACCGGCCTCGCGTTGCTATACGGCGGCCTGCCGCTGCGCCCGCGGCAGGAGATCCTCACCACCACCCACGATCACTTCTGGGCCTATGAGGCGCTGCGGCTGCGCGCGCTTCACACCGGCGCCGCCGTCCGGAGGATCCCGCTCTACGCGGTTCCCGAGAAGGCGACCGCCGACGAGATCGTCGGCAATCTGGTCAAGGGCATCGGCCCGCGCACGCGCGCGGTTGCCGTCACCTGGGTGCATTCGTCGACGGGCGTGAAGCTGCCGATCCGCCGGATGGCCGACGCGCTCGCGGACGTGAACAAGAAGCGCGCCGAGGCCGATCGCGTGCTCCTGTGCGTCGACGGCGTGCACGGCTTCGGCGTCGAGGCGGATTCCGTCGGGGATCTGGGCTGCGACTTCTTCGTTGCCGGCTGCCACAAGTGGCTGTTCGGCCCGCGCGGCACCGGGATCGTCTGGGGCCGCGCCGACGCCTGGAAGGGGCATCAGGGGATCATCCCGACGTTCGAGTGGGAGGGCTTCAAGCTGTGGATGCAGGGGAAGACGCCCGAGTCGCTGCCGCCCGGCCCGCGCGTGACGCCCGGCGGTTTTCACGCGTTCGAGCACCGCTGGGCGCTGGCGGAGGCGTTCCGGCTCCACCTTGCGATCGGCAAGCCGCGCGTCGCCGACCGGATCCACGAGCTGGCGCGCCGCTGCAAGCAGGGCCTGGCCGCCATCGGCGGCAAGGTGAAGCTGCGCACGCCGATGGCCGACGACCTGTCGTCCGGCATCACCTGCTTCGAGATCGACGGCATGGTGCCCCACAAGATCGTCGAGGGCCTGTTTGCGAAGAAGATCATCGCCAGCGACACCCCCTACGCGACGTCGTACGCGCGCCTGACGCCCGGCCTGCTCAACACGCCCGAGGAGGTCGATCGCGCGGTGGCGGCGGTGAAGGCGCTGGCTACCTGAAAAAACGACAGTCGCACACCGCGCCGACGGCGCGGAGCGCTACTGATTGCGCCGGAGGACGCGCAGCGTGGTGTCGCTGTCGTAGTGCATTCCGACCAGCACCAGCTCGTACTGCAGCCAGACGCGTTTCTCCCACGTCTCCCTGGGCGGCGAGCCGGGATCGACCACGTGGCCGAGCGCGACCAGCTCGCTGCGCTTTCCGGAGCGCGCCTCGACCTCCGCCATCTCCTTCTGCGGGCCGCCGACCACCGGCCGCTTGTGGGAGTGGGCCTTGAACTCCAGCTCGAGGCCATCGGGCAGCACCGCGACGTCGCCTCGCTTCAATGTGATCGGGTCGCCGAACGCCGCCGTCTTCATCCGCGCGACGTCGCCCGCGCGCGCCGGGCGTTCCCACGCCTCGCCGCAGCTCAGGAATGCGGTGTTCGCCGGAAAGCCGGGGGGCGGCGCCTCGCCCCGCAGGAAGACGATCACCACCGCGCCCGGCTTGAGCTCGGCGTCGGGCACCGGCGTCGCGTAGTGCGGATCCACGTACGAGACGACACCGCCCTTGATCGCGGCCGCGTGCGTGTGCTGGAACCATTCCGCCCCGTTGAACACGCGGATGCGTTCGTCGGGCTTGGCCGGCGCGCCCTTCAGCACGGCTTCGACGCTGACGTCCACGCTGTGAAACGTGCCGCCGTCGACCTTGACCTCGGAGCGGCCCGTCACCTTCGCCTTCACGACCCGCGTCGACAGGGTGACCGCCCGTCCGAATCCGATGGTCTGGAACGCGATGCTGCTGGCGTGGCTGACCGCGGCCGGTGACATGAACATCAGCGCAATCGCGATTGTCCCGATCGGGCCGTAACCGGTGGGATGTGGGCGCGTAGCAGTCACACACAGCAGCTTCCCACATTCCACAACCGGAAGGAGACGCCATGATGAATCGCATCCGAACAGTTCCGATCCTGATGCTCGCCCTGGGGGCGGTGGCGGCCGCGCCGCGCGCCGCGCTCGCCACGCCCGACGGGGACGCGGCGCGGGCCGATATCCAGAAGGCATTCGGGTTCGTCCCCGGATTCATGAAGCTGATGCCCGATCTCGCGCTGCCCGGCGCGTGGATGGAGTTCAAGGGGTTGCTCCTGAACCCGGCGACCGCCCTGCCGCCGAAGATGAAGGACCTGGTCGGCCTGGCGGTGGCGGCGCAGATCCCGTGCGAATACTGCGTCTATGCCCACACCGAATTCGCGAAGTTGAACGGCGCGACCGACGCCGAGATCGCCGAAGCGGTCACGATGGGCGCGCTCTCCCGCAAGTGGAGCACGTTCCTGAACGGCATCCAGACGGACGAGAGCAAGTTCCGCCTGGAGGTCGGTCAGCTGGTCACGAACATGAAGAAGATGATGGCCAGCGGTGCCACGCCGCCCAAGCCGATGCCGGTCGCCGACGGCAAGGCCGCGCTCAAGGAGATCGAGCAGAGCTTCGGGATGGCGCCCGAGTTCCTGCGCCGCTATCCGCAGGAGGGGCTGGCGGGCGCATGGACCGAGATGCGCGACGTCGAGATGAACCCGGGCTCGGCGATCCCGGGCAAGTACAAGAGCTTGATCGGCGTGGCGGTGGCGGCCCAGATCCCGTGCAAGTTCTGCATCATCGCCGACACCGAGTTCGCCAAGCTGGAAGGCGCCAGCGATCGCGAGCTCACCGAGGCGGTGGCGATGTCGGGACTGGTTCGCCACTGGAGCACGATCGTCAACGGTCGACAGGTCGACAAGGCGTCGTTCAAGAAGGACGTCAACCGCATGGTCGCGGGCGCGAAGAAGCACATGGCGGCGGCGCCGGCCAGCCGGCCCGCGGCGACAATGACGGCGACGAAGTGACCCGCCGGATCTCGGCGGCGGGCGATGCCCGCCGCCGAGGTCGACCCCTCAGTTCTTGAGCCGGTAGCCGGTCTTGAACATCCAGCCGACGATCCCGAGCAGCACGCCCAGGAAAGCCAGCGTCATCGCCAGGCTGACGCCCACCGCGACGTCGGCGGTGCCGTAGAAGCTCCAGCGAAAGCCGCTGATCAGGTAGACGACGGGGTTCGCGAGGGCGACCGTGCGCCAGCCCGGGGGGAGCATGTCGATCGAATAGAAGGCGCCGCCCAGGAAGGTCAACGGCGTCACGATCAGCATCGGGACCAGCTGGAGCTGTTCGAATCCCTTGGCCCAGACGCCGATCACGAAGCCGAAGACGCTGAACGTGGTCGCGGTCAGGATCAGGAATGCCGCCATCCACAGCGGGTGGGCGATGTGCACGGGCACGAAGAACGCGGAGGTCCCCAGGATGATGAGGCCGAGGATGATCGACTTGGTCGCGGCGGCGCCGACGTAGGCGACGATCATCTCGACGAAGGAGATGGGCGCCGACAGAAGCTCGTAGATCGTACCCGTGAACTTGGGGAAGTAGATGCCGAACGACGCGTTCGAGATGCTCGTCGTGAACAGCGACAGCATGATCAGGCCGGGCACGATGAACGCGCCGTAGGACACGCCGTCCACCCGGGCCATGCGCGACCCGATCGCCGAACCGAACACGACGAAATAAAGCGACGTCGTGATGACCGGCGTGATCAAGCTCTGGAGCAGCGTGCGGAAGAAGCGGGCCATCTCGAACCGATAGATGGCGGCGACGCCGTGGCGATTGAAGGCGGGCACTGTCGCCGTCGTCATGCTTGCGCCTCTGGTTTGTCGCTGACCACGCTGACGAAGATGTCCTCCAGCGAGCTCGATCGCGTCGTGAGGTCCTTGAATCCGATGCCCAGGTCCGCCATCCGCCGCAGCAGTGTCGGGATGTTCGAGGACTGGTCCTTGGCGTCGAAGGTGTACTCCAGCTCCGTCCCATCGCCCTTGAGCGTCAGACGCCACGCCGACAGCTCTGCGGGGATGGCCGTCATCGGCTCCTGCAGCTGGAGGGTCAGCTGCCGCCGGCCGAGCTTCTGCATCAACGTCGCCTTGTCTTCGACCAGGGCCAGCTCGCCTTTCGTGATGATGCCGATGCGATCGGCCATCTCCTCGGCCTCGTCGATGTAGTGGGTGGTCAGGATGATCGTCACCCCGGCGTCGCGCAGCCGCCGCACGAGCGCCCACATGTCCCGGCGCAGCTCCACGTCCACTCCCGCCGTCGGCTCGTCGAGAAACAGGATGTCGGGCTCGTGGGACAGCGCTTTGGCGATCATCACCCGGCGCTTCATCCCGCCCGACAGGGTCATGATCCGGCTGCCGCGCCGGTCCCACAGCGCGAGGTCGCGCAGCAATTTCTCGATCAGCGCGGGATTGCGCGCGCGCCCGAACAGACCGCGACTGAAGCTGACGGTCGCCCACACGGTCTCGAACGCGTCGGTGGTCAGCTCCTGGGGGACGAGGCCGATGCGCGCGCGCGCCGCGCGGTAGTCGCGCACGATGTCGGAGCCATCCACGCGCACCTCGCCGCCGCTCGGGGTGACGATGCCGCATACGACGTTGATGAGCGTCGTCTTGCCCGCGCCGTTGGGCCCGAGCAGCGCGAGGATCTCACCCTTGCGAATCTCGAGGTCGACGTTCTTCAGCGCCGACAGACCCGAGGCATAGGTCTTCGAGAGCTTGGAGATCGAAACGATCGGCGTCGTCGCGGCCGGCGTCATCGACGCGACTTATAGCAACCCAGCGGGCACCAGGCTGCGCCCGATAGCGCTGGGGCGCGTTCAAGTTCCGGACGGCGAGGGGTGGCCGAGCGTGGCGAGCTCGCGCCGCTCCGTCGCCGCGAGGCAGTCGGAGCAGTTGGCCGCCAGGCGCCACGCCTCCGGTTCCAGAGCGACCGCGACGGCGAACTCGAACATGCCGCCGTCGCGGGTCCCGCCTACCGGCACCCCGCAGAGCGCGCGCCACGGAGGCGAGCCGCTGCTGGCGCGCCAGTTGGGCACACGCTCCGCGCGATGAACGATCCGCTCGGAGAAGACGGCCGCACTGATCTGCCGAAGGCCCACGCCATTAAGCATAGCCTCCTTTTCGTCGTCGTGCGGCCATGACGACGACGTCGGAAACCTGACGTGGTCGAGCCGCGCGTAGCGCGGCCCCCTCCGACGCTATTTACCGGGCGTCCGGACGTTCACCGCCTGCTGCCCCTTAGGGCCCTCGGTGATGTCGAACTCGACCTGCTGGCCCTCAGTCAGGGATCGGAACCCGTCCGCGACGATTGCCGTGTGATGAACGAACACATCAGGCCCGCCCTCGCGGGTGATGAATCCGAAGCCTTTTGCGTCGTTGAACCACTTCACTGTACCCGTAGCCATCTCTGAGACCTCCTCGAATGCTGCCCTTGCCGTCCACGGCGAACTGCCGCCGCTTCAGGAGGGGGAGACAGTCGGGGAGATGCGCGGCAGAGTCAAGCGCGTATCGGCGATCGTCGAAACCCGATCCCGGCAGCGCGGGTTTTGCCCGCGCTGCCGAGACCCCACCACCACCCGCAATCGTGACCACCCCAGGCCGGACATCCGCCCGGTATGCATCCCACCTGAACCACGGAGGCGCGACAATGACGGTTGATTGCCGGAATTTCCGGCAGTTCTTTGCGCGACGCGAACGGTCACCGCGGGCGTCGGCGACGTCTTCCCCGCGGTCCGTCGAGAAACTGAGTGGTTACAGGCTCTGGCGGCGCAGGGCGCCGATCAGCGGCCGGCTGGAGGGGCGACGACAGTCCTCCTGGGGCGGCGCGATGACGCGCACGACCAGGGCGAGCAGCAGGGGCGGGACCACCAGAGCGACCGTCAGCGAGACCAGAGTGACCAGCGCAACCAACATGATGTGTCCACTATAGTAGACACCTGTCCACTGTCAAGGCGGTTCAGCTGCGTTCGAGATACGCGGTGGTGAAGTATTCGTCCTTCGTGTTGGGCGCGAAGGTCACCTTCGACGAGTCGAACACCGACTTGCGGCCGTTCTGCTTGTTGATCATCTCCATGTGCATCGGTCGGTAGCGCTTGTTCTTCGCGTCCAGCAGCTTGATGTTGCCCGTGACGAGCTCTTTCAGGAGCTTGCCGTCCTTGTCGTAGAACAGGCCGCGCATCACCGCGAACTTGTCCTTGCTGACCCAATACGTCTTCTTGGAGTAGCCCTCCGACTCGGCGATCTCCTTGCTCTTCGGCGTCACCTCGATGACGTAGCAGGCCTCGCCGCCGAACGGCTCCTGGTTCATCAGCTTGTAGTCGAAGTCGTCGATCGCCGGGATGTTGAGGTCGCCGTAGGAGAACTCGCTGCCCATGAAGCTCTGGGTCTTCTGCGAGCTGACGATGCGGCGGGTCTTGCGCAGCGCGGGCAGGAAGATCCAGACATCGTCGGCCTTGCTCTCGTAGTCGAACACCAGCACGGACGTTCCCTGCACGTCGGCGGGCGACAGGAAGCGATAGATGCGCTTTTCGGTCTTGCCGCCGTCGTACAGCTTCGTCGCCATCGTGATGTCGCGCTCGCGCGCCTGCTTCTTGTCGTCCATCACCGTCATCTTGACGACCGCTTCCGACCCGTCGAGCTTGCGCGTCAGCGTCACCTTCTCCATGATCTCGCGCGGCGCTGGTGCTGTCTCTGCATGCGCCTGCGCGACGCCACCCGGTGACAGAAGGGCGAGGGCGATGACTGCGAATCGATGCTTCGTCATGGGCATTCTCCTCAATACGTGAAGCGTAGCTCGGCGTAGCCGGCGCTGAGCGTCTGGTCGATCAGGCCGAACAGCGTGTCGTTCGGGCCGGCGAACACTTGCGCGCCGATGTACGCGGTCATCGTGTCGCTCGCGCGCCAGCCGATGCGCGGCGTGACCAGCCATTCCTGGGTGGTGAAGTTCAAGAGGCACAGCGACGACAGCGACAGCGTGTCGTGCGCGAGCAGCCACTCGAAGCGCAGCGTCGCGATGTGCTGCACCTGCGCGGTCTGCGAGAACAGGATCTGGTTCACCTGCGCGAGCTCGTCGTTGACCGCTTCGGTGACGGAGTCGCGGAAGTCCATCTCCCGCGTCGGATCCCTGAGGATTCCCTCCAGATCGCTGTTCGACCGATTCGTGCCCGGCTCCTTCTGCCAGTCGAACACGTAGCGGCCCAGGTACTGGGCGATGACGTTGAACGAGCCGAAGTTGTGGTCGGCCCCCAGCGCGTATTGCAGGTCGGGGCGCGCCGCCCAGGGGCGGTTCTGGTAGTCGAACGGGCGGCGGTAGGCGGCCTCGCCGCGGATCGTCGCCACCTCGCCCAGCGCGGTCGAGAAGTCGAGGCCGATCACCTGCTGATCGTAGGCGGTCCTCGACACGAAGACGGCCGGGTCGGTCACCGAGAATCTCAGGTCGCTCAGCGTCAGGCCGGGCAGCGGCGCGTATCCGCGCAGGTATGAGACGGACATCTCGAACGACGCCAGCTCCAGGTGGGCGCGTCCGGCGACGAGGCCGTTGCGCAGGTCCGCCGACGGAAATCGCGGCGGGGCGAAGCTCACCAGCGGGGGCAGCCCCACCGGCGGTAGCTCGGTGGGGAGATAGGTTGGCAGCCAGACGCCTTCCAGGCGCACCGGCGACAGGCGCAGGAATGCGCGCGCGCCGACGTTGCCCAGGCGAATGTCGTCCTCCAGCGGCGAGCGGATGCGGAAGTCGACCGGCGTCAGGTTGTTCGTCGGGTTGAGCGCGTCGGCGCGTCCCCACACGATGATCTGCTTGCCCAGCCGCAGGTCGAACGGGCCGAGGTACGTGTTGACGTAGGCCTCGCGCAGGTCGATGAACGTCCCCTGTGCCGCGCCCTGCAGCCCGTAGCGGATACGCGCGTCGGCGAAGCCGTCGCCGTAGGCCGATTTGACGGTGCGGAGCTGCAGCGACATCTCGCCGTAGTTCGCCTTCATCTCGGCCGCGTTCTGGTCCTGCACCTTCCCGACGAAGACGTCGCCGCGCACGTAGCCATTCAGCGTGAACGGCAACTTGCTCGCCAGACCCGTCTCGCCCGCCGCCGGCGCGGCGCTGGCGGCCTGGCTCTGCTCGAACAGGCCACCGCCGCCGTCGCTGGGCGCGTCCGGCGGTTCGACCGGAACCACGCCGCCGTCGGTGGTCACGGAAGGCGCTGCGGCGGCGGGAGCGGGTGCGCCGCCGTCGGGTTGACCCTGCGCACGCGCAGGACGCACGCCGGCGAAGAACGCGACGAAGATGCAGAGTCCAGCGGCGGCCGCTGCGCGTCGAGATCGGTCACTCACGCGAGGCAGACAATCGCCTGTCGTCCGTCCTGGTTCAAGGGTGATCGGATCTCCCGCCGCCCGACCTTGTCGGCGCGTTTTCGGCTCAAGAAAGCGCTGCGTCGTTACGTCGAGGGGCCGGTCCACTCGCCGGTCGCCAGGACCATCGAATAGCCGGCCGCCGCGCTGCCGAGGGCCAGCTTGTCGCCGACCTTGACCCGCCGCTCTTCGAGCAGCTGCCGGTAGGTCACGCCGATGCTGGCGCTGGCGGTGTTGCCGTAGAGCGAGTGGGTGTAGACGCCCTTGTCGGGATCCACGCCGATGTCCGAGAGGATCTTGCGGAGCATGATCTCGCTCGGCTGGTGAAAGATGTAGTGGTCGATGTCGTTGGGCGACAGGCCGAGCGCCCCGAGCCGCTCCGTGACCCACGGCGGGATGTATTTGCCCAGGCGCATCAGCTCGACGGACGACGAGATCAGCGTGCCGTTGGTCGGGACCTGACAGAGGTTCCAGTGATCGGGCGCGGTGAACGTGTTGATCGCCTTGAGGCGGATGCCGCCCTTCGGGAAAGGTTTCTTGCGCAGCAGCATGCAGGCGGCCGCGTTGCCGATCGTCAAGCCGGCGGTCTTCAGCGCCAGCTCGCGCACGCTCTGGACGTCGTAGCTGAGGAACTGGCCCGACAGCTCGGACGTGCAGACCAGCGCGGTGCGGTAGTTGTCGTGCAGCGTCAGGTAGCCGGCCGCGGTCTGGATCGCCTCCAGGTGCCCGACGCACGCGGCCGTCACGTCGAACGCGTGCGTGCGCTTCAGGCCCAGCTTGGCGGCCACCTCCATCGCGGTCGCCGGCTCGAAGTACTGGCGCGCGATGCCGCCGCAGATCACCAGGTCGACTTCATCCAGCGAGACCTCGTTCACCTCGAGACACGCCTTCGAGGCTGCGACCGCGTAGTCGGCGACGATCCCCATCCGCTCGTCCGGCTCCAGGTAGCGGACCTGCGTCTTGCACAGGCCGAAGATGTGCTCGATCGCTGACGCGATCGGCGCGAACTCGGCGTCGGTGCCCTTGAACGCCGCGCGCACGCGACGGATGATCTCCGCGTTGTCGACGCGTACGGACGGCAGGTGAACGCCCGGCTTGGAAAGGTGCAGTTCCGGCAATGACACTTACGATCTCGGGGGCTCGAGAGAGCCGATCGATCATGCCACACGGGCCAGTGGAGCGTCGCTCCAAAATCCATCGATTTCGATGCGACTCCCGTCGACGTCGAAGGATGAGCCGTTTTTTTGACGTGACGATCTGCGGGCGCGTGAAATCTCGGCGGAGAAGCGCTGGTAGAGGTCGCGGCTTTGGGCTTTAATCCGCCGCATGAGCGCTGGCTTTGATTGTTCGGTGCGGCGCGGCGGCGCCGGTGTTTTTCTCCTATCGCTTGCGATGACGCCGCTGCTCGTCGCGTGCGGCGGCGGCACCACCCCGCAAACCGGGCCCAAGGGGAACGTCGTCTTCGAAGACGTGAACAACTACACGTCGCAAACGTCGCTGATGATCCCGAAGGTGACGACCGCGTCGGGCGCCGATCTGATGGTCTGCTGGAGCAGCCTCCAGAAAGATCTCCTCTGCCACGACATCACCGCTCCGGGCGGCACCAACGGCATCGACAACGTCGGCTTCGCCCAGATCCGGAATGTCCCGCAGGCTGACGTCGCCGATCAGCTGGCGGTCGGCCAGTTCGACGACAACCTGGCCAACGTCTACGGCGATTTCTACACCTCCCAGGCGCCGGGCTCGACCTGCGCGATGCTCTCGCAGTTCAAGCTGGGCGAGTTCGTCGTTCCCGCGACCGATTACGTCGCGCCGGCGGCGAACCAGACCATCACGTACATGCTGGTCTTCACGACCGGCACGGCACCGGCGGTCGGGGCGAAGTCGATGCTCTTCCTCGAGCCGTCGACGACTTCGACCGTTACGACCGTGAACGCCGTCGACGCCTGCGCCGCCACCCCGCCGGTCTTGTCGTTCCAGGCGACGCTGGGCCAGGACATGCCGATCTCCGCCACGGACAGCAGCAAGTGGCACGTCGACTGGAGCAAGCTCACCAAGGACAGCTTCGGGAACGAGGTGCGGTTCACGAAGATCGACAAGGTGCTGATCGGCTTTTACCAGGGGAAGACCAAGGCCGACCTGCAGACCAATTTCAAGGACATCGAGGTCAGCGCGACCACGCTGTACGAGGTCGCGGTCCCGATCGGCGCCCGCGATGTGAAGCTGGGCGATGCCAAGGTGCGCGGGGGCACCACGGCGTTCCCGGGCTTTGCTCAGACCGACGGCGTCTGGGCGATCGCTGTCACCTGCAGCAAGTGTCAGGTCCCCGCGCCTGTGTTGATGACCATTCTCGTGCCCGAGTAGCCCCCAACACGTGAGGCTCTCGGTTGCCGTAACGACGCTGGCCGCCGCGGCGACGGTGGCGGGCACGGCCGCCGCCGATGGCGGCTACTACGGCGGCGCGCTGGGCGCGCGGGCGGCCGGGCGCGCAGGCGCGTTCACCGCGCGCGCCGACGATCCGACGGCGGTGCACTACAACCCGGCCGGCCTCGCGACCATCGGCGGGACGGTGATCATGGTGGGCAACCGCTTTTCCTATAACGGCTTTTCGTACACGCGCGCGCCGACGCTGGACTGGGGCGCTGTGCCACCCGACGGCACGCCGCCGACGGTGACGTTCAGCAAGGTGAGCAACCAGACGCCGTGGCAGGCCGCCGAGCCGCTGATCCTGGCGGCGTCGAACCTGGGCCTGCGGGACTTCGGCTTCGGGGCCGGCGTGTTCGCGGCGCCGGGCGCGAGCCGCGTGAACTTCCCGTCGCCGGCCAGCGCCAGCGATCCGCCCGGGGGGGCAGGCCAGCGCTACATGATGCTCGGCCGCGAGGCGATCATCCTCAACTGGACGGTCGCGGCGGCCTGGAAGTTCCGTGACCTGTTCGGCGTCGGCGTGGCCTTGCAGGCGATCTCGGTGCCGAGCCTCGACTACTCGCTGATGGTCGACGGAACGGCGATGCAACAGAACGTGAACCCGGTGCAGAGCCCGCTGGACATGGTCGCGTCGACGAGCGGATCCGATTGGTTCACCTTCAACGCGATCGTCGGGGCCTGGCTCCGGCCGGTCCCGTCCCTGCAGTTCGGCGCGGCGGGGCAGGTGGTGCCCAACAGCATCACGACCAACGGCCAGCTGCAGGTGACGCCGCTCAACTCGAATCTGGGACAGGTCAACCTGACGCGCGGGGGTATCCCCGCCAATGACATCAGCGTCGTCCTGCCGTTGCCGCTGTCCGCGCGCGTGGGCGCGCGCTACCGGGGCCTGGCGGGGACGCGCGAGGTGTTCGACGTCGAGCTGGACGTGGAATACGAGACCTGGTCGCGCGTCAACAACTTCACCGTCGAGACGCGCGGGCTCGACGCCGAAATCCTCGGGACAGACCCCCGCCCGCTGGGCGACATCACGGTCCCCAAGACGTGGCGCGACACGGTGGCGGTGAAGCTGGGCGGTGACGTCGCCGTGATTCCCGACCGCCTCGCGCTGCGCGCGGGCGCGTTTTACGAGACCGCGGTCGCGCCGTCGTCCCACGCCAACGTCGACTTTGCCGGCGGCCAGATGTTCGGCGGCACCATCGGCGCCTCGTACCTGTTCGGAGCCTGGGAGGTGGCGCTCGGGTACCAGTTCCGCCGCCAGTCGACGGTCACCGTATCGGAGGACGCCGGCCGCGTCTACCAGCAGGTGCCGGCCACCGCCTGCCCGCCGCCGTACACCAGCACGCTGTGCCACCCGGCCTTCACGGGTCGGCCGCCGCCGGTGGTGAATGCCGGCACGTACGACGCCACCTTCCACCACCTGTCGCTCGCCGCGCTCTACCGGTTCGGAAGGTGAGCTAGATTGTGCAGACGTACCGGTTCCAGCGTCCAAGGAGACCCATGCGACGTATTAGATCGAAGTTGATCGCCGCGAGCGCGTGGCTTGTCGCCGTCGCGACTGCCGGGGCGGCGCTGGCCGGGGCGGCGCTGCCGGCGCTGGAGGGCGGCGATCTGGGGCAGGGGCCCTACGCGACGATGCACATGCTCTTGCAGAAGACGGTGCTGAACATCAACGTCGCCACCATCGACGTCCGCTTCGACAAGGGGACCCAGGGCCGGTTCGCCCAGCTTGCCGGCGGCAAGGCCTACACGTCCGACGTAGGCCACCAGCTGGCGCTGGCGGCGATCGACGCGAAACACGCGGTCGTCGTGATGCAGTTCAAGCGCGACATCCCGCTGAACCGCTGGATCGGCGTCGTGAAGGACAACCTCGAGCAGGCGCGCAAGGCGGGCCTGATCGCGCGCGACGTCGAGCAGCGCGTGGGCGATTCGCTGGCGACCTGGTTCGGCGCGCTCAAGGATCGTGGCTACCAGAAGGACGACAGGCTGATCTACGCGGTGATGCCCGATTCTGTGCGCAGCGTGGTCGTATCGAAGGACGGCCAGGTGTTCGTCGATCGCGTCGACCCCGGGCACGAGGGCCGCCGCGTCGTCCTGGGCAGCTACTTCGCGACTGGCAGCGAATTCCGCGAGCCGCTGCTCAAGTCACTGTTCGAGCAACGCTGAACATGCTGCGCCGCTACGTCACCGCCATCGTCGGCCGGCCGAAGCTCGTGATCGCCGGGGTCGTGCTGGTCACGCTGGTGCTCGGCTTCTTCATCAGCCGGCTCCGCGTCTTGCTCGACGTCGATCAGCAGATTCCGCCCGGCCACCCGCTGGTGATCGTCGGCAAGCGCATCGAGAAGCTGTTCGGCGGCAAGTACATGACGGTGATCGGCTTCTATTCCGAGTCGGGCACGATCTACACGCCCGCCAATCTGGGCAAGGTCAAGCGCGTCACGGAGGCGCTCGAGAAGATCCCGGGCGTGAAGCCGGGCAGCGTGCTGTCGCTGATGTCGCCGCGGATCAAGGACGTCCACAGCACCGACGACGCGCTGGAGATCACGCCGCTGGCGCCCAAGGTGCCCTCCAACGACGCCGAGATCGCGGCGTTCAAGCAGCGGGTGAAGGCGAACGCGTTCCTGACCAGCCTTTTCGTGAGCGACGACGGGCGGTCGACCGCGGTGCTGGTCGACTTCGATGACTTCAACAAGGCGGGCGGCCCGCCGAAGCTGGCCCCCGCGCTGGAGGCGATCGTCGCGCCCGAGCGCGAGGCGGGCCTCGAGATCCTGCCCGCCGGCGCGCCCACCATCATGCACTGGCTGATGGTCTACACGCGCCGGGTCGCGCTGCTGTTCGTGCTGGCGCTGGCGATGATCGGCTACCTGCACTACCGCGCGTTTCGCACGATCCAGGGGATGATCGTCCCGCTGGTCACCGCGATCATGGGCGTCGTCTGGGCGCTGGGCCTGATGGGCATGATCGGCGCGCCGATGGATCCCTGGAACATCATGACGCCGATCCTGCTGCTCGCGATCGGCGCGGGCCACTCGGTGCAGATCCTCAAGCGTTACTACGAGGAGTACGCGCGGGCGCGCACGACGCAGCCCGAGCTGCCCGGCACCGAACACAACCGCATCGCGGTCATCGAGGCGACCGTCAAGGTGGGCGTCGTGATGCTGGCGGCCGGGACGATCGCGTCGCTGAGCTTCGCGTCGCTGGCGGCGTTCGGGCTGCCGACGATCAAGAACTTCGGTCTCTGCACGGCGTTCGGCATCGTCGCGGCGCTGACCGTCGAGATGACGTTCATCCCGGCGATTCGCATGCTGATGTCGCCGCCGTCGCAGGAGCACACCGACCGCGAGAAGCGCGAGGAGTACTTCGATCCGATCCTGGAGAAGCTGGCGCGCGTCGTTCGCAGCGGCAAGGAGCGCCCGATCTTGTGGGGGTTCGTCGTGCTCATTCTGATCTCCCTGGCGGGGCTCGCGCGCCTGAAGGTCGGCAACACGCTGGGCGCGCAGTTCTTCGAGCGCAACGCGCCCGTGCACGGCTTCCGCATGGCCGACGCGCGGCTGGCCGGGACGCGCGTCATCCAGGTGCTGGTCGAGGGCAACGCGCCCGACGCGATCAAGAACCCGGACGTGCTGCGCCGGATGGACGAGCTCGGGGCATTCATCACCCGCCAGCCGCTGCCGGTTGGCAAGGTCGTGTCGATCGTCGACCTGCTGAAGCAGATGAGCCTGGTGATGGACCAGGCGGGCGGCGGCAAGCTGCCCGACACGACCCAGGGCGTCGCGCAGTACCTGCTGCTGTACGCGATGGGCGGCGAGGAGGAGGACCTCGCGCACTTCGTCGATCACGACTTTCAACGCGCGGTGATCACCGCCTACCTCAAGACGGACGACTTCGTCGCCATGGACGCCATGAGAAAGGCGACGCAGGCGGAGGCCGATCGGCTGTTCAAGGGCCTGCCCGCGGAAGCGCGCGTCGGCGGCGGTGTCACCAACGCGATCGCGCTCAACGAGACGATGGTGGCCGGCAAGACCAGGAACCTGATCCAGATCTCGCTGCTGGTCCTGGTGATCACGTCGCTGTTGCTGCGTTCGATCGTCGGTGGCTTTCTGGTGCTGCTGCCGCTCGCGACCGCCGCGCTGGTGAACCTGGGGCTGATGGGCTGGACCGGAATCCTCCTGTCGATGGGGACGGCGGCCATCTCGGCGATGGCGATCGGCATCGGCGCGGACTACGCCGTCTACTTCATCTTCCGTGTGCGCGAGGAGTTCGAGCGCACGGGCGATCTGCGCCAGGCGACGTCGACCGCGCTGACCACTTCAGGCAAGGCGATCGCGTACGTGGCGAGCGCCGTCGCGGGCGGCTATCTCTGCCTGGCGCTGTCACTGTTCAAGGTGCACGTGCTGCTGGGCGTGCTCGTGGCCCTGACGATGGTCACGAGCAGCGCCGCGACGGTCGCTTTCCTGCCGGCGGTGATCTTGCTGGTCAAGCCGCGCTTCCTGAAGCGCGGCTAGCCGGCAGCGCGAGAGCTATTGTTTTTTCAGGTAGCCGCACTCTCGCGCTTTGCGCGAGAGCGGCTAGTCGCTCCGCGCCGCAGGCGCGGTGTGCGACTATTGTTTTTTCAGGTAGCCGCACTCTCGCGCTTTGCGCGAGAGCGGCTAGTCGGCGGGCCGAACCGCCCCCTCGAAGGGTTCCACCTTGGGCGTGTCGCTCGCCTTGTCGGCGCCCTGCTTGGCCTTGTCCGCGCCTTGCTTGGCTGCCTCATCGGCCGCGGCCTTGTCCTGCGCGGCCTTGTCGGCGGCGGCCTTCTCCCGCGCGGCCTTCTCCTGCGCAGCCTGGCCCTGCTCCGCGGGCTTGTCGGTGTCCTGCATCGGCTGGTCAGCCGCGAGGGCGGTCGCGCCGATGCCCATCGAAAACACGCCCGCCAGACCGAAACGGATCAGATTCCTCAACATGAGTCACCTCCCGAGGGCGGCACTCGGCCGCCCCTTCATCCTCGATGTTGGGAACGGATCGCGGGCGACGCCAGCGCGACCGGCCGTAGCTGCAGCTGAGCTGAAGCTAGCGGAAGTTCCGCTCCCAGCTGAACAGCGTCGGGCCCGTCGGATCGACGTGCAAGCGCAGCCACTCGCTGGCGGTCTCGCCCTGGACGACGACGCGGGTCAGGTTGGGAACCGGCTGCGTGACGCCGTGGATCGGATCGCCCGCCGCCAGTGGTGTATCGGTCTTGTAGACGTGGGTGTCGCCCTGGACGACCAGCACGGGCTTGGCGAACGCGCGCGCCAGATCGGCCAGGCGTTGCACGGTGCTGTCGAAGCCGGAGCCCGCGGCGCCCGTCCAGGTGTCCGCCTGCATCATCACGACGACGCCGGCGGCGTTGCCGCCGCGGGCGAGCGCGAATGCCCGCTCCAACCAGTCGAGGTTCGCGGTGGTGCGCGCCGCCACCTCGGCGGTGCGGCGGGCCGGGTCGTCCATCTTGGTCCCGGTGGTGTCGTCGCCAAACCAGGGGGCGAGGTTGTTGTTGCTGTCCACGACGTGCACGGTCGCGAACGCCACCGAGGACTCGAACCACAGCTGGTTCTCGACGAACGTCTCGAATCCAGCGATGAACGACTGGCTCATGGTCAGCTTGCGGCCGCCGCCGAGCGCCAGCCCCGGAATCGGGAAGAACAGCGCGCGCAACACGGTCAGGCGCTCGAGCGGGTCGTAGGCGCCGTTGTTCGCCCGGTGGCAGTCGGTCCAGTCGTTGTCGCCGGGTGTGTAGACCAGCGGATCGTTGAACTGGGCGAAATACCCGAAGATGGTCTCGAAGGAGGTCGTGTCGCAGCGGGTGCTGCCGTTCTTGATGTCGCCGACGTGGACGACCCGCGAGATCCCCGGGGCCGCGTTGATCACGGCGATCAGGTTGGGGAAGTCGACGATCTGGTCGGCGCCGTAGGGCGTGTCGCCAATGACGGCGATATCGACGGGGGCCGTCGAGGTGGAGACCCAGGGCGGATCCTCGAAGTCGACGCCGATGGAGATCCGACCGTTGCGAAGCAGGTGAAGCAGGACCTGCGTGACGCCGACCAGCTTGACCTGGACGCTGACCGGCGCTTCGAGCACGTACGTGGGCACCGCGGTCGCGGCCAGTCCGGCGCAGGCGCCGGGGAACGCCGCCGCGTCCAGCGACGCGACGCCGACGGGAAGCCTCTCCATCGTGAACACCGCGTTCATCCCGGGGGTGAGGTTGAATTGCCGCGTGACAATGCGCGAGCTGGCTGCCGTGACTCTCAGGCAGCCGGCGTCGGCGGGGGCGGACATCAGCGCGATCTCGATCGTGCCGACGTCGTCCGAACCGACCGGGCCGCCGGTGCGGGGCAGATCGTCGCCGCAGCCGGCGAGCGCGAGCGCGGCGGCCGCCGCGCAACATGAGACAGATGGCAACAACGCGAGACGAACGTGTGAGACGGCGCGCATGGTCGACCCTCCTAGTCGCTCCGCGCCGCAGGCGCGGTGTGCGACTATTGTTTTTTCAGGCAGCCGCACTCTCGCGCTACGCGCGAGAGCGGCTGGTGGGCGCCTTTGTAGCGAAGTTCGACCGCCGCTTGCGGTGACGATTCGCTCAGATTTCGGTGTCAGCCGTGCGGCTGGACCGTACAGAACCGCTACGGCGCGCAGGGCTTGAGGATCGCCATGTACCAGGGCGCGGGGTTCCGGCAGTTGCCGCAGAGGAGACCCACCATCCAGGTGCCGTTGTCGTCGACGCCGGGGAAGCTGGCGCCGCTGTCGTCCTTGAGGTCCATGAAGTTGAGCATGCCGTTCTGGGTGATGTCGGCCCGGTAGTACTTCGTCGCGATCATGTCGAGGTCGAGGAACTTTTGCTCCAGCTGCTCGGGCGTCTCGGTGAAGTGGCCGACGATCGCGCTGGTGACGTAGTTGTCCTTGAACACGCCGCCGAGCGCGTTCATCGCGCCCGTGTCGACCATGTTCTGCCAGCTGAGCGTGAGCGCCGGTGTCCCGGCGGTGACGCCCGTGATTGTCAGGTTCCGCAGGCTCACCTGGCAGGTCAGCTGCGTGGAGTCGTTCTTCAGTGCCACCGTCGTGCTCGATGCGCCGGGGTCGACGTGGAACGTCTGGAGCATCCGGAACCCCTCGCCGATCACCATGCCGTTGGCGGCCGCGGCCATGTACGTGAACATGGCGGGGTCGAACATCGCGGGGTCCGTGGCGTTGTCGAACTGCGTCTGGGTGATCTCCGCGCCGTTCGCGGTGAAGGTGTAGAGCTGGGAGCTGGTCATGCCGCCGGTGGTCATCCCCGGCGCCGGCCAGCTCGGCGGCGGGACGATGAAGACATCCTGCTGCGACAGCGTGTCGGCGTTCAGCCTGGTCTCGAGCTCCGTGAGGGGGAGCTGGAAGACCAGCAACGAGACGTTGTCCAGACTGTTGCCTGCGGTGATCGGGTGGCCGAGGAAGTCCTTCGTGACGCCTGACCAATCGAACGTCAGGTTCGCCTTCGACTTCACGGTGATGGGCGGAAGCCTCATGGTGCTGGTGAACCGGTAGTTGTTCGCTGCGCTGGCGACAATCGTCGTTCCCATGCAGGTGGTCTGCTGGGTGCCGCTCGTGACGGCGGCGCTGGTGCAACCGGTGGTGGGGCCGCCCGGCGAATCACCTCCGCAGGCGGTCAGGACGAGGGACAGTGCGGCGGCGAACAGGACGGTGGTTTGGGTGGGCATCGGATCCTTTTATGAAATTTTGGGCGGGAGTTGGTTACCGGGGCGGCGGTCCGTAGAGCGTGGCGCGCTTCTCGATGTAGCCGAACGTCGCTCCCGCGCCCGCCGACGTCAGCCGCTGGAGCAGCGTCCCCTGCGCGTTGACCTCGTCGATCACGCCGCGCGTGGAGTACGCCACGACCGTGTTGCCGTTCGGCATCCGCTGCAGGTCGCCCATGACCATGTTGGGCTGAGCGGGGGCGGCCGTGTAGGACCAGACCTGCGTCGCGCTGGTGCCGTTGATCATGTACTCGCGGGCGATCGAGCCCTGCGAGGCCATGTTGTTGTTGTTGTTGAAGATGAGGATGCGGTTGACGTCGATCAGGTGAATACCGTGGTTGCCACCCGTCCAGGTGGCGCCCGTGATCGTCGCCGTGCTTCCGTTCATGATCCAGGTCGTCGAGCCGTCGGAGCGCTTGACCTTCGCGATCTGGCTGCTCTGCAGGTTCGAGAACACCAGCGAATCGTCGGGCATCGAGTACTGGATGTTGTTCAGGTGGCACATGCTGTCGTTGATTTTCAGCGCGGTCTTCGAGTTGACGACGGTCTTCACGGTGCCGTTGGGGGCGCGCTCCTTCACGTCGTCGCAGCCGTTCGAGCCGTAGGCGTAGAACGCGACCGTCTCGTCGGGCAGGATCGCCATCTGGTGGTTCATCCTCGCGAACTGCGTCGAGTAGTTGTCGTCGGTCAGGCCGTCCATCGAGACGCGGTGGACGACGGCCGTCGAGTCCGGAACGTTCGCGTTGTTGATCCACATGTAATTGCCGTCATAGCTCATGCGCGCGCCGGTCAGCTGATTGCCGATGCCGCCGTACGCCCAGACGTAATCGCCGTCCGCGTCGAGGATGAAGGCGGTGACGGGGTTGCCCTGATACTGGGCGGTGATGAGGAAGCCGCCGGAGAGCCCGGTCGCGGTCGCGGGCGCCAGCGTCGGCTTCATGAGGCCGGTCGGGAGACTGCCCGTCATGATCGTGTAGTTCGGGCTCTGGCAGGACGTCCCGCCGCTGCCCATGGCCGTGATCCGGTAGTTGTACATGCGCTGCGTCTTCATGCCGAGCAGCAGCGTCTTGGTCATGCCTGCGGCGATCGTGTTCACCGGCGCGGTCATGCCGTACGAGGTGGTCAGGCCGAAGTCGATCTTCGCGGACGTCGCGCCCGCCAGCGTGGTCGACCACATGACGATGCCGACGGTCCCGATCTTCGTACTGATCGCCGACGACTGCGTGAACGTGCAGTTGCCCGAGCCCGTCCCGCCCGCGCCGCTGCCGGCGGTGCCGGTCGTGCCGGCGGTGCCCGTCGATCCACTGCTGCCGCCGCGCCCGGCGGTGCCCGTCGATCCACTGCTGCCGCCGCGCCCGGCGGTGCTGCCGCCGCTGCTGCCGCCACTGCCGCTGCTGCCCGTGGTTCCGGCGGTGGCGACGGAGCCAGCCGATCCGGTGGTGCCCGACGTCCCGCTGCCAGCGCTGCCCGTCGTCCCGGCGCCGCCGCTGGTTCCGGCTGCCCCCGTCGTTCCGGCGCTGCCTGTGGTCCCCGCCGACCCCGTCGTGCCGGCGGCGCCGTTGCTGCCGCCCGTGCCGGGATCGCCCGCTGACGGCGCACAACCGATCGCCAGAACCAGACAGCCGCAAAGCGCGAGTGGAGCCGAGGTGCGACGCATGGGAGTTTGTCCTTTCGTTACTTTAAGGGCCGACTTCGCGACGACCGGATGAGCTGAACACCCTCTACATTCCCGCCGGATGCTATTCACATTCGCGCGGCCTGCCAACCGCGGAATTAGTGCCGCGACTGGGCAATTTCCCTTGAAAAATCACGTGAGAAGGAGCGCGAACGCGATCTGCAAACGTGTCCACACAGCAGTAGCTGACGACACCTACTAAGGGTCACATCTTCTTACTTCCGGCTCACGGAAGTGAGTAGCTGGCGATGACGCCACCGCCCATCGCCACGAAGTCGACCTGCACGCGGTCCGGGCTGACGATGACGCGGCCATATCCGGAATCGGGCCAATACGACGTGTAGCCGGTCTCGAACTCGGTGAACTTCCACGGTGCGCCGGCGCTGCCGGGCAACGTGTAGTGGATGCCGTCGACGACCATGTCCGTGAACACGTGGTCGTGCGCGTAGAAGAAGATCTGAACGCCGTGCCGCATCAAGAGGTCGTGCACGATCGCCTGCTCGCCGACGCGGGCGGCGCGCCCGCCGCCGCGGCCGTAGGCGGAATCGACGTCGTTGCCCGCATTGCCGCCGACGGTGTGATGAATGAAGGTGAAGCGCCATTTCGCGGTGGCGTTCGCCAGCGTCTTCTCGAGCCACGCGAGCTGCGCCGCGCCGAGCGTCCAGTCGTCGGGGAGCCCAGGACTGATGCCCAGCAGGTGGCAGCCCTCCGTGTACGTCATCACGTTCAGCACGATGAACAGCGCGTCGCCCCACGTGAACGCGTAGTAGTCCTGGTTGGCGCTGCCGCCTTCGGGGTGCGTGCCCGGCTTGGGGGCCGGGACGTAGCGCACGCGCTGGCTGAGCGAACGCGCGCGCTCCTCCTCGGTGTTGCAGCCGTTTTCTCCGTCCCAGTTGCCGATGACGGGAAAGTGCGCGGCGCGCCCGATCGTGTCGTCCATCATCCGGCGGTAGTTCAGGTAGGCGAGCCGCGCCCAGGCGCTGTCGGGAGGCGGGTCGTTGAACCCGAACAGGTGGTAGTCGAGCAGGTCGCCCATGTTCACGATGAAGTCGGGCTCGGCGACGGCGATGTCGGCGGCCACCGCGCGCAGCGTGCTCTCCATGTAGGAGTAAGGCTCGGGGCCGACCGTCGAGCCGGGCGGGATCGGATCGCGCGGCTCGATGTGGCTGTCAGCCATCGCGGCGAACGTGAAGGTGGAACCAGGCGGCCGCGTGGTGATGGCGCTGCCGACATACAGCGAGCGATCGCACGCGTCACCGCCGACGCAGATCTCGTAGGCGTGGCGCCGGCCCGGCTCGAGACCGGTGATCGACCACTCGGCGGCGTCGAATGCCGGCGAGGCGGGGGCGCGGAGCGGCCCCCAGGCGGTGCTGCCTTCGTCGCGCACACGCGCGCGTAACGCCAGCGGGTCGCCCGTGCGCAAGACGACGCTCAGGCCGAAGCCGGTCGCGGTGGGCGTGAAGATGAGCGGCGCGCCCAGCAGCTCGAACGCGGCGACATCGACGTCGGTCGTCGCGTCGCCCGGTACGCCGGCGTCGGACCAAAGCGGCGCGTACTGCAGCCGCCCGCAGCCCGAGGCAAACGCCAGGCTCGCGACAGCGAACGACAAGGCGCGTGGGCGGAGGATCGACATGCACCGGCTCCGTGAATCGACGCCATCGTAGCGCTCCGCGCGCCGCCCGGTGACAAGATCGTGACCGGCGGCCTGAAATCGCGGTGGGACGCATAGAATGGCGCGCATGCAGAGGGCGGCGTTCGGGTCCGCGATCCTGGCGCTCGCCGCGCTGGTGGGGTGCCGGCCGTCGCCCGGCGCCCCCGCGACGGCCGCGGGCACGCGGACCGGCGCGCCGTGGCTGGTGACGATCGTCGTGGACCAGCTCGCGGCATGGATGGCCGACGAGCGCTGGCCCGCGTTGCCCTCCGACGGCGGCTTCGCGCGGCTGCAACGCGAGGGTCTCTATGTGCGCGAGCTGCGCTTCGCGCATTCGGTGACCGACACCGCGCCCGGACACGCCGCGCTGTACACGGGCGGCGTCCCGCGCGCGACCGGGATCGTGTGCAACGACGTCGCCGGCCCCGACGGCAAGAAGCAGTCGATCCTGGCGGACGCGGCCACACGGCTGGTGCCGGCCGGAGCGGGCGGTCCGATCGAGCGGCGCGGCAGCTCGCTGGCGCCGCTGAAGGTGGACACCCTCGCCGACGTGCTGGTGGCCGCGCGTCCGGGCGCCGAGGTCTACAGCTTCTCGCTGAAGGATCGCGGCGCGCTGCTGGGGGCGGGCCGCCGCCCCAAGGTGGCGCTGTGGCTCGACACCGAGGGCGGCACCATGGTCACGTCGACGGCGTTTGCGCAGACGGTCCCGGCGTGGGCGTCGCTGTTCGGGGACGGCGCGGCGGTGAAGCGCGCGTTCGGCCCGGCCTGGCAGCCGCTCGACGCGGGCTGGCTGGCGTCGCACGCGGCGACGCGCGACGACCAGGAGGGCGAGGGCGACTACCTGGGGCTGGGCACCGTGTTTCCCCACAGCGCGACGTCGGTCAAGGCGATGCGGGCGACCCCGGGCGGCGATCGGCTGCTGCTCGACCTCGCGCGGGCCGCGGCGACGCACGCCGCCGAGACCGCCGCCGGGCGTCCGGTCCTGCTGGCGCTATCGCTGTCGTCGAACGACTACGTCGATCATGTGTTCGGTCCCGACAGCTGGGAGGCCTGGGACGAGCTGCACCGCCTCGATCGCGGGCTCGCCGAGCTGCTCGCGGCGCTGGACGCGCTGGTAGGTCCCAGCGGCTACGCGGTCATGCTCACCGGCGATCACGGCAGCTGTCCGCTGCCCGAGCTCTCGCGCACCGGACAGGCGCCCTGGTGCCGGCGGGCGGGCGGCGACCACTGGCAGCGGCCGTGCGGCCGCGGCGCGCGCATCATCGCGGCCGACATCGCGCGCCGGCTGGACGAAGCGCGGACGATCGTGGCCGGCGTCGTCGATCCGTTCGTCTACCTGACGCCCCAGGGCAAGGCGCTGCCGCCCGCCGCGCGCGCGGCGCTGCACCAGCGGATCGATGCGCTGTTCGTCGGGCGCGGCGAGATCGCGCAGGTGATCGACACCC
>Ga0111539_10002698_pt1 | contig 23522 bp, 21 predicted proteins | sample RhiMethybrSRZTD1_FD_79667 | JGI IMG/M metagenome (GOLD analysis project Ga0111539, IMG submission 79667) | Populus rhizosphere microbial communities from Tennessee, USA - Rhizosphere MetaG P. TD hybrid SRZTD1 (version 2) (version 2) | ecosystem: Host-associated > Plants > Roots > Rhizosphere >...
GCCCTGCTCGGCGACGGCTCCGAGGTGCTTGGCTACGACGACGCGGTGTCACCCGACCACGACTTCGGCCCGCGCGTCCAGGTCTTCGTACCGTCCGATTCGGACATCGGCCCGGCCGAAGACCGGCTCACCGCGCTGCCGGAGCGGTACGGCGGCATGCCCGTGGTGTACGTGGACCACGACAGGCACGGTGGCGCCCCGTCCCACCAGATCGAGGTGACCACCGCCGCCCGCTTCTTCACCGAGCGCCTCGGCACCGATCCCGCGTCCCGGCCCGCCGGCCTGAGCCTCGCCGACTGGCTGCTCGCCCCGACCCAGGTGCTCGCCTCGCTCACCGCCGGAGCCGTCTTCGCCGACCCGGACGGCGCACTCGCCCGGCGCCGCACGGCGCTCGCCTGGTATCCGGACGACGTATGGCGCTACGCGCTCGCCGCCGGGTGGCTGCGGGTCGACCAGGAGGAGCCGTTCGTCGGGCGCACCGGCGGCACCGGCGACGACCTCGGGTCGCGGGTGCTCGCCGCCCGCCTGGTGCGCGATCTGATGCGGATGGCGTTCCTCGTCGAGCGCCGCTACCCGCCGTACGGCAAGTGGTTCGGCCGCGCGTTCGCCGCGCTGCCGGTGGCGGGTAGCGCCGGTCCGCACCTGGCGGCCGCGCTCGCCGCCAGCGAGTGGCGCGAGCGGGAGGCCGCTCTGGTCCGGGCGACCAGCGTGCTCGTCGCGGCGACGAACGACCTGCGCCTGTGCCCGCCCGTCGATCCGTCGCCACGGCAGTTCCACGGCCGCGACATCCGCGTCGTCGGTCCGAGCCGCGTGTCGGTCGCGCTCACCGGTGCGGTCACCGACCCCGACGTCGTGAGCCTGCTGACCGCGCAGGGTGCGCGGCCCGGGGTCGCGGCCGGACGGCTGGTGGGCACCGTCGACCAGGTGATCGACTCCACCGAGATCCTGTCCGACGTCGAGCGCTGTCGTGCGGTCGCCCGGCCGCTCATGGGCCTATGAGGCAGGAAAGCGCTATCCGGCGGGAACGGCCGACGACCTGCCGGCCGTGCTGGCCATGCTCGATGCCGCTGTCGAGTGGCTCGCCGCGAGCGGGCGCGCGGGGCAGTGGAGCACCGACCCGATCGCGGCGGACCCCCGGCGGCGCGAAGCGGCCGTGCGGTGGGCCGAATCCGCTCGACCACGCCCGGCGCCTGGCCCGCAGCGCGGGTGTGTCCCTGCTGCGCGTCGACTGCTACCGCGGCCCGGACGTCGCGCTGGTGCGCTACTACGAGAGCCAGGGCTTCGTCGCCACCGACGAGTTCACTGTGGACCTGCCCCGCGGGCCGTGGCCGGGCCAGGTCCTCGAACAGCGGCTCGCCTGAGCAGCGCGTCGGGAATCGCGACGAATGCGACGCCGGCCACGTACCAGAACAGGTCGGGCGCGTTGAACGTGCTGCCGAGCACCAGCCGCGCCAGCACGCTGCGCTCGGACAGCTCGGCCGGGTACGGGGACAACTGGGCGAACTCGACGAGCCAGCAGAACGCCACCGCGGCCAGCGCGGTCCACAGTGGACGCCAGCGCGGCACGAGCAGTACCACGAGCGCATAGACGAGCGCGGCGTACAACGCCACCCCGGCGTACTTGGCGAACGCTCCGGTGGTGACCTGCCGCACCATCAGCCCCGCGGCCAGGATCACGACAGCCGCCACGGCCGCCACGACGCGCGTCACGTCTCCGCCAGCCACTCGATCAGGGCGTTGCCCTGAATGCGCTGGAACTCCCGCACCGTCGGGATTCCCGGCGGCGGCGGACGGCGGGCGTACTCGTAGAAGAAGCCGGCCATCGCCGCGAGCACCGCGCGCAGGTCGGCCTCGTCGGCACCGGAGTCGACGGCGATCCGTCGCAGCAGCGCGTCGACGTCGTGGCCGCCGTGCAGGCGGACGTTGACGAGCAGCAGCAACCGGTCCAGCCAGCGCGGCCCGACGCAGGCGTGCGGCCAGTCGACGACGAACACCGCGCCGTCGGCGGTGATCAGCAAGTTGTCGGCGCGGATGTCGAGGTGCACCACCGTTTCGCCGGCGAGGGCCGCCACGGCCCGGTCGGCCTGCTCGCGCAACGCGTCGAGCCGGGCGGCCGCCCACGGGTGGAGGCCGGGCGGCGGGTCGGCGGCGAGCAGGTGCCAGCCGGCGAGGTCCGCCCCGAACGACGCGGTCGCCGCCGGCAGGTCCGGCACCGGCGACGGGGTGAGCGCCGCGGCCATCGCGTCGAGCGAGCGCAGCACACGATCCAGTTCCCCGGCGCCCCACGGCGTGTGCGGTTGCCGGCCCTCGACGTCGTCCAGCACCATCGCCACCCACTCGCCGTCGTCGTATGAGCCGCGCAACCTCGGCACCGCAACGCCCTCCGGAAGGTTCCCGGTGACGTGGATTTCCCGGCGGTGCAGCTCGACGGAGTGCGCGTTCGTGGTGCGGCTGACCGCCTTGACGAAGGCGCGCCGGCCATCGGCGGTGCGGACCCGGTCGGCCGTGCCGGGCGAGTAGCCGCCGGCCTGCGACACCGCCGATACGACCGGTCCGCCGACGATGTCTTCGAGCGCGGCCCGGACGCTCCCCGGCAGGTCGGCCCAGCTGATGCGCGAGTTCACGTCGACGGGTTGTCGGCGCGCGCCAGCAGCAGCGCGCGCTCCCTGTCGTTGCGGGTCAGCCCGGCGGCGCGGGTGAACTCGGCGCTCGCCTCGTCGTGCCGGCCCAGCCGGGCGAGCAGGTCGCCGCGCACGCTCGGCAGCAGGTAGTAATCCTTGAGCTGCGGGTCGTGCGCGAGTTCGTCCACGATGGACAGGCCCGCCGCCGGCCCCTGCGCCATGCCGACGGCGACCGCGCGGTTGAGCTCCACGACCGGGCTCGGATCGATCTCGGCGAGCTGCCGGTAGATCGCGGCGATGCGCGCCCAGTCGGTGTCCTCGGCGCGGCGCGCCCGCGCGTGGCACGCGGCGATGGCGGCCTGCAGCGTGTACGGCCCGGCCACCCCGGTGCGGACGGCGACCTCCTCCGCGGTTGCCAGGGCGGCGAGCCCGCGCCGGATCAGCAACTGGTTCCAGCGGGCCCGATCCTGGGCGAGCAGGCGGATCGGTTCGCCCTTCGCATCGGTGCGCGCCGCCGACCGCGACGCCTGGATCTCCATCAGCGACACGAGTCCGAACACCTCGGCCTCGTCGGGCACCAGTCCGGCCAGGATCCGGCCGAGGCGCATCGCCTCGTCGCAGAGTTCCGGACGCATCCAGTCGCTGCCGGCCGTCGCCGCGTAGCCCTCATTGAAGATGAGGTAGATCGCCTCGAGGACGGAGGACAGCCGATCGGCACGCTCGGCGCTGTCCGGCACCTCGAAGGGCACCTTGGCGTCGGCGAGCGCGCGCTTGGCGCGCACGATGCGCTGGGCAACAGTCGTCTCCGGCACCAGGAAGGCGCGCGCGATCTCCTCGGTGCGCAGGCCGCCCACGACCCGCAACGTCAGCGCCACCCGGGCCTCGGTCGACAGCACGGGATGGCACGAGACGAACATCAGCCGCAGGATGTCGTCTTCGATGGTGTCCTCGGTGAGCGCCGCGTCGTACCCGGGTTCGGTCTCGTCCAGGTCGCGGCCGATCTCCGTCAGCTTGCGCTGGTACGTCTGTTGCCGGCGGATGTGGTCGATCGCGCGGCGCTTGGCGATGGTCATCAGCCAGGCGCCGGGGTTGTCCGGGACGCCCTCGGCCGGCCACTGTTCCAGCGCGGCCACGAGCGCGTCCTGGGCGAACTCCTCCGCCAGCCCGACGTCACCGAGGATGCGCGCGACGCCGCCGACCACCCGCGCGCACTCGATGCGCCATACCGCCTCGACAGTGCGCTTCGGGTCGGCGGTGCGGGTAGTGGCGGTCGTCACGCCCCTAATTTACGTATGTGCGGGCTCCGTCTTGGCCAGCGGGTCGGTTGCCGGCGGCTCCGATGGCGGCTCGGTGTGCTCGCGCGGCGCGTCGCCGTGGCCGGGCCACCACGCGGCGTGCCCGATCAGCGACGTGAACGACGGCACGAAGAACATGGACATCACGAACGCCGAGAGCACGATGCCCAGCGCGACCGCGAAGCCCATCTGCTGCAGGAACGAGATGGGCGCGAGCATCAGCACGCCGAAGGTGCCGGCCAGGATCAGGCCCGCCGCGGCCACCGTCGGCCCGGCATGTTCGACGCCGAGCGCCGCGGCCTCGTGCGGCTCCTTGCCCTCGCGAGCCTCCTCCCGCAGCCGGGCGATCATCAGGATGTTGTAGTCCGTGCCGATCGCGACCACGAACAGATACAGGATGATCGGTAGCTGGAACGTGACGCCGGGGTCGCCCTGGATGCCCTGGAACACGTACACGGTGGCCCCGAGCGTCGCCGCGAAGTTCAGCAGCACCGCGACCACCAGATAGATGGGTGCCACGAGGCTACGCAGGAGCAGCGCGAGGATGAGGGCGATCAGGATCGCGGCGGCCGGCAGGATCACCGAGAGGTCGCGGTTGTTCGCGGTGTTGATGTCGGCGAATATCGCGGTGTAGCCGCCCACCACCGCCTTGGTGCCCGGCGGTGCGGCCTTGTGCAGCGCGTCGCGCAGGTCGTCGCGCACCAGTTCGATCGCCTCGTTCGTGGCCGGGTTCAGCTTCAGCAGCACGCTGATCCGGACGACCGCGGGATCGTTGCTCTTCACCGGCGGCTGCGCCTGCCCGACGCCGGGCGCCGTGGCGACGGCCGCGGCGAACTCACTGACCTGACTGTCGGTCAACGGGGAGCCGTTCGTGGTGGTGAGGTACACCTCGGTGGGCTGCAGGGCGCCGGCGGCGAACGCGCGCTGCAGGTCCTTGGCGGCCTTGGCCGACTCCGTCTCCTGCGGGAAGCCCGCGCCGAAGTCGTAGTTTGCCTTGTAGATCAGCACCCCGCTGGCGAGCGCGACGAGGATCAGTCCGGACACGGCCGCGGTCAACCCCGACCGCTTGCCGACGAGCACGCCGATCCGCCGCGCCATCGTCGCCTTCGGCTGGCGCTGCCAGGCCTTCGACGGCCAGAACACGTACCGCCCCAGCAGCGAGACGATCGCCGGGATCAGCGTCAGCGATGTCACGAGCATCACGCCGACGGCGATGGCCAGGGCCGGACCGAGCGAGCCGAAGAAGCCGAGCGAGGCCAGCAGCAGCACGAGGAACGCGACGATGACGGCGCCCGCGGCCGACGCGATGACCTCGCCGACCCGTTCGACGGCGACCACCATCGCGGTCTTCTTGTCATCGCCGGCGCGCAGCCGTTCCCGGTACCGGAACAGCAGGAACAGGATGTAGTCGGTGCCGATACCGAACAGCACGATCAGCAGGATCGTCTGCAGGTCCTGGCTCACCTCCAGGTTGAACGCCTTGCCGGCCATGGCCACCAGGCCGTCGGTGATCTGCATGACGATGCTGATCACCACGATCGGCAGGAACGCCGCGATCGGGCTGCGGAAGATGATCAGGATCAGCACGATGATGAGGACGACCGTCGCACCGCCGACGAGCGCGAAGGCCTCGTTGAACGTGCTCTCGTTGTCGACGAACGTGGCCACGTCACCGGCGACGCCGGCGGTGAGCTGCGTACCGTTCAGTTGCGACTTGAGCTCCGTGCGCATCGTGCGCACGGCGTCCAGCAGCGCGGGATCGTCCGGCGTCGTCGCTTCCAACCCGACGTTGATGAGCTGGATCGTCTTGTCCGGCGCCACGAACTGGGGCCCGGTGACGTAGCCCTGGGTGCGCGGGATCGCCTTGGCCTTCAGGGCGTTCGCGAGGTCGCCGACCTTCGCCACGTCGCTCTCGCTGAGCGGCGCGCCGTCGGTGCGCTTGACGACGATGGTCGCGGTGGCCGTCGCCTGCTGCGGGAACGCCTGCTGCGACAGCTTGATCGCCTGGACCGCCTCGTACTTGTCGGGCAGGAAGTCGCTCTGGTCGGCGGAGGTGATGTCGCTCAGCGAGGGTGAGAACCCGATGATCGCCGCGGCGACCAGCACCCAGCCGCCGATCACCCACCACGCCCTGCGAACCACGAAACTGCCGAGCCGCCCGAACATCGGTTCCCCCTTCGACTGCCGGCGTCGTCCCCGAATGATCGTAGAGGGGCGGTTTCGCCTCGGCGTCCTCCCCCGGACGCAGGAGGCACTACATCAGAGGTCGTAGGTGACACTGAGCCGAGGTGGGTTGATCTCTGCCAGTTTTATCCTATTTATCCTAGTCTGGATCCCGTGACCGATCATCACGACGGGCCGCGGGTCAGCCGCCGTACCCTGGTCCGCGGCGTGGCTGCGCTCGGCTTCGGTGGCGTGCTGGCCGCGTGCTCGAGGGAGTCCGGCGGCACCCCCGTCGGTGACCTCGGCGCGCTGTTCGCGAGCGCCAACCTCTGCACGCTGACGGAGTCGGCGACGCAGGGGCCGTACTACTTCGACGCCGACAGGGTGCGCGCCGACATCCGCGAGGATCGGCCGGGAACCCGGTTGCGGCTCGCGTTCAAGGTGGTCGACGTCGACGGCTGCACCCCGATCGAGGACGCGGTCGTGGAGATCTGGCACTGCGATGCCAACGGGCTCTACTCGGGCGCGGAGTCGCTGTCGTCGGCCGGCGGCGCCGGGGGTTCCGCCGGCGACGCCGACCTCACGCCGACCGACGACCGGCGCTACCTCCGTGGCGCCCAGGTCACCGGTGCCGACGGCATCGTGCAGTTCGTAACGATCTGGCCGGGCTGGTACCGCGGCCGCACCGTGCATGTGCACGTGATGGTGCACGTCGCGAACGACAGGGCGCTCACCAGCCAGCTGATGTTCCTCGAGGACCTGAACGCGACGGTGTTCTCCCGGGCGCCCTACGACGCGCGGACCGGCCGCGAGACGTTCAACAGCAGCGACTCCATCTATCGCAAGTCGATGCTGGCATCCGTCGCCGAGGAGGGCGACGGCTACGTCGGCGCGATAGTGCTCGGCCTGGCGTAACCGACACGAGTGGAGGGTTGTCGCTGTCTCGTCGAGCGTGAGACAGCAGTAGCTCTCCACTCGTGGAATCAGATCGGAAGGCGGGCGGGGATTCGCCGTCAATTGCGGAGGTTTAGGGGGCACCACAAGTGCAAGATCGGCGTATAGCTCCACTGGTGAGGTCGCTCAATTTCGGGTCGACCGGGCCGTCCGGGTGATCGGGTGCCGGCCGGACGGTGGACGGCTGGCCCAATATCGATGGTCCGCCCGGTCGATGTGGGCCGCCGGATAGACCGTTGGCGCCGGAGGCTAGGTCCACTACCGTTTCTGACTATGTCGTCCGACCTGCCCGGCGACCAGGCGCGTGCGGTGGAAGCCGTTGAGGAGTCAACGGATGAGCTTCCTCTGCTGGTCCCGGGCGAGCCCGCAGCGCCCGTCGTGACCACCGTGGTCACCGGCCGGGCCGCTGTCGGCTGGCCGCACGCCATTCCGCTCGTGAACGACGCCACGGTCCCGATCGTGATCCCGGCAAACCTGCTCGGCGACGCTCCGGCCGAGCGGCCCAGCGTGCTCGTGACGATCGCCGTGCACGGAATGTTCCTGCTGATCGCGATCGTGTTCGTCTCGGTGCTGATGGTGGTGGCGGCGAGCTGAACCCGGTCAGTTCCGGGCCGCGCCGGGTCCGCTGACCGCCTTGATGTCCGCGAGTTCCAGCGCCTCACCGCATTTGTCGCACACCGGCACGGCCAGCGACACGTGCCCGCACGTCAGGTGCACGGCCTCGCGTGGCGGCCCGGCCGGCGCGACCCACCGGTCGCCCCACTGGCGCATCATCGTGAGCACCGGCCAGAGGTCGCGTCCCTTGTCGGTGAGCCGGTAGTCGTAGCGCACCGGATTCTCCTGGTACGCAACCCGTTCCAGGATGCCGTGGTCCATCAGGTGGTTCAGCCGCTGGGTCAGCACGTTGCGGGCGATGCCGAGCCGACGCTGGAACGCGTCGAACCGGGTCACGCCGAGGAACGCGTCGCGCAGGATGAGGACCGTCCACCACTCGCCGATCGCCTCCAGGCACTGGGCGATCGAGCAGGGCATCCCCTCGAAGCTCGTGCGACGCATGCACCCAGACTAGCGGGTTGCGTGAAGAAACTAACCCCGCTAGCGTGCGTTGCATGACGCAACCCACTGCGCCGACGCGCGCCGCACGACGTGCGGCCGTCCGGCCCGGTCCCGTGCTCGCGGTCGTCTGCGCCGGCGTGGTCCTGGCCAGCCTGGACATGTTCATCGTCAACGTGGCGCTGCCGCTCGTCGCCGCGGATCTCGGCGGCCGCCTGGAGTCGCTGTCGTGGGTGCTCAACGGCTACGCGATCGTGTACGCCGCCGCGCTCGTCCCCGCCGGACGGCTGGCCGACCGGTCCGGCCGTAAGCGCGGCTTCCTGATCGGCGTCGCCGTGTTCACCGTCGCGTCGGCCCTGTGCGCGGTGGCGACGAGCACCGCTGCGCTCGTCGGCTTCCGTGTGCTGCAGGCGCTCGGCGCGGCGCTGCTCACGCCGGCGTCGCTCAGCATCGTCCTCGCGACGTTCCCGCCCGAGCGGCGCGGCGACGCGGTGCGCACCTGGACCGCGATGGGCGGCCTCGCGGCGGCGCTCGGCCCGGTGCTCGGTGGGTTGCTGACCGAACTCGACTGGCGCTGGATCTTCCTGGTGAACGTGCCGGTGGGTATCGCCGCGATCGTCGCCGGCGCGCGGTTGATCCCGGATCTGCCCGGCGAACGGGGACGGATGCCCGACGCGCTGGGTGCCGTCCTGCTCGCCGTCGCCATCGGTGTGCTCGTGCTCGCACTGGTGCAGGGCAACGACTGGGGCTGGACGTCGGCGCGGGTCCTCGGGCTGTTCGCGCTCGCGCTGGCGGCCGGTGCCGCGTTCTTCGCCCGCTCGGCGCGGCACCCGAGCCCGGTGCTGGAACTGGGCCTGCTCAAGGTGCGCACCTATGCGCTGGCGCTGCTGTGCACGATCCTGTTCAGCGCCTCGTTCGCGGGCATGCTGCTGTCGATAGTCCTCTGGTCGCAGGAGGTCTGGGGCTGGACCGCGCTGCAGACCGGCCTCGCCGTCTTCCCGGGTCCGCTGATGGTGCCGCTGTTCGCCGCCGTGGCCGGCCCACTCATCGCCCGCCTCGGGCCGGGCCCGGTCATCGCGCTGGGCAACGCATTCTTCGCCGGCGGTGTGCTGTTGTGGGCGGTGCGGGTCGGCGTGCAGCCGTCCTACGCCGACGTCGTCGTGGGTCTGCTGGTCACCGGCGTCGGCGTCGGCCTGACCCTGCCGACCACGATGGCGACCGCCTCGGTTTCCCTTCCACCGCACAGGTTCGCGACGGGCGCGGCGGTCGTCAACATGGTGCGCCAGGTCGGCTTCGCCGTGGGCGTCGCGATGATCGTCGCCATTCTCGGCGCGGGCACCGGCGCGAGCGCGCTCAGCACGTTCCGGACCGGCTGGGTCGCGGTCGCCGCCGTCGCGTTGCTGGGCGCCGTTCCGGCGCTCATGTTGCGGCGGGCGCCGGCCGCTGTGCCGGCTCCTGCTCCCGCTCCCGCCGCCTCAGGGCTTGCGGGCCAGTAGCCCCAGCATCACCGGAGTCGGCTCGCCGCCCTCCACGAAGCGGTCCAGCACCAGCCCGGCCCGGTTCCGGTGCCGAGCAACGAGTCCAACGCCCGCGCCACGCCCAGCGGGTCACCCTCGGCCTGTGCGGCCAGGAACTGCGTCTCGTACCAGTCCGCGATCTCGTCGTACGCCGCAGTGGTCGCCATGTCTCCATTGCGCCATCGAGCGGCGGCCGATGGAGCCCGGTTCGCCGACGGCGGAACTCACACGTGGCTACGTGCCGAGGTACTTGAGTACCGCCAGCACGCGGCGATGGTCGGTATCGGTCGGCGGGAGATCGAGCTTGGTGAAGATGTTGCTCACGTACTTCTCGACGGCGCTGTGGCTGACCCGCAGCGCCTCGGTGATCCCGTTGTTGGACCGGCCCTCCGCCATCAACCGCAGCACGTCCTGCTCGCGCGGCGTCAGGCGCTCCATCGGGTCGTCGCGGCGGCGCACGAGAAGCTGGGCGACCACCTCGGGGTCGAGCGCGGTGCCGCCGCCGGCGACGCGGCGCAGCGCGTCGAGGAAGTCGGAGACCTGGGCGACCCGGTCCTTGAGCAGATATCCGACACCCGCGGTGTCGACAGACAGCAGGTCGGTGGCGTACCGCTCCTCGACGTACTGGGAGAGCACGCACACGGCGATCTTCGGGTGCTGCCGCCGGATCACCAGCGCCGCCCGGATGCCCTCGTCGGTGTGCGTGGGCGGCATCCGCACGTCGACCACGACCACGTCGGGCCGGTGCTCGTCGACGGCGGCGAGCAGCTTGTCGCCGTCGGACACCGCGGCCACCACCTCGAAGCCGCCGTCGGTGAGCAGCTTGGTGAGCCCGGCGCGCAACAGGACTGAGTCTTCGGCAAGGACTACTCGCATGGCAGGTCCACCGTAACGGTTGTCGGCCCGCCGGCCGGGCTCACCACCGTCAGATTCCCGTCTACGGCCTCGGCCCGCTGCGCGAGGCCGCGCAGCCCGGTGCCGGGCCCGTCGGCGGACGCGCCGCCGTGGCCGTCGTCACTGACCACAATGGACAGTCGGCCGCCGGCCCGGGTCACGGTGACCTCGGCCCGGGTGGCCCTGGCGTGCTTGACGACGTTCGCCAGCGCCTCGGACACCGTGAAGTACGCGATCGCCTCGATGCTCGGCGAGCAGCGCTCGGCGACGTCGACGCGCAGCCGCACCGGCAGCGGCATCCGGGCCACGACGCCGGACAGCGCCGCGTCGAGCCCCCTGTCGTTCAACACGGCCGGGTGCAGGCCGCGCACGAAGTCGCGCACCTCCGCCAGCGCCGTGGTCGCCTCGTCGTGCGCGGCCACGATGACGTCGCGGATCTCCTGCGGTACGCCGTCGTCGTCGCCGTATGCGGCGCGCGCCATGCCCAGGTTCATCGCCAGCGACACCAGCCGTTGCTGGACGCCGTCGTGCAGATCGCGCTCGACCCGGCGGCGTTCCGAGTCGGCGGCGGCTACGAGCTGTTCCCGGGTGCGCGCCAGCGTCTCGACGCGCAGCGCCAGTTCCTCGGCCCGGCCCGGACCGAGCAGGCGGCGGGCCGCGGCCGTGTCGGCGCGAGCCAGGCCCAGGGCCACCCAGGGTGCGGCGAACAGCAGCGCGGCGGAACCGACGTACCACAGGACGCGGCTGAGGCCGGTAGCCGTCATGTCGTCGCCCCACAACGCAGCGAGCACCGGCGCCGCCCAGCAGACGATGACGACGATCCCGGCGAGCGGGCCCAGCACCGCGGCGAGCAGGTGGTAGGCCAACTGCCGCCAGGTCGTTCCGGCCGTCCACGGCTGGACCAGCCGGCGCAGGCCGGAACCCTTTCCCCAGCGCGGTGCCGCGATCGACACTCCCTGGAGCACGCGGAACCGCTCCCGCTGCAGGACCGATGCGAACCGGACGGCGTCCAGGACCACCACGGGAACGGCCACCGCGGTCAGCGCGTAGACCACCACCAGCGCCCGGGGACCCGTGGGCCCGGTCACCAGACTGAACGTGGCTGCCCACCACAGCAGGCCCACGAACGAGAGCACCGCACCGATCGCGCCGCCCAGGAACAATCCCGCTACCAGGTGGAAGGTCGCATGCCACGAGCGCGGCGCGGACAGCGCCCGCACCGGGGCCAACGGGCCGCCGGGTCCCCGTGCGTTCGTCATCGCCTCGTGCGCTCCCGCATACGTCATGGAATCACGCTAGGAACTCGGGCCGCGCGCGAACCACCCGGCGGACCGGCCCCCGAGGGTGGGGAAAACCCCAGTCCGGTCCGGCTGCGCACACCAGTTACAGCGCCGTCGTGCGCTGGGAGCGTAATGGCAGACGCCGACGACCTGAGGGGTGGGACATAATGATCGAGGCACGTGGATTGACGAAGCGGTACGGTGACAAGCTCGCCGTCGACGGGCTGACGTTCACCGTCCGGCCCGGTGTGGTCACCGGATTCCTGGGCCCCAACGGCGCGGGCAAGTCCACGACGATGCGGATGATTCTGGGCCTGGACGCGCCGACGAGCGGGTCGGTGACCGTCAACGGCAAGCCGTACCGGGCGCACACCGCGCCGCTGCACGAGGTCGGCGCGCTGCTCGAGGCGCGCTCGGTCCACCCGGGTCGCAGCGCCTACAACCACCTGCTGGCGCTGGCGCGCACGAGCGGGATCCGCCGCTCCCGCGTCGACGAGGTGGTCGAGGCCGTGGGCCTCGGCGGCGCCGCCCGGCGGCGGGCCGGCAGGTTCTCGCTCGGCATGGGCCAGCGGCTGGGCATCGCGACCGCCCTGCTGGGCGACCCACGGACGGTCATCCTCGACGAGCCGCTCAACGGGCTGGACACCGAGGGCATCCGCTGGGTGCGCACGCTGCTGCAGGGGCTGGCCGCCGAGGGGCGCACGGTGTTCGTCTCGTCGCACCTGATGAACGAGATGGCACTCACCGCGCAGCATCTCATCGTCATCGGCCGGGGCCGGCTGATCGCCGACACCGGCATGGAGCAGTTCGTGAAGACCCGCGGGCGCAGCGTGGTTCGGGTGCGCACCACCCATCCGGACGCGCTGGCCGCCCGGTTGCGCGGCCCCGACGTCGACGTGTCCTTCGACGCCGACGAGACGCTCAGCGTCTCCGGCCTGACCACCGACCAGGTCGGGATGGCCGCCGGCGCCGCCGGCATCACGCTGCTCGAACTCACCGCACAGCAGGCGTCGCTGGAGGACGCCTTCATGGAACTGACGAGCGACGCGGTCGAGTACCGCACGAACACGGTTGGAGCGAACCGATGACGACGATTCCCGCATACGTCGGCGAGCAGCGCGTGACCCGGGTGCGGGTGCTGTTCTCGGAGTGGACGAAGCTGCGCTCGCTGCCGTCCACCGTCTGGTCCCTGCTGACCACGCTCGTGCTGGTGGTCGGGTTCGGGGTGGTCTACTCGATGGTCCGGGTGACCCGGCCGCCGGCCGACCCGTCGGCGTTCGACGGTGCCGGTGTGAGCCTCGCCGGCGTGCAGTTGGCGCAACTGGCGATCGGGGTGCTCGGCGTGCTGCTGATGACGGGCGAGTACGCCACCGGCTCGATCCGGGTGAGCCTCGCGGCCGTGCCGAAGCGGCTGGACCTGTTGTGGGGCAAGGCCGTCACGTTCGGCTTCACCACGTTCGCGGTGTGCGTTCCGGCCGTGTTCGCCGCATTCATCGTCGGCCAGAAGATCCTCGCGGCCGAGCACCTGGACGTCGCGATCGGCGCTCCCGGTGTGGTGCGGGCGATCCTCGGCAGCGCGCTGTTCCTGACCGTGGTGGGCCTGCTGGGCCTGGGCCTGGGTGGTGTGCTGCGCAACACCGCCGGCGGAATCGCGGCGCTGTTCGGTCTGCTCTTCGCGCCGCAGATCATCGTCGGGTTCCTGCCGGAGTCGGTGTCGGACCAGGTCTACAAGTACGTTCCGGCGGCGGCCGGCCAGGCGATCATGTTCGTCAAGCCCGACGTGGCGTCGCTGTCGCCGTGGACCGGCTTCGGGATGTTCTGCCTCTACACCGCCGTCGTGCTGGCGCTCGCCGCGTGGCAGCTGCGCCGTCGCGACGCCTGACGCGCCACCTGGATGCGCCGGCCCTCGTCGGGCCGGCGCATCGCTATGTGTTGTCCGGCTTCGGATCGGCGGCGGCGAGCAGTTCGCGCAGCAGCCTCGACAGCACGGCCCGGTCGGCCGCCGGTAGCCGCTCGAGGACCTTGCGCTGGGCGTCGAGGCCGGCGACCACCGCGCGGTCGACCAGCGTCCGGCCGGCGTCGGTGAGGGTGACGGCGAGGCCGCGCCGATCGGCCGGATCCGGCGAGCGGGTGACGAGGCCGCGGCTCTCCAACCGGTCGAGCCGGCCGGTCATCCCGCCGGAGGTGAGCATGAGCGACAGGGTGAGCGCCTTGGGGGAGAGGCGGTACGGCGGCCCGGCCCGGCGCAGCGTCGCGAGCACGTCGAAGTCGCCGCGGTTGATGCCGAACTGGGCGTAGACGGCCTCCTGCTTGTCACCCACGTGCCGCGCGATGCGGTAGATCCGGCCGAAGACGGCCATCGCCTCGGTCTGCAACTCGGGCCGCTCGCGGTTCCATTGCTCGACGATGCGATCGACGTCGTCCTCGGCGGCTGGCACGAGATCCAGGATAGTGGTCCTACATGAAGCCGAGGCGGGACAGCGGCTCGACGAGTTCGCGCTCCTCGTACGACAGGTGGGACAGCAGCGTGTCGGTCAGCAGGTCGACGGCCGCCGTCAGGGACTTGGCACCGTCCGGTCCCGCGACGAAGGCGACGAGCGCCCGGTCGACGCGCTCCAGCACGTCGTGGATCGCGTGGTGCTCCTCGGCCAGCCTGTCGATCACAGGCACCAGGGCCGGGTCGGCGCGGCGCAGGTGCGGGAAGATGCTGATGTCTTCCAGCGTGTGGTGCGTGGTCACCACGCGGCAGTAGGACTCGCAGTACGTGCCGACCGTCCAGTTGTTCTGCCGGATCGTCATGGTGTTGATGTGCGAGCGGGCGCTGTCGACCTCGGCCGCACCCGTCGTCACCTGCTCCACCAGATCGCGCAGCTGCCGCAGTTCGGCGCGCAGGTGGTCGTGGACGTCGACGAGGTGCTGGCCGGCCGCCCGCTGGCGGGCGCTGTAGGTGCGATGCGGATCCGGTTTCGGGCCGGTGGGCCGGGTGCTCTCGTCCCACGGCAGCTCGCGGCCCAACCGCCGACCGTCGTCCACTGTGGACGCTGCGGGGCCGGCGGATGCCGTCGGCCGCGCGGCGTCGGTGCTGTTGGCCGACGGCGCGCGCTCGGCCGCGACGAGCTCGCGCACGGCGGGCGCCACCTCGCCGGCGAAGGCGCGCAGCAGGTCCGGGTCGTCGCCCATCACGATGAACGCGCTGATCCCTTGGTCGATCGCCAGTTCGGCGAGCTGCTCGGCGCCGAGCGTCGCGTCGACGTTGTAGAGCCGCCGGATGGCGGCGGGGTCGCGGCCCGCTTCGGCGGCGGCGTCGTCGATCATCCGGTTCATCGCCGGCAGCTCGGCCGGTGGGGCGTAGGTGCTGCTCGGCAACCAGCCGTCGGCGAGGCGACCGGTCAGCCGGAGCATGCGTCGCTTGTAGGCGCCCAGCCAGATGCCCACGCCGTGCGCCGGTGCCGGCCCAGGGTGCGCTCCCCGGACCCGGTAGTGGTCGCCGTCGACCCGGATGGAGCGCTGGCCGGTGTCCCAGACCGCACGGATGATCCGGATGCCCTCTTCGAGCGCGGCGACGCTCTCGGCCGGTGTCCGGCGCGGGCCGCCGACGGCGGCAATCGCGTCCCGGAACGCGCCGGCGCCGAGGCCGAGCTCGACCCGGCCGCCGGTGAGCAGGTCGAGCGTGGCGGCGCTGCGGGCCAGCAGCACCGGCTGCCGCAGCGGCAGGTTCGCGACGTTCGGGGAAAGCGCTATCCGCGACGTGCTGGCGCCGATCACGGACAGCAGCGTCCACATGTCGAGATGGCGCACCTGATACGGGTGGTCCTGGATCGTGACCAGGTCGAGCCCGAGCTGCTCACTCAGCCGGGCCAGCGCGACCGGCCGCTCGGGCCGCTCGGCGGTGGGCGTGATGAAGCTGCCGAACAGCAGTTCGTGGCCGTAGTCAGTCATCGCCTCGACAGTAGCCGCTGATCTTTCGAGATCTTGGAGTCTCGTGGTCGTCACAGGGGCCACGGGACTCCAAGATTTCCGCGAAGCCGCGACGAAGATCGCGGGAGCGCCGGGTAGCGAGTGGGGGCGGCAGGATGGCCGGCCGCCGCTTGGCGGCCAGGTCCTCCACCCAGCCGAACGCCAGGACGGCGACGATGAGCAGCACCAGCGCCAGCCCGAAGTAGCCGACATTGCCGACGCGCCAGGCCCCGACCAGATCGCCGAGCGGGAACGCCAGCGTGATCGCGATGTTGTGCCACAGGTAGACGGTGACCGCGCGGGAGTTGAGCAGGGTGACCGCGCCGTCCAGCGGCCGGATCCGGGGGAGCCGGTTCATCGTCGGGGAAATCCGCAGCGCGAGGAGCACGAAACCCAACGAGTACAACGCCTGTGCGAGCGGGATGTCGTTGAGGTCGAGGCCATCGTCGGCCGGATGCGTCAGCGCCCACGCGGCGCCGGCGGCCACGCACGTCGCGGCGAGCGGCACCAGCGACGCGACTTTGACGCGGCGCAGTTGGCCGGTGCGGTGCGCGAAACCCACGAACCAGCACGCGCCGAACGTCGCGACATCCACGACGACGTCGCCTGCCGGGCCACCGACATCGAGCGGGCCGAGTTGGGTGAACGCCAGCAACACCAACGGAAGCACGACGGTCGGCAGTGGGAAGCGTCGATACGCCTGCCAGGCGAGCGGCGAAATCAGCACCAGCCACAGGTACGTCACGAGGTACCACAGGACGACCGTCGCGCCGCTCGCCCACTCGCTGCCCGGCGGGTCGGCAACGGGCACCACCCAGAACACCAGTCGGTACGCGCTGTCGGGGGTCCATCCGTGCCAGAACATCGCCGGTAACAGGATCGCGCCCAGTAACCACAGCGCCGGCAGCAGCCGGCGAACGCGACCGCGCACGGCGGCGGTCGCCGACCGCCTCATCGACGCGGCCATCAGCGACCCGCCGAGCGCGAACATCACTCCCATTGCCGGGAACACGAAGCTCAGCCAGGCGAACCCGAACATGTGGAACACCACGACCCGGGCCAGCGCGGCGGCGCGTAGTGCGTCCAGATACCGGTCGCGGGAGGCGGTTGCGGTCACCGGGGCATGATGGCCGCGCCGGGCGATCGTCGCGGCGGATCGGCGCCGGACCGCCGGGAGCGGCGACCGCGAACGGGTGACGGAGGTATTCGGTTGCTGCCGGGACCGGTCGCTGCTGGAGTGAATCAGCGCTTGCACACGAGTGAGGGAGGCATGGTGCGCGGTAGGCCGCGGCCCCACGCGGCGACCCGCATCGCCGACGGCATGAAGTTGCACCGGCGCGAGCTGCGGCTCGACGGCCGGTGGTGCACGGTGGTGACGATGCGTCCCGGCACCGACGCCAGATTCAGCACCAACCGCCACCACGGCACCTGGCACGTGCTTTCCGACTGGCACGGCGCGCGGCTGCTCGGACTGAACCCGCTGATCTGGCGGCGCACCGACGAGGTGCGGCTGCGGAGGGCAGGGTAACCGGACAACGTTGTCCACTCCACGGTTACGGTGGGGGAGCGGTGCTCCGGCGCGGGACGAGCGTCGGCGCCAGCGAGTACAGCACCGAGCGCTGCCGCTTGGCCTCGATGCGTTCGAGCAGCAGCCGCGCGGCGTTGTTGCCCATCAGGTGGCCGTCCTGGTCGACGCTGGTGAGCGAGATAGGTTCCAGCGCGGCGATCGCGGTGTTGTCGTAACCGGTGACCGAGATGTCGTCGGGCACCCGCAGCCCGGCCTCGCGCAATGCGTTGAGGACACCGATGGCCGCGACGTCGGCGCCGGCGAAGATGGCCGTGGGCCGCTGCGCCGCCGGCCGGGCGAGCATCGCGCGCGCCGCGCTGTAGCCGCCCTCCTCCGAGTAGGTGCTGGCGACCACGTCGATGTACTCGGCCAGGCCGCGTCGCCGCATCGCCTGCCGGTACCCCTCCCCGCGCACCGTCTGCGGCAACGTGGTCGGCATCCCGCGGCCCGAGACCTTGTGTTCGATGTGCGCGATGCGCCGGTGACCGAGGTCGGCGAGATGGTCGACGATCAGCGCGGCGCCGGTGACGTCGTCGTCGACCACCGAGTCGTAGTGCGCCGATTTCCCGTGCCGCCCGATGACGACGATCGGCACCGCCCGCGCGGTTTCCTCGAGGCGGCGCTGGGGCATCATCGGCGCGATCATGATGATGCCGTCCATGCGGCGGTCGATCATCGCGTCGGTGCTGCGGGCCTGTGTCTCGGCGACGCTGCCGCCGGGCCCGAGGAGGATCTGGTAGTCCGTGCCGGCGAGCTGCTGACCGATGCCCTCGATCAGCTCGGGGAAGAACGGGTTGCGCAGGTCCGGGATCATCACGCCGACGGTGTAGGTCTGCCCGCGCATGCCGCGCGCGGCCGCGTGCGGCCGGTAACCGAGTTCGTCGATCGCCTGGCGGACGCGGGCGCGCATCGCCGGGCTGGACCCGTACGCGTTGCGCAGCACCTTGGACACGGCCGCGGTGGAGACGTTGGCGTGCTGGGCGACGTCGCCAATGGTGACCCGTCGCGGTACCGCATCCGCCGCCATGCGGAATCTCCTCGTACAACGAACTACGCAGCGGAGATCAGTCTAAACAGGGGGTAGGTGGTGCCGGTAGCCGCCGATCCGCACCCTTGACAGCCAGTTTTCGTCGACCTAACAATGGAGAACGATATACAAATTTGCTTCTTGTTCCGAGGCCGGACCGGAGCGGCGGCCGGCGCGCCGCCGCTCCGGTCCGCTCAGCCGATCTGCGTCCATCCGTCCCCGGCGCCTTGCGGCGTCGGAATGAATCGTTTCAAGGAGGCCTGGGTGCCACCTCGCGTCGTCGGGTTACGAGCCGAGCACCACCGCGATCCCACCGGCGTCGGCGCCGCGCGTCCGCGCCTGTCCTGGCGGGTCGAGACCGACGAGCCGGGCTGGATCCAGGCGGCATACGAGGTCGAGGTGTCCACCGGGGACGACTCCGTCCACTATGGACGGATCGAGGCGGCGGACCAGGTCCTTGTGCCCTGGCCGGCAGACCCGTTGACCTCGCGGGCGCGCCGGTCGGTGCGGGTGCGGGTATGGGGACGGGGCCCCGGGACCGGCAGCGGGACCGGCGCACGGAGCGGCGCACGGACCGGCGCCGGTTCGGACTCCGGCGCCGGTTCCGGCTGGAGCGATCCGCTCGTCGTGGAGGCCGGCCTGCTCGACCCGGCCGACTGGACCGCCCGGATGATCGCCGCCGCTGTGGACCCGCCCGGCGACGCCGACGGGCCCGCCGTGCTGCTGCGGCGCGAGTTCCAGGTGCCGGCCCCGGTCGTCGAGGCCCGCCTGTACGCGACGGCGTTCGGCGTCTACGAACTGGAACTCAACGGCCGGCGCGTCGGCGACCACGTCCTCGCGCCCGGCTGGACCAGCTACCACCACCGGCTGCGCTACCAGACCCATGACGTGACCGACCTCGTTCGGGAGGGCGCCAACGCGATCGGCGGCTGGCTCGGCGACGGCTGGTACCGCGGCCGGCTCGGGTTCAATGGGGGCAAGCGGGCCGTCTACGGTCCGCAGACCGGGCTGCTGGCCCAGCTCGAGGTGCGCTGCGCTGACGGATCGGTCCTCGTCATCGGCACCGGCGAGGACTGGCGCGGCGCGGAAAGCGCCATCCTCGCGGCTGGCCTGTACGACGGCGAGCGCCACGACGCCCGTCGCCACGACCCGGCCTGGTCGACGGCCGGATTCGACGACGGCGCCTGGGCGCCGGCGCGGACCGTGCCGTTCGACCCCACCCGGATCGTCGCACCGGACGGGCCGCCGGTGCGTCGCACCGAGACGCTGCGCCCGGTGTCGATCGGTACCGCGCCGTCCGGCGCGACGATCGTCGACTTTGGACAGATTCTCACCGGCCGGCTGCGGATCCGGGTCACCGGCGAGGCCGGGCGGGTGATCCGGCTCCGGCACGCCGAGGTGGTGCAGGACGGCGAGGTCTACATGCGCCCGCTGCGCGGCGCTTCGCAGACCGACGAGTACACCCTGCGCGGCTCCGCCGGCGGAGCCGGCTCCGTCAGCGGGGGGTCGGAGGAATGGGAGCCGCGCTTCACCGTCCACGGCTTCCGCTACGTGGAGGTGACCGGCTGGCCCGGCACCCCCACCGCCGACGACATCGAGGCCGTCGTCTGCCATTCCGACATGACCCGCACCGGTTGGTTCGACTGCTCCGAGCCGGATCTCGTGCGACTGCACGAGAACGTGGTGTGGAGCATGCGGGGCAACTTTCTCGACGTGCCGACCGACTGTCCACAGCGCGACGAGCGGCTCGGCTGGACCGGGGATCTCGCCGTGTTCGCACCGACCGGAGCGTTCCTCTACGACTGCGCCGGCGTGCTCACCTCCTGGCTGGCCGACCTCGCGGCCGAGCAGGAGGAGCACGGAACGGTTCCGTTCTACGTCCCGTGGATCGAGCTCGCCTTCCCGGCGCGGCCCGCCGCGGTGTGGGGCGACGCCGCCGTCGACGCGCCGTGGGTGCTGCACGAGCGGTACGCCGACGAGGGCCTGCTACGCGCCCAGTACCCGAGCATGTGCGCCTGGGTGGACCAGATCGCGGCGATCGCCGGCGAGAAGCGGTTGTGGGACACCGGGTTCCAGTTCGGCGACTGGCTCGACCCGGCGGCGCCGCCCGACCGGCCGGCCGCCGCGCGCACCGATCCCAGCCTCGTAGCCACCGCCGCCCTGGCCCGAAGCGCCCGCACGCTCGCCCGCGTCGCCGCGATCCTGGGTGAGGAGGCCGACCACCGCCGGTACGCCGCACTCGCCGCCGACGTGTCGGCCGCGTTCAACGACGAGTTCGTCACGCCGGGCGGCCGCCTGGCCAGCGACGCCCAGACCGCGTACGCGCTCGCGCTCACCGCCGGCCTGCTGGAGAAGGCGGAGCAGCGCGAGCGGGCCGGGCGCCGGCTGGTGGAACTCGTCGCCGCCGAGAACCACCGCATCGGCACCGGTTTCGTCGGCACGCCGCTCATCTGCGACGCGCTGGCGGGCGTCGGCGCCGACGACACCGCGTACCGCCTGCTGCTGCAGCGCGAGTGCCCGTCCTGGCTGTACCCGCTGACGATGGGCGCGACCACGATCTGGGAGCGTTGGGACAGCATGCTTCCCGACGGCTCGGTCAACCCGGGCGAGATGACCTCGTTCAACCACTACGCGTTCGGTGCGGTCGCCGACTGGCTGCACCGGCGGGTGGCCGGCCTCGCACCGGCCGCACCGGGGTACCGGCGCGTCGCCGTGCGACCCCGGCCCGGCGGCGGCCTGACGTCGGCGTCGGCGACGCACGACAGCCCGTACGGCCGCATCCGGGTTGCCTGGCGCCGCGACGGGGCCGCGCTGCACGTCGACCTGACGCTGCCGCCGGGCGTCACGGCGCTCGTCGAACTGCCGGCCGACTCGTTCGCGCCGGTCGAGGTCGGTTCCGGCCGGCACGAGTTCACCTGCGCGTTCCGGCCCGCCGCCGAAGACCCCACCGCAGATCCACCCACCCGGAGGTAAGGAACATGCACAGACGCGCCGCACTCGCCGTCGCCGCCGCGGGTCTGCTCGCCCTCGGCGCCTGCAGCGCCGGCGACCTCGGCTCCAGCGACGATGGAACGACGGTGTCGTTCCTCGTCGACAACGAACCGTCCACGGTGAAGAACTCCGAAGCGCTCGCGAAGGCCTTCAACGCCAAGAACCCCGGCATCAAGGTGAAGGTGGAGACCCGGCCGCAGGGCGGTGAGGGCGACAACATCGTCAAGACGAGGCTCGCCACGGGCGACATGGCCAACGTCTTCGCCTGCTCCGGCTCCCTGTTCCAGGCGCTCAAGCCCGAGCAGAACCTGGTGGCGCTCGACGACCAGGCCTACCAGAGCACTATCGACCAGGTGTTCAAGACGACGGTGACCTCCGGCGGCAAGGTGTACGGCGCGCCGTACGGCGCCGCGGTCGGTGGCGGCATCCTGTACAACAAGGCCGTCTACAGCCGGCTCGGGTTGCAGGTTCCCAAGACCTGGGCCGAGTTCATGGCCAACAACGCGAAGCTCAAGGCGGCCGGCGTGGCGCCGGTGGTGCAGACGTACCAGGACACCTGGACGTCGCAGGTGATCGTGCTCGGCGACTTCCACAACGTCGCGGCCGCCCAGCCCGACTTCGCCGACAAGTTCACCAAGAACCAGGCCAAGTTCGCCACCACGCCGGCGGCGCTGCGCAGCTTCCAGCGACTGCAGGAGATCCACGACGCCGGCTACCAGAACTCGGACTTCGCCTCGTTGAAGCTCGAACAGGGGCTGAAGATGCTCGCCGAGGGCGGCGGGGCGCACTTCCCGATCCTGACGTTCGCGCTCGCGACGCTCGCCGCCAACAACCCCGACCAGGTGAAGGACGTCGGGTTCTTCGCGCTGCCGGGCGACGATGCCGACAAGTTCGGGCTCACCGTCTGGGAGCCGGGTGCCTTCTACATCCCCAAGTCCACCACCGGCGCGAAGCTCGACGCCGCCAAGAAGTTCGTCGCGTTCGCCGTCAGCAAGGAGGGCTGCGACACGATCATCAAGACCACGACGCCCGGCGGCCCGTTCGTCATCAAGGGATGCACGCTGCCGGACAACGTTCCGCCGGCGGTCAAGGACATGCAGCCGTACTTCGACTCGGGCGCCAACAGCCCCGCGCTGGAGTTCCTCTCGCCGGTGAAGGGCCCGGCGCTCGAGCAGATCACCGTCGAGGTCGGCTCCGGCATCCGCAAGGCGGCCGACGGCGCCGCGCTCTACGACCAGGACGTCAAGAAGCAGGCGCAGCAACTCGGGTTGCCGGGCTGGTCATGACTTCCACCGTCGAGGACCGACGGGCGGAGACCCGTGGCACGGCGGCCGCCATCGGCCGCCGCGCCCGGGCGCGCAGCGCCTACCCGTACTGGTTCTACCTGCCGGCGGCGATCGTGTACGGGGTGCTGTTCATCGTGCCCACGTTCGCGTCGTTCTACTTCAGCCTCACCCGGTGGACCATCTTCGACTACAAGTTCATCGGGCTGGACAACTTCATCCAGTTCTTCCAGGAACCCGCGCTGGTCAAGGGTTTCACCAACACCATCATCTACGCGGTGGTGACCTCCGGGCTCAAGGTCGTGCTCGGCCTGCTGCTCGCGGTCCTGCTCACCTCGCGGATCGTGGCCCGCGGCTACCTGCGCTCGGTGGTGTTCTTCCCGGTGCTCGTCAGCACGATCGGCGTCGGCATCACGTTCACCGTGCTGATGAATCCGCAGCACGGGCTCATCAACCGGTGGCTGGCAGTCGTCGGCGTCGACGGGCCGGCCTGGCTCACCGACCCGTCGTACGCGCTGCTGTCGGTGGCGCTCGTCGACGTCTGGAAGGGTGTCGGGCTGGCCACGATCATCTACATCGCCGGCATCGTCTCGATCCCGCAGGACTACTTCGAGGCGGCCCGGGTCGACGGTGCGTCGTCGTTCCAGTCGTTCCGGCACATCGTGCTGCCGCTCGCGCGGCCGGCCACGGTGACCGTGGTCATCCTGTCGCTGATCGGCGGCCTGCGCTCGTTCGACCTGGTGTGGTCGATGACGCGCGGCGGGCCGGGATTCACCTCCGACGTCATCGCGTCGGTCATCTACAAGCAGTACCAGGCCGGGTTCTACGGGCTGTCCACGGCCGGAAACGTGGTGCTGTTCCTCGTGGTGACCGCGATCGTCGTCCCGTTGTTCTGGATCCTCAGCCGCCGGGAGGTCGAA
>Ga0111539_10002702_pt1 | contig 23512 bp, 25 predicted proteins | sample RhiMethybrSRZTD1_FD_79667 | JGI IMG/M metagenome (GOLD analysis project Ga0111539, IMG submission 79667) | Populus rhizosphere microbial communities from Tennessee, USA - Rhizosphere MetaG P. TD hybrid SRZTD1 (version 2) (version 2) | ecosystem: Host-associated > Plants > Roots > Rhizosphere >...
ACCGCGAGCGAGAGCTCGGGCGGCGCGACGTAACTGGCAGAGCCTTCGAACCGCGTCAAGTCTTCTTCGCTGGCGCGGACTGCGCGATCAGCTGCTTGAGGTCGGCGAGCACCATCTCGGAATGCCCGGCGGGGTTCACGTCCTGGTAGTGCCTGGCTACCTTGCCCTGCGGGTCGATGATGAAGGTGTCGCGCCGCGCGAGCTTCGCGATGCCGATGTATTCCTTCAATGTGCCGTAGGCGGCGGTGACGGACTTATCGGGGTCAGCCAGGATCGTGAAGGGCAGGCTATGCTGCTCCGCGAAGGCCTTGTGCGAGGCGACGTCGTCGACGCTGATGCCGAGGATCACCGCGCCGACGTCGCGATAGGCGAAGATGTTGTCGCGGAACTCGCAGGCCTGGGTGGTACAGCCGGGCGTGTTGTCCTTCGGGTAGAAGTAGAGAACCACCCACTTGCCGCGGTAGTCCGAGAGGGAGTGCCACTTGCCAGCCTGGTCCTGGAGCTTGAATTGCGGCGCCTGCGTGCCGACCGCGGGAGGCTGGGCCGCGAGCGCCGCGCTGGCGAGCAATGCAGCGAGGGCAATGGCCGCGCCATGCGGGAAACGCGTCATGGAAGTGCCTCCGATCCGGCGAGTCCGCAGTGTATCCCGGCCCGCCCGCAGATGACCACGCAGCGTCAGCCAGGTTCCCCCGCATGAGCGCCGCGCGCGTGGCGCTCGTCCTGCCCGGCGGCGGCGCGCGCTCTGCTTACCAGGTCGGCATGCTCAAGGCGATCGCTGGCTGGTACCCGCCGGGGTCGCCGCTGCCGTTTACGGTGTTGTGCGGCACCTCCGCCGGCGCGATCAACGCTGCAGTGCTCGCCTCGCTGGCCGGCGACTTCGGCGCCGCCGCCGCCGAGCTCACGCGCGTCTGGGGCGGTTTCCGCATCGGTCAGGTGTTCCGTGCCGGTGCGCTCGACATGCTGCGCTCCGGACTGCACCTCTTCGCCGCACTGCTGAGCGGCGGCTGGCTCCTCCCCATGCCACGAGCGCTGCTCGACAACTCGCCGCTGCGGGCACTGCTGGAGAAGAACGTCGACTTCGCGGCCCTCCGGCGCTGCGTCGCTGCCGGCTGCCCGGACGCAGTCGCTGTCACGGCGACGTCGCTCACCCACGGCGAGTCGGTCACCTTCGTCGAGGCTTCGCGCCGCTTCGAGCCGTGGTTCCGCGCCGCGCGCCAGGGCGTCGCGGCGACGCTCGGCGTGGATCACCTGATGGCGAGCGCCGCGATCCCGCTGCTGTTTCCCCCCGTGGAGATGCAGCGCGCCTATTACAACGACGGCGCGGCGCGCCAGACGACGCCGCTCGCGCCCGCGATCCACCTCGGCGCGGACCGGATCCTCGTGATCGGCGTGCGCCATCCGGCGGGCGCACGCGCGGAATGCGTGCACCCGCCGAACTTGGCCGAGCAGTTCGGCTTCATGCTCGACTCGCTCTTCGCGGAGGGCTTGCAGGCCGACCTCGAGCGCCTGAACCGCGTCAACACGCTGCTCGACCATCTGCGGCCGGGCCCAGCACCGCTTGGAATGCGGCACGTCGACACGATGCTCCTCCAGCCGGAGGAGGACCCGGCCGAGTGGGCGCTCGCGCACCAGGCAGCGGTGCCGGGCTCGCTGCGTTCGCTCCTCAGGATCCTCGGTGCCCGTGGAGCCCGCGGCGGGCGGTTGCTGTCCTATCTCCTGTTCGAGTCGCCGTACACTCGCGAGCTCATCGCGGCGGGCGAGCGGGATGCGAATCGTCGCCGTGCGGCGATCGCCGAATTCATCGGCGTCGAGCCCGGCATGCGCCTCGACTAGGCGGCGGGAGCCTGCGGCAGCGCGTTGTGCCGCACGAGGAGCTGCGGATACTTCGCCCGGAAATGCCGCGCGAGGCGCTCGACGAGGTACACGGAGCGGTGCTGCCCGCCGGTGCAGCCGATCGCGATCGTGAGGTAGCCGCGATTCGCCTCCTCGTATTCCGGCAGCCGGCTCTCGATGAAACGCACGAGGTCGCTGACCAGGCGCTCGACTTTCGGGCTCGCCTCGAGGAACTCGATGACCTTTGCGTCGCGGCCGGTGAGCGGCTGCAGGGCCGGCTCCCAGTAGGGGTTGGGGAGCGTGCGGGCGTCGAACACAAAATCGGCGTCCCCGGGCACGCCGTGCTTGAAGCCGAATGACTCGAACAGGATCGAGAGCCGGCCGGGCGCCTGCGGCTCCACGCGCTTGGCGATCGTGTCGCGAAGCTCGTGCACGCTCATGCGCGAGGTATCGATCACGAGGTCGGCGCTGTCGATCAGCGGGTGCAGGAGCCGGCGCTCCTCGGCGATCGCGTCGGCGAGGCTCACGCCCGCCCGGGCGAGCGGGTGGCGGCGGCGCGTCTCGGCATAGCGGCGCTTGAGCACCTCATCCTCGGCGTGCAGGTAGAGGAGCTCGCAGCGCAGGCCCGCGCGCCGGAGGTCCGCGAGCAGCGAAGGAATCGAGGCGAGGTCGGCGGGGCGGTTGCGCGCGTCGAGGCCAACCGCGAGCCGCCGGTACAACGGCTCGTCCGCCTGCAGCGAGTGCGAGACCAGCGCCTGCACGAGGCCGGCCGGGATGTTGTCGATGCAGTACCAGCCGAGGTCTTCCAGCATGTTGAGCGCGACGCTCTTCCCGGATCCCGAAAGGCCGCTGACGACGACGAGCCGGGTCATGGCGCTCTGCTGCTCAGGCCGGCCGGCCGCGCGCGACTTCGGCGGCGTGGTGATCCGAGATCTTTTCCTTGTGCTTGCGGATCATGCGGTCGAGCTTGTCCGCCAGCGCGTCGATTGCCGCGTACATGTCCTCGTGCTTCGCGTCGGCGTGGATCACGGCGCCGCTGACTCCGAGCGTCGCTTCCGCCTTGTGCTCGAGCTTCTCGACCGTGAGCACGCAGTGCACGTCGACGACGCGCTCGAAGTGCCGCAGCACGCGGTCGAGCTTCTTGCGCACGTATTCGCGCAGCGGCGGGGTGACCTCGACATGGTGGCCCGTGACCTTCAGCTGCATGGCTCGATCCTCCTCGTTCTTTCCATGAATTCCGGCTCTCAGCGGCCCGCGCCCTGGCGGCGCGCGCTCGAGGGCGCGATGCCGAGCGATTCCCGGTACTTGGCGACCGTGCGGCGCGCGACCTGCACGCCTTCGGCGGCGAGCAGCTCGACCAGCTGCTGGTCGGAGAGCGGGCGGCCCGGCGGCTCCTGCGAGATGAGCTTGCGGATCTTGGCGCGGATTGCGGTCGACGATACGCCGGCGCCGTCCTCGCCCGCGACCTGGCTCGAGAAGAAGAACCGGAACTCGAATACGCCGCGCGGGGTGTGCAGGTACTTGCCGGTCGTGACGCGCGAGATCGTCGACTCGTGCATGCCGACCGCCTCCGCAACATCCTTCAGGATCATCGGCTGCATCGATTCCTCGCCGCGGTCGAGGAAGGCCTGCTGCCGCTCCACGATCGTGCGCGCGACCTTCAGCATGGTCTCGTTACGGATCTCGAGGCTTCGCACGAGCCAGCGGGCTTCCTGCAGCTGCGTGCGCAGGACCGCGTGGTCGGGCGCGCGCGTGATCATCGCCGCGTAGCCCTCGTTGAGGCGCACCTTCGGCAGTGCTGACGGGTTCAGCTCGACCACCCACCCTTGCGGCGTGCGCCGCGCGAACACGTCCGGGACGACGTACTCCGTGCGCGTCGCCTGGAAGGCCGCGCCGGGGCGCGGGTGGCAGCTGCGCACGAGCGCGAGCGCAACGTCGAGCTCCTCGCCGCTCACGTGCATCTCGCGCTGCAGGGCCGCAAGGTCGCGACCCGCGACGAGCTCGAGGTGCCGGTGGGCGAGGGTGCGCGCGGTGGCGAGCCCCGGCGTTGCGGGGTCGAGCTGTCCGAGCTGCAGCTCGATGCACTCGGCCACGGAGCGGGCGCCGACGCCGGCGGGATCGAGCTGCTGGACGATCGCGAGCACCCGCTCGACGCCCGTGGCGTCAGTGCGCACTTCGCGGGCCACCGACTCGGCGATCGACGCGGCGGATTCCGTGAGGTAGCCGTCGTCGTTGACGGCGTCGATGATCGCGCGCCCGATAGCGAGCGCGTCTGCCGGCAGGTGGGCGAGCTCGAGCTGCCAGGCGAGGTGGTCGCGCAGCGTCCTTCCAGATTCGTCGGGAAGCTCGAGCTCCGCGTCGCCGGATCCCGACCAGGGCGCCTCCGACTCCGCGGCGTTCGGCTCGACCCACTCGTCGCTGATTTCGACGACGGGCTCGGCCTCTTCGCCGTCGGCTGAAGCGCCCTCGGCCGTGCCCGGGAGAGTATCCATCGCCCAGGTTGCGTCGAAATCCTCTTCCGACTCGAGCATCACGTTGCTTTCGAGTGCCTCGAGCACCTGGGCCTGGAGTTCGACCGTCGGCAGCTGGAGCAGCCGGATGGCCTGCTGCAGCTGCGGCGTCATCGTCAGCTGCTGGCCTATCCTGAGCTGCAGGCTGGGCTTCATCATGCAGAAATAAAGGGGACGCGCCCCTTCAACGAGTACGTTGGTAAATCAGCCATGGGCCTCGGCGTTAAAGGGGCGCGTCCCCTTTATTTCAGAGTCTGAAATCCTGCCCCAAGTAGACCTTGCGCACCTCCGGATTGGCAAGGATCTCGTCCGCAGATCCCGAAGCCAGCACGGTGCCCTGGTTGACGATGTAGGCGCGCCCGCAGATTCCCAGGGTTTCCCGCACGTTATGGTCGGTGATCAGGACGCCGATGCCGCGGTCCGCGAGGTGCCGGGCGATGCGCTGTATATCGTGCACCGACAGCGGGTCGACGCCGGCGAAGGGCTCATCGAGCAGGATGAAGGCGGGGTTCGCCGCGAGCGCTCGCGCGATCTCGACGCGGCGCCGCTCGCCGCCCGAGAGACTCATGCCGAGGTGATCGCGCAGATGCGCCACGTGCAGCTCCTCCAGCAGGCCCTCGAGAGCTTCCTGGCGGCCCGTATCGTCGAGGTCGCTGCGCGTCTCGAGAATTGCCTTCACGTTGTCGACGACCGTGAGCTTGCGGAAAATCGATGGTTCCTGCGGCAGGTAACCGACGCCCCGGCGCGCGCGCGCGTGCATCGGTAGCGAGGTGATGTCCTCGCCGTCGAGCTCGATGCGACCGCCGTCGCAGGGCACGAGGCCGACGATCATGTAGAACGCCGTCGTCTTTCCGGCACCGTTCGGGCCGAGCAGTCCAACCACCTCGCCGCTCGCGATGGAGAGCGAGAGGGAAGAGACGACCTTGCGCTTCCGATAGCTCTTCTCGAGCCCCGTGGCCGCGAGCTCGCTCATGGCTGTGGCTTTGGCTTCTCCGGCGCGCGCTCGCCGGGCTGAATCGTGATCAGGACCTGCTCGCGCGATACGACGCGCTGGTTGGCCGTGCTGTACACGAGCTTCTCTCCGGTAATCTCCGTCTTTCCGTCGGAGAGCCAGGCGTCCCCGTCGAGCTCGACGGTGCCGCGCCGCAGGTCGTAGTCGATCCGGCTCGCGCGGCCCCGGGCGAGCTCCTCCTTGCGCTTCTGCTCGAAGGTTGCCGGCGTGCCCGTGATCGCGGCGCTCTGGATCGCGCCGCCCGAGAACTTCACCTCGGCGGTGTCGCTCGCGAGTGCGGAGTCCGGCATCGAGATGCGGACGGTTCCGCTGAATTGCCACTTGCTGTCCTGGAAGTCGACGCCATTCGTCACCGCGTGGTCGGCGCTGATCCTGATCTCGCCCTGCGTGATCGTCACTGCGCCGTACTCGACGACGCCCTTCTGGCTGTCGAAGTTCAGCGAGCTGGCCTTGAGCTGGATGGGCAGCTGAGCGGTTTCCTGCGCGCCCGAGGCGGCTGCGCAGGCCGCGGCGAGCAGGATGGCGGCAACGTGGCGGTCAGGGCGCGAACTTGCCATTGACATCCGCCTCGAGGCGCAGGCTTCCGGTCTTGAGATCGGCGTGCATGCCGAGCGCGCGCATGCGGTGCGTGCCGAAGGCGAGCTCGACCGGTGAGCGCGTCTCGGCCGTCTCCGCGACGGTGTCGAGCGAGAGGCGCGCGGTATAGAGCTCCGCGTCGTGCGGGTTCTCGCCGGGCCGGCCCGCAAGCCGGACGTCTCCCTCGAAATCGACCACTCGTCCGCCCGGCGGCACGCGTGCTTCGTCCGCAGTGAGATGCCAGAGCTGCCCGGCCGGCGCGTGGTAATCGACGGCGACGTCGGAGAGTCGCACGACGCCCGACTGCGTGTCCTCATTCGCGGAGATGGACTGCAGCCCGATGCGGAGCTTGCCGTCAGCGCCGAATTCTTCGAGGTCGACGCCAGTCAGGTAGTAGCCCGGCCGAATGGGCGGAGCTTCCTCGGATGCCGGCTCGCGGTCGACGACGCGCCACTGCACCAGCGCGGCGATCAGCGCGACGAGGCCCGCGAGCAGGAGCAGCCGCGCGATCACGGCGTCTTTCCCCGCGCGGCGAGCAGGTAGTCGCAGAACTCGCGCACCGCTCCGCGGCCGCCGGGCGAGCGCGTCACGTGCTTCGCGGCGGCGAGAACCTCGGGGTGCGCATCCGCGACCGCCGCGGGCAACCCGACCGCCGCCATGAGGCCGAGGTCCGGCGTGTCGTCGACGAGGCAGGCCACGCGCCGCGCGTCGATCGCGACGCGCTTCAGGAGCTCGGCGAGCGCGCGCGCCTTGTCGCCGACACCCTGGGCGACGTCGCCGACCCCGAGCTCGCGCATGCGCGCGGTCACCGCGGCGGAGCGGCGCCCGGAGATCACGGCGACGCCGATGCCGGCGGCGACCAGAGACTTGATGCCGTGGCCGTCGCGCACGTCGAAGGCCTTGAGGCTCTCGCCGTCCGCGCCATACCAGAGTCGGCCGTCCGTCAGCACGCCGTCCACGTCGAGCACGAGCAGCGAAATCTCGGCGGCCGGCGTCACATCACCCCCGCGCGCAGCAGGTCGTGCACGTTGAGCGCGCCGACGAGCCGGCCCGACTCGTCGAGCACGAGCAAGCCGTTGATCGAGTGCTTCTCCATCATGAGGACGGCCTCGGCCGCGAGCTCGCCGGGCGAGATCGTGCGCGGGCTCAAGGTCATCACGTCCGCCATGGTGCTGTGGTGGATGTCGACCCGGCGGTCGAGCGCGCGGCGCAGGTCGCCGTCGGTGAAGATGCCGACGACTCGGCGTTCGCCGTCGACGACGGCGGTGAGCCCGAGCCGCTTGCGCGACATCTCGAGCAAACCCTCCGGCAGCGGCGCGTCGGGACGCACGATCGGCAGGTCGTCGCCGCGGCGCATGACGTCGGAGACGTGCAGCAGGAGGCGCCGGCCGAGCGTGCCGCCCGGATGCGAGCGTGCGAAATCGGCCTCGGTGAAGCCGCGGTGCTTCAGCAGCGCGACCGCGAGCGCGTCCCCCATCGCGAGCGTCGCCGTAGTGCTCGCGGTTGGCGCGAGGTTGAGCGGACAGGCCTCGGCCGGGACGCTGATGTCGAGGTGCACGTCGGCCTCGCGGGCTAGCGTCGACTGCGGATTGCCGGTCATCGCGATGAGCGGGGCATCCATGCGCTTGAAGAGCGGCAGGATGATGAGGAGCTCCGTGGTTTCGCCGGAGTATGAGATCGCGAGCACGACATCGCCCTTCGCGACCATCCCGAGGTCCCCATGGCTCGCCTCTGCCGGGTGCAGGAAGAAGGCGGGCGTGCCCGTGCTCGCGAGCGTCGCCGCAATCTTGCCGCCGATGTGACCCGACTTACCCATGCCCGAGACCACGACGCGGCCCGCACAGGCGAGCAAAATATGGCAGGCCTGCTCGAAGTCGGTGCCGAGGCGGTCGACGAGCGCGGCGACGGCGCGCGCCTCGATGCGGAGGGCTTCCCGCCCCATCTCGATCAGGCGCTTGCTGTCGACCGCGTCGTTCATCGTTTTCGCAATGGGATCAGGAGGGTCCCGGCATCATACACCGCCGTTCCGGCTGCCTTTAGAATGCGGCCATGTCGCCGGCGGAAATCTGCCAACGGATCGAGAGCGCGCTGCCAGGGGCAGAGGTCCGCGTGGCGTCCGAAGACGGCGTCCACTTCAGCGCGCTCGTCGTCGCGCCGCAGTTCGAGGGACTGCGCGCGATCGCCCGGCACCAGCTCGTCTACCGCGCGCTCGGCGAGGCGATGGGCGGCGCCATCCATGCACTCTCCCTCGACACGCCCACGCCCGCCGAGTGGGCGAAGCGCGCGGCTGGCTGAGGCGCGACGGAGCCCGGCATTGGACAAGTTTCAGATCACCGGCGGCCGGCGCCTCGAAGGCGCAGTGCGTGCCTCCGGCGCCAAGAACGCTGCGCTGCCGATCCTCGCCGCAGGGCTGCTCACCGACCGTCCGCTCACGGTACGAAACGTTCCCCAGCTGCACGACGTCCGCACGATGATCCGCCTGCTCGCGCGCATGGGCGCCGCGGCGGAAGCGGGCGCGGACGGCGAAGTGCGCGTCAACGGCAGCGGGCTCAAGGAAGCGGTTGCGCCCTACGATCTCGTCAAGACGATGCGCGCATCGATCCTCGTACTCGGGCCCCTGGTCGCCCGCCACGGCGAGGCGCGCGTCTCGCTGCCCGGCGGCTGCGCCATCGGCGCGCGGCCGGTGAACCTGCACGTCGCGGGGCTCGAGGCGATGGGCGCGGAAGTCTCGATCGAGGGCGGCTACATCCACGCGAAGGCCGGGCGCCTCAACGGCGCGCGCATCGTCCAGGAGACTGTCACGGTCACCGGCACCGAGAACCTGATGATGGCGGCGACTCTCGCGAAGGGCCGCACGGTGATCGAAAACGCCGCACGTGAACCGGAGGTCGTCGATCTCGCGGCATGCCTCACCGCGATGGGCGCGAGCATCACCGGGGCCGGTACCGACACGATCCTGGTGGAGGGGCGCGAGCGGCTCGACGGCTGCGAGCACCGCGTGCTGCCGGACCGCATCGAGACCGGGACGTTCCTGGTCGCCGGTGCGATCACCGGGGGGCGCGTGCGAGTCGAGGGCGCGGAGCCGGCGCACCTCGACGCCGTGATCGCGAAACTGCGCGAGGCGGGCGCAACGGTCACGGTCGGCCGCGACTGGATCGAAGTCGACATGAGCGGGCGGCGACCGGTTTCCGTGCACGTTCGTACCGCGGCCCACCCGGGCTTCCCGACCGACATGCAGGCGCAGTTCGCGGCGCTCGACGCCGTCGCCGCTGGCGTCGGCACGATCGTGGAGACGATCTTCGAGAACCGCTTCATGCACATGCTGGAGCTGCGCCGCCTCGGCGCCAACGTGAAGATCGAGGGACACACCGCGGTAATCCGCGGCGTGCCAAGGCTCTCCGGCGCACCCGTGATGGCGACGGACCTGCGCGCTTCCGCGAGCCTCGTGCTCGCGGGCCTCGTCGCAGAGGGTACGACCGACGTGCAGCGCATCTACCACATCGATCGTGGTTACGAGCACATCGAGGAGAAGATGCGCGGGCTCGGCGCGGACATCCGCCGCATGCCGGGGCCCACGACCTGAACCGCGTTCAGGACGAGCGCATCGCTCCCGCCTGCTGCGGCCGCTCGGCCACCTCGAGGCGCACGTTGTGCTCGAGCCCTTCGGGCTCCGACGGCGAGCGGCGCCAGAGCCGCAGGCGCACCGGCTGGCCGGGCTTCAGCATGGCGACGTTCGCGAGCAGGTCCTGCGCACCGCGCAGCGGCTTGCCGTTCACCTGGGTGATCACGTCGCCCGGCACGATACCCTGCGTGTCGGCCGGGCTCTTGCGGTAGACGAGGCGCACGAGCACCGAGCCCTCGGGGAGGCCCGACTGCTCGATCGCTTCCGGCGCGATGTCGCCCGGCACGACGCCGATCCAGCCGCGCATGACGCGGCCGTCCTTCAGGATCGCGTCCACGACCCCGCGCACCAGGTCGACCGGGATCGCGAAGCCGATGCCCTCGATGCCGGCCTGGCGCCCGGCGATCGCGCTGTTGAGCCCTACCAGTTTTCCGCCCGCGTCGACGAGCGCGCCGCCCGAGTTGCCGAAATTGATCGCGGCGTCGGTCTGGATGAAGTTCTCGAAGGTGCTGACGCCGAGCTGGCCGCGCCCGGTCGCGCTGACGATGCCCTGGGTCACCGTCTGCCCGAGGCCGAGCGGGTTGCCGATGGCGAGCACCGGCTCGCCGACGCGCAGTTTGTCGGAGCGTCCGATCGGCATGATCGGCAGCGTGCCGAGGCTGATCTTGAGGACCGCGAGGTCCGTGTCCGGATCGACGCCGACGAGCGTCGCCGGGCCGGACTTGCCGTTCTTCAGCTGCACCTTGATTTGCTGTGCCTGTGCTATCACATGGAAGTTGGTGACGACGTGCCCCTGCACGTCCCAGATAATCCCGGATCCGAGGCTGCGCTCGACGCGCTCGCGGTAGTCCGGCCACACGTCGCCGAAGAGCTGCGCGAACTGCGGCGGCAATCCCGCGACGTCGGGCACGACCACGCGCCGCTCGGTGTAGATGTTGACGACTGCCGGCGCCGTCGCATCGACAGCGTCGGCATAGCTTACGAACTCTGTCGCGTGCGCAGGCGCGTCCGATGGCTCCGGCGCCGGACCGGGCACCGGGAGCGGCGCCGCGGGTGCAGTCGCGACGGCTTCGGGCGCGGGTCGCAGGAGTACGAACGCGAGCGCGGCCGCAAGCCCGAGCGCGATCCAGGGAGAAATCCAGCGCAACCAGCCTGGCATGCCCGACATCGCCGCGTCCGCCTCCGGTCGTACGTGTACCGCCGTGTATAATGCGTCAATCCCACCAACGAACGAAAATCGAGCGATGACCGAGGCAATCGACAAGGGACGGCGGCAACTCCTGACCGCCGCCACCACGCTGACGGGCGCCGTCGGCGTAGCCTTCGCAGCGGTTCCGTTCCTTTCGTCCTGGAAGCCGAGCGCGCGCGCGAAGGCCGAGGGCGCTCCGGTCGAGATCGACATCAGCAAGCTCGAGCCGGGCGGCATGCTGAAGATCCAGTGGCGCGGCAAGCCGGTGCTCGTCGTGCGTCGCACGGCCGAGATGGTCAAGAGCCTCGGCAATCACGACGCGCGCCTGCGCGATCCGGGCTCGGATAATTCAAAACAGCCCGACTACGCCAAGAACGCAGCGCGCGCCATCAAGCCCGAGTACCTCGTGCTGCTCGGCGTCTGCACGCACCTCGGCTGCCTCCCTCAGAATCGCTTCGCGCCGGGCGCAAGCGCGGACGGCGTGCTGACGGCGGACTGGCCGGGCGGATTCTTCTGTCCCTGCCACGGCTCGAAGTTCGATCTTTCCGGGCGCGTCTTTGCGGGCGTCCCGGCGCCAATCAATCTCGAGATTCCGCCTTACAGCTTCGCGGACGACGCGCACATCGTGATCGGCGTCGATCCCGGCAAGGAGGCGTGATGGTGGACCCGAACGCCGTGACGAGCGTCATGCGGGGACCCGGACGGCTCGCCCGGCTCGGCGCCTGGATCGACGAGCGGTTCCCGATGACGCAGCTCTGGAATGAGCACGTCGGGGAGTACTACGCGCCGAAGAATTTCAACTTCTGGTACTACTTCGGCTCGATTGCGCTCTTCGTGCTCGTGCTCCAGATCGTCACGGGCATCTTCCTGACGATGAGCTACAAGCCCTCGGCCGCGGAGGCCTTCGGGTCCGTCGAATACATCATGCGGGACGTCGAGTGGGGGTGGCTGATCCGGTACATGCACTCGACCGGCGCTTCAGCCTTCTTCATCGTCGTTTACCTGCACATGTTCCGCGCGCTGTTGTACGGCTCGCACAGGAAGCCGCGCGAGCTGCTCTGGATCTTCGGCGTGCTGATCTACCTCGCGCTGATGGCGGAGGCGTTCTTCGGCTACCTGCTGCCATGGGGCAACATGTCCTATTGGGGCGCGCAGGTGATCGTGTCGCTGTTCGGGACGTTCCCGCTCATCGGCGACTCCCTCATCGAGTGGATCCGCGGGGACTACTTCATCTCGGACATCACACTGAACCGCTTCTTTGCGCTCCACGTCGTCGCGCTGCCGCTGGTGCTCATATTCCTCGTCGTGGCCCATATCCTGGCGCTGCACGAGGTCGGATCGAACAATCCCGACGGGATCGAGATCAAGAAGCACAAGGGACTCGACGGCCATCCGCTGGACGGGATCACGTTTCATCCCTACTACACGGTCAAGGACCTCTGGGGCCTCAGCGTCTTCCTCGTGCTTTTCGCCGGCGTCGTCTTCTTCGCGCCAGAGATGGGCGGCCTGTTCCTGGAGCCGCCCAACTTCGAGCCGGCGAATCCGCTGCTGACGCCGCCGCACATAGCGCCGGTGTGGTACTTCACGCCGTATTACGCGATCCTGCGCGCCGTCCCGGCCTTCATGAACACGCAGGTCTGGGGCGTGCTCGCCCTGTTCGCGGCCGTGCTGCTGCTCTTCTTCGTGCCCTGGCTCGACAAGTCGCCGGTCAAGTCGATCCGTTACCGCGGCCCGATTTACAAGGCCGCGCTCATGGTCTTCGCGGCGAACTTCGTCATGCTCGGCTACTGTGGCCTGAAGCCCGCGGTGCCGCCGTACACCAAGATGTCCGTCGTCGGCACGATCATCTACTTTGCGTTCTTCCTGCTGATGCCCTGGTATTCGCGCAGGGACCGCACGAAGCCCGAGCCCACGCGGGTGACGAAGTGAAGGCCCTGGGCGCCGTGCTCGTGCTGCTCGCCGCAATCCCGGCGGCCGCGACGGCGGAGGAGGAGGGCTATCCGCTGCGGGAGGCGAACGCCGACGTCTCGAACCTCGCCTCGCTGCAGCGCGGCGCCCGCAACTTCGTCAACTACTGCCAAGGCTGCCATTCGGCGAAGTACATGCGCTACAGCCAGGTCGCGTCCGACCTCGCGCTCACCGAGGACGACGTCAAGGCGAACCTCATGTTCACGGGCGAGCGCATCTACGACACGATGCAGTCCGTCATGCCGGCCGAGAAGGCGCGCCAGTGGTTCGGCAATGCGCCGCCCGACCTTTCGCTGATCGTACGCAGCCGCGGGCCCGACTACGTGTACACGTTCCTGCGCTCGTTTTATGAGGATCCGGCGCGGCCAACCGGGGTAAACAACGCCGTGCTGCCGGGTACCGCGATGCCGCACGTGCTCGCGCCGCTGCAGGGATTGCAGCAGGCGCGATTCGAAACCCATCGGGACCACGAGGGCAACCCTGTAAAAACGCTGGTCGCGCTTGAACCCGGCACCACCGGCGACATGCCGGCCGCGACCTTCGATAGCTTCGTGCGCGACATCGTCGCGTTCCTCACCTACGTTGCCGAGCCCGCCAAGGCGCGGCGCGAATCCCTCGGAATCTGGGTCGTCCTGTTCCTGCTGATGTTCGCGGCCTTCGCATGGTTCCTGTACAAGGAATACTGGAAGGACGTGACGTGACGCCCGCGCGCGCTGCGATGAAAGGTTGATTCGGTGGCCGCGGCGCCCACACCCCGGCGACCCTACCTCGTGCGCGCGATGCACGAGTGGATGACCGCGAACAACCAGACGCCGCACCTCGTGGTGGACGCCAGCAATTCCGGAGCCGAGGTGCCGCGCGCCTACGTGCGCGACGGTCGCATCACGCTGAACGTCAGCTGGCAGGCGACGCAGGGTCTCAAGCTCGGCAACGAGTGGATCGAGTTCTCGGCGCGCTTCGGCGGCGTCGCGCAGCAAGTCCGGATCCCGGTCTCGTCGGTGCTCGGTATCTACGCGCGCGAGACCGGCCAGGGCATGCTCTTCCAGGACGAGGGCGAGACTCCTCCGCCAGCTGCCGACTCCGGTACTTCCGGCTCACGCCCCAAGCTCCGCGTCATCAAATAGTCTCAAGGGGACGGTCACCTTGAAGTTGCGGATCGCGCCGTGCGCAGGATCCGGCAGGGCCGCTCGCTCGCGAAACCTGCCGGAACTTTAAGGTTTCGCTCGCGAGTGCCCCGCCACCTCGCGCACGGCGCGATTACGGGCTACAGGGTGAATGCCGCCTTGATCAGATCGCAGCAAAGGTTGTCCGCTGGACCGGTGACTTCGATGACGTCGAAGCGGGCGGGGAGTTTCGCCAGCGGCGGGTGGGTGGCGAGGAGAACGCGGGCGGCGCGGACGATGCGCGAGCGCTTGGCGTGCGTGATGCTCGCTGCGGCGCCGCCGAACGCATCGGACGCGCGATACCGGACCTCGATGATTGCCAGCACGTCGCCATCGAGCGCGACGAGGTCGAGCTCTCCGCCCTTGGCGCGAAAATTGGCGGTGACGATACGGAAGCCGAGCCGACCGACATGACGCGCTGCCGCTGCCTCGGCCGCACGGCCGAAGGCGAGGTGCGGCGCCGTGCTCACGTGCCCGGGGCGTCGGACGGCGGAAGCTGGGCCGGCGGCGGCCACGGCACGACGCGCCCGCCGACGACCTGTGCCCAGTCGAGCTCACGGCGCACGCGGCCGTGCGAATCCACGGCGAGCCGCCCGGTGACGCCCGGCAAGGGGCTCGTGCCTCCGCGCTGCAGGCGCGGCAGCTGGTTGACGAGCCGGAATGCGTCGTAACCGAACGCGTAGAGGCGGCCGAGCGAGCCGCCGCGGCCGGGGAACACGCGCTCCGCGGTGTCGCGCGCGAGGGACGAAGCACCTTGCGGGTCGAGCACCCAGGGCATGTCCGGAAAGATCACGCCGTCGAGGTCGAGGTTGCCCGCGCCGCTCGGATCGTAGATGTCGGAGGTGGCGTACATCGGCAGCGCGCTCGCATAGTTGAAGCGCAGCTGCGTGCGGATCAGGCGGCCGTGCACGGGCTGCGCGGCGACAAAGATGAACTGCGCGTCGGGGCGCGGCACGCTGCCTTTCTGCCCGGTCGTGCGAAGAAGGCGCCGGATGGTCTCGTTGAAGTCGGCAGTCGAGGGCACGTAGTCGGCCTGGTCCACGATCTGCCCGCCCGCAGCCGCAAATTCCTCGGCGAAGGCCCCCTGCACGCGCCGGCCCCAGTCGGACTGCGGCACGAGCGTCACGCCGGACAGGCGGCCGTCGGCGGCGATGCGCCGGGCCGCGAGCCGCGCCTCGTCCTCGGGCGACAGCGCGTACTGGTAGAAGCGGTCGGGCACCTGCACGCCGTCCGGCAGGAAGTTGAGCGCAAGCGTCGTCGCGCGCCCGTCGGCAAGCGTCGCGAGCGCGGCGACTTCCTCGCGCGTCAGTGGACCGACGACGAAGTCGCTGCCGTCGGCGAGCGCCTGCAGGTAGGCCGATGGCGCGTCGCGCTCGGCGACGTCGTAGACGCGAAGCCTCGGCCGTCCGCTGCCGCCCGCGTCGTAGTAGGCGCCGAGAAAGCCGTCGCGCACCGCGCTGCCTGCGGCGGCCGCGCGCCCGGAAAGCGGCAGCAGCAGCGCCACCTGCCGCGGCTGCTCGCCCGCCGCGGCTGGACGCTCCGCGATGCCTTTCCACAGTGCATCGCTCGCCGGATGCTGCGGGTAGCGATCGCGCCAGGCCTGCAGGCGCCGCTGCACGCCGAGCGCACCGGACTGAGCGTCCGCGAGGATTCGGCCGAGCTCGATCCAGCCCGTCACGACGGGGTCGGCGCCCGCGGGCGGCTGCGCGTCGGCACCGCGCAGGAGCGCGCCGCGGATGCCGTCGACGATCATCCGCTGGTTCGCCTGCCGGTCCGCCGCGCTCGTCAGCAACCGGTCGCGCGCGACGAGGCTCGAGACGGCGTCGGCGATGCGCAGGCCCTGGAATTGCACGCGCGCGCGGGTCGCAAGCGTCGCGGCGTCGTCGCCCTGGATGCCCTTCAGAATCTCCGCTGCGCGCGCGGTATCGCCGCGCGCGAGTGCGACCTCGGCGTCGAGCCGGCGCTGCTCGCGCGCATCCGCTGCGGACAGCGGTGGCGCCACGTTTGCGAGCGCGGCCTCTGCAGCCGCGACGTTCGCGCCGGCGAGCCATTCGGAGGCCGCGGCGAGCCAGAACGGGTTGGCCGCACCGGCGGTGGCGCTCTTGGCAGCCGCTTCGTAGCCGCGCGCGGCGCCCGCGTGGTCGCCCTGTTGCGCCAGGCGCGAAGCGCGCTCCGCCGCGGCGTCCGGGCCGCCCAGCGATGGAAGGCCGGTCTTGCAGGCACAGACAAGGGCCGCGGCGAGCGCGATGACGGCGGCGTTCCTTGCGATTGCCCGTTTCGCTTGCATCGGCAGCGGCCCTTGGCGAGGATCGTCCCGCCACAAGAGGCGGTTGCAAAGGACATCTTATAGTGAGTGGATCTGGCGTGCTCTACGTGGTCGCGACGCCGATTGGCAACATGGCCGACATTTCTGCACGGGCGCGCGAGACGCTCGCCGCAGCCTCCGCGGTCGCTGCCGAGGACACGCGCCACAGCGGGCGGCTGCTGCGCGAGCTCGGCCTCGAACGCCCGCTTGTCTCGCTGCACGAGCACAATGAGCGCTCGCGGACCGCCGAGCTCGTTGGGCGGCTGCGCGCTGGTGAGAGCATCGCGCTCGTGTCGGACGCCGGCACGCCGCTCGTGAGTGACCCTGGCTACCTGCTCGTCGCCGCGGCGATCGAGGCGGGGATCATGGTCACTCCGGTTCCGGGAGCGAGCGCCGCGATCGCTGCGCTTTCCGCATCCGGCCTGCCGTCGGACCGTTTCTGTTTCGAGGGCTTCCTGCCCTCGCGTGCCGCCGCGCGCAGGCGGCGCCTCGCCGAGCTCGCCGCCGAGCCGCGCACGCTCGTGCTGTACGAGGCGCCGCACCGCATTGCCGACTGCCTCGCGGATCTCGCGCAGGCGCTCGGCCCGTCGCGGCGCGCCTGCGTCGCGCGCGAGATCACCAAGCGGTTCGAGACCTTTTATCGCGGCGGCCTTGGCGAGCTCGCGGAGCGCGCCAAGGGCGATCCCGACCTTGCGCGCGGCGAATCCGTGGTGCTCGTCGAGGGCGCTCCGCCCGCCGAACCGTCGGCGGCACAGCTCGACGAAACGCTCTCGATCCTTCTGCGCCACTTGCCGCCATCCGCCGCGGCAGCGGCAGCGGCGAGCCTCACGGGCGTGCGCCGCGCCGACGCCTATGCGCGGGCGCTCGCGCTCTCCCGAACGGAGCCGGTCGGCCCGACTTGAGGCCGGGCGCGCCATTCACTACCGTGGTGACGGGAGTCGGCCAGGCAATCGCTGCGCCCGCAAGGGTGTGGAGGAAAGTCCGGGCTCCACAGGGTACGGCGCCAGGTAACGCCTGGGGGGCGTGAGCCCACGGAAAGTGCAACAGAAAAGACACCGCCCAAGCGCGCGCAAGCGCGACGGCAAGGTTGAAATGGTGCGGTAAGAGCGCACCGCGTCGACGGCAACGGCGACGGCAAGGCAAACCCCGCCGGGAGCAAGGCCAAATAGGGAAGCATGCGGCGCAAGCCGCAGCGCGCGGCCCGCGCGCGCTTCCGGGTAGGCCGCTTGAGGTGCGCGGCGACGCGCATCCCAGAGGAATGATTGCCCCCGACAGAACCCGGCTTACCGGCCGACTCCCACTTTTTCCTCAAACTGAACAAAAAAACAGTAGCCATGTAAGAATCCGCTGTAGGAACGGCCCGTAAGCTCCTGATTTATTGACCCGCGATTTGACTTAACGTGGGTAATCGGCACTTTCGCTAAGTGACTGACGCGTCACAGATTTTTTAGCGTCGACCCGTTGACCCCACCCCTTCGGCTACCTATAGTGGCAGCGAGTGGGAGAAAGTGGGGGGGAATGGGACAACGTCCCGTTTTATCTCGTGTTTCGCGGTGCAACGAAGGTCACCCTCGACGCGAAGGGCCGGATGGTCATTCCGACCCGGTATCGCGAGCGCCTGCAGGAACGCGGGGATGCCCGGCTCGTGGTCACGATCGACCGCGACCAGTGCCTGCTGATCTACCCGCTCCCCGAGTGGGAAGAAATCGAACGAAAGCTGATGCGATTGCCGACCCTGAACGAGCACGCGCGGCGCCTGCAGCGGCTGATGGTCGGTTACGCGACTGACGTCGAGCTCGACGGCCACGGGCGCCTCCTGCTGCCGCCGACGCTGCGCGGATTCGCGCACCTCGACCGGAACGCGATGCTGATCGGGCAGGGCAATCGCTTCGAGCTATGGGACGAGCAGCGCTGGGAAGAGCGTCGCGAGCAGTGGCTGAACGGCGAGGAATCGCCGGCATCGCTGCCGGCGGAATTGGGCTCGCTCTCGCTGTGACAGGCGCGCCGAACGGCGTGCCGATAGAGGAGCCGCGCGGCGGGGAACACGCGCCAGTGCTCTGGAACGCGGCGATCGACGCGCTCGCGATCCGGGCCGACGGCAGTTACGTGGACGCGACGTTCGGTCGGGGTGGACATGCCGGGGAAATCCTCGGCCGGCTCGGGGAAGAGGGGAAGTTGACTGCCATCGATCGCGATCCCGAGGCCGAGACGGCCGCGGCCCTGCTGTTCCAGGCGGACTCGCGCGCACGTTTCGTGCGCGCCCGCTTCTCCGAGCTAGGCCGCCACGTCGAGTCCGCGAGCGCCGACGGGGTCTTGTTCGACCTCGGCGTTTCCTCACCGCAGCTCGACGACGCGCGGCGCGGCTTCAGCTTCCTGCGCGACGGGCCGCTCGACATGCGGATGGACCCCGACACGGGCGAGTCCGCGGCGGACTTCCTCGCGCGCGCGAACGAGCGCGAGATCGCGGGCGTGATCGCGCGGCTCGGCGAGGAGCGCCACGCGAAGCGCATTGCGCGCGCCATCGTCGCTGCCCGTGCGTCCGGCCGCATCGCCACCACCGGTCGCCTCGCGGGTATCGTCGCGGCAGCGGTGCCCGGCCGCGAGCCGGGCCGCCATCCGGCGACGCGCACTTTCCAGGCGCTGCGCATCCACTTGAACGATGAGCTCGGCGAGATCGAGCGCGCGCTTCCGCAGGCCGTCGTCACACTGAAGCCGCGCGGACGTCTCGTCGTGATCAGCTTCCACTCGCTCGAGGACCGCATCGTCAAGCGCTTCATGCGATCCGGCAGCCGCGAGGACCCGGCCTGGGCCGGGCTCCCGCAAATCCCGGCGGCGGCGCGGCCGCGCCTGAAGCTCGTCGGTCGGGCGACGTTCGCCGACGAGGCCGAGGTCGCGCGCAATCCGCGTGCGCGCAGCGCCGTGATGCGCGTCGCCGAAAGGCTCGACGCGTGAGCCGGCGCTGGACATTCATCGGGCTGCCGATCCTGTGGCTCGCGGTGCTCGCCTCGGCAATCGCTGTCGTACGTACGCGTTACGAGTCGAGGGCGCTCTTCGTCGAGCTCGAGCGCCTCTCGGCACAGCGTGACCAGCTCAACATCGACTGGGGCAAGGACCAGCTGGAGCAGAGCTCCTGGTCAAACCCCGCGATCGTCGAGCGCGTCGCGGCCGACAAGCGGGCGATGCTGTTCCCGAAGCCGGCCGACGTCGAGATCGTCGCCCAATGAGGCGGCGCGACGGCGAAATCGAATTCGACGCGCCGCAGTTCCGCGGGCGCGCGCGCTTCCTGGCAGTCCTGATCACGGCCACGGCGCTCGCGCTCCTCGCGCGCTCCGTGCAGCTGCAGGTGTTCGACCAGGCATTCATCGCCGAGCAGGCGGACATGCGCCACGCGCGCACCGCCCCGATCGTCGCCCACCGCGGCGCGATCCTCGACCGCTACGGCGAGCCGCTCGCAGTCAGCTCGCCGGTCGAGACCGTGTGGGTCAACCCGCCGGAATTCGCCGAGGCGGGCGAGGGGATCGTGAAGCTGGCGCGCGCGCTGAACCTCAACCGCCAGTGGCTCGAGCAGCGCGTGACCAGCAACCTCGATCGCGAGTTCCTCTATGTCACGCGCCACATCGAGCCCGAGGAGGCCGCAGCCGTCCGGAAGCTGAAGATTCCCGGCGTCTATTTCCAGCGCGAGTACAAGCGGTTCTACCCGAACACCGAGGTGACCGGCCACCTGCTCGGATTCACCAACCTCGACGAGGCGGGCCAGGAGGGACTCGAGCTCGCCTTCGACCGCTCGCTCGCAGGCAAGGACGGCCAGAAACGCGTGATCCAGGACGGTCATGGCCAGGTGATCGCGAACGTCGAGGTGCTGCGCGCCCCCATCGAGGGCGAGGACCTCGTCACGAGCATCGACCTGCGCCTGCAATATCTCGCGTACCGCGAGCTCAAGTCGGCCATGCGCGAACACAGTGCGCACGCGGGATCGGTGATCGTGCTCGACATCGCGACCGGAGAGGTGCTCGCGATGGTCAACCAGCCGTCGTTCAACCCGAACGACCGCACGCAGTACGAGGTCGCGCGCTACCGGAACCGCGCGGTGACCGACATCTTCGAGCCGGGTTCGAGCATCAAGTCCTTCATAATGGCCGCGGCGCTCGAATCCGGCCGCTACCGCACGGACAGCCGGATCGACGCGACGCCGTTCAAGGTCGGCAGCCGCAAGATCCGCGACCACCACGACCTCGGCAACATCGACATGGGCCAGGCGCTCGCGCTGTCGAGCAACGTCGCGTTCGCGAAGATCGCGCTCTCGCTCGACAGCTCTCAGCTGTACGCGACGCTGCGCAGCCTCGGCTTCGGCAAGGTGACGGAGAGCGGCTTCCCCGGCGAGTCGGCGGGGCTCCTCGCGAGCCCCTCGAACTGGCGCCCGATCAACATCGCGACGATGGCGTATGGCTACGGCCTGTCGGTGACGCCGCTGCAGCTTGCACAGGGCTACGCAACGATCGGCGCCGGCGGCATCCACCGGCCCATCTCGTTCCGCAAGCTCGACGAGGCGCCGCCGGGCCAGCGCGTGCTGCCGGCCAGGGTCGCGCGCGACCTCGTCGGCCTCCTCGAGGGCGTGGTGACGACAGAGGGCGCGACCGGCAGGAAGGCCGCAGTGCCCGGCTACCAGGTCGCGGGCAAGACGGGCACCGCCTGGAAGGCCATTCCCGGCGGCTACTCCACGGATCGCTACCTGTCCGTGTTCGGGGGCGTGGTGCCGGCGACCGACCCGAAGCTCGCAGTCGTCGTGATGGTGGATGAGCCGGAGGGACCGCTCTATTACGGCGGCGACGTCGCTGCGCCCGTGTTCTCGACGGTGAGCTCGGGAGCGCTGCGTCTCATGTCGGTGGCGCCCGACGACCTCGCGCGCCTGACGCCCGTCGGCCTCGAGGAGACTGCGCCGTGAGCGCGCGAGCTCGCCTCGACGAATTGCTCGCTGGCGTCGCGCCCGCGCCGCCCGTGGACGTCGCGGGACTCACGCTCGATTCGCGCGCCGTCGCGCCGGGCGACGCCTTCGTCGCGCTGAAAGGCGGCCGCGGCCACGGCCTCGACCACGCGGGCGAGGCCGCCGCGCGCGGCGCCCGCGCGATCCTCTGGGACCCGGAGGAAGGCAGCCCGCCTGGCGCGGCCGCGGCCGGCGTGCCGTTCGTCGCCGTGCGCGAGCTGCGCGACCGGCTCGGGGGCATCGCGGACCGTTTCTACGGCATGCCGTCCTCGCGGCTCACGGTTGCCGGCGTGACCGGCACCAACGGCAAGACCACCTGCGCCTGGCTTCTGGCTTCGGCGGTCGACCGGCTCGCGCGCCGAGGCGCCTATCTCGGCACGCTGGGCGCCGGCTTCCCGCCCGAGGTGAAGCGCGGCGCGCTCACGACGCCGGACGTCATTTCGCTGCACCGGCAGCTGCGCGCGCTCGCGGACGCGGGCGCGACGCACGTCGCGATGGAAGTGTCCTCGCATGCGCTCGATCAGCGCCGCATCGAGGGCGTGCGCATGCGCGTCGCCGCCTTCTGCAATCTCACGCGCGACCATCTCGACTACCACGGGACGATGGAGCGCTACGCAGAGGCCAAGGCGCGCCTGTTCCGGCTGCCCGGCCTCGAGCACGCCGTCATCAACGTCGGCGACCCGGTCGGCGCGAGGTTCGCCGCGGCTCTCGCGCCGGGCGTCGAGCTGACGGCAGTCGCCGTCGGTGGCGATACGCCGGCCACGGCGCAATTCGTCCACGTCGGCCGCGTGCACGCGGCCCATGGCGGGCTCGAGCTCGATCTCCGCGGTCATTTCGGCGCGCGGCGCATGCGCTCGCGCCTGATCGGCGGCTTCAACGCCGAAAACCTGGCGGTGACGCTTGGCGTGCTGCTCGCGTGGCAGTTCGACGCGGATGCCGCGCTCGCCGCGCTCGCCAGCTGCACGGCTCCGCCGGGTCGCATGGAGGCCTACCGGCTGCCGAACGGCGCGCTCGGGGTCGTCGACTACGCGCACACGCCCGACGCGCTCGCGAAGGCGCTGGCGGCAGTCCGCTCCCATGCGCGCGGCCGCGTGCTGGTCGTCTTCGGTTGCGGGGGCGAGCGCGATCCCGGCAAGCGCCCGCTCATGGGCGAGACCGCCGAGCGGTTCGCGGACCGCGTCATCGTCACCGACGACAACCCGCGCGGCGAAGACGCCGACGGCATTGTCGCGATGATCCTGCGCGGGATCCGCCGGCCCGGCGAGGTGCTCGTGGAGCGCGACCGCGCGCGCGCGATCGACGCGGCGCTCGCGGAAGCGCGCGCGGGCGACGCCGTGCTCGTCGCCGGAAAGGGGCACGAGGATTACCAGATCGTCGGCCGCGAGCGCCGGCCATTCAGCGACCGCGACCGCCTGCGTGCCCGCTCGGGGCTGCCGCAGTGAAGGGCCGGCTGTCTGAAGCCGCCGCCGTGGCCGGGGGACGCCTCGAGGGCCGGGATGCGGAATTCGCCGGCGTCTCGACCGACTCGCGCAGCATCGAGCGCGGCATGCTCTTCGTCGCGCTGCGTGGCGAGCGCTTCGACGGCCACGAGTTCGTCGCGGGTGCTGCCGGGCGTGGCGCGGCAGGCGCCGTCGTGAGCCGCGCGATCGATGCGCCGCTGCCGCAGGTCGTGGTCGGGGACACGCTCGCGGCGCTCGCTGCGATCGCGGCGGACTGGCGCGCGAGGAGCGGCGCCCTCGTGCTCGGCGTGGGCGGCAGCAACGGCAAGACGACCACCAAGGAGATGCTCGCGGCGATACTCGCGGGCGCCGGCGCGACACTCGCGACGCGCGGTAACCTCAACAACCACATCGGCGTGCCGCTGACGCTGCTGCGCCTCGAACCCGGACATCGCTTCGCGGTCATCGAGATGGGTGCCAACCACCCGGGCGAGATCGCGGCGCTCGCCGCACTCGCGAAGCCCTCGATCGCGCTCGTCACAAACGCAGGCGACGAGCACCTCGAGGGCTTTGGCGACCTCGAAGGCGTGGCGCGCGCGGAAGGCGAGATGTACGCCGCACTCGGCACCGGGGGCATCGCCATCGTCAACGCCGACGATACGTTTGCGGCGCTGTGGGAGTCGATGGCGCCGCCCGGAGCGGACATCCTTCGCTTCGGCATCGACGCGCGCGCCGACGTCCGCGCGGCTTCGATCCAGGGGCGCATCGAGGCGGGCGCATTCGCGACCACGTTCACGCTCGCGATCGGGAAGGAAGAGGCGCGCGTGCGGATCGGACTCGCCGGCCGGCACAACGTCGCGAACGCGCTTGGCGCCGCAGCCGCGGCACATGCCGCCGGCGTCGGCATCCGCGAC
>Ga0111539_10002703_pt1 | contig 23511 bp, 26 predicted proteins | sample RhiMethybrSRZTD1_FD_79667 | JGI IMG/M metagenome (GOLD analysis project Ga0111539, IMG submission 79667) | Populus rhizosphere microbial communities from Tennessee, USA - Rhizosphere MetaG P. TD hybrid SRZTD1 (version 2) (version 2) | ecosystem: Host-associated > Plants > Roots > Rhizosphere >...
AACGACCGCTGACCACGGCCGAGGACACAAGAGCGTCGAACAGAGGCTCTGCGATGGAAGTCGTCGCGAGTGATCTTGCGCGCAGGCTGCAACGAGACTTTCCTGACGAAGTGCTGCAAATCCAGAGAAACGACCCGTTCGCCACAGGAACGCGCATTCGCAGGTATCTGGATCTGATGAGAGGTTCCGAGCGCTTCAGAGACGACGAGATCAGAGACGTCGAGGCGCGTCTACCGCAGATGTTCCCGCCAAGGGGAGAGGAATAGTCCAAGGAACACCAAGGGGGCTTGCGCCCCCTGGTAGATTCCGCATCGCCATGAAACAGAATCGGAAGCCTTTATAGCACGGCCCCCAGACGACAAGAGGGTCTCGGCGCCAGGTTGGTGTAAGAGCCCTGTGACGCACGTTCCGGCAGACGCAAACGGGTCGTCTGAGCGGTCAACCGCTCCGTGCCGGAACTACTCGTTGACCAGCGGACGATGAAGTGCACGTCTTCGCACCGAGAATGAGTAGGAGACTGATCAGCCCGGGGGCATCGAACTCATACGACCTCTCCCTCACCAGAGCCAGTGCCACCCAGACCGGGGCTGGCACGGCAGACGCACTACTACCCGGAGCGAAAAAGGCTCGAACTATGGAGAAAAAGCACATCCAGTACCTCAACAACACGACCTACTGCCACAGCAAAGGCGGACGCTGCAAAGTGACATCGGAAGGGACTTGCTCTCATTGCGGAGCGCTCGTCTACCCCTTTGAAGAGCGAGAGGTGAAGGGCGGGCAGAAGGCCGTAGAATCCCCGCGATGACGACGAAGCTGCGCGTCAGCCCCACCCCGCTCACGATCCCGATCGTCGCGGCAGGGAACTTCGGAGCCCCGGGCGAGCAGGGGCCGCCCGGCCCCCAGGGCCCTGACGGCGCGCCCGGCCCGCCCGGCGCCGACTCGACCGTTCCCGGCCCGGCTGGCCCCGCCGGTCCGCAGGGAGCCCAAGGCGAGAAGGGCGACCAGGGTCTGACAGGCGCTGTAGGCCCCGCGGGCGCCACGGGTAACACGGGCCCGATGGGCCCACAAGGCCCGCAAGGCGTACCCGGCGCCGACTCGACCGTTCCTGGGCCGCAAGGCCCACAAGGGCCCGCTGGCCCGCCTGGAGCGGACTCGACCGTGCCCGGCCCCACGGGGCCGGAGGGACCGGCTGGCGAGACAGGCCCACCCGGCCCAGCCGGTGCCGACTCGACGGTGCCCGGGCCCCAAGGGCCGAAGGGCGATACGGGTGCGACAGGTCCTGCCGGTGCAGATTCGACCGTTCCCGGCCCCACAGGGCCGGAGGGACCCGCTGGCGCAATGGGGCCGCAAGGTCCTCCCGGCGCCGACTCCACCGTGCCCGGGCCCCAGGGCCCAGCAGGCGCCACGGGCGCACAGGGGCCCGCAGGAGCGACAGGAGCGCCTGGACCCAACCTGGTCGATGGATCGACACCGACGCCGCTGACAGGGCTGCTCAGGGGCAACGGCACCGACATCGACGTAGCTACGGCGGGCACGCACTACTACGCGCCCGGAACGGCGATCGCCGACTCCGACATCCCGAGCGCGATCACGCGCGACAGCGAGATGACCGCTGCGGACGCGCTCAAGGTCGACAAGGACTCCGTCGTCATCGCAGCCACGAGGCTTGTCGCCACGAAGTTGCTCGCAGGCGACGCGCAGCCCGCGTTTCGCACGCTCGGCGACGGCAAGCACGAGTGGGGTCCAGGTGGCGCGACGGTGCCCGACACGAACCTCTACCGATCGGCGGGGGGCGTGCTCAAGACTGACGGCGCGCTCAAGACCGGCAACCACGTCTACATGGGCGAGGGTCGTGCGGGGCTGATCACCGCCAACGTCGATACCGCGACGTTCTACTTCGGCTCGGCGGGCGACACGAACCTGTACCGCTCGGCTGCCGACACGCTCAAGACCGATGACCACCTGATCGTGGCGCAGAACGTGCAGGTCGCTGGTCTTTACGGTGCTGGCGGCGCGGGTCTCAGCGTCGTCGCCAATGGGGACACCACCTACCGCATTCTGCTTTTCAACGACGGGAAAATTTGGTGGGCGCCCGGCAACGCAGGAGCCGACACGAACCTCTATCGCGCCAGCGTGGCCGTTCTCAAGACTGACGGCGAGATGCAGGCATCGAGCTTCGTTCGAGGTGGTGCTGGCACGGCGGGTCTCGTCACCTTGGGCAATTCGAGCGGACAGGCGACCATCTACTTCGGCAACGCGCTCGACACGATCCTCTACCGCGGCGCGGCGGGCGTGCTCAGGACAGACGGCGCGCTCTCGGCGACGAAGCTCGCAGCCCGCGAGGGTGCGGCCTTGACCGTGACGAGCAACACGGTCACCGTCACCAACGGATATCACCGTGTCGTCACGAACGCCGGGAACGCCGATCTGACCACGATCAGCGGCGGTGCCGACGGTGACCGGCTGATCCTGACCAACGCAACGGGGGCATCGTTCAACATCGGCTCGGCCACCGTCGGGAACGTCAGACCGGCTGCAGTTCCGATGGGCAACTTCGTGTCGAAGCTCCTCGTCTACAACAACACCATCGGAATCTGGCTGCTCATCTCATGATCGAGCCCCTGAAATACCTGATCCAGCCCGTCGCCTACGAGCGCGATGACGAGACTGGTCGTGTACTGCGCGAGATGCCCGGTGAGACGGTGGTCGTGTTCAGCGCCGAGCAGGCAGTGAGCGCGATCGATCAGTTCGAGGCACAGCTGGTCGAGCTCCAGGCCAGCATGAACGGAGCCAGCCCATGAGCGACCCGCGCGAGGCGATCGCCAACGCGCTCAAGGGCTTCCTGACACCCGAGCAGACGAAGGTGCTGGTCGACGAGGTGCTAGCCGTGACCAAGCGCGGCAAGGCCGAGTTCAACTGCAAGTCCTGCGGCGCGCGCCAGTACCAGTACGCCGAGATCCCCGACGCGCGTGCCGTGGCCGGAGCGCTCACCGACCTCGCCAACCAGGCCTTCGGGCGTCCGACCGAGTCGAGCACCCAGAACGACCCGATCCAGTTCGTCAGGCTCACCAACCTCGGCGAGCTCTCCGAGTACGACGGCTCCAAGCCCAAGCGTGGCCCGAGACGCAACGTCAAGGTCAACAAGGGGCAGGTCGCTCGGCAAGCCGGGTCTGCCTCGCGGCGCAAGACATCGGTTGACAAGTCCCTAGAATAGGAGGCTTGCGTGCCCTACGGGATCGCAAAGACAGCAGGCGGCGACTCGGCAGCCAACGACGCGAGGATGGAACGGTGCGTGAAGGAACTCGTCTCCCAGGGCAAGCCCAAGCTGACCGCCATCCTGATCTGCAAGAGCTCGATCCAGAAGGCAGCCAAGAAGAAGAGCTAGATGGCTGAGACGATCGTCTCGGTCTTCACGCCGCTGCCGCCGCAGATCGCCTTCATCCAGAGCACGGCCAAGATCAGGGGCTACGGCGGCGCGATGGGCGGCGGCAAGAGCCGCACCGGCTGCGAGGTCGTCTTCGACGCCGCGCTCGACAACCCGGGGCTCGTCGCGGTCGTGGCACGCCAGGCGCACACCTCGATCGTCGAGACGACCAAGAAGACGATGCTCAACCAGGTGATCGACCCGCGCCTAATCACACGATCTAGATCTTCGGGTGGAGAGGACTACATCGAGCTCTGGAACGGCAGCCGCATCCACTTCGTCGGGCTCGACGACCCGGTGCGCTGGTACTCCAGCGAGATCGGCATGTTCTTCGCCGACGAGTGCCAGGAGATCGCCGAAGACACGATCCTGCGGCTGATGACGCGCCTGCGCCAGCGCTGCGAAGACTGCACTTGGCGCAACATCATCTGCCCGCACATTCCCAACAAGGCGATCCTGACCTTCAACCCCTCCAACCCCGGCCACTTCCTGCAGCGCTGGTTCATCGAGGGGGCAGAGCGCACGAAGATGGGCTTCTACAAGTCGGAGCTCTGGCTGGAGGGCGGGATCGTGCCGTTCGGCGACGCGGAGTTCGTGTTCGCCAAGGCGACCGACAACCCGCACTTGCCGCCCGGCTACGTCGACCAGACGCTGGCCGGGATGAAGGAGTGGATGCGGCGCCGCTACCTGGACGGCCTGTGGGAGTTCATCTCCGGCAACGCCTTCTTCGACGTGGACGCGCTGCAGCACTACGAGCAGATGGCCAGGGAGTCGGTGCCGATCCTGAACGGCCACACGGCGGGCTCGATCCCCGACGACATCGCCTACCGCACCAAGCAGACGATCGAGCGGCCCAAGGACGCGCTGCGGATCGCGGGCGGCTCAGGCCCACTCACGGTCTGGAAGAGCCCGGTGCGCGAGCGGATCGACGACCAGGGAGACCGACAGCCAGCGCATCGTTACGTCGTTGCGATCGACTCCAGTTCGGGCCGCGGCGATGACTATTCGGCGATCCAAGTAATCGACGTCGACGCTTTCGAGCAGGTAGCCGAATGGCAGGGAAAGATGGAGACCGGTCTCGTCGCCGACGAGGCGTATCGCATCGGTCGTCTCTACAACAATGCGATGCTCGTGCCAGAGGTCACGGGAGGCTGGGGACTGGCCGTCGACCAGGTCCTGAAACGCTATCGCTATCCGCGTCTTTACACGCGCAGGGTGATCGACCGGCTCAGCCAAAAGTGGACCGACCGTACCGGCTTCGAGACGCAGATCCGCACGCGCATGATGATCCTGGAGACGCTGGAGACGGTGCTGCGCGAGCGCGAGTTCAAGCTCTACAGCTTGCGCTGCGTGAACGAGATGGGCACGTTCGTCTACTCGGAAAGGGACAAGCCGGAGGCGCAGCCCGGATGCAACGACGACCTGGTATTGGCGCTGGCTATCGGGGTTCACGTCGCCGTCGGCATGCCGCGCCAGTTGCGTCAGCAAACCGAGCGGCCCTACGTGCCCACGTTGTCCGCAGCAGGGTGGTAGGTTTCGCGCACGTGACCTTTGGTACCCAGGACATCTGCCTGCTCGTGATCGCGATCTCGCTCGTCCTGATCTTCCTCTTTGGCATCGACGTAAGCTCGAACTGATGCCGGTCGAACAGGAGACCGTGCTGCAGATCAGCTGCGACAATCCGTCTTGCCCCGGCAACGACCTCGACGCTGCCGATCGCACCGGCTGGACGTTCGCGAACGTCGAGATCTACGGCCAGCCTGGTAGGCAATTCGTGTTCTGCTCGCCCAACTGTGTGAGCACGCTAGATGCGTTGCTGACCACGAGCGAGTAGGCTTGCGTCGTGGCCGTCCCGCCTGAGCTCCTTGCGCAACTCGGAGTCCAAGGCGCCCCCGGCCCGCCAGGTCTTGCACCGGGAGAGCCCGGTGACGGAGGCTACGGCGGTGACCCGCTCTCGGTCTTGCAGGAGTGCATCCAGTCCCTGCCCGCCGTGATCGCCGCCCTCCCCGATCCTCGTGACACCCAGGACGCCACCCGAGCCCTACTGCTGCTGACCGGCATCCAGACGAGGATGATGAGCCCACAGGGAGCCCCCGGTGGCGCGCCCGCGGGCCCTTAAGGGGCAGCCTCCGGGCTCAGTCGTCAAGGCGGCGCTGAACGAGACGAACCCGGGCTGGCTCGAACACGGCGACAGGGTCAACCGCTACAACCGCGCCTACGACGTCTATCGCGGCAACATCGCCGAGCCCAGGAGCAAGCCCGCCTGGCAGACGAAGCTGTACGTGAAGTACGGCATGCAGGTGATCGACCAGCTGCTCGCGAACCTGATCCAGGGCGCGCCCAAGGCGGTGTGCAAGCCACGTCGCGCCGAGGATCAGATGGCTGCGAAAGCAATGGAGATCTTGCTTTCGTACTACTCCGACGCCGATCACCTGGCCGAGAAGGAGCAGGTCGTGACCGCGCAGGCGCTGATCTACGGCGTCAGCCCCGGCAAGACGCACTGGTACTACCGCGAGGAAGAGGTGAAGGCGCCCTACGGCGACTCGGTCAAGGTGGTCACGGCCGACCGGCCGAGCTTCACGCCCTGGAACGTCTACGACTGCTGGTGGGACCCCTACGCGCGTGACGTCGACTGCTCCAGCTACGTCGTGCTGCGCGACTGGCTGACCAAGGCCGAACTGGAGAAGAAGCGTTACAACGAGGACGACGGCAGCGGCACCTACAAGAACCTCGACCTGCTCTACAGCGCAGGCCCCGGCGAGCAGCCGCCGATGACGGCCCAGAACAAGCTGATGAGCCAGCCGGTCAACCCCTACAAGGATCGCTTCGAGATCCTGGAGATCTGGCGCGACAACCGCCTGACGGTGATCGGCAACAGGCAGGTGCTGCTCTCGGACGGCCTCAACCCCTACTGGATGCCGGGCAAGCCGGTCGTGATCAGCTGCAGCCGCCCCGATCTGTTCAAGATCGAGGGCATCTCCGAGACCGAGCTCGTCGACCACCTACAGCAGGCGCTGCACATGGTCACGAACCTGCGCATGGACAACTTCAAGTTCACGGTCAACCGCGGCGCCAGCTACCGCGAGGGAGGCGTGCTCGATCCCGATCGGCTCGTGATCCGCCCGCACTTCCTGTGGCCGGTCACCGACCACGACGACGTCAAGTTCCACGATCCGCCGCCCCTTCCCCGCGAGGCCTACCAGGAGGAAGAGACGCTGCTCGGACGCTTGCAGTACATCACCGGAATCAGCCCCTACGTCACGGGCGCAAGCTCCACCGGTACGGGCGTCGATCAGAACACGGCCACAGGTGTCAGCCTGCTGCACGAGAGCGCATCACGGCTGCTCTCGTTCAAGGCCAATCAGATCCGCCTGAAGACATGGCAGCGAGTGTTCGAGCAGTGGGCGGATCTGACCAAGCAGTTCCTGACCGAGCCGCAGGCACTGGCGATCCAGGGCCCCGGCTCGACCGTGACCTGGGCTCAGGTCGGACCACAGCAGGTGATGGGCGACTACGACGTGCGCATCGAGGCAGGCGAAGAGTCGCTGTCGCGCCAGCAGGAGCGCGCCGAGGCGATCGCGCTGCTGAACGCGCTGGCACCATTCGCCCAGGTGGGACAGATCAACTTGCAGCCGCTGCTCGAAAAGGTCGCCTCGGCCTACGACATGCCCGACAACAGTTCCCTGTTCCCGCAGCCGCAGCCTCAGATTCCCCCTGCCGCGCCGACGAACGGCCAGGTTCCGCCGCAGGCTCCTGCACCGTTCTCGCTCGGCGGGGGGATTACTCCGCAGCCCGCTCAGGCCGTCTTCAACGGGAACGCCAGGTAGATGGGACGCGCCGGAAAGATCGCGCTCGTCCCCGAGCACGTCGACCTGGAGCTCTACGCCGGGGACGGCGCCAGCCTGCGCCTGGTCGTGACCGACGCGAGCGGCGCGCCGATCCCCCTCGACGGCCTCGTCACCGCCCAGATCAGAGCCTCGCGCACCGACCCGGCGATCGCCGCCAGCTGGGCAGCAGACCTCTCCGAGGCAGCGAACGGGGTCGTGCTGATCAGCCTGACGGGCGTGCAGACCGCCGCGCTCGTGAACGGCGAGGACTTCTCGGGCTTCTGGGACGTGGAGTGGGACGCGACCGACCAGGAGCCCGTCACGTTGATGCAGGGCAAGGTGACCTGCGCTCTCGACGTCACGCACGCATGAGCAACGCCAACGACGTCTTCGTCGAGCAGGACATCGTCGTCAAGGTCACGGCCGAGCCGATCAACGTGCCGGTCGTGGTGGCCGACAACGTGGGGCGTATCATGGCCGGTCCTCCGGGCCCGCCCGGCCCACCGGGGGCGGATGGGGCGCCGGGCGGCCCCCCGGGGCCTGAAGGCCCTGTTGGTCCCACGGGCCCTGCGGGCGCGACAGGCCCACCGGGAGCAACCGGGGAGACGGGCGCCACGGGCGCTGCAGGCGCTCCGGGCGCACCGGGCCCGAACATCGTCGACACGGCGACGAGCACGCCCTTCAACAGCCTGATCAAGGGCAACGGCATCGTCTGTGGCGCGGCAGCGCCTGGTGTCGACTACCTGCGCCCCTCCGACCAGAACAGCAAGGTCGACAAGGACTCGATCGTGGTCGCCGCATCGAGGCTCGTCGCCAACAAGCTCCTGGCCGGGGACGCCAACGAGAGCCTCCTGGTCACGGGTGACGGCAAGATCCAGTGGGGAGCAGGAGGGTCGAGCCTGCTCGACACGAACCTCTATCGCGCCTCGGGTGCCAAGCTCAGGACCGACGGCAACATGGAGATCGGAGGCCAGTTGAACGTCGGCACCAACCTGATCGTCAACGGCGCCGGGATCGGCACGGCGAGCGGGCTGACGCTCACCTTCTCGGTGATCGGCCAGCGCACGATCACGATCGGCGTCCCCGACAGCGGAGGCGCCGGACGTCGCCAGGTCTACGTGCCCAATTGACGAGCGAGTGGGAACTCAGGGATCTGCGCCCCGATCTGGAGGGCACCGACGACGCCGAGCTTCACGCGCTCGTCGAGCGCGCTCACCAGATCGAGCTCCTGACCCAGCACCCAGGCTGGCCCCTGTTCCGCGACTACCTGATCGGTCTGTCGATGGCCTCCCAGAACTACATCCTCTCCGGCACCTGCAAGAGCTTCGACGACTATCGCGATCGAACCGGGTACGTGAAGGGGCTGCGCGCGGCCATGGACGCACCGCAGATGCTGCTGGAGCGCGTCGCACGCATGCAGGCCGAGTCCGACGAGTCTAAGATCTAGGCTTTCCGCTACAAGCCTGGAGGTTGACATGTCGGAAAGCTTGCCGGAAGAGCGTCCTGACTTCCTGCTGGAGAAGTTCGACTCTCCCGAAGAGCAGGCCAAGGCCTACGCCGAGGCCGAGCGCGAGATGAGCCGCATGCGCGAAGAGATGACGCGAGAGCGCGAGCAGTTCGCAGCCGCGCTGCAGAACCTGGAAGAGCTACGCCCGCCCGAGCAGCAGGTCTCCCCACCCCAGCAGGCCTACGACCCGACGAACGACCCGCTGCTGCAGGCCTACCAGCAGGCCCTGGACATGGGCGATGCACGCGCGCTTCTGGCGATCAACCTGGACCTGAACCGGCAGATGACCCAGCAGGCGATCCAGGAGGGCATGAAGGACATCTCCGGGCGCGTCGAGAAGAGTCAGGACGTCGACCGTGAGGTCGCGATCACGCTCGCCACCGAGCGCGTCGCGCGCCAGCATTCCGACTGGGAAGAGCTCGCTCCCGACGTGGGCCGCCTTTTGCAGCAGAACGCGGAGTGGATTCCCTCGTCGGCGTCGATCGAGGCCTACGAGAAGGCGATCGGCCAGGCCGCGCGCGTGGTCAAGGCAGATCGCATCCTCGCCGACCAGGCGCGCAACGAGAACGTGCGCCAGCAGAAGATCGCCAGCCAGGGCCTGACCGGGGACTCTGCGCGGGTCGCTTCTCCCGAGGAACAGCAGCGGGAATGGGACATGGTCAAGAACGCCAAGCTCACCGGCTACCAAGGCATCCTCGGTTCGGGTTAGTATTCGCCCAGAATCAAGACCCCGGAGGCTCGGGCGATAAGTCGGGCGCGGACCGCCAGAGAGCGACAATCCGCCGTATACCGACCCCGCACGACGAGCCAGGGCAATCGCGATTCGATCCGAGAACATCCGAATCGAATGGAGAAAAGCGATGCCGCCTACCATGATCCCGGGCCCTGAGACGTCTCTCCAGAACGTGGACAACAACATCCGCGGGATGGACGCGAACGTGTACGAGTTGGAGCCGAGCGCGGCTCCGCTCGTCTCGCTCTCGGACGCGATGGGCTCCAGCGAGTCCGGCAATCCCAAGGTCGAGTGGCTCGAAGACGAGTCGATGCCGCGCATCACGACCAGCGCGGGTGCCGCGCAGGGGGCGACCACGATCCCGGTCGCCGACAACATCTTCCGCGTCGGCGACGTCGTGCGCTTCTCGGCGCAGGGCTTCGGCGGGCTCGTGACCGCGACCGGCGCAGGCACGATCAACATCACGATCCTCGGCACCTCGGTGATCATCCCGGCTTCGGCCGAGGTCTACCTGGTCGCCAACGCCAACGCCGAGGGCGACACGCTGCGCCCGCTCCTGATGACGCAGCTGGTCACGCAGTTCAACTACGACGAGATCGTGCGCACGCCCTTCGGCGTGACCACGACGGAGCTCGGCACCAACCACTACGGAGGCGACGAGCGCGCTCGGCTGCGCAAGAAGTTCGGGATCGAGCACGCGCGCCAGATCGAGAACATCGCCTTCTTCGGCATCCGCAACATCACGGGCACGACCCGCACCGCGGGCGGCCTGCTGCAGTACATCACCTCCACGGTCATCGTCGACACGGGCACGTCGCCGTCGCTGACGGAGCCCGACTGGCAGGCCTTCCTGATGCGGGGCTTCCGCTACGGCTCGGAGCGCAAGACCGCGTTCTGCTCACCGCGCGTGGTCGCCCAGGTCGAGGGCTTTGCCCGTGGCAACCTGCGCGTGGTCAACTCGGTCGGCGAGAAGTACGGCATCGTGATGAAGCAGTACGTGTCGGGCCAGGGCGTGGTGGACATCATCATGCACCGCGACTGGAACGACTCGGCCGTCTTCGGCGGTTACTGCTTCCTCGTCGACATGGAGGCCGTGAAGCTTCGCCCGCTGCGCAACGTCGGCTCCACGCGACTGCTTCCCAACCGCCAGGCCAACGACTACGACGGCGTCAAGGACGAGTACCGCTCGGAGACCTGCCTGCAGGTCATCCACGAGCGGCGCCACGCCCTGCTCACCAACGTGGTCTAGGGATTAGGCTGAAGGGCTTGTCGCGGTACCCCCCGGCAAGCCCTTCAACCTAGGAGGCAAACAGTGCTGTACGAGTCGAACTACACCGCGCTGACCGTGCTGGTCAGGCCCGAATCGGTCCAGTACCACGGTGCGACCGGCGTCGAGATCGCTCGCACCAAGGCGCTCACGGTCGACTTCGGCACCCACGGCGGCGAGATCCCGATCGTCAACCCACTGACCGGCGAGACCGAGCGTCACGCGCTGATGCACGGCCGCTTCTACGACACCGAAGAGGCCAAGGAGCGCTTCGGCTGGGACGACGAAGAGCACGAGTCGGTCGTGATGGCGCTGGACAAGCTCTGCCGCGAGCAGCCCTTCATCATCGCCAAGGTCGAGTTCCACCAGCCCGAGATCGTGAGGCCGTGGCCGACCTACGACGAGGCGCACTGGAAGACGATCCCGACGCTGGCGCAGACGCTGGGCCTGACCGAGACGGCGCTCGTCTACGAGCGCGCCAACAAGAACCGCGAGACCGTCGTCGCGGCGCTGGAGGCGCAGATGGTCGAGCACGCCGACCTGCCCGAGTCGGCTCCGCTGCCGCGTGAGGACCTGATCACGCTGGAGTCGTGACGCGACCATGCGTAACGCAAGGGAGCGTCGCAAGGAACTGAGCCGGGTGATCGGCTTCCTCGTGCCGGAGTTCACGCAGACGCTGCCGGGCGGGCGCACGCTGAACGGCGTCACCAGCGAGGGCTTCAAGATGATCCAGGACGGCTACGCCTGCGGCGAGTGCCTGGCGATGTTCGACCGCTTCACGCTGCTCTGCCCGGCTTGCAAGACCTGGCGTGAGATCGGCGCCGTACCCCAGCAGGCGCCGCAGCTGTGGCTCGACCACATCGAGGAACGCTACGCCGACATCCCCTACGAGAAGCCCGCCGTCGTCAACCCCTTCGACCCGGGCTCGATGGACGCGGCGATCGCCAGCGTGCTGAAGAGCCCTGACGTCGATACGGTCACGACAAGGCAGCTGACCAAGAAGACAAGGAGGAAGTGATGGCCCCGTTCCAGCCCACGTTCTCCCAGATCCGCGAGCAGGTGATGATGAAGCTGCGGCTCGACCCGGCCGACGCCTCCCTCGTCGACTACTGGATGCAGCAGGCCTACGCCGATGTGGCGCAGATGACCGGCTTCGACTGGGGTCCGAACCTGACCGAGATCGTGCTGCGCGAGGGCGCCGGGCGCATGGAGCTTCCCTGCGACGTGGCGATGATCCGCCACCTGATGATGATCTATCCCGACGGCAGCTACTCGCATCCGGCTCAGCAGGCGCGGATGGAGGAAGTGCTGCTCAAGCAGAACGTCGACAACGCCGCCAGCCCGATGCGCGACGGCGTGATCTACGCGCTGGAGGGGCAGTTCGCGCTGAGCTTCTGGCCGCTGGCAGCGGAGGGTCAGAAGGTGTGGTTGCAGACGACGCTCCTGCCCGACGAGCTCGACGAGGACGAGGGCCCGCTGATGCAGGAGCCGTTCGGCTCCAAGCTGCTGGAGTACGGCGCACTCGTCGAGGGCGCCAAGTTCAAGAAGGACCCGCTGATGAGCGACTTCGAGCTCTCCTACCAGATGTGGATGGGGCGCTACGTGGCCTGGCTGAACCGGCGCAAGGGCGCAAGCTCGACCGCCTTCGAGGTCTGGACGGGCGACCAGGTGATCGACCGGATCGAGGCGGAGTCGGAGCACTGGAGCGGAACGCGCATTGGCTAGCTACGACATCGCTTGGGCCGCTGGTCTCTTCGAGGGGGAGGGGACGGTCACGCGCACCAAGGGCATTCCGCGGCTGGCGCTGAAGATGACCGACTTCGAGCCGGTGCGACGCTTCGCTGCCGTCGTCGAGGCCGGGAGGATCTACGGCCCTTACGACTACGACTACGCCGACGGACACGAGCGCAAGCCGTTTCTCATGTGGGTCGCGATGGGGAGTGAGGCGATCGAGGTCGCCCAGATCCTGGAGCCCTGGCTGTGTGAGCGCAGACAGAAGCAGATCGCTCGTCTACTGCCGGTGATCGCCTGATGGCGACGCCGAAGCCCGTTCGTGTCGATGAAGTGCAGGTGGAGAGCAACTTCAGTCGTGGAATCGTTCGCGACACGGCACGTCAGCTGATCCCCGACGGGGGCGTCTACGACGCCGTCGACTTCATGCTGGAGCAGCCGGGTAGGGCCTACAAACGGGGCGGCTGGGCCACCCATTCCGCAGCACTTCCAGCCGCTCCGTCCATGGTCGCGACGATCCACATCCCGACACGGGTTGTGGCTATTTCCAGCGAAAACCTCTACGACGTGACCAGCGAGAACTCACCGCAGGCCGATCTCATCGGGCCGCTGTCGACGCCGCGCGAGAGCCCCGCCAACTGGATCGGCAACCTGATCTTCTGCGACGGCAACATCGCGCGCCGTCCCAAGCGGGTGCATCCCACGGGCGCGCTGGGCACGATCACGATCGACGACGTGCACGCTACGGCGCCCTATGCGGCCCACTCGGCGGTTTACGCAAGCCGCGTGGTGCTGGCGCGCGGCGACACGGTGGCGGGCACCGGCTACTCGGACGCCCCGCACAAGGACAGGATCTGGTTCAGCGAGCTTGCCAATCCCTTCACGACCTGGGACGTGACGAACAAGTACGTGGACACGACCTACGAGATCACCGGCCTCGCCTCGATCCAGGCCAACCTGCTCGTCTTCAGCCCGCGCTTCACCGAGCGGATCATCGGCGGCGTGCCGCCCGGCGAGGAAGGCGAGAACATGGAGCTTCAGCCGGTCGGCGGCGTCGGCTGCTTCGACGCGCGCTCGATCGTTACCTACGACAACCAGATCATCTTCGGCAGCGAAGAGGGGATCTACCTGACCAACGGCGTCGGCTTCGTCAACCTGATGGAAGACGAGCAGCGCAGCGGCATTCTCTCCTTCTGGCGCAGCCTGTTCGTGCGCAACGAGGTGCGCGGCGTCTGCTGCGGGATGCTGAACCGCGACTACCTGTTCGTCTCGTCGCACTCGACCGACGGCACCGACTACAACTTCATCTGCTACCTGCCCACGCGCACCTGGATGCGCACGGCCAATACGACCGTGAACATGTTCGCCTCCGGCGCCACTGAGCAGGAGAGCTTCGAGATGTACGGCGCCATGAACAGCACGCCCTACGTGTCGAGGTTCAGCCCGCTCTTGAAGCCGACCTGGGCCACACGCGCCGACGGCAACGGCTTGGCCGTGGCGCCCAGCCTGCACACGCGCATGTTCGGGAGCGGCCCCGGCCTGAAGGCCTTCGGCTTCGGGCGCCTGACCTGGGACATGGACATCCCCGACTCGGTGCGCAACGCGCGTCGCGCACCCTCGACGGTCTATGCGCTGGGCGCGATGGTGTTCGAGCAGAACCGGGTCTTCTCCGTATCGACGGCAGGCACGAGCGGCGCGGGCGCGGTCAACTGGCTCGCCGCAGCCGCGGTCGGCCAGACGCTCACGGACGGCACCGTCACCTGGACGAACGTGGGCCCACAGCTGGAGGTGGCCCAAGCCGTCGGCATCGAGGCAGATAGCTTCAGTCCCGTCTTCGAGTCCCCTCTGCATGCAACGCAGCTACAGGCCGATCGCACCCGCTTCCGCCTGTTCAAGGACACGCAGGGGTTGCACCTGCGTCTGACCCAGAAGGGCGGCTCAGAGCAGACAGAGCTCTTCCTCGTCGAAGTGGAGCACCGCCCCTACGGGCTGCCCGCCGATGGCGAGTAACAACAAGATCGACTCGGTCTACGACTTCACATCCAAGGGCTTGCGTGAGCTCGAAGTGTGGCTGGAGCCGTGGCTGAAGGGCGCGCTCAAGGGTGAGACGGGCGTCGGGGTCGGTGCGCTGGAGTGGGAAGACGTCGGTGGCCCGGGCGGGCTGTCGCCGATGCGTTACCAGCTGCTCACGGGCGGCGGCACTCTGGCGATCAGCGGCCCGATCGAGCCGCACCGGCTGCTGCTGCCGACGATGCCGGTCGACTCGTTTATGAGCAACGTCGGAACGGACACCCTCGCCTTTAAGGAGCCTGGCGTCTACAGCGTCGCGGCGGAATTCTCGGCTTATCTGGGGGTGCCGGACGGCACACCGTACAACTGCCAGCTATCCCTGGCGGGTCAGAGATTCGAACAAAACGGCAAGGCCGTAGGCGGGGCCGGGAGCTATGTCGACGGTATCTGGATAACGATCAGCGCCATAGCCCCCGCCATAGTGGACGCCCAGCTGTATTTCCAGGTGGCGGCGGGCACCGGCACATGGTCTCTCGCAAGCGGGATCGTCATGCAACTGTCAAATCTGACAGCGACACCATGAGCGGCACGACGACGCACATCAAGTTCGGCGACGGTCTCAAGGTCACCGACGAGGGCAGCGGCGTGATCCGCGTCGACGGCGCAGGCGGCGTCGGCCCGGTCGGCCCAACAGGGCCAGTAGGTCCGGCAGGGCCAACAGGCCCACCCGGCTCGACGGGGCCACCAGGGCCAGCCTCGACTGTGCCCGGCCCGCCCGGGCCGACGGGACCGACAGGGCCTCCAGGCCCCGCAGGCCCTGGCATCTGCGTCTACTCGCTCGTCGGCAAGCGCTTCGTCGCCAACGGCAACATGCGCTTCTATCCGCAGGAGAACGTGACGATCGACCACGTGCACGCGGCGGTCGGCGTGGCGCCCTCGGCGCCCGGCCTGACGGTGCGGCTGAACCTGAACGGCGTCTCGATCGGCACGGGCACGATCGCGGCAGGCGCGAACACGACCAGCTTCGTTCCCTCGACGACGGCGCTGGTCGTGGGCGACTACCTGACCGTGGACGTGACCACGATCGGCTCGCCGACACCTGGCTCCAACCTGGTCGTGCAGGTCTGGGGGTCGTAATGCCGCCGACGATCGACACGCTCTGTTACCTGGGCGATATCTCCGTCGGCGCGACGGTCTACCCGATCGGATCGGGACTCGATCCCGCCACGAATTACGGGCTGAAACTCACCATCGGCGGGGCGTATCAGGCAGGGGGAAAGCCAGACGCGGACGGCTACTGGATTCCTTACGTCTACACGAGCGCGATTGCCGGAACTCACCAGGTGACGATCTGGAACGCGGACGCCACGCCGGATCTCCAGGTGGCGGGGCCGTGGGCGATCAACTGGCTCGGCCCCAACCCTGGTCCGCCGGTCACCCCGGCGATTCCGTTCCCGAGCTACTGCCCGGCGCCCGAGGTGACGTTGATCCAGGGCGATGTCTGGAACAGGCTCGACTGGTACCCGTCGATCGTCTGCGACGCAGGTCGCAACGACGGGATGGTCTACGACGTGCTGCGCGCCCCTTTCGGCGGGCCCTTCTCGGTGCTTATCAGCGGCCTGACCGAGTTGACCTACACCGATTCCGCGTTGACATCGGGCGTCAATTACGAATATCGAGTGCGGTCGCGCACCACCTATCTCAGTGGACGGCTTTCGTTCGAGGCGACATCACCGACGGTGGCGACGCTGGGGCTCCTGGAAAGCTGGGGTGCGCTTGCAGAGTAGGGCCGTTAGAGTTCGTCCGTCTATCACAAGGAGGGGGCATGCCGACTACGAAGGGCAGCGACAAGACCGACAAGACCGATGAGGCCGAAGTCGCAGCTGCAGAAGCAGAGGCGACCCCGCTCGCCGAGCCGCGCGACATCACCGTCGCCGTCGAGATCACGGTCAGCACCACCGATCCCGATGTGAGCGACGACGAGGTGGGCGCCGCAGCCAAGGAGCAGGTCACGCTGCCGACCGGCTTGTGGGTGAACAAGGCCGGAGGCGGGCAGATCTACCTGGGCGTCGTGGGCGCCGAGAAGCACGAAGAGCCCCCGGTTCTCCCATAGCCGTGGCGTACAACCCCTACGCGTACGTCCCGGGGGGTTCCTCGCCGCTTGTCTCGCAAGCGATCCAGGAGAGGGGCTACGGGCTTGGCGCGCCCACCTTCGACCTCGATGCGCTCTATCGCAACGACCCGCTGCTGCAAGGGCAGCTGCGCCAGATCGGCTGGGGTGACCAGGGACCGACCGGGGCTGGCGCTCTCGGCCAAGCCCTGGCCCCGCTCAACGAGGCCTTCCAGCGCTACCTGATCAGCTACGGCGACGTGCCTGGAGGCGTCGATGCCAGCGAGACGATCAGGGGACTGGCTCGGGACGCGACCACGGGTGGGCTGTCGCAGCTGGCGCAGCTACGGCACGACTACGACCTGGCCAACTCCGCGGCCAGGGGCTCGGTCGGTGCACGTGGCCTGGGGCGCTCGGGCGCCTACGGCTATCACGCGATGGAGAACCAGCGCAGCTACGACGTGGGACGGGCCACCCTGCAAGACCAGCTGATGCAGGCGCTGGGACAGCTTACCCAGCAGCGGGTCTCCGCCACCAACGAGGCGATGGGTCAGGCGCAGACGGCGTCGAGCAACGCCTATCAGCGCCTGATCAACCAGATCACCTCGGGCCAGGTGGCCGCGCCCACGAACCTGACGGGCGCCACGCTGCCGCTGGCGGCTCCGAGCGGCGCAGGCTCGGCGGCCCCACGCACGAGCCCCGCCACATTCCGGGCTTCCCCGCTGCCCCAGGTCGGCGCGGGCCAGCCCGGAAACAAGTTCCAGGTCGTGCCGAACAGAGGCCGGGCGCCGTTCGGTGACTACCGCACCACCTCGCTGCCCCAGAGCTACGGAGGGAGGGCTCTGCGTTGATCCCCAAGGACCCCAGGGAGTACGCCGCTCCGAAGCCGGTCAAGGGCAAGGGCAAGGGCACGTACGGCAAGGGCACCGCTCCGGGCGGCACGGCCGTCGCAAGCACGGGTGGCGGTGGCATGCCTTCGAGCTACGCGGGCGTGAACGACTACATCGACCCGTTGAGCGTCCCGACCGGAGATCTCGACCTGGCCGACATGAGCACGTTCGTGACGCAGCTTGCGAAGATCGGCAAGCAGGTCGCGGGCGTCGGGCCGATCGACTTCAGCGGAGCCAACCAGCGAGCCCGTACTGCCGCAGGCCAGGACATCGCCGCGCAGGTGAACCCGCTGCTCACCCAGCAGCAGCAGATTCTGAAGACGGGACGCCAGCAGGCGGGGCTGATCAACCAGGCGGGCCTCTCCGCTGCTGCCTTCACCGAGCCCTGGGCCCAGGCGATCCGCGACAGCTACATGGCGCTCGGCAACCAGCAGCTGCAGTACGCCCAGGGCCTCTCCGGCGCCACGCGCGAGGCAGCGCTCGCCGACGCCAACGCCTTTGGCAACCAGATGGCAGCGATGGGCTCGCCGCAGACGATCGACGCCACGCGCGCCAACGCGCTCTCCAGCGCGCTCGCGGGCCTGGGTGGCCTCGGCGCCCAGACGCTCGGGCAGCAGGCAGTCGCAGCGCAGATCGGGGCCTACGGCATCCCGCAGCAGATGCTCGGCTACGGCCAGGCCCAGGCGGCGGGAACACTCGGTGCCGCCACGCAGAAGGCGGCGGAGATCAACCCGCAGATCGCGAACATCCGTGCCACGCGCAGCAAGCTCACGCGCGAGTACGCCAGCGACTTCCGCCAGGAGGCGATCGCGATCCGCGACTCGAAGATGAACGGCCTCAAGCTGCAGGCCGACCTGATCAACTCGATGGGCACGATGGCCTCCGCCTCCAACGCCGACAAGCTCAAGATCGCCGAGTTCAAGCAGAACCGGATCACCGCGCACAACACGGTCGTGGAGGCGATCCGCACGCAGCGGCGTGAGGACGCGAAGCTGGCCGAGCAGGTGCGCGCCAACAAGATCAGCGAAGAGGACGCCGACCTCGATCGTGCTCAGAGGGCCGCAGAGACAGCCGCTCAGATCACAGCTGCGCAGCAGACCTTGCAGCTGCAGTGGGCCCAGGCCAAGGGCTGGTACCGCGACGCCAACGGGCGCCCCGTGGCCATGCCGGGGAACACCTTGAAGATCGGCCCCAACGGGCAGATCACTGCCGTCGAGACTCCCGACCCCTCGACGGTGCTCTCCAACAAGGCCGCGATGATGAACGCCGCCAGCAGCCAGGCGGCAGCGCGCGGCTGGTACTGGCTCGGCACCGGCAAGAACCGTCGCCGCGTCGCGACCGAGGGCAACGTGCTCAACTTCGACAAGAACGGCAAGTTCCTGGGCGTGAAGCGTGACCCGAGCCAGTACGCCACGGGCTCGGCTGGCACCTCGGCGACGAGCCTGGCCACGATCAACCGCAAGATCAACACCCAGATCGACGACTGGGTCTACGGCAGGCCTCCCGACACCGAGAAGGACTCGCTGGGGCGTTCGTACACGCCGGGCTGGGACCCGAAGACGCAGACGGTCACCGACCAGCTGGCCTACGCAGGAGCAGGCGGCACGCAGGCGCTCTCCTACTGGGAGGTCGTCGACCGGATCATCACCGAGGGCGGAGGCTCGATCAGCGAAGAGCAGGCACGTCAGCGGGTCAACCGCATCTTCCAGAAGAACGGCACCAACCCGAACTACGCGGCCCTGTACGACCTGGCGCTCGGCGAACGAGTCCCGGCCGGGGTGACAGCTGGAGTCAGCGGCTACGGCGGTAGGTAGTGCCCGACCGTCCGGTCATTCGTTTCGGCGGTCAGACTCAGGTCGATCGCCCCGTAGTCCAGTTCGATCGTGGCCCAGGGGCTCAGCGTCCCGTGATCCGCTTCGGCCAGCCAGGGGTCGGGGCAGAGCCGGACAAGCTCGACAAGGGCGACTTCCTGCCCAACCTGGTCGGTGGGCTCGTACGCAGCTTCACCTCACTGCCCGCGGTGGCCGTGCACGCGGTCACGACCCCGCCCGAGCGCCAGGCGCTGGAAGTCCTGCAGGGCATGTACGAGATCGGCAAGGGCTACTACAACATCCCGCGCGCCTACGGCAACCTGGTCGTCGGAGACCGCGACGACTACCGCAAGTTCCGCGAGCAGTTCGAGCAGCGCTTCTACGAAGACCCGCTCACCTACTCGCTCGTCGGTCTCGTCGCAGGCAGGGGCATCGGCGCCCGTGCGGGTGCGGTCAACGCCTTGCGCCGGGGCGAGACCGGCCACCTGATCGGTCGCATCCCCGAGAGCGACCTGCGCGAGCCCACGCGCACGTTCACGCCGCGTGCGGTCAGTCGCGCAGCGCTACTGGGCTGGGACCCCAAGGTGCCGGAGGGGATGCAGCGCAACGTGATCAGCGTGCAGCTGGGCAGGGACATCCCCGGCGTCGGGATCAAGGGCACCGAGCTCGTGACGCGCACACTGCCGCGCCAGCACTACCGCGCCCAGCGCGCGATCCTCGTCGACCGTGCTCTGAAGCGTCTCCCCGCGCACTGGTGGCTCGTCGGCGAGAGCAGTCGTGCTGCGCGTGCGCTGCGCAAGAGCACGCGTCCGCCCTACCTGGCGCTGGTCAGCCTGCCCGCCTTCGCCGACGCCGACAAGGCGTTCCGGGACATGGACAAGAACGAGCAGACGGCCGCAGGCCTGCTGAACGCGCTGCCCGACCCCGAGGATTACGCCACGCACATCGAGAACATGAAGACGCTCGGCACTCCGGCCGCTCTGCAGACCTACCGCATGCTGACCAACCCGAAGATCCGCGCGCTGTACGAGAGCCCGTCGCAGCGCATGCTGACCTACAACGTGCTCGCGCACCAGCTTGCCCAGGCGCGCGAAGAGATCCTCGTCCGCACGGGTGCAGCAACCCCCATAGCTCAGCCCACGCATGCTCCCGTGTCGCTGTTGAAGAAGTTCAGGGTCTACGACGTTCCCGGCTACTCACACAGAGAGTTGCAGGCGGAGATCGAGAAGGGCGGCATCACCGAGCCGATCGAGATCGGAGTCGACCCGAAGGGTCGGGCAGCGATCCTCGACGGTAATCACCGCATCGCGATCGCCGAACGGCTCGGACTGACAGAGGTGCCGTTCGTGATCACGCGCGTCGACGAGCTCGGTAAAACCAAGGTGCCGATCGGCGCCGGGGATCTCAAGCCTCTGGGGTTGGACGGCTCGGTGGGCAAGGTGCCCGAGTTCGAGGCCAGTCCCTACCGGCAGACGCAGATCGTCAGGGGCGGGCGCTATCTGACCAACTCGGTTGCCAACAAGTTCTTGCGCAAGACGGACGCCGACTGGCGTGCAGCACAGCGCCAGAAGCGCAAGCTCGTCAACGAGGTCGATCGCTTCGGCACCACCGACCTGCGCGAGATCACACGCCAGACCCGGCAGGCCTCGAACGAGTTGATCCAGGAGTCGCTGCTGCGCGGCAAGGCCTACGAGAGCGCGCAGGAGGTTGTCGACCCTGCACTGACCAGCCTGCAGGGCGTGGCTCGGGCGGCCGACGAAGCCTGGATGCGGCTGGACGACTCGCGCGCAGAGCGCGACATGCTGATGCGCGGCGAGCTCGACCTGCGCTCGCTCGACAAGTACGACATCGAGATTCCCGAAGGGCATCTGTCGGGACGGGTCGGCGACACGGCCGTGGCGCAGGCGATTCAGGACGCCGTGCGCGAGGCCGAGCAGAAGGAAGAGAAGCGCATCCTGCAGGCGCTGGAGCGCGCGCGCACGCGCCGCTCGACAAGCCGTGAGCTCGACGAGCTTGGCCTCGTGATCCCCTCCGATCTGCGTGTGCCGACCGAGGCGATGCTGGCGCAGGCCCGGGACAAGCGCATCCAGGTCGACCGGATCAAGCAGCGGCTCAAGGAGGCGAAGCGCTTCCGTCTGACCGAGACCGAGCAGGCCTCGATGCGGGCGACGATCGACAAGCTGGAGCAGCAGGCGCGCGACCTGGAGACGACGCAGCCGATCAAGCGCTCCCAGCAGGTGCTGGACCGGCGCATGAACTCCCGCTACCAGAAGGCGGAGAAGATCCTGCGTAAGGACCTAGCCGAGATCCGTAGCTCGATCGAAGGCCTGGGCGACCTGCCCACGCACATCTCACCCGTCGAGCAGAAGCGGGTGGCGATGATGGCGGCAGCCGAGCGCGCCTATCGCAAGGACGCCAAGGCCTACGAGCGCCTGTTCGCTGCCGAGAACACACTGCGCGAGTCACTGGCGCGCACGATGGGCACGAGCGAGAGGATGGCGAAGACGGCCAAGGCGCGCCAGGACCTGCGCGAGCGCAAGATCACCTTCATCGCCGGTCAGCGCGAGCGCGCCCGTGACCTGAGCGCCCACCAGGAGGAACTGATCGCGCTGCGCAACGAGATCGACGCCTCGCGCGGCATGCTGGTCGGCGGCGGCTCGCCCGCCGAGCTTCGCGCCGAGTTCGAGCGGGCAGGCAGGCCGCTGCCCTACTACCGCCCCGACGTGATGGCGGTGGAGCGTCCGAACCGACTCTCCCGTGCCGAGGGCTCGATCACGCCACCGCGTCCCGGCGCCGACATCTACCCCAGTCGCTCGATCCTGTTCCGCACCGGCCAGCTTGCCTTCCACCCCGACAGCCTGGGCCCGGCCTACTTCGTCGCCGCCAAGCACGACCTGAACACGGCCATGCACAAGCAGGCGATGGCGATGGCAGTGAAGCTGCCCTGGGGCGAGAACCTGCCCAAGGGCTACGAGTACCTGCGCCGCACACGCGGCGAGAAGATCCCCGAGACGGCGCAGCTGGGCGGCTCGCACATGCTGGCGATCGCGCGCGAGTTCGAGCGCGAGGAAGATCTGACCACGATCGACAAGGACGACGCCGACCTGGCCGAGCAGACGATCGACGGTCGCCGCTACCGGCTGATCGTGCCCAAGCGCTTCGCCGACGAGTTTCGCTCCGAGGGCAAGAAGTCGAACTTCTTCCTCAAGAACATCATCGAGAAGCCGATGGACGTGTGGCGCACGCTGCTGCTGCACCTGCGCGTGCCCTGGCTCGTCAACAACATCCTCGGCAACAGCTTCCTCTACGCGATGCGCTTCGCAGGCGTGGGTGGGCTGGCATCGCTCTTGCGCTTCTACGCCGAAGACGCGAAGACGATGGGCTACGTCCCGGCGATGCGCAGGCTCGCCTCCTACACGCTCTCCAAGGAAGACCAGGCGCAGCTGAACCCGGAGCAGATCCGCGGCACCTTCCTGGAGACCTCGGCCACGGGCGAGACGCCGCAGGCGATCCGTGACCTGATGCCCGCCTCGGCCGCTCGCTACATCGACGAGAGTCGCAGAGCACGCCAGGGCGTGAAGATCGCCCAAGGCGTGCCCACGCTGCTGCCTCGCATCGACAAGGCGACCGAGCGCTACCTGCGCCGCAAGGCCAGCGTGCGTGTGCTGCGCGGCAGCCAAGAGGTGCAGGACGCCTACCGCCGCATCCGCCAGGAGGGTGGCGACCCGAGCTTCAAGGAGGCCGTCGAGCGCGCCTATGCAGGCGACCCGAACTTCAAGGATTACGTGATGACGGAGGTCAACCAGGCACTGGGTGACTTCCTGTCGCTGTCGCGCACCGAGCGCAGCTACATCCGCCAGCTGGTGCCCTTCTACGCGTGGATGCGTGAGATCAGCCGCATCGCCGGGCACCTGCTGATCGACCATCCGCTGCGGCTGGTCGTGCTCAACCAGCTGGCCCAGGCTGCCAGCGAGATCCAGGCAGAAGAGGTGCCCGAGTACATGCGCGGCGCCGTGCTGCAGGAGAAGGCGGGCTGGCTCGGAGCCCTGATGGACAAGATCCCCGGCGGGCCTCTCAGCCCCGGTGGCGAGGGCGTGGCCGCGCTCAACCTGCACGGCGCCTCGCCGTATGCGACGGTCACCGACACCGCGCGTGGCCTGCGCGCCCTTGGCCCCTTCGGCGCCAACCAGTACGACAAGCG
>Ga0111539_10002704_pt1 | contig 23510 bp, 2 predicted proteins | sample RhiMethybrSRZTD1_FD_79667 | JGI IMG/M metagenome (GOLD analysis project Ga0111539, IMG submission 79667) | Populus rhizosphere microbial communities from Tennessee, USA - Rhizosphere MetaG P. TD hybrid SRZTD1 (version 2) (version 2) | ecosystem: Host-associated > Plants > Roots > Rhizosphere >...
GACCGGGAGCGCCGGATCGAGCGACGACACGATCTGGCGAATCGGACCGGCCAGCGCGTCGAGTGGCTGTGTCGTCCGCATGACGATGTTCATCGAATTGGGGACGAAGTTCGCGGCGGCGTTGTTCGTGAGCTGCTCGAAGTTGAAATACAGCTCGGTGCCCGTCTTCTTGTCGACGCCGCCCTGCTTCACGTCCTTCAGGACGCCGACGATGGTGAACCACGGGATGTTCGCGCTCGGCGGACCAAACGGCCGCACGCGGCGGCCGATGGGGCTCTGATCCTTGTAGAAGGTTCGCGCCATTGTCTGGTTGATCATCACCGTCGTGCCGAGCGCATCGGTCGGTTGGAACGCGCGTCCCTCGACGATCGGAATCCCCATCGTTTCGACGTAACCGGAGGTGACGGTGTTGTAGTAGTCGACGTTGGCGAACGGTCCCTTCGGCGGCGGGACGTAGCCTTCGATGTTGGTGTCGTTCGCGTTGACCTGACGGAGGGGCGGCAGACCGCTCATCGCAGCCACGCTCTGCACGCCGCCTGACGAGCGCAGCTGGTCGAGCAGCCGCGTGTAGAACGTGCGGACCTGCTCCGGTTTCGAGTACGCGGCGTTGGGCAGCGCGACCGCGAACGTCACGAGCTGACTCCGGTTGAAGCCGGCATCGACGTTCGCCAGGTTCATCACCGTGCGCAGCAGCAGGCCGGCGCCGATGACCAGCGCGACCGCGAGCGCCACTTCCCCCATCACCAGGCCGCGCCGCAGACGATTGCGGCTCACGCTGGCCGTGGTCCGCTGGCCGCTTTCTTTCAGCGCCGCTGCGGTCGCGGTCGGGGCGACGTGCAGCAGCGGCGCCAGACCGAAGACGACACCAGTGGCGAGGCCGATCGCCAGCGTGAAGGCGAGCACTCCGAGGTCGAGCGATACGTCCGCCGACCGCGGCAGGCTGTCTGGATAGGCGGCGATCAGCGCTTGGACGCCGAACACCGCCACGCCGAGGCCCAGCAGCGCGCCGGTGCACGACAGCAGGCACCCTTCGACCATGAACTGGCGCAGCAGCCGCAGGCGTCCGGCGCCAAGCGCCATGCGCACCGCGAACTCCTTGTGCCGCGATTCGGCGCGCGCCAGCAGCAGATTCGCGAGGTTCGCGCAGGCAATCAGCAGCACGAAGATCACCGCACCCTGCAGCACGAGGACGGCCGTCCTCGCGCTGCCGACGATTTGCGCCTGAAGGGCGTCGAGACGCAGCCGGTGATTCTGCGTGTCCGGCGTGTGCGGACCGCGCGTGGCGTCGGCCGCGCGGGCGATCGACGTCGGCCAGCCTTCCAGCAGCGTATCGAGTTCCGCTTTCGCACTGGCCAGCGTCGCGCCGTCTGCGAGCCGTCCAATCAGGTACAGGAAGTGGTTGCCGCGGTTCTGCCGGTTCGCCGGGTTGACGACCAGTGGAAGCCAGACTTCGACGTGCTGGTCGGCGACGTCGAATCGCGGCGGCATGATGCCGACGATGGTGCGGCGGATGCCGTTGATTTCGACAGGCGTGTTCAGGACGTCCGCGCGGCCGCCGAATGACGACTGCCACACCTCGTGCGACAGCATCGCCACCTGCGGGCCGTTGGGACGGGTTTCAGCCGCGTCGAAGGTCCGCCCGAACATCGCGTTGACGCCCAGAACCTTGAAGAGTTCTGCGGATGCAATCCCGGAATTGAGACGGCGGGGACGATCGGGCGCGGTGAGGTTGGCCTGCCCGGTGGTGAAGGCGCCGACCGCCGAAAACGATTTCGTCCGTTCCTGGAACTCGAGGAACTCCGGCGGCGAAATCCAGAACTGGTCGAATCCCATTTGCGGAAACTGGCTCGAGATGTAGACCAGCCGCTCGGGCCTCGGATAGCCAAGCGGCCGCAGGATGACGGCGTTGACGACGGAGAAAATCGCGGTGTTCGCGCCGATTCCGAGCGCCAGCGTGAACACAGTGATGAACGTGAATCCCGGCGTGCGCAGCAGGTTGCGGACGGCGTGGCGCAGATCGCGCAAGAGAGAATCCATAGCGGGGTTAGACGAAACGCCGGCGGCGGGGGTTGAATCCCCGGGCCGGCAGAGTTGGTAATGGCATAATACGGAAGTTTTCCCGACAACCGAATGGGCCCCCAAGACCGAGACGCCCGTAAGTCGGCGTCGCCGGCGGATCGTCCCACGATTCCGCCGACGGCGGCATCGACACCGGTCCCGCCATCGACGACCGTCATCCGAGCGGTCCCGACGGGCCCGCTGACGCTCGGCCAGACCTTCGGCCGTTACCACATCATCAAGCTGCTCGGCATCGGCGGCATGGGCGCGGTCTATCAAGCGTGGGATCACGAGCTCGGCGTCGCCGTCGCCGTGAAAGTGATCCGGCCCGACGCCATCGCCGATCCGGTGGCGGCACAGGAAGTCGAGCGGCGCTTCAAGCGCGAGCTGCTGCTGGCGCGCCAGGTCACGCACAAGAACGTCGTCCGCATCCACGACCTCGGCGAAATCGACGGCATCAAGTACATCACGATGACGTACGTCGAGGGCGAGGATCTCGCGACGAAACTGAAGCGCGAAGGCCGGCTGCCGGTTCCGCGCGCGCTGCATATCGCGCGTCAGGTCGCGGCGGGACTTACAGCGGCGCACGAGGTCGGCGTCGTGCATCGCGACCTGAAGCCGGCCAACATCATGGTCGACGCGACGGATCACGCGCTGATCATGGACTTCGGCATCGCGCGGTCCGAACGGGCCGGCAGCGCTGGCGGCACCGACCGCGCCACCGCGGTGAATGCGCCCGCGCCGACCGAGTGGGCGCCGAAGGCCGGCGACAGCAGCTCGTTCCTGAATGCGGCGACCGTTGCCGGCGTGGTGGTCGGCACGCTCGAGTACATGGCGCCGGAGCAGGCGCAGGGAAAGCCGGCCGACCATCGCGCCGATCTCTACGCGTTCGGCCTGATCCTCACCGACCTTCTGCTCGGTCCGGTGCGGCTGTCCGGCAACCAGACACCGGCCAGCGAGCTAACCGCGCGCATGCTTCAGGCGCCGCCGCCGCTGCGGAAGCGCGACGCCTCGGTGCCGGAAGCGATCGACCGGGTGGTCGCACGCTGCGTCCAGCCGGATCCGGCGGCACGCTTCAGCACCGCCGCGGAATTGCTGACCGCCCTGAATCGGATGAACGATCAGGGTGTCCCCATCCGGCTTCCGCGCCGGGTGACGACTTCCCTGCTGGCCGCCACTATCGTCGCCATCGCTGCCATCGTCGGCAGCACTTGGTGGGTGGCGCGCCGCCAGCCGCCCCCCGTCGTGCAGCACGATCCGGTTCCGGTCCTGGTCGCAGACTTCGAGAACCGGGCGAACGATCCGGTCTTCGACGGCGCGGTCGAGCAATCGCTGGCGATTTCACTCGAAGGAGCGTCGTTCATCACCTCCTACTCGCGGACGTCGGCAAAGGCGCTCGCGCAGCAGCTGAAGTCGGGCGCGAAACTGGACGCGGAAACGGCGCGTCTCGTCGCGCTGCGCGAAGGCATCGGCGTGGTGCTGAGCGGCGCCATCGAGCAGAAAGGCACCGGATACGCCATCCAGGTGCAGGCGGTGGACCCGCAGGGCAAAGTCCTGAAACAGGCAAGCGCGGACGCCAAGTCGAAGGCCGACGTGCTGACGGCGGTCGGTACGCTGGCCACGCAGATTCGCCGGGCGCTCGGCGATACCTCTCCCGCGACGGACGCGCAGGCCGAAACCTTCACGGCGGCGTCACTCGACGCGGTGCGCGAGTATCAGGCCGCGCAGGATCTTGCTTCGGCCGCGCGCGATGAAGAGGCGATCGCCCGCTACCGGGCGGCGCTGCAATTCGATCCGAATCTCGGCCGCGCCTACAGCGGCATTGCCATCAGCGCCGGGCGGCTGGGCCGCGTCGAGGAAGCGGATCAGGCATTCAAGACGAGCCTGACGCTGCTGAACCGCCAGACCGAGCGCGAACGCTTCCGCAGCCTTGGCGCCTACTACCTGCTGATCGCGCACAACTACGAGAAGGCCGTCGAGAACTACGCCGAGCTCGTCAAGCGCTATCCCGCCGATCGCGCCGGACACAGCAACCTGGCAGTGGCCTATTTCAGCCTGCTGAATTTTTCCAAGGCGCGGGAGGAAGGTCAGCAGGCGATCCAGATCTACCCGAAGATCCCGACGCTGCGGAACAACTTCGCGCTGTTTGCCATGTACGCGGGAGATTTTGCGACCGCCTCGACGGAAGCGGCGAAGGTCCTCGCCCAGGATCCGAAGTTCTCGAAAGCCTACTTGCCGGTCGCGGTCGCGGCGCTGGCGGATGGCAAGGCTGATGCGGCACGCGAAGCCTACACGCGCATGGCGGCAACCGGCACCGTCGGCGCGTCACTCGCGACGCTCGGTCTCGCCGACGTTGCGCTGTACGAGGGCAAGGCGGAGGAGGCAATCAAGCTGCTCGAGCCGAGCATCGACGCGGACATCAAAGCGAGGAGCACGGCGCGAGCCGCGGCGAAGCTGATCGCGCTCGCCGACGCCGCGCTCTCCAATCGCAAGGCGGACGACGCCCGTAACGCCGCGGCCTCCGCGCTGAAGCTGGACACGAGCGACGCGACACGGGTGGCCGCCGCCAGGATCCTGCTGCGGACCGATCGGGAAGCCGACGCGCGGAAGATCGCCGCCGACCTGGATCGGCAGATCAATGTCGGCAGCCGGGCGTACGCGAAGATCATCGAAGGCGAGATTGCGCTTCAGCGTCACCGGCCGACCGAGGCCATCGACGCGTTTCGCGCGGCGACTGGGCTGCGCGACCTCTGGCTGGCCCGTCTCGATCTCGGTATCGCCTACGTGGACGCACAACATCACGCCGAAGCGCTGTCGGAGTTCGAAACCTGCAGGAAACGGCGCGGCGAAGCCAGCGCGCTCTTCCTCGACGACCAGCCAACGTTCAGGCTGCTCGCGCCGCTGCCCGGCTGGCTGGCCCAGGCCCAGAAGGGCCTCGGCATCGCGCCATAAACAACTGTCAACTTTCAAGGCTCAAGGCTCAACTCACCCTGCGCTGAGAGTTGAGACTTGCGAGTTGAGACTTGCTATCTCGGCGGTGTGTTGGCGACGTCGCCTTGTCTGGACGTGTCCGGCGTGCTGAAGAACGCGATCGCCGGCGACGATAGCGGCGCGCCGCATGACGGCCCGGATGTGCTCCACGCGGAGACAAGCGGATTCCATCTGAGGATCGGCGTCCGGCTCTTCATCGCTGGGAGATCGAGCTCGAGCGGCAACCGATTCATCCACGCGTCAGCGCTGCCCGGATCGGCGATCTCGCCCGACTGGTAGCTGCCGGCGCTCGGCCCGAAGCCGCCCGCCACGAACACGCGGCCGTCGGGCAGACCGATCGCGACCGGCCCCTGGCGGGCAACCGCCATGTCGTTGCCCCGGGCGAACTGACCGGTCGCCGGATCGAACACATCGATCGTGTAGAGAGAACCGCCGAAGTTGTCGTCACCGCCGGCGAGGACGACGCGTCCGCTGACCAGCTTGGCGGCGCCATGCGCGCGACGAACACTGAGCAGCGTGCCGACGTTGGAAAACAGGTTCGTGGTCGGGTCGAAGACCTCGCCCACGACCGCCGGCGTGTTGATGAACAGCTGCCAGCCGCCAGCGATGAGGACACGGCCATCGCTCAAGAGCGTACCGGTGAACGCGGCCCTCGGCGTGTTCATCCCGTTCGTGACGACGAACGATCCCGTCGCGCCTGGGCCGTCGAGATAGAGCTCCGCGGTCGTATTGTTCGTCGCGCCCCAGCCGCCGGAGAACAGCACGCGCCCGTCGTTCAAGGTGACGGCGCTGTGCTCGGTCCGCCCGATGTTCATGCTTGGGCCTGCGATGAACTGACCTGTGTGCGTGGCCGGGTTGTACTGGAAGATCTCGGTCGTCGAATATGAGGGCTGACCGAAGTTCGACTGTCCCCCGGCGATGAGCACTCGATTCCCGGGAAGCAGCGTCGCCGTGTGCAGCTGGCGGATCACGGACATCGATCCGCTCGCGACCCACTGGCCTGTCGCGGGGTTGTAGAGCTCGGCGCTCGACAGCGCGACGTTGAGGTTGCGGCCGCCGGCGACGAGCACCCAGCCATCCGGCAGCACGGTCGCCGTGTGGTGATACCGGTACTGGTTCATCGACGGGCTCGACCGGAACTGTCCTGGCGGCACGCCATTGATCGTCCCCGCGGTCGGGTTGTACAGCTGCGTCGTCTGCGTGAAACCACCCTCGAAGAGCACCAGGCCGTTGTTGATGCCGCTGGTCAGCAGAGTACCGGTGCCCCATGCGCGGCCGTCGACCATGAAATCCTGGGTGCTGAAATCGCCCATCAAGGTGTGGAACGGAATGTCGGGGCGCGCGGGATCCGACTGGCTCAGAGGCGTCCAGCTGCCGGGGCCGCCAAAGAATGCGTCGCCGCCTGGCGACGAGAACGTCTGATTCACCGTGTCGGGCTGCGCCTTGGCCACATGGCACTGACCGGCTGACGAGAGGACGAGCGCCAGTTGATCGCCGCGCGGGACCTGCACCGTCGTCAGCAGCGGGAACTGCCGGTAGTACGCGGGGAAGGGGGCAAAGGAAGCGACGCGCGCCGCCGGCACGTCGACGGCGCTGACGACCACGCCGTTCGGCTTCCCGTCGACGACACCCTGAATCTCGACATGGAGACTCGCGTTGTCGCAGAAGACCGGCGCCTCGATGGCCTGCAGGACGCCGCGCATCTGGACCCTGAAGACCTGCGCCAGCTGGACACCTCCCGCCCAGTGGAAATATGGCAGCGGGATCTGCGAGTCGATCTGCCACGCCGACTGATCGAGCGTGCCGACCCGAAGCGTGAACTGCTGCGGCGGCGTCGTGAAGGTGCCGTCCGTTACCTGGACACTGATTGGATAAGAGCCGGTCTTGCGCGGCTGGTCGTTGTTGAAACAGCCGTTCGATCCGAAGGTCAGACCCGGCGGCAATGTGCTGGGGCCGCCGACGACACTCCATACGCGCGGGCCATTGCCGCCGTTCGCGCTCAGGCACCAGCCGTAGTTCCAGGGCGCCGTCGGATCGTCGAGATAGGTCGTCGTGATGGTGAGCGGCTGGCTGACATTGATGGACACCGCTCGCACCGCCGCCTGGCCGATCGAATCGACGGCGCGGACCTGGAACTGGTAGTAGCCGAGCGAGTTCGGCGTGCCGGAGAACGTGCCGTTCGGATTCAGAGTCAGGCCGGGCGGCGGCGTCCGGCCGTTGGGCACAAGCGACCAGGTCAAGCTGCCGACTCCTGTGCCGCTCAACGCCGGTGTGTAGCTCACACCGGTGTAGGCGTTTGGCAGTGCGCTGGTCGTGATATCCACCGGATCGATGCGGACGGTTACCGCTTGCGCGTTCGAATGGCCGCCGCCGTCGACGACGGTGAACGCGGCGTAAAACAGCCCGGACTGCGTCGGAAGGCCGGTGATGGCCCTGGTTCCGGCGTCGTACTGCAATCCCGGCGGCATCGACCCTGACGCCATGGCGATTGCATAGCCAGCGCCGGTGCCACCCTGCGGCGTGAGCGTCGCCCCCGGGTAACTGACCCCCGCGTGCCCATCGGGCACGTTGATGCCGCCGATCGACACGGCAGTCGCCAGGTCGTACAGCTCGGCGGTCCGGCCCCCGAGATTGCTCCACCCGTAGGTGCCGACCAGCAACACCTTGCCGTTCTGCAGGAGCACGGCTTCATGCTCCTCCCTCGACGCGAGCATGCTGCCGGCGTCCACGAAGCCGGTGCCTGGCACGTAGCGTTCCAGCGACGCATGCCCGACGTGGCTGATGCAGCACGCGCCCTCGAACATTCCGCCGGCGATCAGCACGCTTCCGTCGGCCAGCGTCGTGGACGTGTGATTCAGTCGGCGGTTGTGCATCGAACCAGCCGACACGAACGTGCCCGCCACCGGATCGAAGACTTCCGCGCTCGCCGTCGAGTCGTTGCTGCTGCCGTAGCCGCCGGTCAGCAGCACCTTGCCGTTCGTCAGCAGCGCAGCCGCGTGGCCGGATCGGAATTCGACCATCGACTGCGCGGTTGTCGTAAACGCATTGGTGACCGGATCGTAAATCTCGCCCTGCATCCCGCTGCCCCAGCCGCCGGCGACGAACACGCGGCCGTCGTTCAACGCCGTCGCGGTGTGCCGCTCGCGAGGCCATGCCATGGCTGGGCCCGGCGTGAATGTCTTCGTCTCCGTGTCGTAGATGTCGACCGTGTTGACGTTGTGGTAGTTCGACAACGCGTCGAAGTAGTAGCCGCCGGTCAGCAGCACGCGGCTGCCGGAGATCCGGGTAGCGGTGTGCTGCGCACGGCCGAGCGACAGCGTCGAGTTCAGCAACTCGAACGTGCCCGTGCCCGGGTGGTACAGCTCGGCGGAGTCGAGATACAGATTGTTGCCGCTCGTGTCCTGGCCGCCGGCAATCAGGACGTCGCCGCTGGGGAGCAGCGTCGCCGTGTGGCGCACGCGCGGACGGGTCATGTTGCCGGTCGGCGTGAACAAGCCGGTTGCCGGATCGTAGATCGATGCCGCGGCCTGATTGCTGTTGCCGCCCGTGACCAGAACACGGCCGTTGTTCAACACCGTCGCCGTGGCTTCGCCGCCGTGGTACACGGGCATGATCGACAGTCCGGTGCTCGGCTGCACGATCGTCTGGAAGCCGATGTCGAAGCGGCCGTCGAAATCCTGCAGCCGCTGCCACGAGGCGCCCGTGTTCGCGTAATAACCCTCGCCGATGTACGAATCGAACGCCGCCGGGCGCACCGTGCAGGCGGCGTCGGCGCTGAACACCACCGTGAACTGCTGGTCGGCCGCGAAGAATGCGGGCTGCGACAGGAAGATGAAGCTGGCGGTCGACGGCCCCGATCCGCTCGTCACGATATTGCCATCGGGTCCGCCATTGGCGGCAATGCCCTGCACAGACACGGTGATCGTGGTGTTGGCTGGACAGCTCGGCGAGAAGAGACGGACGGCGCGCAGCGTGCCGGTGAAACCGGTGATGACGCGCTCGCCCAGTCGCGCGGCACCCGCGCCCGGACCGCCAAACGCCAGCGCCGGCTGGTTGTTGTCCTGCGACGATCCCTGATCGTCAGCCATCGCGATCGTGATCGACAGCGGCTGCGTCGCAGTTTGCGGCGGCGACGACTCGTCGGTGACCCGCGCCGTGAAGTTGAACGTGCCGAAGGCGCTGGCGGCGCCGGAGAAGCAGCCGTTCGTCTGCAGCGTGTAGCCGGTGGGCAGCGTTCCGGCGTCCCTGGTCCAGGTTCGGTTGCCGTTGCCACCAGACGATTGCAGACAGCCGGAGGAGTAGCCCTCGTTGAACACGCTCTCGGGCAATGCGATCGTGGTAATCGTCAGCGGGTTCGTCACGTTGATCGCGTGCGCCTTGAGCACGATCTGGCCGTTGGCGTCGACCGCGCGGACTTCGAAGTTGTAGTAGTTGAACGTATTCGGCGTACCGGAGATCAAGCCGGCCGCGTTCATCGTCAAGCCAGGCGGCAGCGACGAGCCCGGCGGCACCGACCACGTCGCCGGTGCCGACGACGTCATCTGGTAGCTGTAGAAGACATTCAACCCCGCACCCGGCAGCGAATAGGGGCTGGTAATGGCAAACGATCCGACTTGCAGCGCGAGCGACTGCGTGTTGGAGTGGCCCGCGGCGTCGGTGACCTTGAGGCCGACGCTGAAGGCGCCCACGGCGGTCGGCGTGCCGGACAGCGAGAAGGTCGCGCCGTTGAAGATGGAATTGATCCCTGGCGGCAGCGCGCCGGAGACCCACGCGAACTGATACGGCCCGCCGCTGCCACCCGTCGGCGTCAGCGCCGCCGCATACGCGACACCCACCTGGCCGTTTGGCACCACCGTCGGACTGAATGTCGGCACGGCCGACTGGTCGTAGATCTCGGCGGTGTCCCCCGTGATCCACGATTGCGAGCCGCCGCCGACGAACAGCACCGTGTTGTCCGGCAGTCGCACCTCGTCGTGGCCCTGGCGGCGCGTCACCATCGTGCCCGCCGCGACGAACGAATTCGATGCGGGCAGATATCGCTCAAGCGACGCCAGTGGCAGCGTGTAGCTGTTGACGCTCTGCTCGTCGTAGCCTCCGGCTACCAGCACGCTGCCGTCCACCAGCAACGTCGCCGTGTGGGAGTACCGCTTGCCGAGCATCGATCCCGCGGCGGCAAACGTGTCGGTCGCCGGATCGTAGAGCTCCGCCGTGTTGCTGATGTCGCCCGACTGACCGCCGACGACCAACACCTTGCCATTCTGGAGCAGCGTCGCCGTATGGCGGCCGCGATTCACCGTACTGCCGGTCGTCGCGGAGAACGTGGCGGTCGCAGGATCGTAAACTTCCGCGCTCCTGTAAGTCCCCCCCGACGTATAGCCGGAGACGACCAGAACCTTCCCCGACGTCAGCAGCGTCGCTGTGTGTTCCTGGCGTCCGGTGGCCATGCTGCCGGTCGGCGAGAACGTGTTCGTGACCGGATCGTAGATTTCAGCTGACGTGAGGTAATCGAAATTGACGCCGAAGAAACCGCCGGTGATCAGCACGCGGCCGTCAGTGAGGCGCGTGGCGGTGTGGTTCTGGCGCCCGGCGCCCATCGCAATCGGCGGCGCAAACGTGCCGGTCGCGGGATCGTAGACCTCGGCGCTGGCGAGCGTCGTGTTGTTGGTCTGATCCCTGCCGCCGGCGACGAGCACCTTGCCGCTCGGCAGCCGCGTCGCTGTGTGGAACTGGCGGCTGACGCTCATACTTCCCGTCAGCGCGGTGGTGCGGGTCGCCGGATCGTAGAGCTCCGCTGTGGCGTCGTTTCCGGTCAGGAGCACCTTGCCGGTATTGAGCAACGTCGCGGTGAGCCCGTTGCGGGCCCGCGCCAGGTAGGTCACCGGCGTCGCCGGCATGATCAACGTCCGGAACCCGATGTCGTAGCGGCCGTCGGTGCTGAGGAGAGTAACCCAGCCCGCGCCGCTGTTCGCATAGGCGTCACCTGCCTGGTAGTTGTCGCTGACCGGCGCGTTCGTGATCGTGCAGGCACTCGGCCCGGTGATGACGAAGGCCAGACGGTCGTTAACGGTCACCGACATCTCCGGCGCCAGCGCGATGCCGTTGTACCCGGTCGAGGCGGTTCCAGTGGCGATCGTCGTGCCGTCCGGCAACCCGACGCCGGTGAGGCGCTGGACGTTGATGGTCACCGCCGTCGAGCAGCTGATGCCGGTGAGGCCGAAGCCGGTCAGGGTGCCGGTCGCACCGACCGTCACAATCTGTGCGAGCGAACGCCCTCCCGCGCCTCCGAAAGCTATCGCGGGCTGGTTCTGGCCGTTGCCCTGCTGCTCCCGCGCCGAGACGTGGACCGTGAGGTCCTGTGTGAGAACCTGCGGCGGCGTCGCGGAATCGGTGAGCTGCGCCGTGAACGTAAACGTGCCGGTCGCCGTGGGCGCGGCGTTGCAGCCGTTCGACTGCAGCGCGAATCCCGGCGCGGGCGCACTGGTCGTCACCGTCCATGTGCGGGTGCCGACGCCATTCGACGAGCCCAGACAGAACGTGTTGGCCTCGAGGACGGCGTGCTCGGGCAGGGTGGTCGTCGTGATGACCATCGGGCTCTGGATATTGATCGCGAGCGTCTTCAGTGCCACCTGACCGGTGGCGTCGACCGCGCGAGCCTCGATGGTGAAGAACCCCGTCACCGTCGGCGTGCCAGAGATCAGCCCGGCTCCGTTGATGGACAAGCCCGCTGGCAGCGCCCCGGAGGCGGGCGCCAGCGAGAAGACGATCGGCGGCGCGCCCGACGCGGTGAGCTGGGTCGAGTACAGATGATTCTGCGCACCGTCGATGAGGCGATACGCGTTGGTGATCACATTGATGGTGCCGACGCGGATCGGCAGCGACTGAACGTTGGTGTGCGCCGCCCCATCCGTCACCGTCACGCTCGCCTGGAAGACACCGTTCGCGGTCGGGGTCCCGGACATCGTCAACGTGGCGGGGTTGTAGACGAGACCCGGCGGCAACGTCGACGCGAGGATCGCGATCTGATACGGCGGGCCGCCGCCGCCGGCTGCCGTCAGTACTGTTGCCGGGTACGGCACGCCGACCTGGCCGTCGGGGACGGACGTCGTCGTGAGCTGCGGCGTCGTCGCAAGATCGAACAGCTCCGCCGACGTCGTGCTCATAAAGGACTGACCGACGCCAGAGGCGAGCAACACTTTGTTGTTCGGCAGCCTGACCGTCATCTGCCGCGCCCGCCGCGCTTCCATCGCCCCGGCGGGCACGAAGGTGCCGCTCGCCGGCAGGAAGCGTTCGAGCGTGGCGAGCGACAGGACGTAGCTGGCCACGGTACCCTCGGCAAACCCGCCGGCGACGAGCACGCTGCCATCGGCGAGCGTCGTCAGCGAGTGCTCGTATCGCTTGCTCGCCATGTTGCCGGTGGCGGTCCACGCATCGGTCGCGGGATCGTAGATTTCCGCCGCGTTGACGACGTCGCCCGATTGCCCGCCGGCGACGAGGATCCGGCCGTCCGCGAGCGTCGCGGCCGCGGAGAAACCGCGGTTCGACACGATCATGTTTCCAGTCGTCGCCGCGAAGGTGCCGGTCGCCGGCGTGTAGATCTCGGAGCTCCGCTGATTCGAGCCGCTGAGGTAACCCGCCGCGATCAGCACCTTGCCCGATGCGAGCAGCGTCGACGTGTGCGTCTGACGCGCCGTCGTCAGATTGCCAGTCGCGCTGAACGTCTTCGTCGCCGGATCGTAGAGCTCCGCAGAGATCAGGTTCTGGCCCGCCGCGTCGAGACCGCCGGTGATCAGGACACGACCGTCAGCCAGTCGAGTCGCGGCGTGGAATTCACGCACCGTCGTCATCGGGCCATTGGTCGGCGAGAACGTGTTGTTGGCCGGGTTGAAGATTTCAGCGGTCGCCAGCCGGTTGATCGGGTTCGCGTTGTCGCGGCCGCCGGCGACGAGCACTGTGCCGTCGGCGAGCAGCGTGGCCGTCTGATTACTGCGCACGACGCTCATGTTGCCGGTGGCACTGGTGGTGTTCGTGGCCGGATCGTAGACATCCGCGTTGGTGCCCGCCACAACCAGGACCTTGCCGTTGTTCAACAGCGTCGCGGTCCCTCCCGATCGGCCCGCCGTCAGGTAGGCCACATCCATCGCCGGCTGAATCAGCGTGACGAACGACGGGACGTCGTAACGACCGTCGGTGCTGAACAGCGGTACCCAGCCCGCACCCGAATCAGCATAGGCGTCGCCGGCGTTGTAGTTGTCGTTGACGGCGGCATTGTTCAACGTGCAGGCGGTCGGCGAGCTGATGATGAACGCCGCCTGCGCGTCGATCGCAAGATCGATCGTCGGGGCAGTGGTAATCGCCGCGAAGTTGCTGTTGAACGATACACCGGAGGCGATGGTGTTCCCATCCGGCAGGCCGGCCAGCGTCAAGCGCTGGATCTGGACGGTGACCGGACCCTGGCTCGGGCACGAGATGTTGCGCAGCCCGATGCCGGTCAGCGGGCCGGCGGCGCCGACGGTGAACGTCTGCGCAATCCGGCGCCCGCCCGGACCACCGAAGGAGATCGTTGGTTGCGTCTGCGCGCCACTCAGCTGCTCCCGCGGCGACACCCGCCAGGTCAGTGCTCGCTGCACCACCTGTGGCGTGACCTGATTCGTGCATGTCGGCAGGCCGTTCGAGATCGCGCAGTCCGTGACCTGCACCGTGAAGTTGAACGTGCCGTGCTTCGTCAGAACACCGGTGAAGCCACCGGTCGACGTCAGCGTGACGCCAGGCGGCAGGGTGCCGGCCGTCACGATCGCTGACCTCGTGCCGTTGCCGCCGACGATCGGCAACGCCACCGGCGTTTCGTTGACGACGCCTTCACGGAGCGCCGTCGGCGTCACGTCGAGAGCGCCGCTGACCGTGAGCGTCAGAGTTCGCACGGCCACCTGGTTGGCCGCATCGGTCACGGTGACGGTGAACGACGGCAGGGTTCCGTAATTTGGCGGCGTGCCGCTCAGCACGCCGTTCGGCGAAAGCGACAACCAAGCAAGCAGCGGGCTGTTGCCCTTGTCGATCGTCCATGTCACCGCGCCCGATGCGGCGGCAACGACGAGCTGCTGATTGTACGGCGTGTTGAAGGTCGCGGCGGGCAGCGACGTCGTCGTGATGACCGGCGGACCGACGACGATCGTGTAGGTCTGCGACGCGGTCAGCGCATTCGGTCCCGAATCCTTCACCTGGACCGTGAACGTGAAGGTACCGGACTGGAGTAGGAATCCGAAAATCTTCCCCGTCGTGTTGTCGAAACTCAGCCCGCCGGGCAGCGTTCCCGACGTCACGCTCCAGATGGGTGTCCCGGTCGCGCCGGTCACTTGCAGCGTCTCTAAGTAGTCGTTGTCGACTTCTGCGTCGGGCAGCGACGCGGTTGTGATCCTCAGCTGCGGCACGACGCTGACGTTGACGGTTCCCGTCGTCGAACCGCCATGGCCGTCCGAAGCGGTGTAGGTGAAACTGTCACTGCCGGTGAAGTCGCTCCCCGCCGTGTAGGTGACCGTGCCGTCGGCATTGATCACCACGGTTCCGTTCGCCCCTTGCGTGACGCTCGTGATCGCCGGCGCCGCTGTGCCGGGATCGGAGACAATGGCCACGACGGCTTCGGTGTTGAACGTGAACGCGACAATCTGCGACAGCGGTTCATCGACCTCGAGCCTGGCCGGCGCGGCGGGCAGCAGGACCCGGCCGACAATGCGAAGAGTCGCGCCGTCGATGATCGTCAGTGCTCGATCGAGCGCGCTTCCCACGTAGATCCGATTCAATGCCTCGTTGACGGCCACGGACGTCGGACCGCGTCCGACGTGGAGCGTGGCCGTCACCGTGTTCGTCGAACCGTCGACGACGCTGACCGTGTCGGTGTTGTAGTCGGCTACATAGACACGTCCGGTCGTGCTGTTGACCGCGGCATACGTCTGGATTGCGGCGTACGGGCTCGAATTGCCGACCTGCAGTGTGGCGATCTCCTGGTCGTTCGCTCCGTTGAGCACGTGGATCAGGTTCGGCTGACCTGTCGCCTGGCCGCCGACATAGATTCGGTTCAGCACCGGGTTGACGCGAATCAGGTTGACCAGTCCGAGAGCAGCCGGTAACGGTGTTGCGACGTTCGTGGAGCCGTCGAGCACACCGATCGACGTGGTCGACCCGGCCTGTATGCGGAAATAGACCTTGCCAGTGGCCGTATTCGGGGCAATCTGCAGCGATGCGTTGATCTGACCGGGCACGGTCGACGTCGCGGGAATCTGGGTGATGTCGGCCTGCACGGCTGTGTTCGTCGCGCCGTCGATAACCGTGATGCCGCCAGGGAAGGCCGCGCCGTCAAAGCCGTTCCCGACGTAGATCTTGTTCGTGACCTCGTTGACCGCGATGCCGATGGGGAACGGTCCAACGGGTACCGTGGCGATGGCGCCGTTGTTGGACCCGTCGATGACGGTGACGAAACCGGGTAGCGCGTCGGCGCTGCCGGCGGCATTCGCGCCCGCGTTTTGTGCATACAGGCGTCCCGTCACCGGGTTTCTGGCTATTGAGAGGAACCGGCCGTTGGTGTGCGGCAGCGCGAACACCGATCCGATCGCGCCGAGCTCATTCATCAGCGCAATCGAACTCGTCGCGCCCGTCGTGGACACGTACGTGAGATGCGTCGCCGGGTCGACAGCCCCGCCAATCACTTCGACGCCGACCGGCAGGACAGCCTGCGACGTCGCAGCGGCCAGGCCGACGGCCTGTACGAAACCGATCGCGCCGGAGAGATAGGCGCGATGATGGAACGTATCGATCGTCGCCCGCGAGACGCTCTGCGCGGACGACACCGTGCCGACGACGGCGTTCGTGATGGCGTCGACGACGGTCGTTTTCAGCTCGCTCTTGGACCCCGTGATGACTCGGTTGGCGAGCTCGTCGACGAGCACGAACGTCGTGCCATCCTCGCGATCGAGCACGAGCTGCGCCTGGATGGTGTTGAACGTCGGACTCGCACGATTTCCGTCGATGATGACGAGGCGGCTGGCGCCCGGGAATTCCGAGACGCGCACGTACACGTGCCCGGACCCCTTGTGCACCGCGAGCCGAGCGCCAGCCGTGCCGACGCTGCCGGAGGCGGGCAACGTGATCCCGGCGATACGCGTGTCGGTCGCGCCGTCCACCGCGTTGAGGGCCGTCCCACTCACCGAATAGACCAGGTTCGCGGCGTCGTTCACAATCACGCCGACGCTCGGCGTATTCGGAATCGTGAAGGCCGTGTTGTTGTTGCCGTCGAACACCTGGAGGCCGTTCTGCGCGCCGCCACTCACGGCGACATAGACTTTGAACGTGATCGGATTGATGCCGATGCCGAACGCCTGTCCGCCGCCGAGCGTCGGTATTTCGTCGACCACCTGGTGGAAGCTCGGGCTCGTCGGGTCGATGTCGATGACCGTGAAGCGGCCCTGCACCACGTTACCCGCCGATCCAACGACGTTGTTGGTCACGAGCAGCAGATTGTGCGTCTCGTCGATCGCCATGTCAGCCGTGGCGGCGAGCGTCAGCGACATGATCGCGCGGTCGAAGGTCGGGCTGCCGGCGCGGCCGTCGATCGCCATGATCACGTTGTTGCCGCGGAAGTAGGCGATACCGGTGGCCTGATTCACCTTGCTCGAGAGCTGTCCGCTGGACACGGGCAGTTCGATCGCTCCGACGACGGTGTTGGTATCGCTGTCGAGGATGCCGATGCGGAACCCGGACCCGATCGCGCTGCCGGCGCTGAAGTACACCCGGTGACTTCCGGCGACGAATGCGAGCTCGGTTGGATAGGCCAGGTACGGCGCGCCGTCGGGCATCAGGCGGACAGCCTGCAACAGACGTGGCGCGCTGACGTCCGGATCGACGTCGTTCGCCGATGGCAGCAGGGTCACCGCGGAAGCCGTCGTCGTCGTCGCCGTGTCGTCGGTCGCCACCGGCGGCGCATTCGTGCAGATGCCGAAGCTTCCCGCCGCGTAGATCGACGCGATCTCTTCAGCGGTCAAGGCGCGGGTGAAGAGTCCGAGTTCGTCGATCACGCCGTCAAATCGATTGCCGAAGTTGGGCTCGGCGCTGCCGATTCGGAGCGGATTGTCGTTGAGCTCGAACGGAGCCGGCTGAGCGCCGGCGCTCACCAACTGACCGTCGACATAGAAGCTGATGACCGATTCGTCCGCGGTCACGGCCACGTGATGGAACGAGCCGGGGCGGAGATTGGCGCCGACGGACACTCGCTCGCGGAAGCTGAGGCCGCTGAACCACTCGAACAGCAGCTCGGCGCTCCCATCGTTCGCGCGCCGCAGGTAGAGGCCGTAGTTCTCCGTCGTAAACGTCAATCCCTTGGTGGCAATGACGAAGTCGGTGTCGGCGGCTGGAACCGACGCCAGCGAGATCCACGCTTCGAGCGTCACGGCAGAGTCAACGTACAGAGCCGGCGTCGCGGGCACGGTGATCGCGCCGGCGCCGTGGAAGCTGAATCCCTGGCCCACCTTCCCCGCCGCGAATTCGACCGGACCGCTGATGACGCCGTTGTGTCCGTCTTCTGCGTCGTCCGCGTCGCCCTCGCCGCGCCACCAGGCGATCATCCCGCCGGGTTTTGGCGCGCAGGCGCTGGCGAACGCGATCGTGAAGGTCTGCTCGGCGCTGGTGTCGATGCCGCCCGCGCTCGTGCCGCCGTCGTCCTTCAGCACGACGTGGACGGTCGTCACGCCGGTCGCGTCGGACGCCGGCGTATACGTCAGGGTGCCGCTGGCATCAATCTGCGGCGTGACGGCGAACTTCGAGGGATCGTCCGCCGTCACGATGAAGGTCAGTGTTTGCTCTGACTCGTCCGCCGGGCCGGCGGAAATATTCGACGCCCAATTCGGCACCGTCTGCAACGTCGGAGCGGGTGCAAACTGGTCCGGTCCTTTCGTAAAGAATGGCGCGTCGTTGACGGCGCTGACGGTGATGGTAAACATCTGCGGCGCGCTCGTATCGACGCCGCCGTTCGCCGTGCCGCCGGAATCCTGGGCCCGCACGGTGACGAGCGCCTGGCCGTTCGCATTCGCCGTCGCGGTGAATGTCAGCGTGCCGTTGGGCGCAATCGCCGGTTGCGCGAGGAACAGCGCCGCGTTGCCGTTCTGCACGAGGAACGTGACGGTCTGCGCCGCCTCGTCAGGAGCGCCCGGGTTGATGGCCGTCGCCCAGGCCGGTATCGTCTGCGGTCCGGCATCCTCCGCAACGGCGACGTCCGGGCCCTTCACGAAGGACGGCGCGTTGTTCACGGCCCCCACGGTGATCGTGAACTGCTGCGGCGCGCTGGTATCGATGCCGCCGTTCGCAACGCCGCCGGTGTCCTGCGCCCGAACGGTGATGGTCGCCTGGCCGTTGGCGCCGGGCCCCGCGGTAAACGTCAGGCGGCCGTCGGACGCGATTGCCGGCTGCGCCGAGAACAGCGCCGGGTTCGAGTTCTGGATCAGGAACGACACCGTCTGCGCGGCTTCGTCCGGCGGCCCGGCGAGAATCACCGTCGCCCATGCCGCAATCGACTGCGGTCCCGCGTCCTCGACGACGTTGACGTCGGGCCCTTTGGCGAACGACGGCGCGTCGTTGACCGCCGAGACGATGATCGTGAAGGCCTGCGGCGCGCTGGTATCGACACCGCCGTTGGCGGTGCCGCCCGAATCCTGCGCGCGCACGGTGACGAGCGCCTGGCCGTTCGCGTTCGGCACGCTCGTAAACGTCAGCGTGCCGTTCGGCGCAATCGCCGGCTGCGTTGAGAACAGCGCGGCATTCGAGTTCTGCACGAGGAACGTGATCGTCTGCGCCGCTTCGTCCGCGCCGCCCGGACTGATATTGGTGGCCCACGCCGCAACCGTCTGCGGCCCGGCGTCCTCGACCACGGTCACGTCAGGGCCCTTGGTGAACGACGGCGCGCTGTTGACCGACGCAACCGTGATGGTGAACGACTGCGGCGCGCTCGTATCGACGCCGCCGTTCGCCACGCCACCCGTGTCCTGAGCCCTGACCGTGATGGTCGCCTGACCGTTGACGCCCGCCGCCGCGGTGAACGTCAGACGCCCGTCAGGCGCAATCGCCGGCACCGTCGAGAACATCGCCGGGTTGGAGTTCTGGATCAGGAACGACACCGACTGCAACGCTTCATCGGGTGGTCCCGCGAGGATGGCTGACGCCCACGCGGGAATCGACTGCGGCCCCGCGTCCTCCGCCACGTTGACGTCGGGCCCTTTCACGAACGACGGCGCGTCGTTGACGGCGCCGACGGTGATGGTGAATGGCAGTGGCGCGCTGGTATCGACGCCGCCGTTCGCCGTACCTCCCGAATCACGGACGGTGACGGAAATGATCGCGCTGCCGTTGGCATTGCCTGCCGGTGTGTACGTGAGCGTCCCGTTCGGCGCCACGCTCGGTCCCGCTGCGAACAACGTCGGGTTCGTGTTGCCCACAACCTGGTACGACAGGACCGTCTGCGATGCCTCGTTCGCAGGGCCTGGCGAGAAACCGTTCGCCCAGTTCGGCACGGCTTGCGGACCCGCATCCTCGAGCACGGCGACGTTGCTGGCACCGAACGACGGCGCGTCGTTCACATCGAGCACGGTGAGGTCCACGATCGCCGGGTTGGAGGTCACCGGGCCGATCGGCGACACGACGGTGACGGTGAAGGCAAACGAGTCGGGACCGGAGTAGTTCGCCGTCGGGGTGTAGGTCAGATGCGGGGGTGCGTCCGACAGCACGCCGTGCGCGGGCGGCGCCGTGATCGCGAACACCAGCGGCAGACTGCCGCTGACCGCGTCGAGCGTCACCGCCAGCGACTGATCCTCTCGCGTCGACGGCGCTGCTGCCAGCGCCAGCGGTGCGATGCGGATGACGAGGTCCTGCTGGCGGACGTGCGGCGGAATCGCCGAGTCTGACACCTGAACCGTGAACGCGAACCGATCGAACGCCAGCGGCGTTCCGGAAATCACGCCAGTGGCCGGGTTCAACACGAGACCCGACGGCAGCGGCGCGCTTCCCGGGGCCAGCGCCCACACTTTGGGGCCGATCGCTCCGCCGGTGGACGACAACGGCGCGATGTAGGGGCTGCCGATCAGCCCGTCTGGCAGGGACGTCGTGTCGATGGTCAGCGCGATCACCGCCGGCGGCGTCGTGACGCCGTTCTGCGCGTCCTGCGTGTTGACCGCCTGCGAGACGACCGCCGTCGAGACGTTCTGCGAGGCGTCGAACGCCGCGTCGACCAGCACCTGGCGCTGACTGCCGTCCGCCATCGTCACCGTCTTCACGACGTTGTCGCTGCGGTCCGGATCGACCACGCGCAGCGTGATGCGGGCCGTCTCGCCGGGCGCCAGCGACAGCGTCGCGTTCGTCACATCGGGGTTCGTGACGTCGGGGTTGGTGACGTCCGGGTTGTTCGGATTCGCGTTGGTGACGTCGGGGTTGACGATGTTCGAGACCAGCTGGCTGCGCGTCTCCTGCTTGATCGTGCAGTCGGCGAAGGTCGTGATCGGCGTCGTGTAGATCTTCTGGACGATCAGCTGTTTCTTGAATCCGGGCGGCGCGTTCTTGGTCAGGAAGGTCTTGACCGCGAACGATCCGGCCGCGTTGCCGTTGTTCCTGACCGTCCACGACACGTCGACGATCGACCCGTTGACGAGGTCGGCGTTCGTGACGTCCGGATTGGTGACATCGGGATTCGTCACGTCCGGGTTGGTGACGTCCGGGTTGGTGACGTCGGGATTCGTCACGTCCGGGTTCGCGATCCGGACGTTCGTCACGTCCGGATTCGTCACGTCGGGATTGGTCACATCCGGATTCGTCACGTCCGGGTTCGTCACATCGGGGTTCGTGACGTCGGGATTGAAGACCTCGTTGGTGACGTCGGGGTTCGTCACGTCCGGATTGGTCACGTCCGGGTTGAGAAACACCACGCTCTGGAGGCCGCCGACCTTCACCGGCGGTTGCGGCGTCGGCGTGGCCGGAATCTCGACTTCGACGATGTTGACCGGAACCTGGGCGGTCGGACTCGTCGACGTCACATAGACCGTGCGCGACGCCGTCGACCGCGGGGGAATCGTCGCATCGAGCGTCGTGAGCGGGCTGCCCACCGGCGAAAACTGCAGGAACGAGGCGTGTCCGCCGGGCGGCTGATTCGGAATCGTGAAGCGGTAGCGGTGCGGCAGGTCGGTGTTGTTCTGCGCCAGCACGACGAAACTGCGCTGCACGTTTGGATTCAGCCGCTTCGAATTCGACGGCGAGCCGACGATCAGGCCCGGTGTGATCGCCGACGTGTAAATGTTGGAATTGCGCATCCCGGTGCGGCCGGGACTGCAGCTGACGGCCGTGAACGCCGATTGCGGCGGCGTGTACAGCGTCCAGTTACCGTCGGATGGCGGACGGACGTCGCGATTGTCGGTCCAGAACGCGTGCAGCGTGCCGGGACCGGTCGGCAGTGTGTTAAAGATCCACTTGCCGACGGCGTCCTTCACGAACTGCTCGCCCGACATGTCGATGTAGTCGCCGATGAACGGGGTCGTGCCTTGCACGTAGAGCGGCAGGTTCGGCACGTTGAACTGCAGCTGTTCGATCTGGCTCGATCCCGGACGGCTGCCGAACAGGTATTCCGAGACCTTCACCGACGGGTTGAACACCGGCGCGTCGGCGGGCAGCGCCTGCGCCACGCGGACGTCGAGCGTGTGACGCTTCGCCGGCGAGTGCTGGAAGATGTTTTTTTCGTCGACGTACGAGTCGAACACCGACGACACGTCTTCCCGCAGGTCGTAGTAGACGACGGAGAGCTTGCCCGCGAGGAACGTCAGCACCGGCATGATCTGGTGACCACGCCCGGGTGTGTTTTCAATCGGCTGCTGCGGGTTCCACTTGGCGTCGAAGTGCCCGTAGCGCGCCCGGCCGTGATCGTCCTGATCGGTGATGTTTTCGGGAGGCAGCGCTTCTACACGATCGGTCCAGCGAACGCCGTCTTTCGACGTCATCAGCACGACGCGGGCGTCGCCTGGCGGCACATCCTGGTTCGACGGCGGATTCGGACCGTACGGGCCCCACCCACGCTCCGACCATGCGACGTAGACGCGGCCGATGCCATCGATCGCGATCGTCGGGTAGGCATTGGTGCGGAACGTCGACGGCGTGCTGCCCTGATCGAACGGGTTGATCATCGACAGCGTGACCGGCAGCGAGAACGACAGCGGCGCCGGCGCCGCCGAGGCTTTGGCGATCGGCTTCACGTCCTTCGACTTGGCGATCAGCACGGCGTTGCCGCCGGTCGCGTCCGCGAACTGCCGCCACGCGACGAACAGCGTGCCGGTGGCGGGATCGATCGCCATCGACGCGCCCTGGCTCAAGTGGTTCTGCTCGCTGACCAGCGTCGGCTTGCTCCAGGTCGCGCCGCAGTCGTCCGAGCGCGACGCCATGATTCTCGATTTGAGCGTCGCCCCTTCGCCGGTGAACGCGGTGTAGGAGAGATACACCGCGCCGGCCGCGAACTTCTGCACGCCACCAGCGCCGGGCGCGTTGATGGTGCAGGTCAGCGCGCCGGCGCGCGGAATGTCGACGACCAGATACGGCTTGTCGAGGAACCTCGCCTCGGTGCCGGTGTCGACCGCGACGGTGCTGAGGTACTGGATCGGATCGCCGGCCGCATCGTTGTTGTTGTCGATGAAGCGCGACACGAACACCGCGCCCAGTCCGTGCGTGCCACGGTTGAAGGCGATGCCGCTGTAATAGAACATCCCGTTGGGGCCAGACCGCACGGTCGGATCGGCGCCGGCCTGGAAGCCTTTGATCGGCGACGCCAGTCCAGCCGGCGACGTGTCCTGCGGATAGCCCGGCAGCAGCGTGCTCTTCCAGGTCTGACCACCGTCGTACGACTTGAATACGCCGAGCCAGGCGTCGCCGTTCTCCTGCGACTCGGGAAGCCCGGGCAGATCGACGGTGCGGTAATCATTCGCGCCGGCGAGCAGGTGTAGAGGGTTGCGTGTCGAGATGCCGCCCGATGGCTCGTTCTGACGCTGGAGAAAGACGTCGCCGTTGGGCAGGGTCTTCCCCGACACCATGTTGACGTTGGGACCAGCGACCTGCCCGTGAAGCGTCGCGACTGCGCCTGCGGCCACACCCGCTGCGAGCACCGCTGCGGAGACGATCCCGCGGCCCCGCAAGGCGAAAAAAAACTGTGCAAGCATGAAACGGAGAACGAAGAGTCTAGCCAACTCAGCCGTTCCAATTCCACACCAATCTCGCAACTAAAAGAAAATAGAGAGCTTGCGGGCTGACTAGTCCGCTGCTGAGCTGACTTTAGTAGGTGTGGGGGCCGACGAGGGCGGGTAAAAGGCAGGGGTACGTAGTGTCCGGCTTCAGCCGGAGTACGTAGTGTCCGGCTTCAGCCGGACACTACATGCACCAAGAGCTCAACTGGCAGCCGGAGC
>Ga0111539_10002705_pt1 | contig 23508 bp, 14 predicted proteins | sample RhiMethybrSRZTD1_FD_79667 | JGI IMG/M metagenome (GOLD analysis project Ga0111539, IMG submission 79667) | Populus rhizosphere microbial communities from Tennessee, USA - Rhizosphere MetaG P. TD hybrid SRZTD1 (version 2) (version 2) | ecosystem: Host-associated > Plants > Roots > Rhizosphere >...
CGCAACCAAGGGTGGTATCTACCTGGGTGTAGGGCCCGAACAGAACTTCACTTACATCGCTAAGACGCGTCCACGTCTTGCGATCCTGGTAGACATCCGCCGTCAGAACCAGCTCTACCATCTGCTCTTCAAATCTCTTTTTGAACGTTCGCGGAATCGGTCCGAGTATCTCGCCCTTCTCTTTTCCAGACCGAAGCCAAGGAAAACTGTGCGCGCTGATGGCGATATCACGACGCTGCTTCTGGAGTTCGAAAAAACCGCGCCTTTAGAGCGACTCTACCGAAAGAACCTGAGCGAGGCTCTGGCCTTTATTCGCCAAACCTGCCAGTTCCCGATCTACGACAAGGACGTCGGCACGATTGAGGGCATCTACCGGGAGTTCTTTGACCAGCAACTGGACATCCGTTTTCGCAGTTTCGGCCGGCCGAGCTTTCGTTTCTACCCTTCGTTTAAGGACATCGTGCTGGAGCGCGACCCTGAAGGGAAATTCGGTAACTATCTCAATTCGGAAGCCGACTTTCAGTTCGTCAAACAGATGCACAGCCGTAACCTCATCGTGCCGGTGGTGGGAGACTTTGCCGGGCCTAAGGCACTTCGAAAGGTGGGCGAATACTTGAAAGGGTTGGGAGAAACGGTTTCTGTGTTTTATGTTTCCAATGTTGAGTTCTATCTAATTCGAAACGGAGTGTTCGACCGATTTGCCGAGAATGTCCAGGAGTTGCCTCTTTCAGACCAGAGCTTGTTTATCCGCGCCTATTTTCGCTTCCCCCACCCAGAGCGCCGTCCAGGGTATGTCAGTGCCACCCTCCTCCAACGCATAAAACGATTCATTGAGAACCGCAACGCCGGGAACTATCAGTCGTATCAGGATCTGGGGCTGAGAGATTACTTGGCCAGCGAATGACCGAAAGCGGGGCACTGTGCCTGTTCAGCGTTTCGACCTGAACCGACTATTCCATTGAAAACCCTGCTTCTATCCGCTATCTTTAGAGTTAATTCCAATTGAGTCGGGGTGGGCTTTCGAAGGGCTGTTAGTAGAAAGGAAGTCCACGCAGAATCTCGATGTCCAACGACAGAATCCCATTCCAGTTCAGGCGTTTTGCTGTTGCCTTCTTGTTGCTCTCTTCGTGTGCTTGGGCGTTCGAAGAGGATTCCGAAGAAGTCCCTAAAAGTCCCCAGGTTGCCAGCCGCCAACCGCAGCTCAACACGGTGTTTCCGATGGGCATCCAGCCCGGTCAAAAACTCCGGCTGGAGGTTCAAGGCGAGTTTCTGGATGAAGCCTCACAGTTGCTGTTCGAAACCAACGATGTCTCCGGATCTGTGGTTTCAGCAACCTTCACCAAGGCTCTGGTGGACGTGTCGGTGTCACCCGACGCCGCGCCTGGACCCCGGCGATTTCGTCTGACCTCAGAACGTGGCGTTTCGAACACGGTGCTATTTCGAGTCACCCGCTGGCCGACACCCGTGGAAAAGGAGCCCAACGACGATTTGGATTCACCGATGCCTGTTGCGTCGCCCGCATTGATCAGTGGGCGTCTGCAGACGGACCAGGACGTCGATCTCTACCGTTTCCACGCAAACGCTGGAGAGCGTGTGCAACTCAACGTGTTGGGCGCACGCAATGGAACGAATGCCGATGTGTCGCTGGCTATCCTTTACCCCGACGGTCGCGAAGTTGTGCACGACGAAGGCCGTTTCATCTGGGATCCCTACTTGGATCACACGTTCGAAGCTGCTGGCGACTATATTGCCGCCATCACCTTGACCCGCATGCCCGCTGGAGGCCAGTCACGCAGCGATCTCAATTATCAAATCGCCATTGGGCACAGCCCGTTCTTTTGGTCGGTGTTTCCAGTGGGTGCACGTCTGGGAAGTTCCAGCGAGCTCACCTTGCGGGGCGACTTCCTGCCGGTTGGAGCTCCAGTACTCTTTACCGCTGCTGGCATGTCGCCCGCCTCGCAGGTAGTGCAGGGCACACTCGCGGAACGCTGCCCGACGGGTGACTACCGACTGCCAGTCAAAGTCAGTCCGACCGCCGAACCGGGTGTTTACGATCTTGGAATCAACGATGAGTCCGGCACGCTGGTGCCGTTGAAATTTGTCGTTGGAGATCTACCCGAAGTAGCCGAGGCAGAGCCGAACGATACGGTGGCGCAGTCTCAACCGTTGTCCGGTGCCGTGACGGTAAATGGTCGCATGGATCGCGATGGCGACGAGGATCTATTCCGTATCTCTGCTGAGGCAGGCGCATCGCTGCTGTTTCAAGTGGACGCGGAAAAGTATGGTTCGCTGCTCGACTCTTCCCTGGCCTTGCTGGACGGGCAGGGCAAAGTTTTGGCTTCCAACGATGATGCCAAGTGGCTGGGTCGGGCACTAAATCGGGATGCCATGCTTAGTTTCAAGTTCAAAGAGAGTGGGGAATATTTTGTCAAAGTCAGCAGTCTCTTTCGCAGAGGCGGCCCGGACCACTTCTACCGGCTCACGGTGCGGCCCGCAGCGCCGGACTTCATGCTCTCTCTCGGCACCGATCGACCCTCCGTGCAACATGGAGAAAAGGGCAAGATTGGAGTCTCGGTCAGTCGTCTGAATGAGTTCAAAGGAGAGGTTCGCGTTGCGATCACCGGTCTGCCCGAGGGTGTGACGGCGAAGACTCTTGTGATCCCAGGCGACCAGGAATCTGGCAGCATCGAACTGGAAGCCGCCGCCGGGTCTGGACTGAAGGTCAGTGAGATCCTCGTTTGGGGAGAGGCAAATCTAGATGGACGAACTGTAAGGCGACAGGCATTGCTTCCGCCGGGGCGTTTTCAGGGCAGCGGCCCCGTTTTCCCGGATTCTTCGCCTCTGCAGGCTCTTCTCGCCGTCGTGGACCCGGCCCGTTTTTCGTTGGAATCGGCAGCCTCAACGGTCTATCTGGTGCGCGGCGGGAGCGCAGAATTTGGAGTCAAGGTGGCACGCAAGCCGGGATTCGCAGCGCCATTGAGCTTGACCGCTGAGAATTTGCCGCAAGGTGTGGCCATTCAAGAGGTCGAACTGATCGACGAAGGTCGCATGGCGAGGGTTACCTTGAAAGCTTCGGCAGATGCCGCGTCGGCCCGGGTGCCCAATTTGGCGATCATCGGCACCACAGAAGTCGAGGGTAAGAAGTACACTGTGGCCGCGCCGAGGGTGAGTCTGCAGTTGGATTGACCCCGAACTGTGTAGCCCCGATTGGCGCGATTGAGGCAGAAAGCGCGTCAGTCGTGGTTACCAAACTAACAAAATCAATGCGAATGAGTTTTCGACAATCTCTTTTGGGGGTTGCAGTCTTCGGGCTTCTGATTCTGCCTTTGATGGCCAAGGAATCTCTGCAGACTGCCGGCCTGGAAGAAATTTTCTTCGAACCCAAGTCATTCTTTCTCTCCAGCCTCAATGAAACTCAGACTGTCGCTCTGACAGGCCGTTACGCCGATGGCAGTCTGCGCGACTTGACACGCCAGGCAAAGCTTTCGATCAAGGATGTTGAGGTTGCGGAAATGGGCAGCGATGGCCGCCTGATTTCCAAGGCCAACGGCTCAACGAATCTTCAGGCGTCCGTGGCAGGACACACCGCGTCCGCGCTGGTTGTGATTCGAGCGAGCGGGGAAACTCGAACGATGGATTTTGCGACGGACATTGCGCCAATCCTTTCGCGAAATGGCTGCAATGCAAGCGGCTGCCACGGAGCTTTGAACGGCCAGGCCGGCTTCAAGTTGTCACTCTTCGGCTACGACCCGGACGCCGACTACGAGGCCATTGTGAAGGCAAATGAGGGGCGCCGGGTTAGTCTCAAGAACCCTGAGGAAAGCCTGGTGCTTGCAAAGCCCAGCTTCGCCATCAGCCACGGCGGTGGGCAGATCATTCAGAAGGATTCATTGGAGTACAGAGCCCTGCGCGATTGGATTGGCGCCGGTGCTCCTCAAGGCAAAGCTGGCGGACCGAGACTGGAACGGCTGCAGGTGTACCCGCAAGGTCAACGACTCCTGGTTACTACCGGCCAACAGCAACAACTCGTCGTCATTGGCAAATACAGCGACGGACGTGAAGTGGACATGACACGCCAGGTGCGCTACACGCCCAGCGACGAAACCGTCATCTCCGTATCTCCGGAAGGCCTTGCGTCAGGCAAGCGTACGGGTGAAGTCAACATCATGGTGCGCTCGCTCGGAGCGGTCGGCGTGTCACGGATGGCCGTTGTGCTGCGTCCCCAGCTCAACCACCTTCCGAAGCTGGCGCGGAACAACTACATCGATGACGTGGTGTTTGAGAAACTCCTTCGCCTGCGCATGCTGCCCTCTGACCTATGCTCCGACAGTGAGTTCATTCGGCGGGTGTATCTGGACATCATGGGCACGCTGCCCAAGCCGACGGAGGTGCGGGCCTTTCTGGCTGATCGCTCCTCCGCCAAACGGGAACGGCTGGTGGATGCGCTGTTTGCCCGTCCGGAATATGCAGACTTCTGGTCGCTGAAGTACGGCGATCTGTTCACCAACAGTCCGCAGTTCCTATACAACGGGACCGCGTACTACCAGACTTGGTTACGGGATGCATTCTCCAAGAACAAGCCGTATGACCAGTTTGCCCGGGAGTTGCTCACCTCCAGTGGCGGCACCTATCAAGCCCTGCCAACCAACTTCTATACCGTTCAAAAAAAGCCCGAAGACATGGCGACCTTTGTCAGCCAGGCATTCCTCGGCATCAGCCTGGAGTGTGCCCGTTGCCATGATCATCCGAGCGAGAAATGGAAGCGTGACGATTTCATGGGCCTGGCGGCCTTCTTTTCCCAGGTGAAATTCAAGGGGGGCGCTCGGAACAACGAGCGTTTCCTTTACATTGATCCTGAAAAAGAGTTTGTCCACCCACAAACCAAACTCTCCGTCGCGGCCAAGTTTCTCGGTGCCGATTACCCGGAATTTCAGCCCCAGGAAGACCGGCGGGCAAGGTTGGCCGAGTGGCTGACGTCTTCCAACAATCCTTACTTTGCGAAGGCGGCTGTCAACCGTTTCTGGAAAGAGTTAATGGGACGCGGCATCGTCGAACCCGTGGACGATTTTCGCGTGACGAACCCGCCCAGTCACCCGGAGTTGCTGGAGCGCCTGGCGGCCGATTTTGTCGAGTTGAAATTCGATGTGCAGAAGCTGATGAAGCGCATCCTCCTGTCTCGAACCTATCAGCTCTCCGCCAAACCCAATGCAACCAACGCCGACGACCGTACCGCATATTCGCACTACATTCTCCGTCGCCTGTCGGCCGAGCAAATGGCTGACGCCATATCGCAGGCGACCGGCGTGCCGGAGCGATATCCGTATTTCTATCCAGGCAAGCGTGCGATTCAGCTGCCCGATCCAATTGTCGATTCGTATTTCCTAACGATCTTCGACCGTTCGACCCGCGAAAATGCCACCTGCTCACGCAAGCAGTCGGCCAGCATTACCCAGTCGCTCAATCTCGTGAGCGGTGAAACCATTAATGGCAAGTTGCGCAATGAGAAGGGTGCGATTTCCCGACTGGTTCGCGAAGGCAAATCCGATAAGGAAATTGTTGAATACTTGACGCTGGCCGCGTTGGCCCGTTTCCCCACTCCGCTGGAAACCCGACTGGCTGCGGAAGGAATCCAAAAAAGCAACTCCCGCCGCGAAGGGCTTGAAGACTTCGGGTGGGCTTTGCTGAACTCAAAAGCATTTTTGTACAACCATTAAAGAATTGCTCGCGAGAACTAGGTCTAAAGATTGAGACATGAGGTGACGTGTCATGGTCGCGAAATGTGATTGTGGTCAGGTTCCAGCAGGATTATTCGGACGTCGAGATTTCATCCGAATTGGTTCGCTGGGCATGTTTGGTTTGGGGTTGAGAGATCTGTTTGCGATGCAAGCATTGGCCAACGAGACCCCAGCCCATTCCGCCCTGAAGGCGGGAGCGCCCGACCGTTCGGTCATTTTGGTTTGGCTGAGTGGCGGTCCGCCGCATATGGACACGTTCGACATGAAGCCGGATGGGCCCAAAGAAACGCGTGGCACATTCAAGCCGATTCCGACCAATGTGTCGGGCATCCAGGTTTGTGAGCATCTGCCATACACGGCGAAGCAGGCGGACAAATACGCCATCATCCGTTCCATGACTTCTCGTGAGGCCAATCACGAACGGGCCATTAACTATCTCCTGACCGGCTATCTGCCCTTGCAGACGCTGGAATTCCCGTCCATGGGTTCGGTGATTTCGAAGGAACATGGACCCAAGAATGGACTACCTGCCTACGTTACTGTGCCAAACATTTTCCCGTCGTTTGGCGCCGGCTTTCTCGGAGGCGCTTATGGGCCATTCATCGCTGGCGACCCAAATGTATCGGGTTACAAGGTGCGCGATTTGACACTCCCGACAGACATCGACTGGGCGCGGGTCAATAACCGCAAGTGGCTGTTGAGCCAGATTGACCAGCAGTTCAAGTCCATTGACTCGAATAATGAGTTCAAAACGGTCGACACGTTTTACGAGAAGGCTTACGACCTCATGAAGTCGGCCGTAGCCAAGAAAGCCTTCGACATCGAGGCCGAGCCGGAGACGACTCGCAATCGCTATGGACGGACGCCAGTGGGACAGGGCTGTTTGCTCGCGCGACGGCTGGTGGAAAACGGCGTGCGCTTCGTCACCGTCAGCAAAGGATGGCTGAACTGGGATACGCATGGCCGAAACTTCACCACGCTCGAAAAGCTCCTTCTGCCCGAGTTGGACATGGCCTACTCAGCGCTGCTTGAAGACCTGCACCAGCGCGGCTTGCTGGAATCGACTTTGGTTGTGCTCATGGGAGAATTCGGCCGCACACCTGAAGTGAACTCTGATGCCGGGCGCGACCATTGGTCGAAGGCGTTTACGGTCGTCGTGGCGGGAGGCGGCGTTAAGGGTGGTCAGGCGCTGGGTGCCACGGATGCCAAGGCAGCCGAAGTAACCAAAGATCCCTACCAGGTGGAAGACCTCGTCGCCACCATCTACGATCGCGTCGGCCTCGACTTCACTCACGAATACGAAACGCCGATTGGCCGTCCGGTCAAGCTCTCCAACGGTGGGCAAGTCATCAGCAAGCTGTTCTGATCAAAACTCCAGGAACGAAGGACGCAAAGCAGAAAGGCTGCATTCTCTCTCCTTTTTTGTCTGGCTGATCCTCTTTATGGCTAGTTGACTGCAGCGGCAACAGCTCTTCCCCGGGCTGCGGCTGACCCCGCAGTCGCTCATCCTGCCGGGACCGCCATCCCATTAACGTGATTTCACAGGATTACCCGGCCCCCCGAACTGCCTCCAATTCTGTCGCGATTCATTTTCTACAGTCGCGGTCGTGGCTTCTCCAATCCACCTCACATGCTGCGGGGCTCCTCTCTGCAACTTCACGACGATCGCCCATGCATCCTCAACCCAGAACCCGTAGTTAGCTTCGGTCAGTGTGCGGCGTGTCAACCCCTGTTTGCGTATTTGGAGCCGCTGGCCTTGACTTCGTACTGGGAAGCACCCAGTCCGCGAAATTGCCATAACGGTGAGAACGGCTTCAATCGAAACTTGCGGAGCCGAGCCGCAGAGCAGGGCCCGTCGAACAGCATTGGCCCACCAGGTGAACATAGAGATCTGCGTGCTCCCGGCGTTACTCTGAAGTCGCTGATTTCAAATAGCCGCTGGAATGCACAGAAGTTTTCACCTGACTCAATCCCAGACGACCTGCCAAGTATTACAGCTAGCTGTCCGTTACAAGCGAGTCAAAATCAGCTAAGTCAAGATTGGCCGGAGATGACCCAATGAGTCTCGATGGGCCGATCTCGGATCTCTGGCAGCGTTGGTCGTCACCTGGCGACGGCGCTGCTCGCGATGATTTTTGAGCTGTATTCGAAACATCGTCATGAAGAGTTCAAGCGATCCGAGGTTCATCAATGATCTGCTTCAAAAAAAGACAATAGCGGAGGACTGTCCGGATCGTGGCCCAAAGCGCCAACTTAGTTGTCATGCCCACCAGTCGTGTGTGCCGCTCAATGCGACTGGTCTGCGGGTTTTTGTGGCTGCTATCATCCACGCTCGCTTTCGGACGGAACAACGCTATTCATTCGCCGAATGCCTTGGAGCCTCGGGTTGACTCCGAACCCATCCACTCCTCGCATCCGACTCCAGACCAAGTTCACAGTCGCGTTTCTACCCCTTCTCTTCAACTGCTTCCGCTGCATCGCCTGTCGGCCGAGCCCCCAGAAAAGACAGACTCGTTCTCGACTCTCCGCCGCACTGGTCCCGAGTTATCCAGCGAGCAGAAGACGTACACTGTTGAAGTTGAGCCCATGCGGAGCAAGGAATCCAGCGGCTTCCAGTGGGGGCCGGCCCTGGGCCAGTCGGCTCTGTTTCTTGGTATTGAACACGGCATACGTTTGGCTTTTGATCCGCCGAGCCGCACAGCGTTCGGTGGCAAATTTTGGAAAGAATATGTGAACTCACTACGTGAAGTGAAGCAGTGGGGGGATGGCAACCCCGACTTCATCAACTACCTTGGCCATCCCATGCAGGGTTCGATCGTGGGCTTCATCCAGATTCAGAATGACCCCAAAGGCCGATCACTCCCGATCTCCTGGTCGCAGCGCTACTGGAACAGCAGGCTGAAAGCGCTCGCCTGGAGCGCTGCCTACAGCGCGTATTTTGAGATCGGGTTCCCATTCAGTGAAGCCGCGATGGGCAATCTGGGTGTCGATAAGAACCGGAAGACGCAACAAGGAATTGTGGACCTAGTGATCACGCCCACCTTGGGTCTCGGCTGGCTGGTTTCAGAAGACTTGATCGACCGCTATGTCGTGGATCGCTTTGAGCGTTCCCATCCCGGCAAGGTTGGCCAGGCAGTGATTCGGAGCACGCTGAATCCTACACGTTCAGCCTCCAATGTGTTGCGGTTCAAACCCCCGTGGCATCGCGACGGACGTCATCTGGGTTCCCGAAGGAGCGACGTACTGAAGACTGTGCTATATCTGAATGGCGAGCGGAAAACAGACTGACATGACGAAGGGCCAGCGGCATTAGCGATCTTCTCTCAGCGCTTATCCCACCAGAGCTGACTTCGGTAAGGGTCATCCTACCCGCCCAGCAGAAAATCAAAATCTGACTTCGAAATCGAGAACCCTTTTCCAGCCCGCGTGGCATCTTCCAGTACAGCTTTGTAGAGTGCCAGCTTGCGCTTTTTGAGCTCCATCATCTTCTCCTCGATGGTGTGACGCATGAGAACGCGAGTGATAGAGACTTTCTGGATTTGACCGATGCGGTGAGCGCGATCAGAGGCCTGATTTTCAACGGCCGGGTTCCACCACGGGTCGAGATGAAAGACATAAGACGCCCGAGTCAGATTCAGTCCCTGACCGCCAGCCTTTAAGCTGAGCAAAAAAATAGGGGGTGCTTCTCCTTTCTGAAAGCCCTCCACCAAGTGCTTGCGTTTCTTGACTGCGGTGGAGCCATCAAGCCGGGAGAAGGCCAGCTCCGAAGCCTTCAATTCTTCTTCGAGAAGATCCAGAAACGAAGTGAACTGAGAAAAGACCAGGGCGCTGTGGCCTTCGTCCCGCAGTTCCTTGAGCTTCCCAATCACAAAATCCAGCTTGGGCGAGGGGTCTTTGCTGGCTCGATCTAGCAACCGGGGCGAGACGCACAACTGGCGTAGCTTCATGATGGCTGTCAACGCAATGATCTGCGCCTGGCCTTGCGTCTTGCTGCGGTAAGCATCCTCAATCGACGACCGCACCTGCGCGACCGTGTGCTGATACAGGGATTTTTGTTTCTCGGTGAGCTCCAGGTAAACGTCCGCTTCCGTCTTCGGGGGCAGTTCCTTCAAGATGGCGTCCTTGGTCCGGCGCAGCACAAACGGCCGTGTGCGCCGGACCAGCAGGTCCATCATGGGGGACGTCTCCATCTTGATGAATGCCTTGAACTGGTCGTAGTCCCCCATCAGTCCGGGCAGACAAAGATCCAGGATCGAATAGTATTCACCCAGGTGATTCTCCAGCGGCGTGCCCGTGAGAGCCAGCTTGAAATAACCCCGCAACCGGCGTGTGGCACCTGTTGTACTGGCAAAAATGTTCTTCACCACCTGCGCTTCGTCAAAGACGATCACGTGAAAGTGATGCTCGTTGAGTTTCTCGACGTCCTTTCGAACCATGCCATACGTTGTCAGCACAACGTCATAGGATTTGAATTCGGTCGAGCGTTCCTTGCCGGTGTAGAAGCCGATGCGCAATTCGGGATAGAAACGCTTTAGCTCGCTCTCCCAGTTAAAGAGCAAGCTGGGCGGCAATACCACGAGGTGGGGCCCCAGAGGCTGGGCGGCAGACGGACGCAACACACCCTCGCAGAGGGCGCCCAGGAGTGTGATCGCTTGCAGCGTCTTTCCCAAACCCATATCGTCAGCCAAACAGGCGCCCAAACGATGCTGGTAGAGGAAGGCCAGCCAGTGGAAGCCTTCTTTTTGATAGGGTCTCAGCTTGGCGTGCAATCGCTCTGGCAACGGCGTGGCATCGATTTTTTCAAAATGCAACAGCCTATCGATGACGGCTTCGTCCTCCGGCGACAGCTTCACGGTAACGCCATGTTTGCGGAGAGCAATCCAGTCGAGAATTTGGAGCCGCTGCACCTCGACAATCTCCCGCTTTTCCTTGCTTCGCATCCTGCTTCCAAGGATCTCAGTGACCGACGTCAGGATTTCTTGAGAGTCCAAGTCCAGAACCTCGAACGCCTCGTCGCCTTCCCGAACGCCTTGGTTTCCCAATGCTTCCAGCCATTCCGCTTCCGAGAGCAACACCCCGTTGCACCGAATCTCGGGCCTGATCTCGAACCAGTCGATACCCGAAGCGCGCGTCGCGTCGATCGAGAACTCCCACCGCGTCGCGACCGCCGGTTTCCCGTTGATAAATAGATCGATGTCCTGTTTTTGAAGATCCGAAAACAGGGCCTGCAACGGGGCGCCCTTCGGCAGCGCAGGCAAGGACATCATCCCGTGCGCTTCCATCGACTTGAAAATCTGGGGCCCAAACAATGAATAGGGAATCTGATACAGCAAGGCTTGCTTCCGCTTGTCTTCCGGAATTTGATACCAGCGTCCCCCCGCCGCGACCAGCCTGTCGTTTGCCACCAGGAATCTTTGAAGGTACTTTTTGAGCAGGTCCATCGCGATCTTGCGAAAACGGAAGCTCATGATGTCGCTGGCAGCCAGCGTCTCGCGAATCAGCTTCTGCCCTTCAGCTGAATTACGCACCGTCGGAAGCTTGAAGAAACCGTCACAAAGCGTGGCCCTTCGCGCCTGGGAGCGCAACGCGCCAGGAAGCTCGCGCGATTCAAGCATCAGGAAGAAATCGAAAACACCGTGAGGCGGGATCCCGGTAAGATCCTCCAGAGCCAACGCGGCAATGAGACGCGAATCGCCGCCTGTCACCGTGTCGATCGTCAACCGGTGCCCTACCTGGCCTAGCTGTGGCTCCACGGCGTGTCCTTCCACCTGGAGGGATAGAGATCCAGGCATTTCGGGATGGGCGGGCCGAGGCAGGAAAATTTCAATATCGCGAAATCCGTAGAGGGGAAGCAGAAAAGAACCGGTCCCCAAGGGGCCACCTTGAATCGGTTCTTCCATTCCCCCGGAGTACCAATTCTGCAGATGAATTCGATGGAGCTGCTGATAGAGAGACCAACCGCGGCCTTCCTCAATCAAGCCAAGCCGCTTTTCCTCGAGGTCTGCAACCAGGTCACCCAAAACCTCAAAACGTTGAAGCGGCCGTTTTTCAAACAGGCAAAGCGCTTTCACCCACACACCCTCAGCAGTCAGATTGAGTTGAGTCTGCCTGTGGCACTTCAGTGTCGGATCCCACTTCACTTCGATGCGTTCATCGCGCGAAGTCTGCAATACAATCGGATGCTTGTTGGCATGCTGCTGCAGGTAGTCCACGAACGCGGCGCTGGTTGCGGGCTTGGAAAGGGTGTACCAATAGCTGACTGGCGCCAGTTCCTTCGGAAGCTGTGGGCCGTAGCCATAGTAGATGGGATGTCCATCCCTCTGAACCTGGATATGGCTCGCGCCTTCCTTGTTCTCGAGAACGATTGCAAACTTGCCAGCTGGTTTGTGTTTTGCCAACTGTTGCGACGAGGGATGCGGCAACATTCCTCCTGTCCGGTCACGCGTGCGCCCATCCTGATAAGCCTGACTAGCCGGCTCAGAAGCAGGCGTCGGCGGTGGAGTTGCCGTGTCTCCTGCGAGCATCCGTTTCAGGGGGTCTAAATAGTGCGGATCTTCCCGGCGCCTCGGAAACAGATGTGGCGTCAGCAGGTTGATCGTTGTTAGCAACGCGCCGATGACATGCGCGCAGTGTGTTTCTGGCGTCCAGACTCGACAGTCGCAGCTGAAACCTAGTTTGCTCTGCTCCACCCAAAACGAAACTGCATTGAGACCATCGACGCGAAGTTCAGTCTTGAGTACGCTGAAGTCCTCGTTCCAGGAGTAAGACCTCACTCTCTGCTCCTCGTGGTGCTGAAAGCCTTTCATCACATCATTCTTCGACGCTAGAAAGTACACTCCGCTAGCTGGGAAGTTTCGCAGAGCTTGAACGACGGGATTGTCTTGAAGGGGCATCCGAATCCTGGGGACTTCGACTGTGAAGTCAAAAACTAGGAATTATATCTAAGAATTCTTGCAGGCAGGGGCAAAAGACGAGGGAGGAGGATTCCTCAGCCTTTGACGAAACGAGGCGACTAGCAAACAAGGGGAAAAAGGAGCAGTCACTCGTCACCGTCTATGACACCAGCGGGCCGTACACCGATCCAAGCATCTCCATCGACGTTCGAGGGTATGGCGCCGCTTCGCCGTCCTTGGATTGACGTTAGTCTCATATCTATAGCGTCAACTGTCTTGAGTTGCTAACCGTCATTGTGAAAGTCGTTTGAGCTGATAGGTGCGGCAAATTCGTGAGCATTCCTGCAATCCGTGCCCCCGATAAGCGTGATAACCTCCAGAAGATATTAGGACTTGGTATACTCATCCCGATCCTCGCCCATCACTCGCGGAAGAACGAGGGAAGTGCCGGTGATTGACAATCAGACAGTTTCGAGAAACTACAGCGTGGAGGAACTGGTGGCCGAGGTCGAGCGGCTACGGAACGAAAATGCCATTCTGCAGGCAGAATTGGCCCAACAAAAACAGACCACAGGCCGCGGGCCCTTATTCAAGCGGAGACTGTTGGTGTGGATATTCATCCTACTTGCCTGCGCTTCCGCTATTCTGGCCCCGATTGCCTTCTGGGCCAGGTCGACCTTCCTGGACACAAACAACTTCGTCAACATCGTGGCGCCTCTGACGGCTGATGAGACCGTGGCCAGGGCCCTGAGTAACGAAGTGGCCAGCCGCTTCTTTGTCCAGTTGGAGATTCAGAAACGCGTCAAGGAGGCACTGCAGGAGGCGCTTCCTGACAAACTCGATTTCCTGGCCCGCCCCATCGGCAACAGTCTGCAAGCGTTCACCCAGAACATCACTTACGAAGTCATCACCAGCCCGGAGTTTCAGGCGGCGTGGAATCATATCCTCCGACAGGCTCACTCCGCAGCGGTCGCGATCATCCGGGGAGACAGGTTGCTTCCGATCAGCGGAAGCGGCGAGGTTGTCCTCGAAGCCGCCGACTTGATGTTGAATGTCCGCGGCCGATTGGTAGCAGCAGGTCTGCGATTCCTTGAAAAGGCGCCCATTCCCCCTGACGTGGGAAAGGTGGTGCTTCTTGCCTCATCTCAGCTGAGATTGATAAGGGAGCGCCTACAGGTGTTGGAGACTTTGAATTGGCTGCTGCCCTTTCTCGCCATTGCATTTTTCGCAGCTGCTGTTCTCATTTCTGAGGACCGACGAGAATCTCTTATGTGGATGTCCATTGCACTGGCGGTTGCCATGATGCTGTCTTTGATGCTTCTCAACCTGGTCGAAGGAGAACTGCTCCGTGAAGTGAGGAACCCGGCCAACGTCGGGGCCGTCAGCGTCATCTTCGAAAAGTTGACGGCAAATCTCGTGCGGATGAACGTGGGCTTGTTGATTTTGGGAATTGTCGGGGCAGGGGCATTTGCTCTCGCCGGCCCATACGCATGGGCTACTCGGGCCCGGCACAAGGCAGGGGACTTCCTGGCAGATCATCTCACACGCCCGACCCGCCGATTGAATCAGTGACAATAGCTTGCACGCGCCTTGTGGCCGATGTTTCCATCCGTCTAGCGACCCGCAGAAGAGGACAGGAGTCACATCGATAGCCTGACATTCAAATTCATTTCGAAAAACGAGCTTGCTGAATATAGTGACAAAACCCCTCACGCTCGATTCCCTGTGCCATTGGGAGAGCGGTGAACGCTTGAGAAGCGTTGACAAGACAGGCAGGGTGAGGGGCTACTCGCAATCGAAGAAAACACAAGAAATGTCTCGAAGTTTGCAAACATCAATGGAAGCTTCAGAAAACAGTGTGTGTATCAACGGCCCGTTCCCTTCTTCCTGATCTCTACCTGGGCACCGTGAGGGGAGTACTCCCGTAGTTTCTCTCGCCTCGGTCGAGCTGTGAAGTCGTGGCCAGCCGTTCCCGTCGCTTTGCATCTCACATGAACACCCTCCATCCAGCATGCCTCGACTGTGGTATTATCGTTGCCAAGCAGGAGATGCGGTGATGGTCATCTCAGAGATTCTTGCCTGACTCATCCTGTCAGGATTTGCCCCTCAACTGGACCTCTTGGGCAAAACCGGCGCTGCCCCTACCCGGAGAGGTTGGCTACCACCAAGCCAACCGCCTTTGTGATAGGACGAATGCTCTCTGTTGTTGGAGGACTTCATGCAAACCAAGCAAGCAACAATGGATGAGGCTCGCCTCAGTGCGATTACGTGCGGACCGTTGCCAGCCTCGCGGAAGGTCTATCTACCGGGCACGCTCTATCCCTTTTTGCGGGTCCCGATGCGAGAGATTGCGCAGACGCCAACCCAACAGCACGGTGCTTCCGGCAATCGCAGAGTCGACAATCCGCCCGTCACCGTTTATGACACCAGCGGGCCGTACACCGATCCAAGCAGTTCCATCGATGTTCGAGAAGGCGTGGCACCGCTTCGCCGCCCCTGGATTGACGCACGCGGCGATACCGAAGAACTTCCGGGAATTTCGTCACACTATGGACGTCTCAGGCTGGCCGACCCGCAGTTGGATTCGTTGCGCTTTGCGCACTTGCGCAGGCCGCTGCGGGCCAAGCCTGGCTGCAATGTCACGCAGATGCACTACGCACGACGGGGAATCATCACGCCAGAAATGGAGTTCATCGCCATTCGTGAGAACCAGCGGATGGAAGCGGCATTCAGTGCGCAGCATCCTGGTCATTCCTGGGGAGCCAATATTCCCAAAGCCATTACATCGGAGTTCGTACGCGACGAAGTGGCTCGGGGACGCGCGGTCATTACGGCCAACATCAATCATCCTGAACTGGAACCAATGATTATTGGTCGCAATTTCCTGGTCAAGATCAACGCCAACATCGGAAATTCGGCAGTCACGTCCACCATTGAAGAGGAAGTCGAGAAGATGGTCTGGGCCACCCGTTGGGGTGCCGATACGGTGATGGACTTATCTACGGGCCGCAATATTCATGAGACTCGCGAATGGATTCTGCGCAACAGTCCTGTGCCCATCGGAACCGTCCCGATTTACCAAGCGCTGGAAAAGGTAGATGGGAAAGCCGAGGACCTGACTTGGGAAATCTTCCGTGACACCCTGATTGAGCAAGCGGAGCAGGGTGTCGACTACTTCACCATTCACGCAGGCGTGCGGCTGCGCTACGTTCCGCTGACAGCCAGGCGGGTGACGGGCATTGTTTCACGCGGTGGCTCCATCCTGGCCAAATGGTGTCTCGCCCATCATGCTGAGAACTTTCTCTACACGCACTTCGAAGAGATCTGCGAAATCATGAAGGCCTACGATGTCACTTTCAGCCTGGGTGACGGACTCAGGCCCGGCTCGATCGCCGACGCGAACGACGAGGCGCAGTTTGCCGAACTTGATACCCTTGGAGAGCTGACGAAGATTGCCTGGAAACATGACGTGCAGACCATGATCGAAGGGCCCGGGCACATTCCCATGCACTTGGTCCAGGTCAACATGACCAAGCAACTCGAAACCTGCGGCGAAGCTCCTTTTTACACACTGGGCCCGCTGACGACCGACATCGCCCCTGGCTACGACCACATCACCAGCGCCATCGGGGCGGCCATGATTGGCTGGTACGGAACGGCGATGCTTTGCTATGTGACACCCAAAGAGCATCTTGGCCTACCCAACCGCGACGACGTGAAGGAAGGTGTCATCGCTTACAAGATTGCCGCGCATGCTGCCGATCTCGCTAAAGGCCACCCAGGTGCACAAGCCCGCGACAATGCCCTGTCAATGGCGCGATTCGAATTTCGGTGGGAGGATCAATTCAATCTCGGGTTGGACCCCGAACGCGCGCGCGCCTTCCACGATGCCACTCTCCCGGCCGAAGCTGCCAAGGTGGCGCACTTCTGCTCGATGTGTGGACCTCATTTCTGCTCGATGAAGATCACCGAAGATGTCCGGGAGTACGCGAGGCAGTTGGGACTCACGCCCGAGGAAGCCTTGAAAGAGGGTATGGAAAACAAGTCTGACGAATTCAGGGAAGCCGGCAGCAGCATCTATCAACGAATCTAGTGGATCGCGTGGTCAGGAGCAAACAATCCAGGGACATGAATGGAATATGCAAAGGCCCTTCAATATGAAGGCATTCACTGCAAACTAACCATCGAACGCCCGCGGCCCGGTGTGGCAGTCGTTCGAATCTCAGGCCACGATCTGGGCGAATTCGGAGACGTGGCTCTCCGTGAGCTTGAGAAGGAAATTGCTGTCCACGGACAGATTGAGCTCTTTGTTGATGCACGCGATGCTCAGAGTGCCTCCATCGACGTCAGTAGCACCTGGGCTATCTGGCTAGCTAAGAATCGACCAGCGTTCAAGAGCATCACAATGCTGACCGGCTCCCGCTTTGTGCGGCTCACGGCCGATTTCGTGCAACGATTCGCCGAGCTAAGGGACTTGATGCACATTGATACAGATCATGCGCTCTTCGACAGCTCCCTTGTCAAAGCCTGTGGGTCAAAACTTCCGTAAACCTTCGGGCTACAACGGGTATTGGGAGTCGTCAGAAGCTTTCCAGACTCGCCTCGCGAGAATTCACACGGAATTAACATCGCATGCATACATTACTGCTTGATCAGCACACTGCTCCGCGTCAATAACAGTGAGGACGGTTATGAACCCCAAGCCACATAGGGCCCTCGATGATGATACCAGATCCGCTACGGGAGACCATTCGATTGAGGATGAGGCACAAGAAAAGACGCAGTCGAAGAAGGCTGCCTTGCAGCAAAAGTGTGATGATATTCTGGAGTCGCTGGCAAGCTTCCAGGAGCTTTATGGTGGCATTCTGGCAGCACTGGCTGCATCGCATGAGCAGGCAGTGCAGGCCCTGCGCGATGAACTTCAGCAACTGAAGGACGCTATTCCCGACCTCGAAAAGAAATCGATCAAGCGGCTCAAGCTCGCTGGCACTCTGACCGCCATCGAGAACGAAAGTCAAAAAGCCAAGGTGAAGGCTGCGCTACGGCGCAAAAAAGACTTGAACCGAATCGACGACTTCCTCGTCGGAGCGTTTCGCACTCTGCGCGCGCTGAATCAGAAGACCCCAGGGCAGACTGGAGAGTGATCATCACGAATCTGCGAAGTCACCTAGATTCCCGCCTTTACGCCTCGCAACTCCCTTCACCATCAGCTGCATGAGCGCTATCATGGACGCTGGATTCAAAATCATGCTGCCAAAAGCCAAACCCACCAAACCTGTGCTGCGCGAGGAGAGGATTCGAGAGTTCGCTTCGGAGATGGCGCTGCACTTTACGGGGGCGATCTTCGACAACCTGGAAGGATCGAAATCCGGAGAAGTGGAACCGCTTCACGACATGCGGGTGGCATCGCGCCGGTTGCGCGAGACGCTTCGTCTGTTTCAGTCGTACTATGCGCCAGTTCGTTTCCGAAAGTTATCCCGCAAGGCTCGCAGAATCACGCGTGTCCTGGGCCTTCCCAGAGAAATGGACGTGAATTTGGAGCTGTTGCGCCGCTGTCAGTTTGCCGGAGGCCTGGTGTTTCACGCCACTTGCGAGCACTTGCTGGCGCTCTTCGAAGCGGAGCAGGCTCGTTTGAAGCGCCGCATGCTACGGGAGTTCGAACGGCTCGAACTCAAGGAATTTGAGAATGATTTGCGCGTGCTGGCAGACAGCGCGGTGCCGCCTCGCAGCAAGACGCACCTGCTTTTTGCGGAGCATCAGTCGGCCGAGTTCGAACTCTTCATGCAACAAATGCCGCAGTTGTTACTCGACAAGGCCAAGCCGATCCTGGAGTTTGAGCCCACTCCCGATGCGCTGCAAAATGACAACCGCTTGCACGAGCTCCGCATCCGCATCAAGAAACTGCGCTATGCCCTGGAGATTATGAAGCCATTGTTACCTGCCACATCCGAAGAGCCCCCCATTGACCTTTGCCGCACATTGCAAGACGTTCTGGGTGATTTTCACGACCACACGGTTCTGATTGAACGGCTGCAGCGGCATCAACAGGAGATGCTGCAGAAGGGCCTTCTGCTCTTGAGCCATGGCTGCTCTCGAATCGCGGCTGAATTGCGGGAAGCCCGGCTATCGCTGACGCCGCAGATTGAACCGGCGCATCGTGAACTCGTCCGGGCGCTGGACGCGTATTTGAAACCCAAACAAGAGACCCCTGCCGCCCTGCCCACAACCGCTTGATTCGGGCGTATCCTTCTTCCAGCCAACAAGCGACAGCGCATTCGTATTGTCCATTCTAGGCGAAACCAAAACTCCCTCCGAGTCGTCTCTGCAAGTATCCGTGAAGCCGGTTGGCATAGAGCACGGAATACTTCTGGTTTTTGCAAAAACTCTGAGAGAGGTACGCTTACCCGTGAGACTGAGTGTGGCAATTTTGTCAATCGCGATAGGACTCATGATGCAGAGTCGAGAGAAATTTCTTGAGGCTCAGGAATTCCATGCGATTTCATTGGCATCAGCGCAGGACAGACTCCCACAACAAGTAGAAAATAGCGATAGCCCGGGATCCCCGGCCAGCAAGATGGATTCATCCCAGGAGCCTTCCCCATCTGAGGAAAAAAATGGAGTCAATACTGAGATCAATCCGATAACAGGCGTCGGAGCGGTCTCGCCGACGAACTATCAGGCATTAACGGGTGAGGATCGCTGGCGCCTGTATTTCAAGCAGAATTTCACAACCGTCGGGGCCTACCTGGGGATGTTTATGGGATCCGTCTTAGACCAAGTGGGAAACCAGCCTCCAGAATGGGGTAAGGGCATCTCGGGGTATGGTCAACGGCTTGTTTCCAGATTTGGAAGCGGCGTTATTCAAGGCACGATTCAAGCTTCTGCTTGTGCTGCGTTGGGACAAGATCCTCGTTACATTCGAAGCGAAAGCGAGCACGCCTGGCCCCGAATCGGACATGCGTTGTTGTATTCGGTACTGACTTACAACAAGGAAGGGAAAACAAGGTTAGCCGCAGCCACGTTGGGCTCTTACTACTCCAGCAGCATGATCGCTACTTCATGGCTCCCGTCCCGATACACGCCTCTGGGTGATGGCATTCGAGACGGGAACAGGCAAGTTATCTTGGCCGGCGTGTCAAATTTGATCCAGGAGTTCTGGCCTGAAGTCCGGAAGATCGTAGGCAGAAAGTGATTTGTGCCTGGGTGCCCAACTGACCCGGACACATGTCAGAGGCTCGACCGGCGTGGGGCCAAATATTAATGCCCCTTCCCGGATTGCACTTAATCATGAAGCGTAAATATCTGAGGTTCGCCCTGGCGAATCTGACCTTGATCTCATCGTTGGTCTGTGAGGCGCAGAGCAGTAGACCGGATCTTTCTGGAATCTGGCTGCTGGACAGAGAGAAGAGTGATTTGAAAAGCCCACCCATCGATACCGATCAGTCTCGTAAACCGGGGACTGGCGGAGGCGGAGGGGGCGCCCCGACCGGCAGTGGCCGGGGCATGGGCGGAGGTGGTAGCGGCATGGGTGGTGGCGGACGAGGCAGCGGGCGAGGGGTGGGAGGATCAACGACTCGCGCGGCTGGCGCAGCCCTGAAGCTTGATCTTGATTTTTACCAGATAGGAGAAATAGCAGACCGGTTGACTATCGAGCATGCCGACCCTGCAATTACCATAAAGCCAAGCGAGAACACGGAGGATCAACCGCTCCCGTCGCTAAGCTACACCGCAGATGGCAAAACCCACGAGACCTCCATGGCGAATGGCGGCTCGATCAAATCGAAAACGAGCTGGGAGGGACGACAGTTGGTTACCAAGTGCAAAGAGAAATCGGCACTAGGCTCTATCGAGGTCGATGAAGCGCGGAGCCTTTCTGACGATGGAAAGACTCTAATCATTAACCTTGCCTACAAGGGTAGCTCTTCGCACTGGACGGAAAAGGCAGTTTATCGAAAGGGAAAACAGGAAGATTTAGGAGTCAGCCCCCGAATATCACACACTAACTCTTAAGTACCATCTGGGGAAGACTTCAACATCAGGTCGCATCGTTACTGGTGGCAGAACCGAACCTAGGCTCGGATGAGCTTGGATCAGTTGAGGCGGGCGAGTTGGGGCCAGCCTTCAAGTATTGAATTTGTCTTGTGGCCAAACGTCTCTCAATCCAGAGACCCCTTCCTATATCCGAAAGGCCCTTCCGGCTGCACCTGCAAGCCCCATTTCAGCCTCGCATTACTCAATTCTTTAAGTACTCCGCCGTCCCTACCTCAACCACCTGATCTTCAGATTGGGCCTCATTAACCCATCGAATTGATTCCATAATATCGGGATCATGATAAGTTGACGTTCGAATCACGCTGCCAGCCAAACGAAACGTATTTAGCGCGAATCGGAAAGGAGCAGGTCCATGAGCTTCTCCCCACGCATAGGATTCCTCGCCGTTCTTCTGTCGCTGCTTTCATTTAGCCAACTCTCGCTAGCCAAGGGACCCACAGAGCTACGTTTGCGCGGCTACTCGGTCATTCCTTCACCTCAAAAAGTGAGCCTTCAGGCTGAAGACATCGACTTCGATGCGACGTGGGCGTATCGCGGTGTTGGCGCAACACACGTCGCCGTGCGCTCGCTCCTCAACGATTTACGGGAGTTTCATGCCATCACGCTGAAACCAGCCGTCCCGTCAAGCAAGAACGTCGTTCGGCTTGCGATTGCTGCGGGAACTGTGAAAACGGCGGGGAATGGTGACGTGACCAGTCAAGGCTATTTGCTGAAGGTCGCTCCAGGGCTGATTGAGATCGTCGGCAACGGAGACCCAGGACTGTTGTATGGCGTCCAGACACTGTTGCAACTGTTGAAGCCCCTGCCTGGCGGGCGATTGCTGGTGCCGGTCGCTGCCATTGAAGACTGGCCGGAACATGCCTTGCGCTTTCTTCATTGGGACACCAAGCACCATCAAGACCGGATTGAAACCTTGAAGCGCTTTCTCGACTGGTCCGCACGTTTCAAGATCAACCGGATTGGCTTCGAACTGGAGGACAAATTCGAGTATCCGTCACATCCGATCATCGGCGCGCCCGGCGCCTTTACCACGGCCCAACTCCAAGAGATTGTGAACTACGGCTTGGAACGCTTTATTCAAGTGGTTCCTCAGATTCAATCGCCAGCTCACATGGCTTATGTCCTCAAACACGCGGAATTCGCAGATCTGCGGGCGGACGACAACAACTATCAGTCGTGCATGTGCGATCCCCGTACCGAACAGCTCATCTTCTCGATGTACGACGATGTCATTAAGGCCACACAGGGTGTGGACTCACTTTTCGTCTCCACCGACGAAGTTTACTACGCCGGCAACTGCACCAAATGTACCCGGCCCTATAACCCCGAGAACCGCAGTCTGGCATGGGTTGAGTTCGTTCAGAAAGCTCACGATTTCCTGAAACAGCGCGGAAGGCAGATGTTTGCCTGGGTGGAGTACCCTTTCATGGCGCAGCACACTGAGCTGCTACCTCCCGACCTCATTGATGGCGTTCTCGGAAACGACCCGGAGGAAATCAAACGTGAAAAGCAACACGGTCTCCGCCATCTGGCTTACACCTCAATACAAGGTGGCGACCTGCTCTTCCCGAGCTATTTCCTCCACGACAATGATCGTTACATCGCCAAAGGTCGCTTGACCTCCGCTTATGAAGAGATCTCCGTGCGGGCTCGTCCGGCAAAACCGATCGGGGTGTTCGGCGCAGCCTGGGACGATTGCGGTTTGCATAACGAAACATTCTGGCTGGGCTGGAGTACGGTCGCTCAGAACGGCTGGGCACCTGGCTTGGCGTCCGCAGAGCAAACGACGGCCGAGTTCATGAATGTCTTTTACGGACCGAGGGTATACCAAATGGTTGACGTGTATCAGGCGATGCAGAATCAAGCTCGCTTCTTCGAGCGCTCCTGGGACCACGTCGTCTCCCGAGTTCGGGATCCAGGGTATGGAAACTCTTACGGCAAGGGCATCGGTACGATTCGCCGCGACTACACGCTTCCCAAGCCCGCATTGCCTAACTTGCCGGGGCTCGACTATACGCCGATCTACAATGGTGGAAAGTATGGAAAGCTGGTTGACAACGCCAGAAACGCGGCGATCGAAAACGATCTGCTCACTCATCGGATCCAGGAGAACATCGGTCGCGCCGATCGCAACCGCTATAACCTCGAAGTGCTTCTTTCCCTGGCAGAGCTCACCGGACATCAAAGCCGTCTCATCCTCGGCATGCGGAGCATTGAAGACAGGCTTCAAGCCGCTCGCGATGCAGCGGAAAAGGCTTCTCAAAAACAAGCCTTGGGCCAGTTAGTTGCGGCCTACGGACTTGCAAGAGAGATCGTTGCCGGAAGAAAGGATGTCTTTGCGAACTTGAAACGAACCTGGGAGAAGAGCCGCTATCCGAAGGGGCAAGAAGTCAACGGCAGGAAATTCGTTCATGTCCTCGACGACGTCAAGGATCACTGGGCCGACCGCCGCGCTGACCTCAGCTACATGATTGCCCCCGAAGAAAGCATTGGCCTGGAGAAATGGATGGGGGAGCTGGGAACGACCATTCAGGAATATGCCAGAGTTCACCACCTGCCGGTGCGGCCTTTGGAAGAAATCAGGCTCGAGGATTAAATGCGGGTGCCGTCGAGAGACGTGCTATGCTCTCGCGACTTACTTTCACTTCCTTTTTCACAAAAACTCAAATTTAGACAAGCTATAGAAAGGCACCGTCGATGGGAACCTGGAAGGATATCCTCTTGGCAATGGTCATTCTGTGTGCGGGTGGTTATGTCGGCGCTGCCCTGCTAGGCGTAGTTCCATAAGCTCGATTCATTCGTTTCTGCCGCGAGACTCGCAAGCTCAC
>Ga0111539_10002706_pt1 | contig 23507 bp, 22 predicted proteins | sample RhiMethybrSRZTD1_FD_79667 | JGI IMG/M metagenome (GOLD analysis project Ga0111539, IMG submission 79667) | Populus rhizosphere microbial communities from Tennessee, USA - Rhizosphere MetaG P. TD hybrid SRZTD1 (version 2) (version 2) | ecosystem: Host-associated > Plants > Roots > Rhizosphere >...
CGCCGACGTAACGCGCGCCTACCGCGTGAATCTCGACGCGCTGGCGCTCGTGGCCCTCGCCACCGGTGCGTTCCTCGTGTTCTCGACGCTCGCCCTGCAAGCCGCGCGCCGCCGCCAGGAGTTCGCGCTGCTGCGAGCGCTCGGAGTCACGCGCCGCGGCCTCGCGGGCCTCATGGCGCTGGAGGGCGCGCTCGTGGGCGCGGCCGGAGCGGCGATCGGCATCCTCCTCGCCCTGGCGGGCAGCCGGGCCTTGCTCGCGCGCGGCGGCGCCGATCTCGGCGCGGGATACTTCGCCGGGCACGCCGGCGCATTCTCGCCCGACCCTCTCGGGCTGTCCGCGATCGCCGCGATCGCGATCGTGATGGCGGTTGCGGGCGCCTTGCGGGTCGCACGCGTGGTGGGCCGGATGCCGGTAGCCGAGGCGCTCCGCGACCGCTCCGTCGACCTGCCACAGGGCGCCTCCACGTCGCTCGTCGTGGCGGGAGGCCTCGCGATCGCCGGCCTGCCGCTGTTGCTGTTGCCGCCCGTGAACGGCTTGCCCCTCGGGGGCTATGGCGCGATCGCACTCTGGGTCGCGGCCTCGGTCGCCGCGGTGGCGCCCATCTGCCGCGCCACTCTCGCGCGCATCGCCCCCGAAGCGCCCACCGCCGCGCTCGCGATGGCCCAGCTGCGCCACCTTCCCGGACACCTCACGGCCAGCATCGCGGGCATCGTGGTGAGCGCCTCGCTCTGCGTGGCGATGGCGATCATGGTCTTCTCGTTCCGCGTCTCCTTCGAGGAGTGGCTGCGCGGCGTCGTCGGCGCCGACCTGTACGTGCGCTCCGGCGAGCAGGGCGATACCGGCTTCTTCACGCGCGCCGAGCAGGAGCGCCTCGCCGCCCTGCCCGGCGTGCGCCGCGCCGACCTGATCCGCTACGACCGCCTCGTGATCGGTGCAGGCACCTCCCCCTTCACGCTCGTGGCCCGATCGATCGACGAGCGCATCCTGCTGGGCTTCCAGGTCGAGCCGCGCGGGATGCCTGCGCGTCCGCCCGGCGAGCGCGTCGCGTGGATCACGGAGGCCGCGCGCGACCTCCACGGCTGGTCGACGGGAGACCGCATCAAGCTCCCGGTCGCTGGGCGTCTCTACGAGGCGCGCGTGGCGGGCGTGGTGCGCGACTACGGGCGCACCTGGGGCGCGGCGCTGGTCCCGATCGAGGATTACCGCGCCGCCACCGGCGACGAGCGCGTGAACGACGTGGCGCTGCACCTCGTTCCCGGGACCGACTCCGTGGCGATGCAGGCGGCCGTGCGACGCGCGCTGCCCGAAGCGCGCACTATCGCCATGGAGGATGCCGCCGGGATCGTGCGCCGCTCGCTCGAGATCTTCGACCGCAGCTTCGCGGTCACCTACGCGCTCGAGGCGATCGCGATCGCGATCGGGCTCGCGGGGGTGACCAGCAGCTTCGCGGCGCTCGCGTGGTCGCGGCGGCGCGAGTTCGGCGTGCTGCGCTTCATGGGCCTTACGCGGCGCGAGATCCTGCGCATGCTCGCCCTCGAGGGCGCCGCCGCCGGCGCGCTGGGCGCGCTGGTGGGGCTCGTTTCGGGCGTGGCGATCAGCGCGGTGCTGGTGCACGTCGTGAACCGGCAGTCGTTCCACTGGAGCCTCACGCTGCACTGGCCGGTGGGCGTCGTGGCTGTCTTCCTCGCTTCCCTCGTCGGCCTGTGCGCCCTCGCTGCCCGCTTCAGCGGCGCGTATGCCGTGCGGCGCGAGGCCATTCTTGCCGTCAAGGACGATGCTTGATGCAAGGTCAAAAGCTCCTCACTGAGGGCACAGAGAAGGCACTGAGGGCACTGAGCGAGAAGGGGCGTGTTCGTGCCTCCGATCCGCGCACCGATCGACGCAGGCACGGCTATTCATGAAGCTTTTCTCTCTCAGTGTTCTCAGTGCCTTCTCTGTGCTCTCAGTGATCCCGCTTTGGGGGTTTGACGCGGTAGTGCCCGGCAGGGCTCTCGCCTTCCCGAGAGACTACGGGGCGCACCCGGGGCATCGGATCGAGTGGTGGTACGTGACCGGCCACCTCGAGGCCGACGGCAAGCCGCTCGGATTCCAGGTCACCTTCTTCCGCGTGCGCAATCCCGATGCGGAGTCGAACCCCAGCCGTTTCGCACCGAAGCAACTCCTGTTCGCGCACGCGGCGCTCGCTGATCCTGCGGTCGGGCGGCTGCTGCATGGCCAGAAGTCGGCGCGCATGCTCGAAGGGCTGGTGGAGGCCTCCCCTGCGGACACGGCCCTGCGGCTCGACGAGTGGTCGCTGGTGCGCGAGGATGGCGCCTACCGCACGCGCATCGGAACCCCGGAGTTCGCCCTCGAGCTCGCCATGAAACCTACCCAGCCCGTGCTGCTGCAGGGCGATCGCGGCTTCAGCCGCAAGGGGTCGTCGACGGCGCACGCGAGCTATTACTACAGCGAGCCGCAGCTCGCGGTCTCGGGCCGCGTGGTGGCCCGCGGCGCCTCGCGCGACGTGAAGGGCGTGGCCTGGCTGGATCACGAATGGTCGAGTGAGCTGCTCGCGGCCGACGCGGCCGGCTGGGACTGGCTCGGCGCCAACCTCGACGGCGGCGGCGCGCTGATGGCCTTCCGCATCCGCGCGAAGGATGGCACCACCCTCTGGTCGAACGCCACGCTGCGCGAAAGCCCGCTTGCCGGTCGCCCGGCCACGCGCGAGCTCCAGGCGAGCTTTCGCCCGTTGCGCCACTGGACTTCCCCGCGCACCGGCGTGCGCTATCCGGTGGCGATGGAGATCACCGTGGGGGAGCAGGCCTGGCGCGTGGAGCCGCTGCTGGACGACCAGGAGCTCGATGCGCGCGCGAGCACCGGCACGCTGTACTGGGAGGGAGCGGTAAAGGTCGAGGGACGCGGCGCGCCGGGTGGCGTGGGCTACCTCGAGCTCACCGGGTACGCCGAGCGAGTGCCATTCTGATGAGCGCGAACGCGGGCGTGCGCGAGCAGGTCGGCTTCATCGAGCCGATCGAGGGCCTGCGCGGCGTCGCGGTGCTGCTGGTGATCCTGTTCCACTACGCGGTCATCCTGGACGCGCGCTTCGCCGACCCCTGGCTCGCGGCGATCGACGGCTCCCTGGTCACGCGCGTGATCGTGCGCAACGGCATGATCGGCGTGGACCTCTTCTTCCTCATCACCGGCTTCCTGCTCGTGCTGCCGTGGCTGCGCGAGGCCGCCGGCCAGGGGCCGGCCCCGTCCGCGCTCGATTTCTATCGCCGGCGCTCACAGCGCATCCTGCCCGCGTACTACGTGCAGCTGCTGGTGCTCTTCTTCGTCTTCGTGCCGCTGCTGCGCGGCTTCGAGTTCTGGTACCGGAACCTCGTGTACATGTTCCAGAACCTCTCGTCGCACATCTTCCTCGTGCACTACTTCTCCCCGGGCACCAGCGCATCGCTGTCGCTGAACGGCTCGCTCTGGTCGCTCGCCCTGGAGGCGCAGTTCTACCTGCTGCTGCCGCTGCTGGCGCCCGTGTTCGCGCGCGCGCCCTGGCGAATTGCCGTGGCGCTGCTGGCGTGCGCGATCGCCTGGCGCTGGGCCGCGCACTCGCACATGGACGGATGGGTCGCGGCGCTGCGCGCCATCGAGCCGCAATGGAACGTGCCGGAAGCGGCGGCGCGCCAACTGCTCTACACGCAGCTGCCGGGATACCTCGGTCATTTCGCCGCCGGCATGCTCGCCGCAAGGGCGTGGCTGCAGTGGCGCGCGCGGCCGCCGGGGCCGCGGGACCGTTCCGCGTGGCTCGGCATCGCGATCGCGGCCTGCCTCGTCCTGTGGGTGTTGCATTCGCCCGGCGGCTGGATCCTTGGCGAGGTCACCTGGGTGTTGGCGCTGGCCGCGCTCGCAGCGATCTTCCTGGCGCTCGTCGCGCGCGGGCTGCCGTGGGCGCACGGCCTGCTCTCCAGCCGGCCGCTCGCGTTCGCCGGCCGCGTGAGCTACTCCGCCTACCTCTACCATCTCCCGCTGCTGTTCCTGTGGAACCTCAACGCACCGGCGCTGACCGGCTGGTGGCTCGCGCTGCCGCTCTACCTCGTCGCGGTGTTCTCGATCTCGTGGCTCTCGTACCGCTACGTCGAGCTGCGCGAGCGCGTGCCGACGAGCATCGCGGCGCCGATCGCGAGCACCTGCAACGCCGCCACGCCCCAGAGGACCTGGGCGAAGCGCCCCGAGTCCATGAGCATGCCGAACGCGATCGGGGCGATGGCGAGCCCGGTGTCGATCCCCGAGTAGACGAAGCCGTAGATCCGGCCGAAGGCGGCTTGCCCGAAAGTGCTCGTGGCCGCGCGGCGCACGAGCATGTCGCGCGACGGGCCGGCGAGGCCCACGCCGAATCCCATCAGGGCCATGAGCGCGGCGAGCGTCCACCCCGGCACCCCACCCGAAGCGATCAGCAGCGCGCACAACGCGCCGAAACCGAGCGCTCCGGCAATGAGCTTCTCCTGGCCCTCGCCCCTGGAGGCGAGGAACCCGCCCGTGGCGATGCCGCCGGCGCTGCCGAGCAGGTAGGCAGTCAGCGCAGTGGTGGCCGCGGCGAGCGTCACTCCGTAGGTGCGCTCGAGGATCGGCGGAGCGAAGTTCTGCAGCCCACCGAAGGCCATCACGGTGAGCACGAAGAAGAGGAAGCACATCCAGACGACGCCCGTGCCCAGGAACGCGAAGGAGCCGCCCTTCTTTGGCGCGTGCTCGGTGGGCAGGGGAGCGATCTCGAGCCGGCCGCGGTTGAGAAAGAGCAGCGCGAGCGCGGCGAAGCCGACCACCGAGGCGCCAAGGCCCGCGGCGCGCCAGCCCCATACCTCCGCGAGCGCGAGCACGAACACCGGTGCCGCCGCCCAGCCGAGGCTGCCCGAGAGGCCGTGGACGGAGAAGGCGTGCCCCAGCCGGGCCGTGGAGACGCGCCGGTTGATGAGCGTGTAGTCCGCGGGATGGAAGACGCTGTTGCCCAGGCCCGCGATCGCGGTCGCGGCCATCAGCCAGGGATAGCTTGCCGCCGAGGCGAGCGCCAGGCCCGAGCACGCGAGCAGCGCCATGCCGCCGTAGAGCACGCGCAGCGCGCCGAAGCGGTCGACCACGAATCCCGCCAACGCCTGCCCGATCCCCGAGACCACGAAGAACGTGGTCATCAGCGCGCCGACCTGCGTGAACGAGAGGCCGAACTGCGCCATCAGGTACGGAAACAGCGGCGGCACGACGAAGTGGAAGAAGTGCGAGGTGCCGTGCGCGAAACCAACCAGCGAGATGACGGTGGCGTCGTTGCGCAGGCTGGTCGGGGCGGCTGGATTTGCGGCGGACATCGGCAAATTGTATCGAGCCTGTGCGCCCGCGTATCGACTCCGGGTGGAGCAGCGTTCTAAACTACGGGTCCAAGCTCAAAAATCCTGACGAGAGAGCACCAGGGCGGGACGTTTCGCCTACGCGCCTTGCATTGAACACCATGGAGGAGACCATGCAAAAGTACCGTTCATCCCTTGCCCTCACCGCGCTGTCCGCTTTCGCCCTTGCCGCCGCGCCCGCCGCGGCATGGGAGCCGACGAAGCCCATCGAGATCGTGGTCGCCGCGGGCGCCGGCGGCGCCTCCGACCAGATGGCCCGCATGATGCAGGCCGCGATCCAGAAGAACAACCTCATGAAGCAGCCGGTCGTGGTGACGCTCAAGGGCGGCGCTTCGGGCGGCGAGGCGCTCATGTACATGAAGAGCAGCACGGGCGACCCGAACAAGGTCCTGCTCGCCTACTCGCTCATCTACATGCTGCCGCTGTCGGCCAAGATCCCGTTCAACTGGCGCGAGCTCACCCCGGTCGCGGTCACCGCGCTGGACGAGTTCGTGCTGTGGACGAACACCACGCTGCCCTACAAGAACACGAAGGAGTTCGTCGACGCGGCGAAGAAGGCCGAGCCCCAGTTCAAGATGGGCGGCACCGGCTCCAAGCGCGAGGACCACGTCCTCACGGTGTTCCTCGAGAAGAGGACCGGGGCCAAGTTCGCCTACCTGCCCTACAAGTCGGGCGGCGAGGCCGCGACCCAGCTGGTCGGCAACCACACCGCCGCGAACGTGAACAACCCCTCCGAGAACCTCGAGGTGTGGCGCGCGGGCCAGGTGCGGCCGCTGTGCCTCTTCTCGAAGGAGCGCATCCAGTACAAGGGCAAGGTCGCGGGCGAGATGTCGTGGAACGACATCCCCACCTGTCCCGAGCAGGGCCTCGACATCACCTACCAGATGCTGCGGGCGTTCTTCCTGCCCGGCAAGGTCGATGCGGAGGCGCAGGCGTTCTACATCGACCTGATGAAGAAGATCACGCAAACCGGCGAGTTCAAGGACTACATGGAGAAGCAGGCGTTGAAGCCCGTCTTCCTCACCGGACCCGAGATGCTCAAGTTCCTCGAGCAGGATGACGCCCTCAACAAGGGACTGATGACCGAAGCCGGCTTCGTGGCGCAGTGAGCGTGGGCGACGCACCGGCCCCGAACCCGCCGCCCGAGGAGGAAGAGGCCGATTCACCCGCCGTCGTCGGGCGGCGGGCGGTCGAGGTGGCGACGCTGGCGATCGTGCTCGCGTTCGCCCTCCTCATGGCCTGGGACAACACGCGAACCGGCAACCGCTGGGAGTCGACCGGCCCCCAGGCGGGCTATTTCCCCTTCTATGTCGCACTGATCCTCGCCGGCGCGTGCCTGTGGGGAATCGCCGGCGAGTTCCTCAAGCGGTCGAAGTCGTCGCCTGCGTTCGTGCGCCGCAACGAGCTGCGGCGGGTCCTGCAGGTCTTCATCCCCACCCTCGCGTTCATTCCCGCCACCGCGTGGCTGGGCGTCTACGTGTCGAGCTTCCTGCTGATCGCCGGATTCATGCGCTGGGTGGGCAAGCTCAAGTGGTGGGTGTCGATCGTGACCGCGCTCGTGTTCGCGGTGGCGATGTTCGTGACCTTCGACGTCGCCTTCGACGTGATCATGCCGAAGGGGCCGCTCGAGCGGCTGCTCGGCCGCTAGGGCCTCCGATGAACCTCGCGAAACGCGAACACCGTCTCGTCGGCCCCGGCCGTCCTCCGGGGTCGCATCCCCGCAAGCGGGGCCCCTGCTCCGCCCTCCGAACGGCCTAGGCCATGGAAGCGCTGGGCCTCCTGGGGATGGGCTTCAAGGTGCTGTTCACCTGGAAGATCCTCGCGCTGATGTTGCTGGGCCTCACGCTCGGCATCTTCGTGGGCGTGCTGCCGGGACTGGGCGGTCCCAACGGCGTGGCGATCCTGCTTCCGCTCACGTTCACCATGGATCCGACGTCGGCCATCGTGATGCTGTCGTGCATCTACTGGGGCGCGCTCTTCGGCGGGGCGATCACCTCGATCCTGTTCAACATCCCGGGCGAGGCGTGGTCGGTGGCGACCACCTTCGACGGCTATCCGATGGCGCAGAAGGGCCAGGCGGCCGAGGCGTTGACCGCCGCCTTCACCTCGTCCTTCATCGGCTCGCTCTGCGCCGTCCTGCTGATCACCTTCCTCGCGCCGTGGATCGCCAACTTCGCCCTGCGCTTCGGTCCGCCCGAGTTCTTCGCGGTCTACCTGCTCACCTTCTGTTCCTTCGTGGGTCTCGGCCGCGAGGCCAAGCACAAGACGATCATCTCGATGGCGCTGGGACTCCTGCTCGCCGGCATCGGGATGGATACCGTCTCGGGCCAGCTGCGAATGACGTTCGGTACCGAGCCCCTGATGCGCGGAGTGAACTTCCTCGTCGCCGTGATCGGTCTCTTCGGCATCAGCGAGATCCTCCTCACGATGGAGGAGCGCCTGGCGCTGCGCGGGCACGCGGCGCGCATCAGCCTGAAGGTCGTCTGGAGCGTCTGGAAGGACCTGCCGAAGTACTGGTGGACGCTGCTGCGCTCCGCGGCGGTGGGCTGCTGGCTGGGAATCACGCCGGGGGGAGCGATCGCGGCGTCCTTCATGGGCTACAACCTCGCCAAGCGCATGTCGAAGGACCCGGAGTCGTTCGGGACCGGGCGCATCGAGGGCGTATTCGCCCCCGAGACCGCGGCGCACGCCTCGGGCACCGCGGCACTGCTGCCGATGCTGGCGCTCGGCATCCCGGGCTCCGGCACCGCCGCGATCCTGCTGGGCGGCCTCATGGTCTGGGGCCTCAATCCGGGGCCGATGATGTTCGTCGAGCACAAGACGTTCGTGTGGGGCCTCATCGCCTCGATGTACCTCGGCAACGTCGTGGGCCTCGTGATGGTGCTCACCACGGTCCCCCTCTTCGCCGCGGTGCTGCGCGTGCCCTTCGCCGCGATCGCGCCGATGATCGTGGTCTCGTGCGCGATCGGCGCCTTCGCGATCCAGAACGCGATGTTCGACATCTGGCTGATGCTGCTCTTCGGCGTGGTGGGTTACGTCTTCAAGAAGATCGGCATCCCGATGGCACCCCTCACCCTCGCCCTCGTGCTCGGCAGCCGCGCCGAAGACTCCTTCCGGCTCTCGATGATCGGCGCCGGCGGCGACCTGCGGGTGTTCTGGTCCAACGGGCTCGTGGGCACGATCGCCACGCTCGCCCTCGTGCTGCTGTTCTGGCCGCTCATCGGCCGCGCGATCGGCGCGCTGCGCAGGCAGCCCGCCGCGGCCTGAAGGCAATGCCCGACACGATCCGGGTCGAACGCGAGGGCACCGTCGCCACCGTGGTGCTGAACCGCCCGGAGAAGCTGAACGCCCTCACGCGGCCGATGTGGAAGCGGCTGGGCGAGGTGTTCGACGAGCTCTCCGGCGACGAGGCGCTGCGCTGCATCGTGATCCGTGGTGCGGGGGAGAAGGCGTTCGCGCCCGGCAACGACATCTCGGAGTTCGCCACCGAGCGCTCCAACGTCGAGCAGGCGCGCGCCTATGGCGAGGACATGCGGCGCACGATCGATGCGATCGGCTCTTGCCGCCATCCCGTGGTCGCGCAGATCCACGGCATCTGCGTGGGCGGCGGGCTCGAGATCGCGGGCCTGGCCGACATCCGCATCTGCGGCGAGTCGAGCCGCTTCGGCGTGCCGATCAACAAGCTGGGCCTGGTGATGGCCTATGCCGAGATCGGCTCGCTCATCGCGCTCGCCGGCGAGGCGGTGGCGATGGAGATCCTGCTCGAGGGGCGCGTCTTCGACGCGAAGGAAGCGTTCGAGAAAGGATTGGTCACGCGGGTGGTGCCCGACGACCAGGTGGAAAAGGAAGCCCGCGAGACCGCGCAGCGCATCGCCGACGGCGCGCCGCTCGTCGCGCGCTGGCACAAGAAGTTCGCGCGCCGGCTGCGCGAGGGCAAGCCCCTTACGCCGGCGGAATACGACGAAGGCTTCGCGTGCTTCGGTACCGAGGACTTCCAGATCGGGTACAAGGCGTTCCTCGCGAAGCAGAAGCCCGACTTCAAGGGCAAATGACTCAAGACGGGAAGAACGAGTCGGGGGGAGTCGGGGGGAGTAAGCCCGACAAGCGCTGCACCTGGTGCCTGGGAAGCCGGCAGTACATCGACTATCACGACCGGGAATGGGGCCGGCCGGTGCACGATGATCGCGTCTTCTTCGAATTCCTCACGCTCGAGGGCGCACAGGCCGGGTTGTCGTGGTCGACGATCCTCGCCAAGCGCGGGAACTACCGGAAGGCATTTGCCGACTTCGATCCGGCGAAGGTCGCGCGCTTCACGCCCGCGAAGGTCAAGAAGCTCCTGCTGGATCCCGGCATCGTGCGCAACCGCCTGAAGGTCGAGGGCACCGTGAAGAACGCCAAGGCGTACCTGGCGGTGCAGAAAGAGTTCGGCAGCTTCGACAAATACGTGTGGCGCTTCGTCGGCGGCAAGCCGCTCGTCAATCGACCAAAGGACGGAAAGGGCGTGCCCGCCAGTACGCCCGAATCCGACGCGCTCTCCAAAGACCTCAAGAAGCGCGGCTTCACCTTCGTGGGGTCCACCATCATGTACGCGTTCATGCAGGCCACCGGCCTGGTCGACGACCACATCGTCGGCTGTCCCGCAAAGAACTATTGCAACGTCAAAAGCTCCTCACTGAGAACACGGAGAAGGCACTGAGATCACTGAGAGAGGCTTGCAGTCAGAGGACAACGCGGTGTATGCCGGCTCGCAGGCGGCTGACATTGAAATTCAGAAGCAGGCCGACTCGTATGCCGGAGAGCTTCAGGTATGTCAGCAGTTGCGATTCGTGCAGTGGCCCTATCTGTTGAACGGCCTTCAGTTCCAGCAGGACTTTGCCCTCCACGATGAGATCAGCACGATACGAGATGTCGAGCTCGACGGCTTCGAACTTCAGGGGAATGGGAACCTCTTGCTGGACCTCCAAGCCATCGGAGCGAAGCCTGTGCGCCAGGCAGGCCCGATATGCGCCTTCCAGCAGCCCGGGCCCCAACGCACGATGGACGACCAAGGCCGACCCGATGATGCGGTCTGTCAGGTCGCTATGTAAGTAGTTCGCAAATCGCGTTTCCATTTCATCCCCTTCCCGAAATAGAACGCAGCTATCCGCACCTGGATGACCTATTCTTTCTCCCTCAGTGCTCTCAGTGCCTTCTCTGTGCTCTCAGTGAGGAGCTTTTCGCTTTAACAGCCCTGCAAAGGAAGACGAATGGGACCCCTGGAAGGAATCAAGGTCATCGAGCTCGCGCAGATCATGGCGGGTCCCACGTGCGGCATGCTGCTCGCCGACATGGGCGCCGAGGTGCTCAAGGTCGAGAAGCTGCCGGGCGGCGACGACACCAGGAGCTACACCGAGCCGTCGGTGAACGGCGAGTCGGCCGCGTTCATGATCCTCAACCGCAACAAGCGCGGCATGGCGGTGAACCTCAAGCACCCCGGCGGCCTCGAGGTGGTGAAGAAGCTCATCGCCGGCGCGGATGTCGTCACCGAGAACTACCGCAAGGGCACGCTCGAGAAGCTGGGCCTCGGCTACGACGTGCTGGAGAAGCTCAACCCGCGGCTCGTCTACTGCGCGATCTCGGGCTACGGCCGCACCGGCCCCTACGCGGACAAAGGCGGCTTCGACCTGATCGCGCAGGGCTTCGCGGGTCTCATGAGCATCACCGGCGAGCCCGGCGGGCCGCCGGCCAAGTCGGGCACCTCGATCGCGGACATCAACGCCGGCATCTTCGCGGCGCTCGGCATCGTCTCGGCGCTGCTCGCCCGCGAGCGCACCGGCCGCGGCCAGGTGGTCGAGACCTCGCTCATGGAGGCCGCGATCCAGCAGACCTACTGGCAGGCCGCGATCTTCTTCGCCACCGGCGTGAATCCCGGCCCCTCGGGATCGGCGCACATCCTCACCGCGCCCTACCAGGCCTTCCCCACCGCCGACGGCTGGATCAACGTGGGCGGCGCGAACCAGGCGAACTGGGAGCGCATCGTGAAGGTGATCGGACGGCCGGAGCTCAATGACGATCCACGCTTCCGCACCAACGGCGATCGCATGCGCAACCTCGCCGCGCTCACGCCACTTATCGCCGAGCGCCTGAAGGGCCGCAAGTCCGCGGAATGGATCCAGGACTTCGAGAAGGCGGGCGTACCCGTGGGACCCGTCAACAAGATCGGCGACATGCTCGCCGATCCACAGGTGGCCGCGCGCGAGATGGTGGTCGAGGTCGACCATCCGAAGGCCGGCCGCACGCGCGCGCTCGGGCACCCGGTCAAGTTCTCGGCCACGCCGGGAAAGGTCGAACGCCCCGCTCCGCTGCTGGGCCAGCACACGCGCGAGGTGCTTGTGGAGCTGGGCTACGACGCAGAGTCGATTGAACGCCTCCACCGGGAAAATGCCGTGCTCTTGGCGTAGGAAATTCCGCTACATAGGGATTTCTTAGGGTTCGCGCAAGAAACATGTAGCAAACGGCCGCGGCGGCGCTGCCTAGACTGGGTGCATGTCGAATGGCTCCTCATTTCATCGCGCCGCCGCCGCACTCCTGCTCGCGCTGGCGGCCTCGCCCGTCCACACCGCAACCGATGCGCGGCTCGCGGCGACGCTCGCGGAGACGGGGCTATTCGAGGCGGGGTCGGTAGAGCGCATTCGCGGATCGAACCAGGCCTTCGCACCGCAGTTCCCGCTGTGGACCGACGGCCAGGCGAAGCGCCGCTGGCTCTACCTGCCGCCGGGCGCCACGATCGACAAGTCCGACCCGGACCGCTGGGATTTCCCGCGCGGCACACGCCTCTGGAAGGAGTTCAGCGCCGAGGGACGCATCGAGACGCGTCTCATCGAGCGCCTTGCCGACGGCTCCTGGCGCTTCGCCTCCTATGCGTGGAACGCCGAAGGGACCGAGGCAACCCTCGCTCCCGCCGAAGGCATCCCGAAGCGCGGCATACCCTCACGCGCGGACTGCCTGGCGTGCCACGAGGGCGCGAACGTGCCGGTGCTGGGATACAGCGCCGTGCAACTGGGCGGGATGATCGCCGCGCGCTCGCCGCAGGAGCGCGCCGCGATGGGCTACCTGCACGGCAACTGCGGTCACTGCCACAACGCCAACGCGCTCGAGGCCACGGGACTCTTTCTCGCCCAGAGCGCGGCCTCGCCGGTGCGCAGCGCCGCGGCGACGCGGGCTTCGGTGGCCGAACGCGCGGCGGAGATCCTGCGCCGCGTGCAATCCGCCAACAGGTACATCCGCATGCCGCCGATCGGCGTGTCCGTTCCGGACTCGCAGTCCGCCGCGGTGATCGAGCACTGGATCCAGCAGGACCTTCAACCCCACAGGGAGGCATCAAGATGAAACGCTTCATGCTGTCGATAACCGCCGTGCTGACATGCGGCGCCGTCATCATCCCGCAGGCGATCGCGCAGCCGGCCGGCGACCCGGTCGCGCGCGGCAAGTACATCGTCTCCACTTCGGGCTGCCACGATTGCCACACGCCGTGGGTGCTCGGTCCCAGGGGACCCGAGCCCGACATGACGCGCGCGTTGTCGGGCCATCCGAAGGACATGGCCATGCCGCCGGCCCCGTCGCTCGCCGGTCCGTGGCTCATCTCGATCGCCGCGACCAACACCGCGTTCGCGGGCCCCTGGGGCGTGAGCTTCACCGCCAATCTCACGCCCGACCGGGACACGGGCCTGGGCAAGTGGACGGCGAAGGGCTTCAAGGACACGATCCGCACCGGGCGCCATCTCGGCCGCGGGCGCGAGGTCCTGCCGCCGATGCCGATCATGGTCTACAACAACTTCACCGACGCCGACCTCGAGGCGATCTTCGCCTACCTGCAGACGATTCCGGCGGTGGCGAACAAGGTCCCCGAGCCGCTCCAGCCGCCGGCGGCGGTCGCCGCGGCGAAGTGACTCAGCGCGCGGCCGGAACGTTGGCGAGCTGGAGGGCGCGGGCCACGGCGAAACGGAAGCGGCCGCGACCCGCCTTCTCGAGCCGCACGCCGGCCGAGCGCTCGTCGAGGCGCTTCTGCAGCAGGATGAGGCGCGCCTCGAGGTTGTCCGAGAGCTCGGGCAGCCGGATGCGCGGGTCGAGGCGCAGCTCGCGGTTGCTGAAGAGCGTGCGGCCGGCATTGACGTAGTCCTGCGCGAGCGTCCAGAAGATCGCGCCGGCCACGCCCTTGATCAGGTACTCCTCGCCGAGGAAGACGCTGTCGTTCTCGGCGAAATGACGGACCTGCAGGGGTGCGGCGCTCGGCGGGCTCGTCACCCCGGCCGCTGCCCCCGCAGCGCTGGGCCGGGGCCCGGGCTCGTCTTCGTCCGCTTCGGCCCGCTGCAGCACGTGGATCGTGGTACCCAGCTGGCCGGCCAGCGCGACCAGCGCGTCCTCGTCGTCGTAGCAGAAGCGCAGGTCGCGATCGCTGTCGACGAACAGCACGCCGATGAGCCGGCCGAAGGCCTCGATCGGCACGGCGAGCTGGCTCCTCGATTGCGCGAGCCCCGGCAGCGGGATCTCGGTCTCGAGCGCGAGCCCCGCGGCGGCCGCGGCGTCGCGCATGGCGCGCCCATAGGCGTACTCGGCGGTCGCGTGCCCGATGCGGATGGCAGCGCGCTCCCGCGCGGCCACGCCCACGACGCCGTGCCCCAACGGGATTTCCGAGCCCACGCCCGAGTGGTCGTAGCCCATGCTCGCGACGGTATACAGGCGCGCGTTCGCCGCATCGTGCATCAGCACGAGCGCGTGGTGGATGTCGAACTGCGCGCGCAGGCAGTCGAGCGTGCAATCGAGAAGGACGTCGATCTCGCACGCCGTGGCGAGGCGCTGCGCGCTCACGCGCACCGCGGAGAGCAGATTGCGGCGCGGGCCCTCGGCGGGCAGGGCCACGCCGGGAATGGGCTCGATCTCCTCGACGGCATACACGTCGGAGCCCTGCAGGCGGAAGACGCCGGTCATGCCGGTGTGGGAGGCGATGCCGGCGAGCTTGGCCTTCATGCGCTCGAAAAGCGGCCCGCCGGTCTCGGTGCGCTGGTAGCGCACGCGCAGCCGGTAGCGCGCGCCCGTGCGCGGGTGCGTGACGATGAGGCGCGCCACGGGGTTCGCGAGCACGTTCCGGCGCGTCTGGTTGAAGAACTGGAACGAGAGCGCGAGCGTGTCGGTGTCGACGTACTCGACCTGCGAGAGGTAAGCCACGTTCGGCTCCCCCGCGGGCGAGGCGGTCGCGATCGTGGCCGGGACCGCACCCTCCATGCAGTCGCGGATCCCGTCCAGCGTGAGCGAGCTCATGCGGGCTTGAGCACCGAGCCCGCGGACGGCCCGGGCGTCTGCACGAACGCGCTCGTCGGGGTGAAGGTGACCGCGGCGAGGCCCGCTGCGCTTCCCCCCGCGAGCGTGCGGCCGAACCGGTCGGGGAAGCCGATGGCGCGCAGCTCGGCGTCGAACGCGTCGACCTGGCGGTCGATGTCCTTGAGGTCGGCGGGGTTCGGTGCGGACACGCGGGCGTCGACGCCCTTCAGCTGCACTGTCCGATGCGAGCGAGGCTTGGTGAACACCACGGCGACGGCGCCGTTGGCGCGCAGCTCACCGAGCACCTCGCGGCCCTGCGACTCCACGAGGTAGACCGTCACCGAGCGCCGGTCGGGGGCGACGCGGCACCCGGCCGCGCGCGTGAGGTTGGCCACATTGCCAGGTGCGAGGCTGGCTACGTGCAGCGCGATGCCGCTCTGCAGGAAGGCGGCGAGCTCCTCGTCGATCAACGGCCCGGCGTCCATTTCGGCGACATGATACGGCAGCAGGGCTCGTGATACGTTAGCGGCGCCATGTCGAGCGCCCTCCTCGCCGCGATCCTCGGGATCTCCGCGGTCGTGACCTCGTTCATCTCCGGCATCCTCGGGATGGCGGGCGGTCTCATCCTCATGGGCATCCTGCTGGCGCTGATGCCGGTGCCGGCCGCGATGATGCTCCACGGCATCACGCAACTCGCCTCCAACGGGTGGCGCGCCTTCCTCTGGCGCCAGTACGTGGACTGGCGGGTCTTCCGCGGCTACCTCTACGGCTCGCTGGCGATCACGGCGCTCTTCGCCGCCTTCCAGTTCGTCGTGAGCAAGCCCGTCGCGCTGATCGTGATGGGCCTCACGCCCTTCCTCGCCCTCGCCCTGCCCGAGAAGCTGCACCTCAATGTCGAGCGCAAGGGCCATGCCTCGATCTGCGGCCTGGTCTGCTCGGTGCTCAACCTCACGGCCGGCGTGTCCGGCCCGATCCTCGACGTCTTCTTCGTGCGCTCGAAGATGACGCGCCACGCCGTGGTCGCCACCAAGGCATCCACGCAGAGCCTTTCGCACCTGCTGAAGATCGCCTATTTCGGCGGCATCCTCACGGTGGGCCGGGGCCTGGTGGAGCCATGGCTGGGCGCGATGATGGTCGCCCTCGCCTTCGTCGGCACCTCGCTTTCCACGCGCGTGCTTGAGAAGATGAACGACACCGCCTTCCGGATGTGGACGCGCCGGGTGGTGATGACGATCGGCGTGTTCTACCTGGCGAGCGGCATCCTGCTGCTGATGGAGTGATCGATGATCTTCCGCCAGCTCTTCGATCCCGAGTCGTCCACCTACACCTACCTGATCGGCGACGAAGCGACCCGCGAAGCGGTGGTCGTCGATCCGGTGCTCGGCCACGAGCGGCGCGACCTCGACACGCTCTCGCAGGAGGGCCTTCGCCTCTCCTGGGTGCTCGACACCCACGTGCACGCCGACCACGTGACCGGCGCCAACGCGCTCAAGGCCGCGACGGGCGCGATGACCGCGGTAGCCGACGCCTGCAATGCGCCCGGCTACGACCATGCGCTCGTCGACGGGGAACGCATCGCCTTCGGAGCGGAGTTCCTCACCGCCATCGCCACGCCCGGCCACACGCCCGGGAGCACGTGCTTCACGTGGCGCGACCGCGTCCTCACCGGCGACACACTGCTGATCGGCGGCTGCGGGCGCACCGATTTCCAGGACGGCGACCCGCGCGCGCTCTACGGGAGCATCACGCGCAGGCTCTTCACGCTGCCCGAGGCGACGCTGGTCTTCCCCGGCCACGACTACAGGGGACGAGAGCAATCCAGCATCGGCGACGAGCGGCGAGCCAACCCGCGCCTGGCGGGCCGCACCGAGGACGAGTTCGTGAAGATCATGGAGTCGCTCGGCCTCGCCCGGCCCCGGCGCATCGACGAGGCGGTGCCGCTCAACAAGGCCGCCGGACCGATCGCCGAGGGCGATGTCCTCTGGGGCTCGATCCCGGCGGCGTCCGCGGCGCAGGCGATGGGCCGCGCGGGCGTGGTCGTCGCGGACCTGCGCGACCCCAACCTGGCCGCGGCGGACCCGCTCCCGGGATCCGTGCTGGTCCCGTATCACGACTTCGATCGCATGGCCGAGCTCGCCTCGCGCTGCAGCTCGCTCATCCTCGTCTGCGGCATCGGCCAGCGCTCGATGGTCGCGGCACGGGAGCTCGCGGCGATGGGTGTCAAGAACGTCGCCAACGTCGTGGGCGGCATCCGCTCGATGCGCGCCTAGGCCTCCGCCTCTGGAGTGACCTAGGCCGGCGGCTTGAGGACGCGCTTCACGAACTCGATGCGGTCGGCGGGCGTGCAGGCTTCGGGCACCGGCGAGAGCGCCTCGCGCAGCTCCGCCAGGGGCGCGGACTCCCGCGCCACGCGCCGGTAGAGGCTGCTCGTGCCGAGCACGCGGTTGCGGTCGCGCCGATCGACGATGGACATCTCGGTGCGCAGCACCGCATAGCCCCAGTACGAGCGCACGTATTTGGGCCAGAGCTCGACCACGGCATACGGCGCGGCGCGGCCCTCGGGGGTCGAGGCGACAGCGGCGACCGGATAGGCCTCGGCGTAGGCCGCCAGAACGCGCGGGTCGCGGCGCGATGCGTCGTCGGGCAACGAGAGCGACTCCACGCCCTCGCGGCGAAGCAGCGCGTAGCCCCGGTCCTCGTCGCACATCCAGCGCACCTGGAAATTGGTGAGCAGCGCATCCCAGGCGAGCCCGAGCCAGATCGCCAGTGCCGCGAACGCGACCGTGCCGGCGGCGATGGAGGGGAAGCGGCGCGTAGGAATGGCGGCAACGGCTCGGGATCGGGGAAACCATTGTGCCCGCGATCGGTCTGTCGGACATGCATCTTGCCGCCAATGGAATCAGCCCCTTCACCCGATTCGCGCGCGCCACCTCACGGCTGGCTGGCCGCCCGGGCACCTTCGGCATCGCGCTCGGCATGGTGGTCGTGTGGGCCGTGACCGGGCCGGTCTTCAGCTACAGCGAGGGCTGGCAGCTCACCATCAACACCTTCACCACCATCGTGACCTTCCTGATGGTGTTCCTCATCCAGGCCACGCAGAACCGCGAGAGCGAGGCGATCCAGCTCAAGCTGGACGAGCTGATCCTCGCGCTCGACACCGCGCACGACGAGCTCATCGACTCGGAGAACCTCACCGAGGCGGAGCAGCTGCGCCTGCACAAGAGATACCTCGCGATCGCCGAGCGCGCGCACCAGCGGGTCAAGGGCGAGGTGACGAAGATCGAGGAGCGGCAAGAGCGCCGCAGCCACCGCGCTACGAAAAGCTGACCGCTGTCGTGTTGGCGCCGCAGAGCAGCACGCCGATCGTCTGGCCCGCCTGCGCCTTCCACCGCCCCGAGATGAGCGCCGCCGTGGCCGCCGCCCCGCCCGGCTCCACCACGATGCGAAGCGCCTTCCACAACGCGCGCTGCGAATCGCGGATCGCGTCATCGGTCACCAGCACCGATTCGGCCACGTAGCGGCGCGCGAACGGATACATCAGCGTGCCCACGCGGCGCGGCGCCAGCGAATCGGCTGCGACGCCACCGGCGGGCGCATCCACGGGCTCCCCGGCCGCGAGCGCGCGCGCCAGCGTCGGGGCCTCCTCGGGCTCGACCGCAACGATCGGCGTCCGCCCGGCGAACCACGCCGCGATGCCGCCGATCAGCCCGCCGCCACCCACGGCGACCAGCAGCGCATCCAGGCGCGGCGCCTGGCGCTCGAACTCGAGTCCCACGGTGCCCTGGCCCTGCAGCGTCTCCCATTGGTCGTAGGCGTGGATCGCCACCGCGCCACTGCTGGCGACCCAGCGCTCGCTTGCCTGGAGCGCGTCGTCATAGCGCTCGCCGGCAATTTCCAGGCGCGCCCCGTAGCCGCGGATCTGCTCCATCTTCGCCGGCGAGGCGACGCTGGGCACGAAGATCGTGGCCGGCACGCCGCGCTTCATCGCCGCGTAGGCCACCGCCGCCCCGTGGTTGCCGCCCGAGGCCGCGACCACGCCTACCGGCGGGATCTGGCGCTGCAGCAGGTTGTTGAACGCGCCGCGCGTCTTGAACGAACCCGCATGCTGGAGGAACTCGAGCTTGAACACGAGGCGCACGCCGGCGAGGCCAAGGTCCGCCCCATCCACCTCGAGCACGGGAGTTCGGCGCACGTGCGGGGCGATGCGGTCGGCGGCTGCGGCAATGGCCGCCGCGTCGAGAGGGGATCCGTCCATTTCGCGCAGTTTACCGGCTGCGCGCCCGCTCAATGGCGCGTGATGCCTCCGCCCGGAGGCGCGACGGCGATGATGGACTGCAGTGTCCGCACGTCGGCGGGCTTCACCAGGTGGTAGTCGAAACCGGCTTCGCCGGTGCGCCGCCGGTCTTCGTTCTGGCCCCAGCCCGTGAGCGCGACCAGCGTGGCGCCGCGCAGCTCGGGATCTTCGCGCACGCGGCGCGCGACTTCCAGCCCGTCCATGTTGGGCATGCCGAGGTCGAGCAGCACCACCGCCGGCTTGAACGCGTGCATCGCCTCGAGCGCCTCGCGACCCCCGTGGGCCACCTCCACTTCCGCCCCGAGAAACTGCAGCAGCATGCCGAGGCTGTCGGCGGCGTCCTGGTTGTCGTCCACCACGAGCACGCGCTGGCGCGCCAGCGGCCGGTCGCGCGAGATGGCGGGCCCGGCGGGCGCTGCGACAACGGCCTGCTGCTCGGCGAGCGGCAACTTCACGGCGATCTCGCAGCCGCGGTCGAGTCCCTCGCTGAAGGCCTCGATGCTGCCCCCGTGCAGGTGCACGAGCGTGCGCGCGAGCGTGAGCCCGATGCCCAGGCCGCCCTGGGCGCGGGTGCCGGTGTTGATCTGCGTGAACATGTTGAAGACGCGGTTGAGCATCGACGCCTCGATGCCCTCGCCGTTGTCGCTCACGCGCACCGTGGCCATGCCGCCGCTGGCCTCGACGCCGATGCGGATCAGCCCCCCGGGCGGCGTGTACTTCGCGGAGTTGTTGAGCAGGTTGGAGAACACCTGGGAGAGCCGCACGACGTCTGCCTCCACGACCAGCTCGCCGGCAGGTGGAAGGTTCGCCTCGAGCGTGTGGTGCGCCGCGTCGATCAGCGGCCGGCTGGTGTCGATGGAGCCGCGCAGGATGGCCACGAGGTCGGCGCGCTCGCGCTTCAGCTCGATCTTGCCGCGGCTGATGCGCGAGATCTCGAGGAGGTCGTCGACCAGGCGCACCATGTGCTGCACCTGGCGCTCCATCATGCCCACCAGCTTCTCGCTGCCGGGGCTCTCGGACATGCGCAGGACGTGGAGCGAGTTGCGGATGGGTGCCAGCGGATTGCGCAGCTCGTGCGCCAGCACCGCGAGGAACTCGTCCTTGCGCCGGTCGCTCTCGCGCAGCTCCTCCTCGGCGTTGCGGCGCTCCGTCACGTCCTCGATCACCGCGACGCCGCGGACCTCCCGGCTCTCACGCGCGAGCGACATCGAAAGCTTCACCCAGATGGTGGCGCCCCCGCGGCGGACGAAGCGCCGCTCGCCCGAATAGACCTCCATCTCGCGCGCGCGCAGCCGCTCGATCACTCCCGCGACCTCGGCCTGGTCCTCGGCGTGCGCCATGCGCGCGATCGGCAGGCCGACCAGCGCCTCGCGCGGCTCGCCGAGCAGCTCGCACAGCGCGTCGTTCACGAGCGCGAACCGGCCGTCGGAAGTGACCTCCGCGATGCCTACCGCGGCGTTGGCGAAGAGCGCCTTCAGCCGTCCCTCGCTTTCCCCGAGCGCGCTCGCGACGTGGTCGATCTCGCGCAGGTGCTCGCGCGCGAGGAACTGGCGCTCGCGCGCGCGCAGCGCCGTTCGAGCGGCCGCGAGGAGCGAGGCCACCCGCACCGGCCGCTCGATCAGCGTCACGTTCCCGAGGTGCCGCACGGCCATGCGGGCAACGGGCGAATCCGCCCCGGGAACCGTGAGCAGCAGGATGGGCAGGTCCGACCACGGCTCCTGCCGGTCCAGGCGTTCGCCGAGGTAGCGGACGTGCGCGTCGTTCGCCAGCGCCTCCTCCGAAACGAGGAGCGCGCCGGCGCCCACGTCCATGTGGGCGACGAGCTCGCCGAGATCCTGGCAGACGGCGGTGCGCACGCCGGAATCCGCCAGCACGTCACGCGTGAGAAGCCCGTCCCGCCCCGTCGGCGCGAGGATCAGGACCCTGCGTTCCGCGAGAAGCCGGGCGTGATCGCTCATCCGCCCCGGGGCGCCGTGCGTGCCGCCTCTGCGTCCGGGGGTTCCACGACCGGGACACCCGTGAGGATGCCGCGGAAATGCGCGAGCGGCTCGCCCACGTGGATGCCGCGGGCATCGAGCGAAAACTCCCGGATGGTGCGCTCGTGCGCGCTGCCGCGCTTCTTCATCACCGAGATTGCCTGCCGCACCCGCCCCTTCGCCTCGAAGTAGCGCAGCAGCACCACGGCATCCGCGAGGTAGCTCGCGTCCACCGGAGTCTGCATCGCGGCGCCGATGAGGCCCTGGTGCGCCCCGATGAGGATCGTGGCCACGTTGCGGTCGCCGAGGTACATGAGCAGCTCGTGCAGCTGGATGGCGAGGAAGCGCTCGCCGGGCATCGCATTGAGGTAGCCATTCAGGCTGTCGATCACGATGCAGCGCGCGCCGTCATTCTCGACCGCCTGGCGGATCGCGTGCGTGAACTCGCCCGGGCTCAGCTCGGCCGGGTCGACCTGGCGGCACTTGACCGTGCCGTCATCGATGTAGCGGCGCAGCTCGATTCCCAGTCCGTCGGTGCGCGAGAGCAGCGTTCGCATGCTCTCGTCGAAGAGGAACATCGCCGCGCGCTGGCCGTTCTTCGCCGCGCTGGCCACGAATTGCGCGGCGAGCGAGGACTTGCCGGTGCCTGCGGCGCCGACGATGAGCGTGCTCGTGCCGTGCTCGAGGCCGCCGCCCAGCAGCTTGTCGAGGGTCCCGATGTTGCTGTCGAGGCGCTCTATGGGGTGATTGTTGCGGTGCTCGGCGGCGACGAGGCGCGGAAAGACCTCCAGGCCGCCCCTTCCGATCACGTAGTCGTGGAAGCCGCCGCGGAAGCGCCGCCCGCGATGCTTGAGCACCCGCAGGCGCCGGCGGTCGGCGCCGTACTCGGGGGTGAGCTGCTCGAGGGAGATCACACCGTGCGCGATCGACTGCACCTGCAGGTCACGCGCCGACCCAGTGAGGTCGTCGAGCAGCAACACGGTGCAATGGCGGCCGCGGAAGAACTGCTTCAGGGCGAGGAGCTGGCGCCGGTAGCGCAGGGGGTCGCCCGCAAGCAGCCGCAGCTCCGACAGCGAGTCGAAGATCACGCGCGAGGGCTTGAGGCGCTCGACGTCCAGGAGGATCGTGCGCGTGGTCTCGGAGAGCTCGACCTCCGCCGGGTGGAACATCGTGTATTGCTCGGCGGGCTGCAGGCTCTCCTCGGGCGGCACCAGCTCGCGGATCGTGATGTTGCCCTCCAGCACCCAGCCGTGGGAGCGCGCCACTGCGCGGAGCTCGTCCTCGGTCTCGGAAAGCGTCACGTAGAGGACGGTTTCGCCCTGGCGGACGCCCTCCAGCAGGTACTGCATCGCGAGCGTGGTCTTCCCGGCGCCCGGAATGCCTTCGACGAGGTACAGGCAGTGGGGCGTGAAACCGCCGCAAAGGATGTTGTCGAGTCCGACGATGCCGGTCGCCGAGGATTCGAGTTGCTCGGCTTCGGTCGGAGGTTGCTTGGGCTGGTCTGGAGGCACGCTGTCCCGATCCTTGGTTATGGGTTTTCGCGCGGGGGCACGCGACCGTAGACGGGTTGGAAGAAAACAGTACCGGCAAGTTCCGCCGGAGAATGTAGGACGGCGCCTACGGGCGGCGCCTCAATCCGCGATGTCGGGCTCGAAGAAGATCCATTGCGCCTGCGGGAAGCGTTGGGCGAACGCCGCCTCGATCGCGTTGATGGCGCCGACCAGCGCCTCCTGCCCACCCTGCTCGCGCATGCGCACCTTCACGGCGACCATCACATCCTCGCCCATGTGCAGGGTGAGGAGGTTGAGCACCCGCTCCACGGCGGGCTGCGCGGCGAGGAACTCCATCATCTCCTTGCGTACCTCGGATTCCACGCCCTGCCCCACCAGCAGGCGCTTCACCTCCGCGCCGACCAGCACCGCCACCACGATCAGCAGCGCGCCGATGGCGATCCCGCCCAGCGCGTCCCACATCGGGTTGCCCGTGACCCAGGTGAGCAGCACCGCGACGAAAGCCAGGGTGAGGCCCAGCAGCGCGGCCAGGTCTTCGCCCAGGATCACCACCAGCTCGGCGTTGCGGGAGCTGCGGAACCACTCCCAGGTCGTGCGCGAGCCGCGCAGCTTGTTCACCTCGCGCAGGCACCCCCAGGTCGAGAAGCCCTCGGCGACGATGCCGAAGGCGAGCACGCCCAGGGCGACGAGGGGATAGGACAGCGGCTCGGGTGCGTGCAGCTTGTGCCAGCCTTCATACAGCGAGAAGAGGCCGCCTACGCTGAAGAGCATGATCGCGACGATGAACGACCAGAAGTAGATCTCCTTGCCGAAGCCCATCGGGTAGTCGTCGGAGGGCGGGCGCTTGGCGCGCTTCAGGCCCAGCAGAAGAAGCGCCTGGTTGCCGCAATCGGCGGTGGAGTGGACCGCCTCCGCGAGCATGGAGCCCGAGCCGGTGATCGCCGCGGCGCCGTACTTGGAGACGGCGATCGCGAAGTGCGCGCCCAGCGCGTAGATCACCGCCTTGGTGGAATCCGCCCCTCCTGCCATGCCGCCTCCCGTTGTTTTCCGCGCGCGGCC
>Ga0111539_10002709_pt1 | contig 23494 bp, 17 predicted proteins | sample RhiMethybrSRZTD1_FD_79667 | JGI IMG/M metagenome (GOLD analysis project Ga0111539, IMG submission 79667) | Populus rhizosphere microbial communities from Tennessee, USA - Rhizosphere MetaG P. TD hybrid SRZTD1 (version 2) (version 2) | ecosystem: Host-associated > Plants > Roots > Rhizosphere >...
AAACAGTAATACACCAACAAGAATCGGTGGACGCATAGGCATAGTGTTATTTATTTTTTATTGGGCTGCATCCTAATAATTTCTACTTTTCAGTTTCGGGATGATGGTAGTCTTACGGGAATAGGGAGTTCAAGGTTTCAAACTTCCTAAATTGAGTCAATTTTATCGGGCGACCTGTTTATTGAATTCAACTCGGGCGGAGACATAGCCGCTACTGATTCCCTAGACGCCCAATCCGTCGACCACCACGTTGACAATTTCAGAACCGGACGTAGCGAATGTTCGACAATCACATTCATTTTCCAACAACAGAAAGCTGTCGAACTTTTTGAACTTTCAATGCATCAATTGGCTTAGCGCTATTTCCAAAGTTTCCTCTGATGTATGTTAGAATGGAAGCAATAGCATGATCATCTAAATGCCTATTCGGAGGCATGATTCCGTTGTAGGATTTTCCGTTTATTTTTATCTCGCTCGCCAAGCCATTCAGAACTATGCTAATTAATTTCGTTTCTTCTCCGGTTACCCAATCGGAACCTGCTAGCGGAGGAAAACGATTATTATCACCCTGGCCGTTCCGTTGATGACACATGGCACAATAGGTATCGTACAATATGCTTCCTTCCAGCTCATCACCTTGATGCAAGTTGTCCTTTACTTCATCTGGTGTTCGTATATACGACCTGGATTTTCGTTTTTCCATAGACGCCAGTTCATCTTCACCAAATTTATCTTTATCTCCCTTATACATCACGCGCCATATTTTCCCCTTATTTGATTCACTGATATACAACGAACCATCTGGCCCTGTAGCCAGACCCATTGGCCTATAAACAGCATCACTGGTATTTACCACCGTGTCCACTCCGGTAAAACCATCAGCAAAAACTTCCCATTTCTTAGTAGCCTTCCCATTTTCAAATGGAATAAAACAGACAATATATCCAGCTTGCGGATAGGGCGACCGGTCTGTTGAGCCATGAAAGGCAATGAATGCACCATTTTTATACCGCGCTGGAAACTGATTCCCCTGGTAGAACAAAATATCCATAGGAGCCCAATGCCCGGGAAAAGCGATAACAGGGATATCAAATTTATCCACCCTTTCAGTCTTCTTTCCGTCACCACCGTATCCCGGTTGGAGAATATTTTTTCCCAACATTTGATCATAATATGCATAAGGCCATCCAAAGTCTGATCCTTCTGTTACTTTCAAAAGAGTCTCAGCGGGGAGAACGGCCGCTTGCCACGATGAATAGAGATTGGGAAACATCGTGTGAAAATTATCTATTCCATTTCCCACGGCATAGAGACTTTCATCGATCGGATTCCATTGCATACCCACAACGCTTCGGATACCCGTTGAAAATCGATACCCATCTTTTTGAGTTAGCCCGGTTTTATCAGCATCAAACCGCCAGATTCCCGCATGCTCTTCCAATTCTGGACACGGATCAATTCCATGACCACCGGGTATTCCTACGGGACCGTATTTAGTGATATCCTGACATGCATCAGAAGGAGAGCCAAAAGGAACATACATGTTTCCCTTGTTATCAAAAGCGAGCGGTTTTGTGGTGTGCCAGTTCTTCACCACATTTTCATCGACATCAGTCAGTACTACTTCCGTCTCACTTTCGGGGACTAATTTTCCAGGTGTTAGCTTATTTCGTAGAACTCTTCTCACCGTGCTGGTGTAGAGATATCCATCGTGGATGGTTACTCCTACGGCAGAATGGCCTTCATCAGTATAATCACCAAAGTAAGCAATGGTGTCAGCTTTGCCATCGTAGTTAGTGTCGCGAAGACCAACCGTCCCACCACGCCCATTCATGGCATCGTTGAATGTAAGCTTTACATAAATATCTCCGTTGTCGTTTACAGCGATATGCCTTGCACGACCAATACTGTCGGCGACTACCACGGCCTCGAAACCTCCAGGAAAAAAAAGTCCGCCGTTACCAGCATCGCCTTCCGGTAATTCCATTGGCTTGCTGCATTGTACCAAACAAGTGATCGCTAATCCGTATAGGATCATTTTGAGAATAAGAGTCATTGACCGCGTTGCCTTGATTCAAAACCTAATCTCTAAAGTAACAATTGCAAGCAGGTTTACTATCGGATTTTTTGCGATTTCTTATAAATGCCGCAATGCCGGCACCCGTCTTATTTTGTCGAATAATTTAATATTATTCTTTATCGCTCACCTCAGGTCCGCCGAAGCCAAAATTGAGTGAGGCAGTTGATATAATATTTCCATTGACACTAAGTGCAGGATCGAGCTGTTTTCCGAAGCTGTAGTTGATTGAAATATCTGGCGTTACAGCGTAGGTCAAATTGATCAGATACTTCCAATCCCAATCGGAATTGGACGTCTTGCTAATCGATCCATCTGGATTCTCAGTGTTTTGAAGCAGCGTTTTTCTGTATCTTGAAAGTACTTCTACACTTACCGAAAACTTTTCACTTTGATATAGTCCTTTCAGTCCTAAGTCAAAATTATTCCGATAGTACGCAGCCGTTGACGGTGCATATTTCTGAAAATAGTCAATGTCATTTTGAACGTACCGGATCATGGTGATAAGGGATGTCCGACCTAAAACGTCTTTTTTATCTTTTACCTTTTTTGGATTAATCGTACCTGTAAGCCAAAGTCCCCATTTTGGGATCGTTGAAAATTCGAAGGTATTAGTTGGAAAATTAAGCGCCAACGCGCCCGCCACTTCCAATTGAAGGCCCTTACGTTCTGATTTATATGAATTATAAAGTTTCTTAAGGTCTTCATGGCTTTGAAGTAGCTTATCTCGAAGAGTTTCTCGAAACACTTTAATGGACTCTTGTTTATTTTGAACGGTATCGCTATCTGAAAATTCTTGACTTATTTCTGACATTATTTCTTTCAGGTGATTTTGCAAATCATTCTCAAGTTTTGTGAACCATCCTTCAGATTCCATCTCAACTGCCTTAACCAAGTCGTTAAAATATTTCTGGGTAGAACTTCCATCGGTTGGGTTAGTGGTAACGCTCATGGTTATTAAAAGAGAACTGAACGTTTGTAATTCTTGATTTAGCGAAAGTATTTTGATAAGTCTATCATATTCCTCAAAGAATCCGCCACGACGTAATAGACTTCTAAATCCAAAACCTAACGCATTGGTTTCAATGGAATCGGACACCGGATATTTTTGAGTTGATGCAATTGATAGGGCCAAATTCTGCCAAAACACATCTCCTATTTTATCGGAAAGATAATCCGTAGGTACAGTATTTATCCTGTTGCCCATCCAGTAGGGCATTAGCTCCAGCATAAAATTATTAGGTACCGTGGGCCCCTCACCTTGACCAAAGTAATTTGTCATGATCGCAGCCTCAAGGTCCTTTAGTGATTTTGGTTGATTTATTTCGTTCGGCTGGATATTGATAATTGTCGCTCCCGGGGCAGTCGGCGCCTTTAGTTGTTCAAGGTCAATCTTCCTTTCTTGCGACCACAATTCGAAGAATGACAACAGGCTAAGAAGTAGAATTACATTATTCTTGAGCATCGGTAAACTGAATATTGAATTTTAAAAAAGGCGCTGGATCACTGTCTTCAGATTTATCATATCTATTGATTGGTAATTCCTGATTGTCCTGTATTCCATCATCGACGAAATATTCCAGGCGAATTCTTTCAAGACCCCGGTCATCAATATCACCTTGCGCGACCGTAACGATTGTCAAGGTACTCCCAATCAAATTCTCGCCGAATCCCAGGAAGCCATCCGGATTTGTATTGGTAATAACAATCACTTTTCCATCGGCATTCCTGAATGAGGTCGATTGGGTAGAGCCATGGAAGGCCCTCAATCGAAGAGCATGTCTGGCGTTCTTTCGTTTTACATTGTAAATAACTTGTGGAGCGATTTCGATATCTGGCATAAAAATTTAAGGTTAACTGATCTCACACCAAAATAAAAACCCATCCATCTATCCCTTAGATTGGGGATAGAGTGGATGGGCTCGTTAAGTCTAATGTAAAGAGGTGTAAGGAGAGTTGCAATATTTTGCCTGACTAAAATTAGGAACCGCTCATCCTGACTCGCCAACAGTCCATCTTAAGTTCCAAGCGGCATGACTGAACCCGCTTCCATTTAATGCTCAAAGTAACCCGGTGCATATCCACTAATTTGGGGGCAAAGTTTGTCCATGAATAACATAAGGATTTCTGAGGAACAGATATTAAAAATTGCATTACGCAAATCTTTCAGGAGGAGTTTGCGCGAAATAAAATCAGAATTCAGAGAAGAACTCGCAAAGCAGCTATCAAACAAATATCAAAACGAGTTACTAACGACGGATGAATTGTGCACTGAACTAAACCTTCGCGCCGTGCTGTTCATAAAGTTATCCATGGAAAGAAAAAGATCAACCAATCCAACGATGAGATCACGATTTCAGTTTCAGACAGGAGAGCATTGATGACTTAATCAAAAGCTCTTACAACAGTTGGTTTGATTTATTCTAGAAGATTCAGAATAAATCAAACCAAACAATTGCAAAAATGAACTGGCATGTCTATATTCGATTAGAAGCCCATCGTTTCGTTGCTTAAAGAAGCAACGGTACTATGGGTTTTATATTTTTCGTTCCATCGTGCCGAAGGCCTGTTGTGTGGATTTGGAATGTGTCCCATGAGCAGGTTCGCCATACGTCTTATGAACACCTACCGATCATCATATGAGCATCACCATCGATAACAAGACTGGAAAGATTACCACCCCCGGAGTAGTTTTCAAGGAGAAAGTGGGCGTCCCCCACAGGGATATTGCAGGTCCCGATACCATCATCATTCACTACACCGCTGGCATCAGCGGCGAAAGCTCAGCCAACTGGCTTGCAAATCCTACGTCAAAAGTTTCGGCTCACATTGTTATCGACCGCTCCGGCAAGATTTACCAGATCATACCATTCAACAAAATTGCATGGCACGCAGGCGAAAGCTCGTTCGGAGGAAGAAAAAATTTCAACGGTTTTTCCATCGGCATAGAGCTTGATAATGCAGGTTACTTGCAACGGGCCGGTAGTGAATATGTGAGTGAGTACGGCAGAAAATATTCTCCGAACGATGTGATTGAAGCCAAACATCGTAATGAAAATTTCAACCGCTTCTGGCATACCTACACCGAGCCACAAGTGCTGGCGTGCCAGGATCTGTGCATGGCATTGATTGGGACTTACCCTACCATAACCCAGATACTGGGGCATGATGAAATTTCTCCTGGTCGCAAACAAGATCCGGGCCCGGCCTTTCAAATGGATCGCTTTCGTAACCGGATACTGGTTAACGATCGCGAATCGGAAGTGGACGAAATCGATCACCAGGGAGCTGCAGGAGAGGTTCTAGCTGATAAGCTCAACATTCGGGAAGGTCCCGGCACCAACTTTCTTAAGGTAGCGTTGCCGTTGCCAAAGAAAAAGCCGCTCAAGATTATGGGTGAACGCAACGGATGGTATCACGTGAAAGTGGAAGTCGAAGGATGGGTGAGCAAAGCCCTCGTTGAAAAAAAAGTCCCTTAACCCATGGCCAGAGTTTTACTGTTGATCCTCATCGCAGGAGGAGTGTTCCTTGTCATCCTGCTTGTCTCACGGGCCGACCTCTGGAAAGATTTCTGGTTATGGATCGTGGGTCTCGCCGGCCCGATCGTGAAGATAGCCGATCTTCTCTATCAAAAAGTAAAGCAGTGGGCGACCGGATCTACCAACAAAGAAGACGCCGACTTCATCGCCAGACAAACTGATAAAGCCAGTCAAAATGAGCAGTAATAATAAGAATCAATCGAAACCCATGGATAACAAGAGCGACTTCAAAAATTTTATCCGATGGGGAGCGTTGCTGTTCCCTATCCTCATCGTGCTGAACATGATACTCTTTAAGTTCATGTTCACGCCAAGAGTAAAGGAGGCGTTTTTCTTTATTCTCGCCGCGGCCATCATCGTAGCATGGCTGCTCATGCTCACGGTATACTACGTATGGGCTATTTACTTTTACAATATCAACCGTGGCTGGACCGACAAAGATTGGGACGATCAGGAAAATAAGGTGCTGGCTACTGGTTCCGCGCCCGAACCCGATGGGAATCCCAATGCCGGCGAGTCCATGGGTCTGCCTCCCGGCACGATTCGCGGCACCATTGCATTGTCTGTGGTAGTAGGAGGAATGGCCATGATGATCGCTTCGCTCGCGATGCCCGACCGGCTACTGCAGAACGAATTTCTCATCGATCACTTCGAATTTATTAAGACGGCGTTCATTATGGTGATCGCATTTTACTTTGGCAGCAAGTCCCTTGAATTGCTGAGCAAGAAGCAGGTTGTTGAAGAGCCAAAAAGAAATAGCCAACCATCTGGCTCGCCTTCGTCGACGCCATCAACGACTACCACTACGCAACAGTCTCCCTTGCCCAGCAACTCCGTTGTTGGTGATGTAGCCCCGTCTGCTGGACCTACTTCAGGCGAGTTCGACGATCAATCAGCACAAGGCTGACCGATGCGAGCCACTATATACATATTAATGTTACTTACCGCGTTTTCCTGCGCAAAGGATAAAAGATACCTTGTCGTGAGCAAAATCCGGCAGGCAGCCAAGCTTGCCACCACAGAAACGACGATCGATAAAATTGTTTTTGGCACCAGCGACAGAAAACTGTTGGGCATTATCCACATCAACACGGCTCAATTTGCTGCATATTCCAAAGCTATCATTAAAAGTGGCATCGATCTTAACAACCTCAAGCCCGAGGACGTGCGGATAGATGGCAAGCGCATCGAGATTCGACTGCCGCACGTGGAGGTGATCAACTTCAGCTACCCGTTCAAGCATTTTAAGATCGATGAATCTATTACAGAAGACAAATTCCTGAATACCATCGACATTTTCGACCAGGAGAATTTCTACCGACTGGCCGAGCTCGATATCCGCAACAACCTGAAGTACACCGGCATCACCAAAGCGACCGAGGTCAAGACCAGGCTGCTCATGGAGGGCTTGTTGAAAAATCTTGGCTACGAAGAAATATACATCACGTTCAAAGAAGGAGTACTGATCAAAGAACTTGACCTAACCGAAGGGGAGGCTGAATAAAATGTTCGTGTTCACGGGTGTCTTTACGAAAATTGCAACACTGATCCTGCAGATCCTACTAGTGGTAGCCTGTGTTCTCATCTTTGCTTACTTTGACCCGTTCGGACTGCTTACGCCAAAAAAACAAACACTGGAAGACACGCCCATAACGGTCGTCAGCATTCGGGAGATCGGTCAACTTGTTACAGCTGAATATTATGGAGAGGTTCTTTCGTCACTTCAGGATACGCTGATCGCTGAGGTGAAGTCCACTAATAAAACACTGGTGGACGGTGTAACTGATCTGAACGTGCGCTACATCGAAGCGTTGAAAGAATTTTATGCGGCCCGTGATTCTATTCGCGTTCACGCACTTCAAAGAAAAAAAGATCTGTTGAACCATTTCTACAATGCAAATCCGGGATTGATCAGCGATCCCTTTTATCAGGATATGATTGAAACCCTTATTGCCGTGAAGAAACACGGCAGTGAAGGTGAGTTGTTGCTGGCGGTGTGGAAGGATAGGAACGCGACTTTTGTTAAAGAAAAATATTTCGGAGACGCTGCATTCGTCGCAGTCGATCTTGTCAAAAAAAAAGAAAAGGAATTGAATGTACTCAAAGAGAGCAGGGCATTTCGAAAACGGCAACTCATTGCCATAGGCCGCGGATGGGTAAAAGCCGGTATCGACTTTGGTAGCTTTACCGAAAGGAACTTTCGCTATGACAAAACCAATAGAAATATCTATCTCTTCGGCATCAAACCGAAAATCCTGGATTATGATATCAACCCGTGGTTCATACCGGAGAAAAAAGTAAAAGGTTTTGAGATCATCGCGGCAACGAATCGCGCGAGCAACGCGGAAAGTCTGCTTAAAGTCAAAGAGAGTTGCCTCAACAAGCTGCGAACGCAGGCGGAAATGAGTGGGATCATCACTCAGGCTAAAATTAATGCCGAAGAGTCGCTGAAGAATTTCTTTTCACTCCTGATCGGCGAACCCATCGAGCAGGTGAGGATCCTCGAAACATCGCTTGCCGATTTCGACAAGGAAATACCAAAATCAGGTCTCTTTCCCAAGGAGCGTTTACCGTTACTTGACTCAATTATACTATCCGTTGCTAAAATCGATCTCGATTCCGCCGTGGCGCTAACCCGTCGGCTTTCAACGCTTAAAGTTAACACAGGCCTGGACACTTTTTCGGTCAACCGGTTTTCAGCCATTGCATATTCGGTATCTGAAGATAACGTCATCACCGCGGATGAGTGGAAGCTTCTGAAGAAAATGATGCGTGGGGATTCGATCACGCTACTCAATTCGATTTGGTTCCGTCCGAAGAAGAAATACAGCGAAATATATCAACAAGTCCGGAAACAAACGTTCGACAAATACTACCAACGTGAAATCAGATTTTGGTATGATTCGGTCGTTATGTCCGACACGTATAACCGATTCAAGCGTACATTCGACAGTGCAATGCGCATTAACGTCAAACAAGAAATGCAGGCCACCCGTGATTTGGTTGTTGTCCAAAACCTGCCGTTCCTCAAGAAGTCCACCCAAACTTTCATTATCGACCGGGATTCAACACTCAATGACCGCGCCGACATTGAAGCACGACTAGACTCACTAACAAAAAAAGGGCATTGAATTTACGGGGAAAATTCAGTTAGACTTGGCGGATAGGATATCATGCACTGTGTTGGATGGTCTACAAATACAAGAAGCACCTATAAATGGAACGGGATCCTTTCTTCACTTTCTGAATGATCTATTACCCTACAGTCAGCCTTGAATTTTGATCGGCGCTGTTGGAGAAGTCGTATCTCTTATTTACCTTCCGTCATAGAGCCCATCTACTCTTTCACTTAACCAGTGAAGGTAAGGTGGGTTTTTTGCGTTGCTCGACTTTCTCACGGAACGCCTATTAACATTTTCCGTAGGATCTCGTGGTAGTTTGGAATTGAACTTTTAAGTATGTGCGATAACTATTTACAAAGTTAGTTGCTGCACTACACAAATTGCACCTTAAACCAGGCGCCATCTGTGTGTTCTTGATTGATCGATTTTTTCAGTTTTACATTTAAACAAACGCAATCATGAAGTTCTCTTCACGGATCAACATCAGGAAGATATTGATCATGCTGGGTGCCGTGATATTTTTAACGGCTTTATCGTATTACTATTTTATTCAGGTTGTTCCAAAAAGAAAACAGGAACTGACCCAGCGTGGCTTCAGGATTCTGGCAAGAATGGACCAGAACATCAAGGAGAAACGAAATAACATTCTTTTCACCCTTGACACTATTTATTCAAGGGAGCCAGGCGACTCCAAATCAGAACGCACCACATTCGACGGACTGGAGTCATTCGAGATCGTATCCATTAAGGACTGGAAGGACAAATATGACAGCGCGCAGGTTTCCGCCGGTTATGATCAATATATCAATAAATGGTCCCTTCGGTTCTTTGGAAATTATCGTCCCTGGGACAATGTAAAAGAAAGGTATACCAGTACCAGCCTGGACTCGCTGGTCAAATACGATTATGATGTAATTAAATTTTTCTCTGATATCCTCCAATACCGCAACGATTTTTTTGAAGATTATATTGTTATTGATGGCACCTCCATTATTTATCAGACAAAGGATTTTAGCCACGAGGCCAAAGGATTCGAATCGGGCAACCGGCTCAAGTCTGATTTTGTTGCAGTGGATACGTTAAGCGGTCAGCCTTACTTCGTTTTTTATCATCCGATCGAGCACAATGCAGATACCGATTTTGTGATATGCGGCCTGATATCGGTGGATGCTTTTAATAACTATAAGCACTCCATCAGTTCCGATAAAGTGATCTGGATCATTTCAATTTTTCTCATCGTGTTGTTTTCGCTGCCTTTTATCAAGCTGATCATCGTGAGCCCTTTTGAGAGAATAACCTATAATGATGTCATTAAAATGTGCGTTTGCCTTATTGCGGGGTCGGCAGTGTTTACTACAGCATTTCTTCTATTGGTACTCTCCGCTGCAGAAACGAAACGACAGCGGTCAATGCTCGAGAGTGTTAACGTCACTATCGTGTCCAGGATATCGGAGGAGTTGAAAGCGGCCTCCCTGGAGATCGCTGCACAAGAAAGACTTATGAAAACGCCGGCATACAAGGAATGGTTGAAATCCAATATGCTTGCGGATATAACGCTAGCAACCGACAAACTTGATCTGTTTTTTAATACCTCTTCGTCACCTCATCACACCGGGGCATTTCAATTTATCGATGCCTATGGATTAAATTGGGCGAGCTGGATGAAAAATTGCACGCTTTATCCGGACGTCGAGCTATCGGATTCCGAGTTCCCATCGTTGAATCCGGTGAATAAACAGTATCGATTCACTACTGATGCAGAATATGGATTCCAATTGATCAATGCCTGGTCTGGTCAACGAAACTCTATCCTCATCAGCAAGCTTGCCAATGACAGCTCGAAGTTAATCGTAGAAAAAATTGCAAACAGTTTCCCGGAAAATAAACGGTTTGACCTGGATATGGTGGCCCTGGAAACAAAGCTTTTCTGTTTGACGGAAGTCGCTATTCCGTCCGAAATACAATTTGCCATTTTAGGTCCGGATGGAAATGTTTTATTCCATTCGGAAAGCAAGCGTAACTTGCGAGAGAACTTCATTGAGGAGTGTAATAACAGGCCGTTGGTCAAAGAAGCGATCAAAAGCCGAATGAACACCACGCTTGCAATACAATATTTTGGAAATGCCTATGAGAGCTATTTCTCATCCATACCGGGACTTCCACTTACCGTAGTCACGTTATACGATTCAACGACATATCTGGACAGCATTATCAATGAAGCCACTTTCACGTTGATCATGCTGTTCATGCTAGGCGCCCTCATAATCGTGATGTTCTTTTTAGCGATGCTTCTCACCAGGCGCCCCAAGTTGTTGAAACGGCAAGCAATAAACATGAAATGGATTCGGTTGACGCAATTGAATCGTGATACCTTCAGGCTATTGGTGATCACACTATCATTCATTATCGTCATTGGAGTCGTGTTGGCATTTTTAATGTCGGTCAAGATATTTCTGGCTTTTACCGTGCCGTTGATGACCCTGGGCCTTTCGGGTGCATGCATCTATGCGGGGAATGAGCAACGTTATAAAAAAAGTCTCTACCGCGAGTTTATTGTCCGTCAATTCAGAACGTTCTTTGGTTTGTGCATTGGCATTCAGTGCATCTATATGAGTATAGCCCTGGGCGGTGGCGGGTATCAGTACGAAGGTCAGATCTGGATTTTCGGTGGCATATGCTTATCTATCCTTTTAATTTTATGCATTAGGCCAAACACGATGCAGGTGTTTCGGCCACGGGTGCAGTCAGCTGACAGGCTGCAGGGATCGGCTGAATTGAAACCGAAAGCATATAGCGCTACACGAAATTTGTTGGAATTCTTTCGGCAGTTGGGAGCACCACAACCAAATCTGAAGGGCACGGAATATATTGTGACGGCCTTCATTTTGCTGATACTCAATATCAGCATTTACCCCACCAGTATTTTCTTTTTCAATGCCTGCTCACAGGAATTCCAGATCGTAGAGAAAAGAAATGCCATGCACCTGGCTGAAAGCATTTACAAACGTCAACTTTGGCTGACTTCAAACTTTCAGAATTTTATATTAGAGCAGGAGGAGCTTAAGGAGCCTGACAATACGCGAGTGTTAAGATCAGGCATTTACACGCTGAAGAATTTGCGGAGTGACTTCCAGTTGATGCCCCATAAGGAGATTGGCGACAGGTTGCGGAAGCATAAACGTTCATCGGGGAAGACCGAAGACCGGTCGGAACTTGTACGGAAGCTATATGGCAGAATTGTAAATATTCTGAATTTCACCTGGGATGAACGGGAAGCCAGGGATATATTTACGCATCGGGATAACGCTGATGATCCGACCCGTCCATGGACCTGGATAAGCAATCCTCCAGACCCCGATCGTCGGTGGTGGTGGTATAGCAGCACACCTCCACGAGAGCTTTTATATCAATATTCATCAGAATTTCCCTCAGTCGTATTTGCAGGTGTTTCTGTAAAACTGAATATGTACGATCATTATTTCAGGTCGATACCCAGGATCGATTGGTTGTGTTTTTTTGTTCTCCTCGCCGGAATTGTTTTCACCGTTTATAAGATTTTGTTTTATACGTACAAAAAAATTACGCTGCTGGATTATTTCAACAGCACCACGACAGCAAAGATCAAATCGGCAGACCAGGATCTCATGAAAACTCTTGTGAATGTGCGGGATGGATCAAACTTAATTATCATTGCTTTACCTGGAACTGATGTTGTTAAAAAACTTACCACCTGCCTAACCGGTTTTTCGATAGTTAATAACATACCCGATAGTAATCCGCCCAAATCACTCATGATCACATCAATAAATTATACCTCAAAGACGGATGATGTGAAGGTCACCATTTTGCCTTTTTTTGATCTGAGTCCCGCGGAGGATCTAACACTTTTATTAATCGAACTCTCTTCTCTATTTCAGGATGTGAACCGCAAGGTAATATGGATCACTTCGGTGAACCCGACCGAACAAATGGAAGAGCTTCGAAAGCGAATTAATGAGTTGGATAAACAGGCCGCCAGCTCAGACGATGCAATTAAATTGCGGCTAAACCGGGAGCATTTATTACGTATTCTGTATGACTTTAAAAAAGTAACCTATAGACTGGAGGATAACCTAGCCAGTCCAGACGCTCCCAGGACTTTGTTTAACTCGCATATTGAAAATGAATTCCGGTTCGGAGTCTATTTTGAAAAATTAAGAAACGCAGTGGTGGCCAGTGGTCTGATCTACGGGTTCTACGAAAAGAAAATAAATCAAGATCAGGATGCCAACGATACGCCACCCGGCAGCCCACCAGAACCGCGTGAGCGTGATGAAAATAAAATAGATCTTGAAACATCAGGTTCTCCTCAACCCGAGATCGGACGCAATATTGATGATCATTCAGATGACTTATTTGTACTTAAAATTCAGGATATCGCTCACAACTATTACATTTCTCTATGGACTACGCTAAACAGCAAAGAGAAATATGTACTTTATGATCTGGCGCTGGACGAGCTAACTAACTATAAAAATTACCCAATCCTGGTTGACCTCGAACGAAAAGGAATATTATATTTTGACGAAAATGAAAACACGTTAAAGATTTTCAATAAGAGCTTTAGAAATTTTATCCTTACTGTTGTCGACCCTGAAGACGCTATGATGCTCAAGCAGGAGATAAGCACCGGGGAGACGTGGGATGTCTTCCGTACTATAATGATAATCTTTGTCATCGCTGTGGGCACATTTTTATTTATTACGGAAGAATGGTTCTTCAACGAACTCGCCGTTATTCTGGCAGCTGTGACTGTATTTGCACCGGCAGTAGTCAACTTTTTCACCAATGGTATAAGAAGTATTTTCCCCTCGAAGGAAAAGTAGTGAAATACGATGGCGATCGATTTTTTTCGATCTTCATCTGACATCCTTTTAATTCACCTCGTACTTTAGCGAGTTGCAGGACATAATGCTTTATCGTGAATTGGCAATCCCACCGAAAAACTCGAAGTGTGAGGCTCAGAAGAAAAGCCAGACATTTAGCGGTATATAACGTGGGTAGAAGAATCGTAACATTGTTGTTAGATATAAATTTATTGTTATCTTGATTAAGATTCCTTGACACACCTGATCCGATCTGATCGCTAGCCCACTGGGAATCCAAAACAGCAGGGATATTTTAATCGTGATAGAGTGAAGAATGTTGTCCTTGTTCTTATTCGTAAGCCATAGAGTAATAAAAAAAGTAATAAAATCGAATAAACTTTTAACGCTAGAGACAAAAAATAGCGGAACTAAGTAAAAAAGGTTGGGACCTGTGCGCCAAACCAACGGCGAAACAAAAAAGAAATTTTTCCCTGAAACCAGGGACGTCTTGCTAAAAATGCATTCGTTATGAAAAACATTTTCAGTTACAACCACGACTATTTCAATTAATGTATGGCCAACAAATTCGAGACAATCTCCTTTGAGACCTTGGATGGCATTACTTGTAATCTTAAGCATCTCACGGGTAACAATCCCACAAAGGGCCCGGTCTTATTAGTCCATGGAGCCGGCGTACGGGGCAATATATTCAACCCTCCAACAAAAAAGAACCTGCCTACGGCACTTGCAGAAGAAGGGTATGATGTGTGGTTGGAAAACTGGCGTGGAAGCATTGACGTTAAGCCCAACCAATGGGACCTCGATAAGGTGGCGCGAAACGATCACCCCGCGGCCGTCCGGAAGGTAGTGGAACTTACAGGGCATTCTCAGATCAAAGCAATCATTCACTGCCAGGGAAGCACCAGCTTTATGATGTCGGCTGTGCTTGGACTAGTACCCCAGGTTAAACTCATCATCAGTAACGCCGTTTCATTGCATCCTGTAGTTCCCGGGTATTCCCTCTTCAAATTAAACCTTTACGTTCCCTTTGTAAAACTTCTTTTCGATTACCTCAATCCCCAGTGGGGCTTGAAAGCCCCCGGCTTAAAAGAGAAATTGTTACGGCTGATTGTAAAAGCCACTCATCGCGAGAAGGATACTTTAGTAGGAAAGTTTGTAAGCTTTACCTATGGAGCAGGATTCCCTGCGCTCTGGCGGCTCGAGAATCTTGATGCTGCTACCATGGATTGGATACAACACGAATTTGCTGCTGTACCGTTAACTTTTTTCACGCACATGACCCGGTGTGTAAAAGCGGGCGTCCTGGTACCAAACATAAAAGGAAGCACGGAAACCTATGCACCGCCTGAGATCAAGACGGATGCGCGCATTGTCCTTTTTGCAGGCCGTAAAAACCTCTGCTTCCTATCGGATAGTCAACAAAAGTCCTTTGACTATTTAGAACGCATCAGCCCCGGGCGTCATGGACTGCATATTCTTGAAAATTACAGTCACCTGGACGTGTTCCTTGGAAAGAGTGCTCATGTCGATGTCTTCCCGATCATGATCCAAGAACTAAACCAACCTTAACCCTAGATAAAATGCCTCCTAAAAGAATTAAACGTTATACCGGCAGATATGCACTGGTGGATAACATTCCATATCAGATGCCTATAAACGCCAAGGATTCGCCAGCATTGATGGCTGGGTTTTCGTGCGACTGGGCAAAAGCCAACGCACTCCTTCCCGGAAATGAAGTGCATGCGCTTAAGCTCCCCAATGGAAAAGCCGTCTTATTGATCACTGTCATTAACTATTTGCAAACCAGCATTGGAAAATATATTGAATACAGTATTGCCATCGGATGTACCCATGGCAACAAACCAGCACCTCCCATTCTGAATACGCTACTAATGAAAACGTATGGTACCGGACAATATATCATTGATCTACCAGTAAGTTCTGAAGTATCTGTAAAAGGAGGAAAGGGAATCTGGGGTATGCCGAAACATCAAGCTAATCTTGACTTTATTGTAAGCGACGAGATGGTGAGCAGTCAATATGAAAAAGACGGGCAATTTGCTTTTCGTATTGAAATTGATAAACCAAAGTCGCCAACGCTTAGCCTAAAGGTAGGTACTAGAAACTATTGCCGGTATCGCAATATGCTGATGGCGTCATACATATACTTTCAATCTAAAGCGGGTATAAATCTTTTTGGTAAGGCCCGTGGGAGACTATACATCGGAGATCATCCGAATGTGGCGTTCCTTAGAGATATAGATGTAAATCCAGATCCATTCTTTACGATGTTCATGCCCAAAGCCAATGGCATACTGGATGACCATTTCGACTGCTGGTTCATGACGTATGATGCTCCTCCCGAAAAAATGCCAGAGGGCTTTGAAAGTGTTTTTCACTTAACACGAAGTGAAGCGTGGCTGCCAGCGCCTTCAAAAGGTCCCCAGGACTATAATAAATATATGATCCCTAAAAAATAAGCCGTAAATGAAACAAAGCCTGTCAGTACTTAACAGGGTCGTGTTGCTGATGTGCATCTCCATGTATTTTGGCACCGGCTGGTCTTTGGTTTTATTTTCTTTTCCCATCGCTCCGGAACTGACGCCCGACAATTATTATAATCAGTTCGTGCCGCAGGTAACAGCAGCCACGAAATTTTTCACCTATATGACTATGTTGATGATGGTAAGCTGTGCGATCTTCATTATTGAGGAGTGGAAAACATCACTGAAGTGGTATCCGATAATCATTTTGGCATTGATTATTGCAGCCACGCTTCTCACTACACAATTTATTCTCCCATACAATAAACAGATGGCCAATGGAATTAAGGATCCCGCAGAACTGCAGACTATTCTTTCCAGTTGGATGAATCTTAATATTATCCGGGTTTTATTATGGACGCTTCAGTGGATAACCATAGTCATTTTTTTTGCCACCCGCTATTCAAAATTTAAAACGATGCAGCATGAGAAAGTATCTTAATCTAATTATGATTCTCATCTCTATAGCCACTATTGGTTCAGGGTTGGTCCAGTTAATTATGCCGGCTTTTGTACTGAAGATCGTCGGCGCAGCGATAAATGAAACGGCATCGCATTTCTTTTCTATTGTAGGAATGTTCATGGTTTTATTTGGTGGCTTGATGCTGCATACAATTTATAGCCCTGTGCATAATCCCGTTGCAGTACAATGGAGCGCGTTACAGAAACTAGGGGCATTTTTGGCCGTGGGGCTTGGAATTACAAAAGGCATTTTTTCAATGGCAGCAGCTCCGGTAGCATTGTTCGACCTGTTTTCCGGTTTGTTATTTTTTTATTACAATCATTATATAAAACGGTCCGATGAGAATACTTAGTCATTTTTTCTTTTATACCTATATTGGACTCGTCTTAATTGCAGGTTTTTGGGGAGCATTCATTTATCCAAAGTTTGATTTTCAATATCTTCTTCGCCTGGACATAGATACACTTTCCGAGGACACAAGGAATACCCTGCTAAGTCAATATCGGTTTTTACGCGCGATTGAATTCGGATTCGGTTTATGGGCTTTCTATTTTACCAAAAGAATATTTACGGAGAACGTCTTCAACAGATTGTTTCTTTACATTATGCTTGGCGGGATCGTGGCACGCATTATCGGAATTGTCGTGGAAGGCGTTCCATCATATGCCATGTTGGCTTTTATGATCTATGAACTAATCGCCATTATTTTCATTTTCATTTACACTAAAATGAGAATTGATGCAACCTGATACAAAGACAGACAATACGCTGAAACGATCCCTGATACTTGCGGGGGGAGGTGTAAGGCTTGCCTATCAGGCCGGTGTTTTGCAAGCGCTTCACGAAAGTAAAAAGGAGTTCAATCACATTGATGGAACATCAGGAGGAATTTTTAATGCAGCAATGCTGGCTTCCGGATTGGGTCCTGATGAAATGGCTGACCGATGGAGGAAGTTAGACATCAAACATTTTATGTCAGCCCGCTCGCTAAAGGAATATTTTTTTCCAGGCCGCTATAAGGGTGTCGGAGATGCCGATGGAATCCGTAATAAAATTTTTCCTGCTCTTGGTATCCGTGTTGAGAAGATGAGAAACAACTCATCTATCAAAACAACATTCAACGTTTGCAATTTTTCTGCTAAAACGATTGAAGCAATTCCAAATGATAGGGTTACGGAAGATCATTTAATAGCAGGGGTTTCGCTTCCGATTTTTATGCCGGCTATCCGAATCGGTCAACATTGGTATTCAGATGCCGTATGGATCAAGGACGCTAATTTAATGGAGGCCGTAAGGAGAGGGGCAGAAGAGCTCTGGCTTGTCTGGGCTATCGGTAACGGAAGCGAGTATTTAAACGGTTCTTTTAATCAATATGTACACATGATCGAAATGAGCGCGAATGGAGGCTTATGGGAAGAATATGCGCAGATCGATCTCATCAACAAATTAATCGCGCAAGGAAATTCGCCTTATGGGCAGCAACAATCCATCAAGCTCCACGTCATAAGACCGCGTTTTCCCCTTCCTCTTGATCCCGATCTTTTTCTCCGTAAGATCGATACATCAACATTGATTGATATGGGATACGCTGATGCAAAAGCTTACCTTGGAAATCATAATCATGGTGGAGTGTCCTTTGATCCACAATCCACTAAAATGGAAGATCCTGGAATTAATTTGACCTTTCGCCAGAAATACTCAGGGACAATGTTATTCAACGGAAAGGCTGATGCAATTGCCTATTCTTGTTCTTTCACTTTTCGCCAATTCGTAAAGCATGAAATGTTATCCCTGTCATCATCGGTTTATATTCAGTCACTTCGCAAAACAATATCCTGTAAGAATAATGTGGCCGAAATTAAAATTGGAAATAAACGGATCGCGCTGCATGCTATTTCAACATTTGAAATTGACGGAAAGGATCACATTTGCCATGCTGTTATACCGCTTCATTCACCTGTTGACTGGTTGCTTGGCGTCGAGTTCAAGAAAGTGCACATAGAGCTCTACTCGATTCTGCAAAGCGAAAAAGTAATGCTGGCCAAAGGCTGGCTCATACAATCTATATTTGGCCGCCTTAAATATCTTTTATGCACAAGTCTCAATAATTTTTCAGGGAATGGTTTAAAACTGGTGGCAATGTACAAAGCAATCCTAAAGCTATACACAGTATGAAGTTCGAAAAGCAACCAATGGTTAATTGGTATGACATTAAACAACTAGCGTCTACCGCCATAAAAGCAGTTATATCCGGCGTATTCGGAAACTTTGCCGACAGGCGGGAAATGGAAGCTGCCCTTTCACCTGGAGATACATTTCATGACTTTTCAAAGAATGAAGATCTATGGATAGATTACGTGTCAGATCTGGGAGATGGTTTTAATTCCACATATACAGTAGCCCACCTGTTGGCTCAGTCCGAGGTTGATGTAAACGGTGGTAAACTAAAACGTGGAAATATTCTGGTCATGGGCGGAGATGCCGTATACCCGACGCCGGAGGCCGATGAATATAGGAACCGATTGCAAGGTCCCTACAATGCAGCCTTCCCCTGGATCAATGAACAAGCTGCGGCTCGACTATTCGTCCTTCCGGGAAATCACGACTGGTATGACGGGCTTACTAATTTTTTGAAGTTGTTTTGCCAGCGCCGCTCATTAGGAAACTGGCTTACTGAGCAGCAACGAAGTTACTTCGCAGTCAAACTCCCGTTTGATTACTGGCTTCTTGGTATCGATGTTCAATTAAATGCCGACATCGATTTACCACAGATAAGTTATTTTAGAAAAATCGCTGAGAAGGAATTTAAACCGGAAACTAAAATAATTCTTTGTACCGCAGAGCCTTCCTGGGTGTTCAAATCCTTGAATAAAAACGATAAGTCTCATAGCCGTATTCAATTTTTCATCGAACGAGTTTTGCTTGGGAAAGACTGTGATTATCACAATAAAAATAAGGACATCCATATTGCCGCGATCCTCACAGGTGATTTACACCACTATTCCAGATATGAAGCAAGTCTTTATGCCGGGCTTAAATCGCAATTGATTACCGCCGGCGGGGGCGGCGCATTTACCCATCCCACTCATTTGTTAAAGAAGAGCATGGCTATAAACGACAAGGGTGCCCAGGCAACACTTCAAGCATCTTTTCCATCCTTTGGGCAATCCAAGGCGCTCGCATGGCGAAACCTGATCTTTCCATACTATAGCCCAAGCATGGTGCTGTTCCTTGGTTTTTTTCATTTGTTCACGACATGGTTTCTTCAGTCCGGAAACCCCGGTGGCGGTACATTTATGGAGTTGGCAAGCAAACTTCCATTGCAATTCAATCAGCTCGGAGAATTCTTTATGCTCATCCTGAAAAGTATTCGCCACAGCCCTTCCGTTGTGCTCCTAAACCTGCTGCTCCTTTTCGGTCTGGTTCTTTTTACGGATACGGTAACAGGAAAAGGAAAATTAAATTACGTGGCTGGGTTTGTTCATGGCGTTGTGCAGTTAATAAGCCTGTATTTGCTCATATGGGTATTTTCAGTTATTAATCTCGGCGGATTTGGCATGGGAATCAACCGCCTTGACCAAATCGGATTGTTTACGATAGAAATGGGAATAGGAGGAGGCTTAGTGAGTGCTTTTATTTTTGGGGTTTATCTTTTAGTGAGTGCCCTGGTACTTAAGATTCACCCAACGGAGGCATTCTCTTCATTCCGTTGGACTGGTTATAAAAACTTTCTTCGCATACACCTTCACAAAGATGGAGTCAGCATTTATCCTATTGGCATAAAAAAAGTAGTAAAAAACTGGAGGGACGTAGGATCGCCGGAAGAACCTTCGTTCACAGGTGATAAAATTGAGTATAGCCTTATCGATGGACCGATCAAACTTTAACATATGAAAAAATTAGCAAGACCATTCACGGAACTTAAAATTAAGTATGATGTCGTGGTCATTGGTTCCGGATATGGAGGAAGTATAGCGGCTTCACGAATGTCACGCACGGGAAAAAAAGTATGCTTACTCGAGAAAGGGAAAGAATTTCATCCCGGGGAGTTTCCATCTAATCTTCCTGAAGCATATAAGGAAATGCAATTTAACAAAGGCACATTGGAATCCGGCTCGGAAAACGGACTCTATGAGTTTGTGCTAAGTGACGAGATCAGTGTTTTTAAGGGCTGTGGCCTCGGTGGAACTTCTCTTGTAAATGCCAATGTCTCTATCGAACCAGACCATCGTGTTTTGGAAGATGTTAGCTGGCCTGCGGAATTCCGAAATAACATTAGTGATTTCCAGGAAGGTATCATGCACGCACGCGACATGCTAAAGCCTTCTCCCTATCCCGAGGGAAAAAATGGTTACCCGGTCTTAAATAAAACAGCCGCAATGCGTACGTCTGCTGAATTTATGTCTGAAGAATTTCGTCTGCTCAACATCAATGTAAACTTTGAAGATAAATTTCCAAATCATGTAGGAGTTGAACAGCATAAATGTTTGAACTGTGGCGACTGTGTAACTGGCTGTAATGTAGGCGCCAAGAATACGACCGCCATGAACTACCTTCCAGATGCTTATAATCATGGAGCGGAAATTTATACAGATATAAGCGTTAAATATATCGTACGAAATCAAGCAGACGACAGATGGCTTGTTTACTTTAATGCATTGAATTGTGGCCGCGAAAAATTTGATGCACCGGGGCTGTTTGTCGAGGCCGACTTTGTTTTCATCAGCGCAGGATCACTGGGAAGTACGGAAATACTCTTACGCTCTGCTAAGAATGGTTTGAGCCTTTCTGGCGTATTAGGCAAGAAGTTCACAGGCAATGGCGATGTGCTGGGTTTTAGCTACAACAATGATGTTCCTATCAACGCAGTGGGTAAGGGCAAAAAGCTAAAGGCTGGTGAAATAGATAAGGTCGGTCCCTGCATCACCAGCATTATTGATATGCGGAATAGAACACCCTTTACGAATGGTATGACACTGGAGGAAGGGAGTCTCCCGGGGCCTATACGCTTAATTCTTGTACGGGCGCTTGTTTCATTTTCACGACTGATGGGCAGGGATTCTGACCGGGGATTTACAGATCTTCTTCGCGAAAAGTGGCGTGAGCTTGTCAGTATTTTCCGCGGCCCATTTTATGGGGCGGTCGATCAAACGCAGGTTTATCTTGTTATGACCCATGACGATGGTAATGGTGAAATAGGGCTTAGCGGCGACGACGAAGTAACTATTCATTGGAGAGGAGTAGGGAAACAGGATATATTCAAGAAAGTAAGCGGAGAATTGGCTAGCGCTACCAAAGCATTGGGTGGCAATATGGTTCCTAATCCTTCCTGGCATAAAGTGCTTGACTATGATCTCGTGACTGTTCACCCACTTGGTGGTTGCCCTATGGGTGAAGACGCCGGCAGCGGAGTAGTAGACCACAAAGGACAAGTATTCCGGGGAACATCCGGTAAGGAATTGTATCCGGGTCTCTATGTGATGGATGGCGCAATCATTCCGCGACCGATTGGGACGAACCCGCTGCTCAGCATCAGCGCTATTGCCGAGCGAAACTGTAAACTTATTGCCCGGGACATCGGTGCAACATTTTCGTATGATTTTCCCGCGACATCAGCTAGTAGTAGTGGATCAACCCGTCCAGGTGTTCAATTTACCGAAACGATGAGAGGATATTTTTCGCTGAACGAAAAGGACGACTACAGCAAAGGGTTCGAAAAAGGGCAGAAGGAGAACTCGCCTTTTGAATTTACACTGACCATCCGGTCAGAAGATGTGCAGTCATTTATTGACCATAAAGACCATGAAGCGACCATGGCCGGTACCATGAAGGCCCCTGAATTGTCGGCATATCCATTAATGGCATACCAAGGCGTTTTCAACCTTTTTGTAGAGGACGGCGAGAACCCTGCGGGAAAGAAAATGATATACAATATTCACCTTCAAAGCAGAGAAGGAAAGCAATTCTACTTTGAAGGATTTAAAGATGTGCGCAATGACAAGGGACCGGATATGTGGAAAGACACAACAACTTTGTTCATCACAGTATACGAAGGGGATTCAAATGCGAAGATCCTTGGAAAGGGAAAGCTCATCATTGAGCCGAAAGATTTCGCGAAGCAGATAACGACCATGAAAGCCATCAACACTCGTTCAAAGGCAGAGAAATTCAAAGCCATTTCCTCGTTTGGAAAATTCTTTGCAGGGAATGTATTCGATTCGTACGTGAAAAAATTCAGGTAAATAGAACTTGAAGCCTCGATGACCACTTTGAAATCGTTCCAACGCATCACAGATTGACAAATCAAAACATTGGAAAGCTCGCAAGAACTCACAAGAGTTTGTGAAAAAAAGTTTTAGAAAATTATTACCGTTGAACTCCTTGATGTTCTTTGTACTGATTATAAAGCCGAGTGGAGCAACGATTGGTCTACCTGTTTAAATACTAATTTGACATAAACAGGAAATTAGTACAACTCGCGCTATGTTTGAAGAGTATAAGTTTTCCACCTAATAAAAACCTGCGTTTCAACAAAATGAATTGCCACATATTTTTTTAAATTCTGTTGTGATGACGAATCTCATCAACTTGTCGTGACGTCAGTCATGATTGCTTGTTATAAACCAACCATTTAACACATTCTTAAATATTTGTTTCGAGGACTAACGTTAGTGTCATTGCCAGGCCGAATATTTATAATACTTTGTGCCGAATACCGTTGAATTGCATTTTGTGTCGTTGAACTACATGTTTGCTGCTCAATTGTGTTGCCCATAACTACAACCTAAACCAATTGTTCATGAGAGATTTTACCCGTTTTCTGATTGCGTTGTGCACATGTTGCCTGCTCGCAATTTTTCCCAAAACTACATTTGCACAACC
>Ga0111539_10002710_pt1 | contig 23494 bp, 20 predicted proteins | sample RhiMethybrSRZTD1_FD_79667 | JGI IMG/M metagenome (GOLD analysis project Ga0111539, IMG submission 79667) | Populus rhizosphere microbial communities from Tennessee, USA - Rhizosphere MetaG P. TD hybrid SRZTD1 (version 2) (version 2) | ecosystem: Host-associated > Plants > Roots > Rhizosphere >...
AGCTCCTGCTCGAGCTGTCGCGCCTCAAGCGCGACCACCGGCGCCAGACGGTCGTCTACATCATCACCCACGGCCAGTGCCACATCGCGCCCGACCTGGTCGCAGCGATGGCGCAGCAGGCCTACCTCTACGGCATCATCATCCTGCCGTCGTCGGAGGTATCGCTCGACTTCCTGCCCCTCCTGCACCGGCACCAGATCGTCGAGTCGACCGCGCTGTCGTCGCGCGCCGGGCGGCGCGAGCGGGCGCTCGACATCGTCGGCGACACCGCCGCCGCCTCCATGGCGATGCCGGCGGTGAAGGACGGCGAGGCGAAGGCGGCCGGCTGATGGCGCGCGACGGCTTCGCGTCGATCGAGAGCACGGCGTCGCAGGCCGAAGCGCTGGTGGCGCAGGGCCGCTTCGGCGAGGCGGAGCGCTACTACCGCGAGCTGATCGGCCAGACGCACGTCATCGACTACGAGTACGACGACTGGCTGCGCCGCCTGGCGGAGATCTACCGCCAGCTGCGCCGCAAGCGCGACGCCGGCTTCATCTACCTCTACCTGCACTACTTCGACCAGGCGCGCGACAGCTTCCCGGGCGGCGAGGGCACCGCCGAGCGGGCGCGGGTCCTCGAGGTCGAGAAGCGCTGGGGCGAGGCGGCCGAGCTCTACGCCCAGGAGCACATGCCGGTCCACTCGGCGGTCTGCTTCGAGAAGGCGCGCCAGCACAAGCAGGCGGCGTCGACCTGGGAGTCCTTGACCCGGCACGCCGGCCTGCGCGACCGCCCCTACGAGCAGGCGCTGGTCCACTTCAACTACGGGATGGCGACCGAGAAGATGGGCGGCGATCCGGTGGTCGGCCGGCGCGCGCTGATCGACAGCCAGCGCCGCCTCGAGCAGGTGGCCGACGACTTCGAGACCCGCGGCGAGCGCGAGCGCGCCTTCGACTGCTACCAGATCCTCCTCAAGCTGGGCCGGGAATCTGGCCAGTTCGAGAACCTGGCCGAGGGCTACCTCAACTGCATCCGGGTCCTCAAGGACGACAACCTCAAGTTCTATGTCCTCCAGTACTACGAGGACTTCATCAAGCTGGCGCTGCAGCGCGGCGAGCTGCACGCCGCCGCCTCGCTCTACCAGGAGGCGGCCGACTACGCGGCGCGCACCGGACTGCCCTACGACCGCCACTACCAGGGCAAGGCGGCCGAGACCTGGGTCCGCTTCGCCGACCGCTACCTGCAGGAGGGCGCCCCGATCGAGCTGGTCGAGAACGCCGTCCTCGCCGCCATCGGCTGCTACTCGGCGGTCGGCAACTACGTCCAGGTGCGCAGCCTGTTCGACCGGCTCGGCGACCTCGACCTCGGCGACAAGAAGAAGGCGCGCTACCGCGCCATCGCCCCCCGCTACGCCGGCGCCCACCCGGACCTGGGCGACGCCCCCGAGTTCCCCGAGTACCTCAAGCAGCAGCACGCCTACGCCGACATCTGGTTCGTCGACCTCATCGAGTGGGAGCTGTCGGGCGACCCGCTCAAGGTGGCGGCCTCGATCATCGGCGACCTCCGCTATCCGGACGGCATCCGCCGCCGCGCTCTGGTCGTGGTGCTGACCCTGGCCGACGCCGCCAGCCGCAAGGAGGAGGCCCGGCCGGAGACGCTGTCGCGGGTCGCCGAGCTGCTCGGCGAGCTCCAGTCCTACGCCGCGCTCTCCCCGCTCGAGCGGCTGTACGAGCACGAGGACGGCCGGGTGCGCCGCGCCGCGGTGCGCGCGCTCCGCTTCCTCTTCTTCAAGCGCTCGTTCGTCCTCATCCGCCGCGGCCTGGCCGATCCCGACCCGATCGTCCGCGACGCGGCCATCGAGGCGCTGCGCGGGCTTCACTTCCCGCACGCCTTCAACCCGCTCGCCCGCATCTACCGCGAGGCCGACGACGCCCGCGTCCAGTCGACCGCGCTCGAGTCGGTCGGGAAGATCCAGTCGGTCGAGGCCGGCGAGTTCCTCCTCATGGTGCTGCGCCAGGAGGACGGCGAGCTGCGCGAGGTGGCGCGCCGCGCCCTCGCCGGGTTCGACAACAGCGACGTCCTCCCCATCGTCCGCCAGTACGCCCAGATCGAGACCAACGCGGCTCTGCGCGAGGTGCTCGACGACCTGCTCCGCTCCGCCCGCGCCTGACCCGCCCGACCTACTCGACCTCGATCCGGCGGCGTACCTCGGTGAGCTCGTCGGTCTGCTGGTCCACCCGGCGCCCTACGACACGCACGGTCACAGTGCCCCGCTTCGAGAATACAATCTCCTCCTCGTGCGGAATCATCCGCAAATTGGCGGGGCAAATACCTTCGCTGCGGCGGTCGTACGGCGTGAGCTCGACCTCGGTGTCGGACAGGTACTCGACCGACATCCATTCGGAAGATACGCAGTCGCTGCCGAAAGTGTTGACTCGCACCTGGGTCGCCCTTCCGAGAATCGTGGAAGCCGGTGCCTCGATGACACCTTCCGCTTCGCCAAAGTGCTCGATAACGCCGATCTCCACGACGGAATCGCGACCGCAGGCGATCAAGATGACAGGTAGGACGAACAAGAGTCTTGAGGTGGCGACGGGCATAGTTGCTCTCGACACTCTCAATTCGTGACGATGCTGCTGGGGTCGAGCCAGCCGCGCAGCGCGCGCCCGCCGCGACCAGGGCAGACGGCGGCGCAGCGCGCCGACCAGCGCGTGACCGTGCCGGCGGTGGAGCTCGCGAACCTCGCCAGCGCGGGCCTGGCGAGCAGGATGGCGCCGGTGATCCGCATCGCGCCAGTGTAGCGCGCGGCCGGACGGGGCCGGGCCCGGTGGAAGCTCACGGGGGGACACAGGCTGACCGGGGCGGATTTGGTGTGAGTTGGCTTTCCGCTCCGCCGTCCTCGTACTATGAAGGGCGCGAGGGGCCGTTGGTGGCACGGACGCTGGGGGCGCACGTGGAGAAGTTGGCAAAACGGGAGTCGTACGGGCCGTTCGAGGTGCTCGAGCGCCTCGGCGTGGGTGGGATGGCGGTCGTGCATCGCGCGATCGAGCGGAGCGTCGCCGGCTTCGAGCGCGAGGTGGCGCTCAAGCGACTGCTCCCTCACCTGGCCGAGGACGCGTCGTTCGTGCGCCTGTTCGTCCGCGAGGCGAAGCTGGCCTCGCTCCTCCAGCACGGCAACATCGTGCAACTCTACGAGCTCGGACGGGTGGGGCCGAGCTACTTCATCTCGATGGAGTACATCGTCGGGCGCGATCTGCGCGCGGCGATCCGCCAGGCACGCCGCGTGGTCGGGCCGCCGCCGGTGGCCATCTCGCTGGCGATCCTGTCCGAGCTGCTCGACGCCCTCGACTACGCCCACACCCGGCGCGACGAGACCGGCGTCCCGCTCGGCCTGGTCCATCGCGACATCTCGCCCTCGAACCTCATCATCAACGAGAGCGGCCACCTCAAGGTCATCGACTTCGGCGTCGCCATGGCGACCCACGGCGAGCTCAAGACCCAGACGGGCGGCATCAAGGGAAAGCTCTCCTACATGCCGCCCGAGATGCTGGTCGGTCGCCCGCTCGACGGGCGCTCGGACCTCTTCGCCGCCTCGGTGATCGCGCACGAGCTCCTCACCACGGCGCCGCTGTTCACCGGAGACAGCGAGTTCCAGACCATGGAGCGGGTCCAGCACATGGCCCCGCCGCCCCCCTCGGCGAAGAATCGCGAGTGTCCGGCCGAGCTCGACGCCGTTGTGCTCAAGGGACTGGCCAAGGAGCCGGATCGCCGCTGGAGCTCGGCGGCCGTGATGCGCGCCGAGCTGGCCGAGATCGCCGTCCGCTTCCGCCTGCACGCGACCAGCCGCGACGTCGCCGGATGGATCGACTGGGCGTTCGGGCCTGGGGCGTCGCGCCGGCCGATGCCGCTCAGCGCGCCGGAAGAGGCGTCGTCGGCGAGCTCGCGCCAGTCCGATTCCCACTCCCACTCCGAGTCCGACTCCGAGTCCGACTCCGGCTCCAGCGCCGAGCACTCTCCCATCGTGCTGCACGAGGGGGAGTTCGAGGCCGCCTGGGACTGGCTGCGCGCGTGCGCCGCCCCGATCGTCATCGCCGACGTCCCCGACGTCAGTAACCGGCTGGTCGCCTCCGCCCCCGGAGAAGCGCGCTCGGCCGAGCCGGACGATGACGCACCCACCCTCGCGGTCGAGCTCTTGCCGGACGAGGATGTGGTCGCGCTGGTGGAGAGCGGTGGGCTGATGGCCGAGCGGACCCGCAAGGACGACTCCGTCATCGCTCTCGCCGGGCCCGAGGGCATCGGCGCGCTGACCTGGGCCAATCGGGTCGTCGCCGTCGCCGACGGGCCCGACTCCGGGCCGGTGGTCACCCGCGTCATGCCGGGCGGCGGCGCGCTGCGGCCGGTCTATCCGGATGCCACCGGCGCCACCGTGCGGCTCGGCCCGGTCTCGCTGGGCGACCGCCGGCACGATCACCCTCCGGCCGAATGGGCCGACGGCACCCCGTCCGAGTCGGCCGCCCCTGACAGGCAGCAGCTCGCCCTGGCCACCGAGCCGAGCCCGCCGCACCCGCGCTTTCCGTTCGTCCCGGCCCCGCTCACGCTGGGCGACCGGCTCGGTGCTCCGCTCGGCCACTGGCGGACCGCCGAGCCCTCCGCAGTGCGCCTGCGCCCCTCGGCGATGCGCGCCTTCTTCATCTTCCTGGTGGCCTCGGTCGCGATCACGGCCGGCACCGCGTACATCCTGCGCGGCGACACGCCGCCGGCGCGAAGGGTCGGGCGCGCCGCGCCGCCGCCGGCCGGTCGGGCTGCGGCACAGCCGGCGGCCCCGGTGGCGGCACCGCCGGCGAGCCCGGTCGCGTCCGACGCGCCCGCCCTGGTCCCGCCCGATCGCGTGAAGAAGAAGCGCGGAAAGCCCCCGGTCCTCCGGGTCGCGCAGACCGGGCAGACCCCGGAGGCGCTGGACAGCGAGGTCTGCGTGGATCGTCGCGGCGCGGTGGCCTCGGTCAAGATCCTCACGCCGGTCTCGATCGCGGCGCGCGCCGCGCTCACCCGGGAGCTCGGCCAGTGGCGCTACCGCCCGCTCCGGCAGGACGGCGAGCGGGTGGCCGGCTGCTTCGCGGTGCAGGTGCACCCCGTCTTCAAGTGAGATCGCGCCGCGGCGAGTCGGCCAGAGGCGCACCGCGGGTGAGGGCGAGCGGGACGACCCCGGCCCAGACCGGCAGGGCGAGGTCCTCGTCGTCGTCGATCGGCGGGCCGGTGCGGACCTTGGCGGAGGACTCGGCCACCGCGAGCCGCAGGATGGTGGTGGCCTTGAGCTCCTGCGCACTGGGCGGCCGGATCTCGTCCCAGCGGCCGGGGGCGACGCGCTCGACCAGCGCGCGCATGGCGGCCAGCCGCTCCGACTCGTCCTCGACCTCCTCGGCGGCGCCGAGCACGACCACCGATCGGTAGTTCATCGAGTGGTGGAACGCCGAGCGGGCGAGCACCAGCCCGTCGAGCAAGGTCACGGTGAAGCAGACCGGCGCGCCGGCGGCGGCCTCGAGCATCCGGCTGGCCGCCGAGCCGTGGACGTAGAGGTGGTCGCCGATGCGGGCGTAGGCGGTCGGGATGGCATAGGGCTGACCGCCGGCGACGAAGGCGAGGTGGCAGACCAGTCCCTCGTCGAGGATGGCGTCGATGGTGGCGCGGTCGTAGGCGGCACGGCGCGGCAGGCGGCGGACGCGGGTGCGCTCGCTGGGGGCCTGAGGCGTTGCTGCGGGCTCTTCCATACGTCGACGGATACCTCGCAACTGGTCTGGTTAAAAGTACCAGTTTGTAGATAATGACTAGACCAGTGAGCGACTGGATGCTGAACCTGGAGCTGGCGGGGGAGGGGGGACCGCCGGTCTTCCTGCAGATCGCCCGCGCCGTGTCCGAGGCGGTGCGGGTCGGGCGCCTGCGCCCGGGGCAGCGGCTGCCCGGCAGCCGGCGCATGGCGGACGCGCTCGGCGTCCACCGCAACACGGTGCTGGCCGCCTACGCCGAGCTCACCGCCGAGGGCTGGATCGACGCCGCCCACGGGCGCGGCACCTTCGTCTCGGCGTTCATCCCGGACGAGCGGCCGCGCCCGGTGGCCGGCGCATCGCGCGCCGCCACCCCGCGCCGGACCGGCTTCGCGCTGCCGCCGATGGCGCTCGCCGCCCAGCCGCGCCCGGTGCACAGCGCGGGGACGCTGGTTCTCGCCGGCGGGGTTCCCGACCTCCGCCTGGTGGCTCGTGCCCCACTGTGGCGCGCCTACCGCCGCGTGCTGAGCCGCGGTCCGGCCGAGCTGCTCGGCTACGGCGATCCGCGCGGACACCTGCGGCTGCGCGCCGCGCTGGCCGACATGCTCGCCCTCTCCCGTGGGCTGGCGGCGAGCGCCGACGACCTGGTCATCACCCGCGGCAGCCAGATGGCGCTCCACCTGGTCGCCCGCGCCATCGTCTCGCCCGGCGACCTGGTGGCGGTCGAGTCGTTCGGCTACCGGCCCGCCTGGGAGGCCCTGCGCTCGGCCGGCGCCCGGCTGGTCGCGGTCCCGGTCGACCGCGAGGGCATCGACGTCGAGCATCTGCGCGGCCTGGCCGCCCGCCGCCGCCTGCGCGCGGTGTACGTGACGCCGCACCACCAGTATCCGACCACGGTCGCGATGTCGCCGCCGCGCCGCCTCGCGCTCCTGGCGCTCGCCAGAGAGCGCGGCTTCGCGGTCATCGAGGACGACTACGACAACGAGTTCCACTACCAGGGCCGCCCGATCCTGCCGCTGGCCAGCGCCGACGCCGCCGGATCGGTCATCTACCTCGGCACCCTGTCGAAGGTGCTGGCGCCGGCGCTGCGCATCGGCTACCTGGTCGCCCCGCCGCCGCTGGCCGACCGCATCACGGCACTTCGATCGATCACCGACGGGCAGGGCGATCCGCTCACCGAGTGCGCGGTCGCCGACCTCATCGAGGAGGGGGAGCTGCAGCGCCACGCGCGCCGGGTGCGCGGTGTCTACCGCGCGCGCCGCGACGCGCTCGCCGCCGCGCTCGGCAGCCAGCTGGCCGGCATCCTGTCGTTCGAGGTCCCGCCGGGCGGCATGGCGCTCTGGGTCGCCGCCCGCCGCGGGGTCGACGTCGATGCCTGGGCGGCCCGCGGCCGCGCCGCCGGGGTGGTGTTCTCGACCGGCCGCGAGTTCGCGCTGGACGGCCGGCCGCGCCCGCTCGTCCGGCTCGGCTACGCCCAGCGCAGCGAGCCCGAGATCGCCGAGGCCGTTCGCCGGATGGCGGCGTCGCTCCGGCGATGAGCTATCATGCTCCCGCAATGCCTGGTCGCGCCTGCGGCGTGTGGCCCCGCCCCTCCTGTCCCCGTCTCCCGAGAAATGAGGCGGATAGGGCCGGATCCCTCCGGGCTCCGTTCTTGCAGCGGCAGGCCGCCATGCGCTCGGCCGCGGCCATCCGACTCGCCACCCTGCTCCTGGTGGTCGCCGGCGCCGGCGCCTGCTTCGTCGACTACGACTTCGACAACACCAGCTTCGCCTGCGCCAACGGCTCCTGCCCGTCGGGCTTCGAGTGCGTGGCCGAGCGCTGCGTGCAGCCCTCGTCGGCCGGCGACGCCGGGCCGCGCGCCGACTCGGCCCCGGCCAGCGACGCCGCCAGCGGAGCGGACGCCGCGGTGGACCAGCTGGTCTCCTGCGACGAGCAGTTCGGCCAATCGACCGGCTACCAGCTGTGCATCGAGAGCGACGCCACCTGCGAGTTCTTCCATCTGGCCGCCGCGCCGGAGGCCTGCGCCGACGTCTGCGCCCTCTACGGCGCGACCTGCATCACCACCTTCAACGCGACCGAAGGCACCGAGTGCACGCGCGAGGAGGAGGCGGTCTGCACCACCACGCGCTCCAGCCAGATCTGCATCTGCAGTCGCGGCACGGGCGACAACATCTGAGGCGCCGCCCACGGGCGGGTTGCACCTGGTGTAGCATCCGCCTCGATGCGGTGGCTCGTCGCGCTCTCGAACGCCTGTGCGCTCGCGCTGGCGGCGGCCGGCTGCGGCGGCGCGAAACCGGCAGGTCCGCCGCCGTCGTTCGCTGACCTCGAGATCTGCATCGACGCGCTCGAGCAGATCGCCGCGACGCCGGTGGAGAAGCGGATCCATGCCGATCTCACCAGCTGCGGCGGCGGGCGGATCGACAGCGGCCGCGACGCCCTGGTTCGCGCGGCCGAGTGGCTGGCTCGCCGGCGCGCCGACGCCAAGGCGGCCGAGCGCAAGGACCTGCTCGCCGAGATCGACCGGGTGGCATCGGCGGTCCTGCCGGTGGCGCTCCAGGCCAGCGGCGAGGGCTACCGCCTGCCGGAGTCGCGGGCCAGCGGACAGCCGGTGGCCCCGCTGTGCAGCTACACCGCGGTCAAGGCCGACTCGGTCCGCCGCGAGGCGTGCGGCCTGGTCCAGCTCCAGCCACACCTCACGCCGCCGCTCGCCCGACTGGAAGGCGCCCGCAGCAAGGTCATCGCCTACCCCATCCTCCTGGTCGCCGACGCGGAGGTGCCGGCGGCGCGCGTGCTCGAGGTCGTGATGGAGCACGAGGACGGCTCGGTGCTGATCGCGGTGCAGGGCTCCGGCGGCGCGGTCTTCCAGCACCCTGTCGAGCTGCGCGGCGCGGTGAACGTGCCGGTGGCCAAGATCTCGATCGGCGCCAAGGACGACCGCCCGGCCATCGAGCGATCGCTCGACGCGGTGCGCGGCAAGGCCGAGGCGCTGGTGGTGAGCGTGGCCGACGGCGTATCGACCCAGGTCCTGGTCGACGCGCTCGACGCGGCCGGGCGCGCCGGGTTCACCGTGGTGACCGGACCGGAGCCGGAAGGCCACGGCTACGGCCCCGGGATCCGCTCCAGCACCACGCCGGGCACGACCGTGGTGCGGCTCGGCCAGGTCACCGGCACGATGCCCTACGAGCCGGTGGTGGCGATGCGCTACGTCCGGCGCCACATGCCGGCCATCAGGAGCTGCTTCGAGCCGGTCAAGAACAAGGACCGGAAGAAGAAGCCGCCGCCGGTGCTGGGCAGCTTCGACACCGACCTGGCGATCGACGCCAGCGGCAAGGTGACCTCGGCGTCGATCGCGAAGCTGCCCGACCGGCGGATCAAGAGCTGCACCCTGGCGGTCCTCGAGCGGATCGTGTTCCTCGAGGCCAAGTCCGGCGGGACCATCCACTTCCCGCTCGTCGTCGAGGTCGCCCGTTGAGCGTGGCGCTGGTCACCGGGGCCAGCGGCTTCATCGGCAGGAACCTGGTCGACCAGCTGGCGGCCCGGCGCGAGCGGGTGCGCGCGCTGGTCCTGCCGGACGAGCGGGTCGAGCTGGCGGCGGAGATCGCGCGCGGCGACGTGACCCGGCCCGAGTCGCTGGCCGCCGCGCTGCGCGGCGCCCGCGTGGTCTATCACCTGGCGGCGGTGGTGGGCGACTGGGGCCCGGAGCGCCTGTTCCAGCGGGTCAACGTGGAGGGGACGCGCAACCTCCTCCTGGCCGCGGCGCGCGCCGGAGTGGAGCGAGTGGTCGTGGTGTCGAGCGTGGTGGTGTACGGCTCGCAGCTCATGACCGAGGTGTGCGACGAGGAACGGCCGCGCGAGCACGGCTGTGGCCCCTACAGCCGCAGCAAGACGGCGCAGGAGCAGATCGCGCTCGACTTCGATCGCTTCGGCCGGGTGCCGGTCACGGTGGTCCGGCCCGGCAACGTGGTGGGGCCCGGCTCGGTCAACTGGGTGGACACGCCGGCGGCGCTCCTGCGCGCCGGGCGCGGCCTCTTGATAGACGGCGGTGACGGCGACGCCACCTTCACCTGGGTCGACAACCTGGTCGACCTCATCATGCTGGCCGGCCGGACGCCGGGCGCCGCCGGCCGGGTCTACAACGCCAACGACGGCTGCGGCGTCACCTGGCGTAGCTACTTCTCCGACCTGGCGCGGCTGTGCGGGGCTCCGCCGCCGCGCCTGAGCGTGCCGGTGCGAGCCGCCCTGGGCGCCGCCGCCACCATGGAGGCGGCCTGGCGCGCGGCGCGCCGGACCCGGCGACCCCTGTTGACCCGCGAGGCGGTCACGCTGCTCGCCTCGCGCCACCCGGTGCCCATCGTCCGGGCCGCCTGCGAGCTCCGCTTCGCGCCGCGGGTGGAGTATGGCGAGGCGCTCGACCGGCTGGCGCGATATCTTCGGGCCCAGGGGGTCAGCGCATGAGACGAGGACGGCTTGTCTGGTTGGGACTGGCGATCGCCGCCGCCTGCGACCCGGCGGTGCGCACCGACAGCCGCGCCGGCTCGGCGCCGGCTGCCGAGCTCCGCTCGCGCGAGCTCGAGACCTGTTCGCGCTCGGCCGACTGCGCCGCCGAGCTGCGCTGCTTCGACGGCGTCTGCCGCGCCGACCGGGCGCCTGTGGTCGCCGAGATCCAGGCCGCCGTCGGCGACCGCGCGCTCGCCGCCGGCAAGCCGCACGAGGCGGCCGAGGCCTACGGCCAGGCGGTCGCCCAGTTCGAGAAGGACAAGCTCGGGCCGCCGGTCGACCTCCTGTGCAACCAGGGGCGCGCGATGGTGGCCGATCTCGGCGACAAGGGCGGCCAGGCCGCCCGCGCCCTCCACCGCTGTCTGCTGGCCGCACCGGCCGGCTCGGAGCTGCGCCGGCGCGCGCTGGCCGACGTGGCCACGCTGGTCGAGCTCGGCCTCGATCCCGCCGTGATGGCCCGCAAGGAGCTGGCCGATGACTACGCGATGAAGGCGCCGACGGCGCCACCCGACGGTGCTCTCGCCGTCGTGGTCGCGGTGAAGAGCCGCAGCCGCGCCGGCTCGCTCAAGCGGTTCACCCGCGTCCTCGAGACCCGGCCGGAGGTCAAGGCGGCGCTCGCCGGCTGCTGGAAGGCCTACTGGGAGGCGAGCAAGAAGCCCGAGATGGCGGTGACCATCGCCTACCGCTACGGCTTCGAGCTCGACGCGCTCGACGACCTCGACCACACCTGGATCCGCGCCGCCGAGGCCGAACCACCGGCCGACCCGCCGCTCGCCGAGGCCACCCGCTGCGCGCGCGCCGCCCTCGAGTCGCTGGCCTCCAGCGAGGGGCGCAAGATGGGCGAGGAGGCCCGCTGGGACGCGGCGGTGACGTTCACGGTCGCGCCCGCCGCCGGCAAGTAGAGCGCGCGGCGGCGCCCCGGGTCAGGCGCGATCGGTGCCGAGCCGGGCGCGCAGCTCGCCGACCGTCATGTCGAGCAGTCCGTCGCTGAAGGCGGTGGCGCGGTACAGGCTGCGGCAGCGCCGCCCGCGGCGGAACGCGTGCCAGGTCCGGCGCGGCGCGATGAACAGGCCGACGAAGCCGGCGCCCAGGTTGAGCATCCAGGCGGCCCAGTAGCGGCCGCAGCCGGCCGCCAGCTCCCAGGCGGCGATCTCGGCCTCGCCGCGCCAGCTGGTGGCGTAGCCGGTGGCGACGTGGTGGAGGTCGTGCAGCCGGACGGCGCGCCGGCGGGCCGGCGTGTTGGGGAAGGCGAGCGGGAGGGGGCCCAGCTTCAGCTTCACCCAGCGGGCCGTGTAGCCGGCCTCGGACAGCCCGCTGTCGCGGAAGTACTGCTCGCGCGCGGCGCGCACGGTCGTGTTCTGGTCCATCGCTCCCTTGGATGCGCGGCGAGCCTATTTCGCCGCGCCGCCCAGGAGGTCCTTCTCCCAGTTCCACGCCTTCTTGCCGAACATGCCGCCGGTGAAGGAGTCGAGGGTGGCGGTGATCTCGTCGAGGCGCATGAGCTCGTAGAAGAACTCCTCGTCGTCGTCGGGCGGCGACAGGATGAGGCTGGCCAGGATCCGGCGGCGCGAGAAGAACAGGGTGGTCACCTCGCGCACCAGGTTCTCCTCCAGGCCGGTCAGCGACTTGGCGTCGAGCGACTCGGCGGCGAACACCAGGCGGTCGAGGTCCCACGAGGCCGACACGCTCCAGGTCAGCTGGTCGCTCGACTCCGACACCCGCTCCTTGAAGAAGCTCGGGTTGGGGTTCTCCGGCGGGCTCGGCAGGATCGGGAAGAGGCCGTCCTTGGTGTTGGTGAACCGGTTGCCGAGCTCGTTCGAGAAGCTGGCCGACACGTTGGGGATGAGGCCCTTGAGCCGCGCGTTGCGCGCCAGCCGGTGGATGCGCTCGGGCTCGAGCTCGTAGTGGCGAGTCGCCGCCTTCTGCACCTCCTTGATGGTCGGCTCGGCCTTGATGATCTGGAACAGCCGCTTGACGGCCGCGCGGCTGACCTGTCGCTTGGCAGGCGCCGCGGGGGCGGCGCCGCCCCCTTCCGGCTGCTCCTCCTGGGCGCGAGCGGCGCTGGGGAGCAGCAGGAGCCCGCCCACCAGAGCTGTGCACAGAATCATGGTCTTCTTCATCGGCTCACTCCGTGTACTCCAGTTTTTCGATCGGGGTTCGCTTGACGACCTTGCGGCCGCTCATCCATTCCAGGTAGGAGGCGTGCTCCTCGAGGCGCATCCGCCAGTTCAGCTCCAGCTCGGGATCGTCGGGTGGGCGGGCCAGGTCGGCGACCAGCCCGGCGCACTCGCGGTAGTGCCAGCGGATCTGCTCGAGCACGACGGCGCGCTTGTCGCGGATCTGTGACTCGATGATGAGGTTCGGGTTGGAGACGTTGTTGTCGCCCAGGAGGAGCTCGCGCAGATCCCAGCTGGCGAATACCTCCCAGTAGAGCCGGTCGTAGGCGGTGGCCCCGGTCTGCCAGACCTGGAAGGGGAGCACGATGTCGTCGCGCCGATCGTTGTTGCCGGAGAACAGGGTGCCGCGCGCGGTGGCGGTGACGCGCGGCAGCACCTTGTCGTACCAGCGCTGGTGGAGGCGGGTCATGTTCGGGCCGCCGAGTCCGGTGTAGTCGATGACGGCTTTCTCGAGGTCGATGGCCGACACCAGCATGCGCGGCGCCGCTCCGCGCAGCCGCCCGGGTCCGCGGGTGAGCGGCCCGCCGATGCGCAGGATGGTCTGCGCGCTCAGCAGCCAGGCGGTCTCGCCGCCGCCGGCCAGCCGGAGGTAGGGGTCGGTCGAGCTGGTGCTGAGGATCTCCCGGAAGCTGCCGTCGGCCGACACCAGGTAGAGCGCCTCGCTGGTGGCGGCCAGGAGGGTGCCCTCGCGCCAGGGGATGGCGCCGATGACGTCCTTCTCCGGCATGAGCGTGTTGATCCCCTCGCTGGTCGCCACCTGGATCCCCTCGCTGGTCGCCACCACCGCGGCCTCGGCGCTGAGCGCGAGGTCCTTGATCTCGCCCGACGCCGAGAAGGAGGGCTCGAAGGTGACACCGCCGTCCTGTGACAGGAGGATGGTGTCGGAGCTGACCGCGAAGACCAGCTGCGGGTTCTCCGGATCCCACACGATGTGGGTGATCCAGCTGTCCTCGAAGTCGCTGTCCGGGTGGATCGCCCAGGTGTAGCCGCCGTTGTCCGACACCTGCATGCCGCGGTCGGTGGCCGCCAGCATGTGGCTGGGGTTCTGCGGATCGATCGCGGCGGACAGGCCGATGATGTCTCCCTCGCGCGGGATGTAGCCCGGTCCGCCCAGCGTGCGGCTCCAGCTGAAGCGACTCTGGTCGCTGACCAGGAGGCCGGCCTGGGTGGCCATCAGCATGGGGCCGTCTCCCTTCGGCCAGGCGATGTCGCCCGTCTCGGCGATGGCGTCGGAGGTCTGCATCCAGACCTGGGTGCGGCCGGCCGGCAGACCGAGCCCGAGCAGGTAGATGAAGCTGAGCAGCGCGCGCTCGTCCGGCAGGCCGACGAACTGCAGCCGCTGGCGCAGGACGCCGATCTTCTCGTCGAGCTCGTCGGCGCTCCGCTGCGAGAAGATGGCGCGCTGGCCGCCGCGGATGGTCACCGGGTCGAACTTGCGCGGGACCAGGACCTGCGCCTCGACGGCCGAGACGCCCCCGTCCTCGCTCCAGGTGACGTGGCCGTCGGCCGTGCCGATCGCGACCCGGTCCGGGCTGCCGGGATAAACCGACAAGGTGACGAACGGCCCGCCCCGGAAGGTCGCCGTCATGTTGGTGATGGTGGGCGAGGCCCCCTGGGCGCGCGCCGGCGCCGGCGCCGCCGCGGCGAGGGCGAGGAACCCGGTCGCCACCACGCCCCTGCGCAGCTTCGCGGCGTGCGCGGCCAGGATCATGGATCGCGGGGCTTCTGCGACGCCCGTGCCAGCGTGAAGCCTCGCCGTTCCGCTCACTTGGTGCGGCTCCCGGCGGGCCCCGCAGCCCCAGTTGCCGCCGTGGTGCAACTCGGGTAGCCGGCCGGACGTGACCGAAGCTGCGAGCATCGCTACCCTCGTACGGGGCACGCTTCGTGCTCCACGGGATCCGGCTGGCAATGGGAATCCGATTCCTCGCGCTCGCTCTCCTCGCCTCGGCCGCCTGCGTCTCCTCGCCCAGCGTGCCCGACCCCGGTTCCGGCGAACCTCTCCCCCAGGTCTATGCCGACGTGCTCCTCAACTACACGGTCGGCGGAGAGTTTGGCGTGTGTCGCAAGGAGCTACCGGCCTGCGAAGTGCCGCTCGACACCCCGTGCGACCAGGCCGGCGACATGCCGGACGCCCTCACGGTTCTGGGCGCACCTGACGACGCCCTGTTCACCTTCGATCGCGATGGTCGGCTCGACGTCGGCATCCACTGCGGCGCCATCACCGAGGCTGGGCCGCTCATCATCCACGCCATCGGGTCAGACCTCATGCATGCCGACGTCTTCGTGAGTCTGGATGGGATCTACTTCACTCTCATCGGTGACCTCGTTGGCCCCAAACCCGACGCAGGTCCTGGTGAGGTCAGCTTCACCGGCTCCTTCAGCCTCACGACCTACGGGTTCCACTCGATCCGCTACGTTCGCCTGTTCGATAGGAGCGCCGCAGGAATGTCCATCGATTCGATCGAAGGGACCTGGAGCGGCGACCCGGAGTAGCTGGGCTAGAACGCCTCGAGGTGGTAGGTCGGGGCGGCGTCGCCGGCCGCTTGATGGGCGTAGACCGTCCAGCCGTAGATCCAGTTCCCCGCCTGGAGAGTCTTGCCGTAGACCGACTGCACCCAGCCGTTGACCTGGCCCTGGTCGTCGATCGAGTCCTGCTTGATCGAGTAGACGTTGCAGCGATAGAAGCGCTGGCCCGGGCGGAGCAGGCTGCGCACCACGCCGCCGCCGCTGACGTTCACCCAGCTCCAGACCAGGTAGGTGTAGTGGTGGCGTTCGCCGAGCACCTCCGGGTCGCCCTGCTCGAAGCCCGGATCGCCGTAGCCCTGGTAGCTGATGTTGCAGGCCGGGACGCCGCTCTGGCGCACGCAGTCCTCGAAGTTCGACTTCGGGTAGTGGAGCGCCGGCGGGATGGCGGTCGGGCGCATCCGGTAGTGGCCCATGGTGATCGGGCTGGTGGAGGCCAGGCAGGGGACGCCGTTGGGCACCGGCGGCGCGATGACCTCGGCGTGCTCGGCGAGATCGCTGATCCACAGGTGGCCGTGCTTGATGTTGCCGGCGTCCTGGTAGCCGTTGCCGCCGCGGTGGAAGACCAGCCGGCCGTCCGCGGTCTGGAGGAGCTCGCGGACGTCGAGCTGCACCTCGCCGTCGGCGCACAGGTGGCCGTCGTCGTCGTCGGTGAGCGGCCCGTCGCGCAGGAGCATCTCGCTCTGCAGGACGTAGCCGGTCTCGCTGAAGTCGGCGTAGCGCAGCGGGACCTCGGCCTGCTTCAGGTGGACGCACTGATCGTTGTGCATCTGGCCGGCGCGGTTGAAGACCGACGCGGCGAGCGGGTGGCCGCCGGCGGTGTAGCCGTCGACCTGCGGCGCGTCCACGTCCTCCATCGCGAGGTCGTCGATCACCGGGCCGGCGTCGAATCATGCTCCGTGCTGGAGCAGCAAGCCTCGTGCCGTCACTCGCGGGGTCGCTCGATCCCCACCCGCTCGAGCAAACGGTAGAGATACTTGCGCTCGAGCCCGGCGCGGCGCGCCGCCTCGGCCATCTGACCGCCGCTGCGGCGCAGCAGGTCCTCGAGATATTCCCTCTCGAAGCGGCCGACCAGCTCGTCCTTGGCCTCGTGGAAGGGGCGGTCGGCCTGCGCGCGCCCGGCGGGTGCGCCGGCGGAGGAGCGGAGGAGGACGGGCATCTTGTCGAACGGGGTCCCCGGCGCCGACAGCGCGACCGCCCGCGCGATCACGTTGCGCAGCTCGCGGACGTTGCCCGGCCACTGGTAGGCGGCGAGCCGGTCGAGGTTGCTGCACGGCGTGACCTCGCCGGCGGCGCCCTGGGCGGCGAGGAAGCGGCGAACCAGCTCCGCGATGTCGGAGGGGCGCTGGCGCAGCGGCGGCAGGTGCAGCTCGACCACCGCGAGCCGGTAGTAGAGATCGCCGCGGAAGGCGCCGCGCCCGACCTCGTCCCACAGGTTCCGGTGGGTGGCGGCGACCACCCGGACGTCGTAGCGCTCGCTCTTCGGCGCGCCGAGCGGCGTCACCTCGCCGGCCTCGAGCAGGCGCAGCAGCTTGGGCTGGAGCAGGAGCGGCAGATCGCCGATCTCGTCGAGGAACAGGGTGCCGCCGTGCGCCTGGGCGAACGCGCCGGCGCGATCCGCCACCGCGCCGGTGAAGGCGCCCTTGCGGTGGCCGAAGAGATCCGACTCGATGAGCGTCTCGGTCGACGCGCCGCAGTCGAACACGACGAACGGGCCGCTCTTGCGCGCGCTGTGCTGGTGGACGGCGCGCGCGGCCAGCTCCTTGCCGGTGCCGCTCTCTCCGATGAAGAGGATGGAGGCGCTGGAGGCGCTGGCCCGCTCGAGGATGGCGAACACCTGGCGCATGGCCGGGCTGTCGCCGTGCAGGGCGCCGAAGGATGAGCTCGCGCTCGGCGGGATGTCGACCGCGACCTCGTCGGGCATGAGCTGGAGGAGCGTGGTGCCGACCCGGAGAACGGCGCCGACCGGCACCGTGGCGCTGGTGAGGCGCACGCCGTCGAGGAAGGTGCCGTTCCTGGATCCCAGGTCGGCCACCTCGAAGCCGCTGTCGGTCGGCACGATGGTGCAGTGGCGGCGCGACACCGCGGCGTCGGCGAGGGGAACGTCGGCGGCGGGATCGGCGCCGACCACCACGCCGACCGGCGGGATGGCGACCTCGAGCGGCTCACCGCCGCCGCCGCTCGCGCTCACCACGCGCAGCCGGCAGCGCAGCGCGGCGGTGTGCCGCTGGATCTGGTTGGTGACCCGCGTGATCGCCATCGCGCGCCCCCGACCCTATCGCAACAGGACCCACATCGGCGCGCCCGGCGGGTCCCCGAGGACCCGCCGCCGGCCCGGGGGGCGCGGGATGTCGGCTACTTCCCGGCGGCACGGCGGTTGCGAAAGGGGCCGGGACAACCCACAGCGGAGGTCTCTCTCATGCGGAAAGTCGCTCTCGTGTTCGCCACCCTGTTTCTCCTCGCCACCACCGGGCTCGGAATCCTCGCCACCAACCGCGGCCTCAAGGACGCCAAGGAGATCGACCAGGCCGTCGGGCCGTACAAGGGCGAGCTGGCCGCGGCGGCCAAGGCGGATCCCCAGGTCGCCGAGCTGGCCTCGCTGGCGCAGCGGACCGGCAAGCTCAAGGCCGGCGCCGTCTTCTTCGGCATCGCCGCCGTGCTCGCCCTCGGTCTCCTGATCGTCACGTTCGCGGGAAAGTCGATCGTCCCCATCGTCGCGGCCGCGGTGGCCGGCATGGCGGTCATCGGCACCTTCCTCAGCCCGCAGTACGACCTCGGGCCCTTCGCCCCGGCCTCGGCACGCTCGCTGGGCTACGTCATCACGGCGCTGGCGGTCGCCGGCGCTGGCGCCGCCTGGGGCGCCTTCACCCTCAAGCGCCGCCGCGCGGCGATGGCGTGAGACAGGAGACCATCATGACCACGCACACCACTCTCCTCGCGTTCGCGTTCGTCACCCTCGCGTTCCCCGCCTGCGGCAAGGGGGACGGCGACAGCAAGAACCCGCCGGTCTCGGCGCAGAAGGCGGCGCCGGCCGCGGTCGACTACGGCACCATCGACAAGCTGGTCGACGCCGCCAGGACCGGCGACGACTTCACCAACGTGCTCATGGCCTGCGGCAAGCTCGAGATCGAGGCGGCCTCCGACGGCAACGGCGAGCTGGCCAAGGACGAAACCTACCGCGAGCATTGCCGCCGGCGCCCCACCCACACGCGGGCGAAGATGGCGGTCGCCGAGAGCACGCCCGACAAGATGTCGGTGCACTGCCTGAGCGCCTCGATGGGGCTCGAGGAGCTGGCCAAGGACGGCATCCAGCCGGCCGAGTCGAAGGAGCTGCTCGCGCAGGTCAACAAGGCCTGCGGCATGTGACGTGCGAGGGCGCCTACTCGAGGGCCTTGAGCTGCTCGAAGAGCCCCTTCATCGTGATGACCGCCATCGTGTGGTCCATCGAGGCGGTGAAGACGGCGTCCGAGCCGCGCACCCCGAAGCCGGCCTCCTTGAGCCACATGGCGGCGAGCGGCTCGCGCTTGAAGCCCTCGAGCCGGGAGGCGAGGGCGCGCGCCATCTCTTCCGCGTCGGCCTGCGCGTCGTAGCGCAGGCCGGCGTGGACCTTGAGCTCGCTGGTGACGAGGATCGAGCCGTACATGGCGCGCGGCGCCTTGGTGCCGGGCAGGGGAGAGTCGCCCGGTTCGGGCGGCGCAGCCACCAGCCAGAGCGCCGCGCCGGTGTCGACCTCGTCGAGCAGCGAGATGAGCGCGGGGACCTGGCTGACGGCGTCGGCGTGGCGGAGGCGGGCCTTCATCCAGGAGGCGTCGATCCCGCGGCGGGTGGTGAGGAAGACGGTGTGGTCGTCGGGCCAGCCCATCCAGATGGTCCGCTTCTCGCTGACCAGCTTCGACAGGGAGCCGGAGCGGGTGACCGGCCCGGCGTCGTCGTCGGCGAACAGGCCGCTCAGGCAGGTCTCCACCTGCGCGCGGCTGAAGCGACCGCGCACCGTGACGTCGAGCTGGACGTCCTTGTCGCTTGCCGCGCCGATCAGGATCCCGTCGATGCTGCCGAGGACGTCGAAGCCGCAGGCGGCGTTGAACATGGCGAGGTAACGGCCGGCCGTGCCCTCCTTCTGCTCCTCGAGCGCGGCGGTCACCACCTTGCTGTCCCTGAGCGCCGGGACCGAGAGGCCGACCAGCGCGATCGAATCCTTCGGATGGAGCGCCAGGGCACCGTCGAGCCATGCGGCCCGGCGCGCCTGGTGCGGCCAGATCGGCTGCGGGTCGACCAGCGAGACCGGTTTCTCCGGCTCGGGCGCCGCCGCGGTGGTCGGTGCCGGCGCCGCCGCCGCGGCGGGCTCCGGCTCGTCGTCCGCCGGGGCGAGGGTCACGACCAGGACCACCGCGATGGCCGCCAGCGCCGCCAGCCCGGTGACCAGGACGACGGTGCGCCGGCGCGACCGCGGCGAGACCGGCGCCGGCTCGGCGGCGGGAGGCGGTCGCACGGGTGGCGGCAGGTCCTCGGTGTGGCGCGGGGCGGCGGCGCCGAGGGCGGCCTCGTGCATGCCGCGCGCGAGCTCGGCGACCGAGGGCGGCCGGGCCTCGGCGCGGGTGGACAGCGCCTGCAAGAGGACGTTCTCGAGGTGCGCCGGCAGGAGATGGCCGAGCTGGGACGGGCGCGGCGGGTTGAGGCGCGCCGAGGGATCCGCGACGTCGTTCCAGGGCAGCCGGCCGGTGACCATCGCGTAGAAGACGACCGCGAGCTCGTAGACGTCGGTCGCCACGCTGGCGGCGGCGCCGAAGAAGCGCTCGGGCGCCATGTAGGCCGGCGTGCCGCGGATCGATCCCTCCTGGGTGATGGTCGACGCCGGCGCGTTCTCCGCCTTGGCGATGCCGAAGTCGAGCAGCACCGCGTACGGCCCGGTGAGGATGATGTTCTCCGGCTTGATGTCGCGGTGGACCAGGCCGCGCAAATGGAGCGCGTGCACCGCGGAGGCCAGCTGATCGAAGAGCGCGAGCGCCTCGGGGAGCGGCATGGCGCCGCGGGCGATGCGCTGCGCCAACGGCTCGCCGTCGAGGTGCTCCATCGCCAGGTAGGGGCGTCCGTCCGGCAGCGCGCCCGAGCCGAGCACCTTGACCACGCCGGGGTGATCGACCGACTGGAGGAGCGAAGCCTCGGCCAGAAAGCGCTCCTCTTCGCGCTCGGTCCGCAGGAGCTCGCGCCGCAGCACCTTGAGGGCGACCCGGCGGTGCCCCCAGGCGGCGTCGTAGACGGTGCCGCTGCCGCCCTCGCCGAGGACGCCGTTCACCCGGAAGTGGCCGAGCTGCTCGGGCAGTCCGTCCGCGGGATCGCGCTCGACCACGCGCGCAGTATAGCGGGATCCGTCCGTCACGTTTTTGGGCGCCTCCAGCCGCCAGAATGCAGCCTGGCCAGGAAAGGGACGCTGCGGCCGACCGGTTGGCCACGAGAGCGCTCGCGCGCTGCAAGTCGTGAATCCCACGCGGCGGTCGCCCACACTCGTCTGCAGTCGCGTCGTGGCACCACCGTTGCTTTGCCTGGCGGGTCATGCGCAGGCCTCGCCGAGTCTGGTTGCTGATCCTCACGCTTCTGTTCTGCGTGCCGCAGCAAGCTGCAGCAGCGGGACGCACGAGGACCCCGACGGCGCGGGCCGGCGCGGCGAGCGCGGTGCGACCCAAGTCGCGCGCGAGCACGCGCGGGAAAACCCCGCTGGCGGGACGCGCGAAGAGCGCTTCCGGTCGGCGGACCGCCTCGGCGTCGCCGGCGCGGCGGCGCTCATCGGTCTTCCAGGCACTCGAGTCGGACCGCCTCGGCCTCCTGGTTCGCATCGCCCGATCGGATCCGTTCCTGCGCGCCGCGATGGACGCGGTGCTGAAGGACGGCGCCCGGCTCATCAGCAACACCGGCAAGGCGGGCGTCGACCGGGGCCGGCAGGCCTGGATCCCGCTGGTGTCCAACCGCCCGCTCCGGCGCGCGGTGGTCCGCACCATCCTGCGCGACATGAGCTCGCGCTCGACCCGGGTGAAGGATCTCATCCGCGCCGACGCGGCGCCGGTCTGGGACACCGTCTTCGTCGGCGCCGGCGTCCACACCGCGGCGGCCGCCTCCGCGCTCGGCCAGGAGGATCGCTCGCACTCGATGCTGGTCATCGAGGAGGGCGAGCTGGTGTCGGCCAACTTCGCCAGCATCGGCCAGACCATCGCGATCAACAGCAGCAACCGGCAAGAGACCGGCGAGGGCGTGCAGCCGTTCGGCCGCGGCAACAACAACCCGAACGAGGGCCCGATCGGGGTGCCCGACCTGAGCGGCGACAAGTGGCCGGCGGCCGACACCCTGTCCGACGTCGCCACCGTCTCGCTGCACACCTCGGGCGCCGACGTCATCACCCGCTCCAAGGTCTCGCGCGTGACCGAGCGCAGCGCGGGAGACGCCTGGCCGGCGCGCTACAAGATCGAGACCTCCGACGGCCTGACGGTGTACGCCGCCAGCGTGGTGGTCGGCACCGGCCTGGGCAAGCCGGTCATCAAGGTGAAGCGCGGCGCCAAGCTCATCGCCAGCGAGACCGGCAAGGTCGACCTGCGCCGGCCGGACGACGTGCCGGGCATCCTCTACTACAACCAGGCGATGGCGCTGGCCAACCAGTCGGTGGCGCCGCGCGATCCCTACCGCGCCCCGCCGGGCGGCGGCCGGCCGCCGCGCATCGCGGTCATCGGCGGCGGCGACTCGGGCAAGACCTTCCTCGAGCTCATGTACGGGCTGGCGCCGAGCGGCGCCTACGACGGGCCGGGCAAGCTCGACCGCGCCCAGCGCGGCGAGGTCGGCGCGCTCGACTGGGTGGTCGGGCCGAACGGGCCGACCGACTGCAAGAGCTTCCTCGACGGCGTGCGCGCCCGCTACGCGCGCATCTCGCCCTCGATCAAGAGCGGCAAGGCCGAGCTGGTCAACCGCAACTTCATCGGCGTCGAGAAGAAGGGGGACAAGTTCCGCGTCCTCTACAGCGATGGCTCCTCGCGCATCTACGACAAGGTGATCATCGCGACCGGCTTCGAGAGCGAGGCGCCCGAGGTCCTGAAGTCCGTCCTGCCGGCCGGCTACGACACCTCGGTGCCGTTCCCCAAGTCGGACGCGGTCGAGAAGGTGTTCACCCAGGTGGGCGGCGGGCTGCGCAAGCCGCGCGCGGTGGCCAAGCGGGTCGTCGGCCAGGACGTCTTCTTCATCGGCCCGGCGAGCGGCGACGACCTGGTCGACCGCAACCAGATCCTGGTCAAGACCGACCGCAGCAAGAAGGGCGCCGCGCCCGAGCCGCAGATCGCCATCAGCGAGAACCTCGCCTCGATCAAGTTCCTGGTCCCGTACTCGGCGGCGCTGGCGCGCAACGTGATCCGCGAGCGCAAGGTGACCGGGCCGACCCTCGACACCGGCGCGGCCGACGACCGGCTGCGCACCGCGCTGGTCACCGCGCGCGGCAGGAAGAGCCAGGGGCGCCGCATCCGCCGGGCCAAGGTGGCCGAGCCGGACGACCCGGCCTCGGACCCTGCGCGCACCGGCATCGAGCCGATCGTCCTCAAGCACGAGATGGCCACCGTGCTCGACGAGTTCAGCTACTCGCGGCTGCGCTCGTTCGAGCTGACGATCGATCCCGAGGCGGGCGGCCTCCTGCTCCAGGCGCCGCAGCTCGGCGAGTCGTCGGTCACCAGCCTGCGTGACGCCGTCGAGAAGAACTACGCGCTGGTCCAGATGCTGAGCAAGTTCGCCCGGGTCGGCAAGTCGGTCAGCTTCCGGGTCGGGATCCAGCGCGACGGCACGATCGACGTCGACTCCCTCACGATGACCTACTGACCTCTCGGCGGCACTGTGCCGCCTTGTGCCGCGCCGATGGGCCGCAACCATGCGGATTCCAGCCGCTCGCGGTCGGCGCGCACCGTGCAATGTGCAGGAGGCATGGGCCGTGAACTGCTTCTTGTCCTGCTCGTGGCCGGCTGTGCGGCCGACGGCGAGCCCGGTCTCGACCACGATCCCGACCTGGCTCCCCCCCGCCTGCTGATGGACATCCAGGTGTCCGACACCTCGGTGTCGATGGTCGCCCGCGAGCCGGACCGCCCGTGCCAGTGCTCGTTCGGCTGGACCGAGGAAGGGAGCTGCCGCGAGCAGTCGGACGCCATCGGCTGCAGCTGCGACCCCTGGCCGGCCAGCTGCCTCGAGGAGGTCGCCGTGGAGAGCGGCGACCAGCGGCTCGCGGAGTCCACCTGGGATCCGAACTGGTGGGGCGTCTCGCTCACCCTCGAGACCGCGGCCGGCGACCAGCTGGTGATCGCCGGATGCGGCGGGGAGGTATCGGTTCCGCTGCCCGGCCCGTCGCGTCCCGCCGCGGCGGTCGCGCTCGAGGGGCCCGGGCTGGTCACCTGGTCGTCCGACCCGGTCGCCGCCAGCTCGATCACGGCGCGCGGCGACGGCTACGGCGGCGAGAGCTGCCACGTCGCGGGAGGCTCCGGCTCGCTCGAGATCGGCCCGGAGGACCGCTACGTGTCGGTGACGGCGCTGGCCAGCCCGGTCGAGCAC